>Ga0194063_10001603_pt1 | contig 14570 bp, 9 predicted proteins | sample SepL3720m_MetaG_FD_155459 | JGI IMG/M metagenome (GOLD analysis project Ga0194063, IMG submission 155459) | Anoxic zone freshwater microbial communities from boreal shield lake in IISD Experimental Lakes Area, Ontario, Canada - Sep2016-L373-20m | ecosystem: Environmental > Aquatic > Freshwater >... | reverse complement strand
GCTGGCGCGGCGTGTAGTGCTGCGCCAGTCCCGGCGGCAAGGGGCCCTTCAGCCGCGGCAGCAGCTGGTCGATTGCGGTGGTGAGGCTGTAGCGACCGCACATGGGCGCAGGGTGGGAAGGAGGGGGTTGGTGGCATTCGGTTCTCACCACCGGCGGGCGATCCGGCGGGTGGCACACAGGCCTAGCCTGGCGCCACGATCGCCCCACGCTGCATGGCCATTCGCCAGGACGACAATCGCCCCAGCCGCCGTTTTGGGATCATCAACCTCTTGTTGATCGGTTTCGGCGTGTTGCTGCTGGTCAGTAACTTCCTGCCGAATCCGGCCAATCAGGTGCCGCGGGTGCCCTATTCGTTGTTCATCGGCCAGGTGGATGCCGACAACGTCAAACGCGCCTACATCACCTCCGATCAGATTCGCTACGAACTCAAGGAGGCCCCGGCCGAAGATTCTCCCACGGTGCTGGCCACCACGCCGATCTTCGACATGGAGCTGCCCCAGCGGCTGGAGAAGCATGGGGTGGAGTTCGCCGCGGCACCACCGCGCAAGCCCAGCTTCATCACCACGGCCCTGAGCTGGATCGTGCCGCCCTTGATCTTCATCGTGGTGCTGCAGTTCTTCGCCCGCCGCAGTGGCATGGGCGGTGCTCAGGGAGCGCTCAGCTTCACTAAGAGCAAAGCCAAGGTGTATGTGCCCGATGAGGAATCGCGGGTCACCTTCGCTGACGTTGCTGGTGTCGATGAGGCCAAGACCGAACTCACCGAGATCGTTGATTTCCTTAAAACTCCGGAGCGCTATACAGCCATCGGCGCCCGCATTCCCAAGGGAGTGCTGCTGGTGGGCCCTCCCGGCACCGGCAAGACACTGCTTTCGAAAGCAGTGGCCGGCGAAGCCGGTGTGCCGTTCTTCATCATCAGCGGCTCTGAATTCGTGGAGCTGTTCGTTGGGGCCGGTGCCGCCCGGGTGCGCGACCTGTTTGAAGAGGCCAAGAAGAAGGCACCGTGCATCATCTTCATCGATGAACTTGATGCGATCGGTAAGAGTCGCGCCGGTTCGATGGGGATGATGGGCGGCAACGATGAACGCGAGCAGACGCTCAACCAGCTGCTCACTGAGATGGATGGCTTCGCCGCCCAGGACAAACCGGTGATCGTGCTGGCTGCAACCAACCAGCCGGAGGTGCTGGATGCGGCGCTGCTGCGTCCCGGTCGCTTTGATCGCCAGGTGCTGGTCGATCGGCCCGATCTCTCCGGTCGCCGCACGATTCTCGACATCTACGCCAAGAAAGTGAAACTCTCCGAAGGCGTCGATCTCGATCTCATTGCCCAGGCCACCAGCGGTTTTGCCGGCGCCGATCTGGCCAATCTGGTCAATGAGGGGGCCTTGCTGGCGGCTAGGGCGATGCGCACCACCGTGGCCCAGGGCGATCTCAACGAGGCGATCGAGCGGGTGGTGGCGGGCCTGGAGAAGAAGAGTCGGGTGCTGCAGCCCGATGAGAAGAAAGTGGTGGCCTATCACGAAGTCGGCCACGCCATCGTCGGCCACCTGATGCCGGGCGGCAGCAAGGTGGCCAAGATCTCGATCGTGCCCCGCGGCATGGCGGCTCTCGGTTACACCCTGCAGCTGCCCACCGAGGAGCGCTTCCTCAATTCGAAGGAGGATCTCGAAGGTCAGATCGCCACCCTGCTGGGCGGTCGCAGCGCCGAAGAGATTGTCTTCGGTGAGGTCACCACCGGCGCCGCCAATGACCTGCAGCGGGCCACCGACATCGCCGAGCAAATGGTGGGCACTTATGGCATGAGTGACACCCTCGGCCCGCTCGCCTACGACAAGCAGGGCGGCGGCCGCTTCCTCGGCGGCACCAACAATCCCCGCCGTGTGGTCAGTGATGCCACAGCCCAGGCGATCGATCGCGAGGTGCGTGGTCTGGTGGATCGGGCCCATGACCGGGCCCTGACGATCCTGCGCCACAACAGCGACCTGCTCGAATCGATCTCCAAGAAGATTCTTGAGAAAGAGGTGATCGAGGGCGATGAGCTCAAGGATCTGCTCGCTTCCAGCGTTCTGCCTCAGGACGCTGTCCTGAGTGCTCCGGCTCTGGCCTGAGACCCCTGCGGCCAGGACTGCTTGCCCTGGCCCCTTGACGCAGGGGCCTGTGATCTCGGATAAGGGTTCTTTGTAGCGGCTCCATGGAGTCTCCGTCTGCCCCCAGCCCACTTGTCGCTCTCCAGGGTCGCGATCTGCTCTCCTCGGCCGATCTGAGCGGCTTGGAAACCCGGCAGTTGCTCGCCCTGGCCACAGAACTCAAGGCTGGCCGCCGCCGGATCGACCTCGGCGGCAAGGTGCTGGGCCTGATTTTCAGCAAGGCCTCCACCCGCACCCGGGTGAGCTTCACAGTGGCGATGGCCCGGCTCGGCGGTCAGACCCTCGATCTCAATCCCAGCGTCACCCAGGTGGGCCGGGGTGAGCCGATTGCCGACACGGCCCGGGTGCTGAGCCGCTACTGCGATGCCCTGGCGATTCGCACCTTCGCCCAGGCCGAACTCGGCGAGTACGCCCACTGGGCTTCGATTCCGGTCATCAATGCCCTGACGGACCTCGAGCATCCCTGCCAGGCCCTGGCCGATTTCCTCACCCTGCAGGAGGCCTTCGGCGCCGGGCCTGACGATCTGGCCGGTCTCACCCTGGCTTATGTCGGCGATGGCAACAACGTCGCCCATTCCCTGATGCTCTGCGGGGCTCTGCTGGGCGTCAACGTGCGCATCGGCGCTCCCGTTGGTTTTGAACCCAGCGCCGCGGTGCTGAGTCAGGCCCGGGCCCTCGCCCATGGCGGCGCCACGGTGGAGGTGGTGCATGAGCCGCTGGCGGCGGTGCGCAACGCCCATGCCCTGTATACGGACGTGTGGGCTTCGATGGGCCAGGAACAGGAGCAGGCCGAGCGGGAACGGGCCTTTGCCGGCTGGTGTCTGAACGAGGAGTTGCTGGCTGAAGCCGACAGCCGCGCCATCGTGCTCCACTGCCTGCCGGCGCACCGCGGCGAGGAGATCAGCGCCGGCGTGATCGAGGGGTCTGCCAGCCGTGTGTTCGACCAGGCCGAAAATCGGTTGCATGTTCAGCAGGCCTTGCTGGCGTCCCTGCTCGGGGGCCGCTGAAGCTCCTGCAGAGGCCTTCAGGAGCCTCCCCCCTGGACAGAAGGGCGATAAAGAGGTACATCTGTATCATGGCTTTCGCCTGCCTGACCTGACCATGTCCGAACCCCAGGAGCTCACCAGCGCCCAGCAGGAGTTGTACGACTGGCTGGATGGCTACATCGGCAGGCATCGCCACAGCCCCTCGATTCGCCAGATGATGGAGGCCATGGGTCTGCGTTCGCCGGCGCCGATTCAGAGCCGCCTGCGCCATCTGCAGCAGAAGGGCTGGATCACCTGGCAGGAGGGCCAGGCCCGCACCATGCAGTTGCTGGGCGGCGCCCGCAGCATGGGTATTCCGGTGCTCGGGGCGGTGGCGGCGGGCGGCCTGGTGGAAACCTTCGACGACGTGCAGGAGCGGGTGGATCTGACGCCGGTGCTGGACACCCGCGGTCTGTTTGCCCTCACGGTCAACGGTGATTCGATGGTCGATGCCCATATCGCCGATGGCGACATGGTGTTGATGGAGCCCGTCAGCGACCCGAGCCATCTGCGCAACGGCACCATCGTCACGGCTTTGGTGGCCGGCAGTGGCACCACCCTCAAGCATTTCCAGCGCCAGGGGAGCACCGTCACCCTGGAGGCGGCGAACCCGGCCTACGCCCCGATTGTGCTGCCTGCCGACCAGGTCACGGTGCAGGGTCGCCTGGTGGCGGTCTGGCGCCAGGTCTGAGGTGTGACCCTCTGCGTTGTAAGGTGGCTGCGCGCCTGACGAGGCCTTCGGGCTCTGCAGCCATCCAGCTGCAGGAACGGGAACCCTTCCATCGGGCAATCCTGTCCAGCGCATCATTGGGGCCATAGCTCAGCTGGTAGAGCACCTGCATGGCATGCAGGGGGTCAGCGGTTCGAATCCGCTTGGCTCCATTCGATTGAACAAAAGCCTGGACGTCTGAGGTTTCAATGCCTCAAGCGTCTGGGATTTTTTTTGGTTAGGATCTGATTTGTTGATTAAATCTATTTTATCGGCCATGGCCTTCTTCGCTTGTGGCTCCATGCTTCCTGATCCGGTCGGGTGCCACCAGGGCCGCTGTGATTGTCCCTGTGAGCCGAAGCTTGATACTGCTCGGCGCATCCAGCCGTTGTGGTGGTGATGGTGACTCCCGCCCCCCCCAGTCTTGAAGAGTTACGCCATGGCGCCAGCCCCTTTGTGTTGGCCGACCACAACGGTCTGATCGTGTCCATCAACTCCGCTTTTCAGCACGCCTATGGTTGGAGCGACGAGCAGCTCCGTGGCCAACCTCTGAGTGTGATCCTGCCCGAGGCATTCCGGATGTCCCACCAGTTGGGATTCTCCCGCTTCCAGGCCACCGAGATTTCCACGATCCTGGCCCATCCGCTCCGGCTGAAAACCATCTGCCAGGACGGCACCGAAATCGTGTCCGAGCACTTCATCGTCGCTGAGCAACGGGAGGAAGGCTGGTTGTTCGGCGCCACGTTGACCCCGTTGCCCCAGGGCACCCCGGCCGAGGCATGAGTTCGATGGTCCCGGCTATGGGTTCCAGCGGCCCGGATCTCAACGAACAGCCCCTGATCCTGGAGTTGAGGCGCACGCTCGGCCGCCTGGAAACCGCCCTCAGCGCCATCAGTGATGCCCTCGTCATTACCGATGACCAGGGCATGGTGTTGTGGTGCAACCGTTCCTTCGATCGTTTCATCGATCAACCGCGCATGCTCAGTCTCGGGCATCCGATCCTGCCCCTGTTGCCCCGCGATCATCAGGGCGATTATCTGCTGGCCGAAGCCCTGCTGGCCACCGCGTCTCAGATCCCTGGTTCCACCACCGTGTTGCTGCAACGCCAGCCACTGAAAGTCTGCGAGATTGAGTGGCGGCCGGTGGAAACCGAAGTGCCTGCCCCGGTGATCTTCTGTATCCGCGATATCAGCACCCTTATCTCTAATCAGGAGTTGCAGGCCAGGGCCGAGCGCATCGAACAACAGCGCCAACACAGCGATCGTCTCAACCAGGAGCTGCAACGACAACAGTTGGCCCTGGCCAATCTGGTGCGCGAATGCCCGGTCACCGGACTTCCGAATCGCCGTGGCCTGCGCGAGCGGCTTGACCTGGCCCTGGCACGGCTGCGGCAGCAGGGCGGTCAGATCGCCGTTATGTTCTGCGATCTCGACCATTTCAAGGACGTCAATGACATGCACGGCCATCAGGTCGGCGATGACCTGTTGATTGAGATCAGCAGGCGCCTGCAGCAGGACCTGCCGGCTGAAGCCACGGTCTCCCGCCTGGGGGGCGATGAGTTCGTGGTGTTGAGCGGTTCGATCAGCGATGACAGCGAAGCCATCGCCATCGCCCGCATGCTGCAGCAGCGGATTTCCGTCCCCTGGCGGATGCATGGCCAGGGCTTCGCGCCTTCGATGAGTGTGGGGATCACGGTGACCAGCGATCCTGAGGCTGATGTTGAGGAGTTGTTGCGGCAGGCCGATGTGGCGATGTATCACGCCAAACGCAACCCCGGCGAATCGATCGCCCTGCATGACGCTTTGATTGAAGCCCGCTTTCGCTCCAGCCTCAGGGTGCACCAGGAGCTGCGCCTGGCGATCCTGAACCGCAATCTCAGCCTGGCCTATCAGCCGATTGTCTGCCTCAGGGGCAGCGCTCCCCCGGGCCACGACCCTGACGGCCATCCCACCAACGGCGGCCTGCAAATCCTGGGGCACGAAGCCCTGGTGCGGCTGCAACCCCAACAGGGTCTGCCGATCGACTCCGAACAGTTGATCCTTGAAGCCGAACGCACCGGCATGGTGCTCGAACTGGGCAGCTGGGTGATCAGCGAGGCCCTGCGTCAGCTGCAACATCATCCCCTGCGCCCCGATCACTGGACTCTGGCGATCAACATCAGTCCGCTGCAGCTTGAACAGGCGGGATTTGCCGCTGATCTGTTACAGCGTATTGAGGCCATGGCGATCGATCCCCAGCGGCTGGTGATCGAACTGACCGAGACCAGAATCCTCAAGGAGACCAGCCTCGGCGCCCAGGCCTTGACGACCTTGCGCAATCACGGTGTTCGCATTCATCTTGATGATTTCGGTACCGGCTATGCCAGTTTCTCCTGGCTTGCCAAGTTGCCGATTGATGGCATCAAGATTGACCGCGAGTTCACCGCAGCCCTCGGCTGTGACAACCGACTTGAACGCATGATCGCCTCGATGATCCGCCTGGGTCACGAACTCGGCCTGGAGGTGGTGGCAGAAGGAATTGAAACCAACAGCCAACGGCTTGCCCTGCTGGCGATGGGCTGTCTGCGGGGCCAGGGTCACCTGTTCGGCCGCCCGGGTGTTCTGCCCTGATGGTCAGCCCGCCTTGGCCAATGTTGCCTGGCGGTTCAGCAGCGCTTCAGCAGCTTCGGCATCGCAGGGCCTGCCAAACAGGTAGCCCTGCACACAATCGCAACCCAGCTCCACCAGCATCTCCAGCTGACGCTCGGTTTCCACCCCTTCCGCCACCAGTTCGATGTCAAGGGCCCGGGCCACGCCGATCACTGCCTTGACGATCACTTCGTCTTCGCGATCCACCCCCAGCCCGTCGATGAAGGAGCGATCGATTTTGAGAATGCCCACGGGAAAGCGTTTGAGATAGAGCAACGATGAGTACCCGGTACCGAAGTCATCGATCGCCAGTCGCACCCCGAGCTGTTTGAGTCGTTCCACCACCTGGATGGTGGCTTCGATGTCCTCCACCAACATCGTTTCCGTGATTTCGATGTAAAGGCTGTCGGCCTCCATGCCGGAGGACTGCAGGGCCCGTGCCACATGATCGGGCAGAGAGGGATCGGCAAAGGTTCGCCCCGAAACATTCACGGACAACTGCAGGTGTTGCTCGGGGTGGTGTAGGCGCCAACCACCGATGATGGCGCACGCGTCCTTGAGGATCAGGGTGTCAATTTCGATGATCAGGCCGGTATCCTCCGCCACGCCGATGAACTCACTCGGGGCCAGCAGTCCGCGCAGCGGATGTTGCCAGCGCGCCAGAGCTTCGAAGCCGATCAGGCGTCGATCCGGCAGCGTGACGATCGGCTGGAGATAGGGCCTGATCTCACCCTGCCTGACGCCGCGGCGCAGATCGGCCTCAATCGCGGCCCGGTGCTGGGCGTCCAGCCGCATCATCGGGTCGTAACAGGCGTAGCAACCGCGGCCTCGATCCTTGGCGCGATACATCGCCATGTCGGCGTTTTCGATCACGGTCTCGGCGGTGTCACCAGCCAGTGCAAAGGCGATGCCGATGGACGGCGAATGGCTGACCAGCTTGCCGGCCAGCAGCAGGGGCCGGCTGACCTGTTCGATGATGCGGGCCGCCAGGGCCTCGGCGTCCTGATGCATGGCGGTGCTGGTGATGACGACGAATTCATCTCCGGACAGCCGACCGACCAGGTCGCCACTGCGCACGACTCGGCGCAGCACATTGGCCACGGCGATCAGGAACTGGTCACCGGAGGCATGACCATGGACATCGTTGATCTGTTTGAAGCGGTCAATGTCGACGAACAGCACCGTCGCCACCCGATCGCCGGGGTTGGACCTGGAAAGGATGGCCTCCAGTCGATCCAGCACCAAGGAGCGGCTGGGCAGACCGGTCATCGCATCGTGGGTGGCCTGGAGCAGGGCGGCATCCTTGGCCTCGCGCTCGGCGGTCAGGGCTTGCAGCACCTGGGCACTGAGCTGGATGCTGCGTCCCATCGCCCGCAGCAGGGAGCGTTCCTCGAGGTTGAAGGGCTCCCTGAGGCGGCCCACCACCAGCAGAGCTCCTTCGCCCATGGGGGCCCAGTAGGTGTATAGAAGGCCTGATCTCAGCCGGAGGCTGGCGGGATGGTCCAGGGCATGGGCGATCAGCAACGGCTGCTCGGTGGCACTGAGCCCGATGCAGTGGCTGATCTTGCCCTCCCGGAGGATCGCCACCACTTCCGCATCCACCGCCTCGGCGACGCGATTGATCACGTTGCGCAGGGCATGGGGATCGTCCACCGAGAAGGCGGCGAGCACTTCCGAGAGCAGGTGCAACGACCAGGGAACCTCGCTCATGCCAGGGCCAGGGCCACCAGGGTCTGGTTGTGGAAGCCGCCGGCTCCCTTGGTGCGGGCGATTTCGCCGTAGGTGTAGAAGCCGCCGACCGGCAGATCGCCGCGCACGGCGTTGATGCGTTTGATCTCCTCCGAGATGCGCTCGTCCCGGAGCACGGAGCGTCGTGCCACGCAGTCGAACAACAACATGCCCTTCAAGGGGGCGCCTTGCAGGCCTTCGCAGGCCATCTGACAGGCCATGTGGGTGGCCTCCAGCACCGAGTGCTCATCGCCCTGCATCAGAAAGGCCAGGCCCCCCTGAGGCACCTCGGCGATTGTCAGCAGCTTGCGGGACTGGAAGTCGGCGCCGGAGACGTAGCGGATCTCGATGCGATCGCGGCGGCGGATGCCGAGGGGGCGGGTGGTGGCCCAGCTGGCGAACAGTTCTGGATCGCTTCGCACCTCGTCGGGCGCATCAAAGGCATCGAGGTAGACGTCGAGGGCTGGTCGATCCTCAAGTGTGGAGACCGAGGTGCCATCGCTGCTGGTCACCAGCATCGGCTCCCCCAGGGGCTCCCAGCAGTGGGAGACACCGATCCCCAGAGGTGCGTCGGAGCTGATCGCCGCCGCCACCACGGCGTTGGTGTGAACGCGGCGCCCAAAGATCTGCTGGGTGGCCTGCATGGCCATGTCGTCGCCGGCGCAGCCCCCCACCAGCGGCACGTCCACGCCGGCCACGTCGTAGGCCCCCCGCACCACCTCCATCTGGTCGCCACAGAGGCCGTCGGCGAGCAACACCAGCACGGTATGGGCGCGGCGCTGCAGGCCATCGAGGCAATGGGCGGCATCGCTGGCTGCCTGGCGCAGGCCGCTGGCACTGCCCTGGCCCAGGCCGGTCGAGACACTGAAGCCAGCACCGCCAAGAGCCCAGATCGCGATGCCTCCCCCAATGGAGCGATCCGGCGCCAACTCCCCGGCCGTCGAGCAACCGATCAAGCCGGCCGCACCGATCTGATCGGCCACCAGAGCCGCCGCCAGGGATAGATCGTGGCTGGGGGAACAGAACAACAGCACCAGTTTCGGCTGACCGCTGGCCAGAATCGGAGCCAGGGCCTCGCCGACCGCCTGCTCGCTGTCGAGCAGGATCGAACCGCCCACCTGGATCCAGCGCTCGGAGTCGGATTCCTCCAGGGAGTCGAGTTCTGGTGTGGCCGTTACACCGGCCACGGGATCAACGCTTTGATGGGCCAGGGTGCCAGTTGTTGCAGGCGCCAGTGGTGCGATGAGGGGATCGGCTGGCATCGGCGATCGGGCGACTGGGCAGGGGCCGGAGGATCCGCTTGCCCTTCAGGCCATGGTAGGCAGCACTTTGCTCACCAACCCAGGGTGAGCGGGGCCACGGGTTCGATCTGCGGATGTTCGCCGCCCAGTTGGTTGGCACGCAGCACCAGGGCCGAGGCGCCATGCCGCAGGAACACCTTGATCACGGTGTCGCAGGCCAGCCTGGGCAGCAGGGCCCGCCAGCTGCCCAGGCCCCGCAGCAGGTTGTCCAGGGGCTGATCCTCCAGGCTGATCCCCAGACCTTCGCTCTGGTGCTGCCAGTCCGGCCGCAGGCCCGCGAAGGGCAGCAGCGCGCGGCGCAACTCCCGCTCCAGTCGCAGCAGCTGCTGCAACCGCCGGGCCTGGGCCGGATCCTGCTGCTGCCAGGCGCGCAGCGCCCGCTGATCCAGGTGCCGCAGCTCCTGCTGCAGCCCCTTGATGGCGGCGAAAAGGGCCTGGTTGGAATCCTGGGAACAGTTGTTGGCCGGCCCGACGAAGGTGGCACCGGTGCCGTCACCGAGCCGATAGCGGGCCGTCATCACCGCCAGCTGGCGCTCGAAATCCCGCAGCAGCGATCGTTCCTGGCCCTGCACGTCGTAGCTGGCCGTCAGCGGTGGGAAGCGCACCAGGATGTCGGCCACCGGGCGCGTGCCCAGCCAGCCCCACTGGCGATCGCCCAGATAGCGCCAGCGATCCTGGGCGCCGGCGATGATGCCGTCCGGGTTGTGGGCATAGACCTGTCGGTAGGTGAGCGCCAAGCCCAGCTCGCCCGAGAGCGGCTCTCGCTCCAGGCTGGCGACGCCGTAGGCGAAATGGCCCGTGCAGATGCCGCCGGCCAGGGCGGCCTCGCGCTGCTGGCCGCCGATGCCGCCGAAGACATGCAGCACCAGCAGGCGATCGCCCGGCTGCCATTCCGCCAGGGCCTCCTGCTCGCCCAGGGGCCGGCCCGTCACCAGCACGGCACTGGCGCTGCCCGCCTGGGGCCGATGCCAGGCCTGACGCTTGACGTAGTCCCAGGCCCGGCGCTGGCCGCTGATCACCCGCTCCGGGGCGAAGCGCTGCAGGCTGCGGGGCAGCATCGACTGCACCACGAAGCCCCCGTCACCATCGGGCACCCCACTGATGTACCAGCCAACGCGGTTGGTGGCCGCTGTCTCCAGGCCGCGGCTGGTGGCGGGCGCGATGCCCTCGCTGTTGGCGACCGGAGGGGGGAGCCGCAGCCGCAGGCGAGCTCCATCAAAACGGCCCGTGTGCGCATCGAACGCCACCCCGGTCCAGGGCCAGGCGGGGGGCTCCTCTGGTTCCTGGCTGGGTTCTGAAGTGAGAGCTGGGCTGGCCACGTCGCTGCTGGCGGCTGTCGGGGCTTCAAAGCGCACCAGGGCGATCGCCGTGCCGGTGGTCTGCACGGGTTCATCGTGGATCAGCAGCCGCGGACCCTCGCCGTCCCCGGCCGCTCGGCCCTGAGCGTTCGGCAGGACCTGCACTGGGGCACACAGGCGCACCAGCTGGTCGTCCTGGGGGCGGGCGCCGGCAATCGATTCCAGTGGGGTGACCTGGCGCCAGTGGTTCAGCCGCAGCGGATGGACGCCGCCATCGGCGACGCTCTGCAGGGCCTCATCGCTGAAATGCACGTCCATGGCCAGGGACGCCAGCAGCGGATCGTGCCAATCGAGCCGCAGCCGCTGCCCCCGCAGCTGGCTCCAGCCCTCAGGCGCGTGGATCACCTCAAACCAGACGCCTCCCCAGCGCTGATCGGCCAGGGGCAGGATCAGGCGGCCGATCCAGTCGTCCAGGGGACGCAGGGCGGGGGATGGCAGCGGACCGCCATCCCGGTCCGGCTCGAGCCGATGCCAGCTGTTGGCCTGGTAGCGCAGGTAGTTGTTCGGTTCCCGGGGCCCCCGCAGCTCCGCCGGCTTCAGCTCGGTGAGGATGGCGCAGACCCGATCGATCGTCTGCTGCAGATGGCTGCGGCCATCGCTCAGGAAGGCCGCGGCATCGAGGATGCCCCCCGGCAGCTCATGGCCCACCGGCCCGAGCGAGATCAGGCTCACCTTGCCGCGCCGCCGCGCCCGGTTCCAGTAGGAGAGCGGCTGCAGGCGCCAGCGGCCGGGAAAGGCCAGCGGCCCGATGCGCTCCACCCGATCCCGATCCCCCACCAGGTGGAAGAGATGCTCGGCGGCCAGGATCTGGTTGCTGCCGGCGAAGACGCCACCGAGGGAGATCACCTCCACCGGTGCCTGCAGCACCCGGCGCAGATGGGGCAGGGCCCCGAGCGAGATCTGACCGCCGCCGCTGAAGCCCAGCAGGGTCACGGGCGTGCCACTGCCGGGGGCATAGCCATTGGCCAGCAGGCTGTCGGTGATCACCTGGGCCATGCCCTGGTTGAAGATCGGGCCGTAGCGCTGGTCCGCCGACACCGCCACCACCAGGATGTTGCGCAGATTGATCACCGCCCCGAGCAGGGCCTGGGGATGGCGGATGCGCAGCCGATCGACCCAGCGCCAGAACTGCCCCAGCCAGCGGCTCTCGGTCAACGGCTGGTTGACCACGGAGTAGGGCATGATGCCGCGCACGATGGCGAAGTCCGGCGGCAGCCGCTCGCCCAGTTGGCGCAGGAAGTCCTCCCCCTCCGGCAGGGCCTGCATCGAGGCCTGGCCGATGCCGTCGAGATAGACCACCCAGCGCCGGATCGGCTGGTCGCCGCTGAGCGGTGTCGTCAGCGCACCGAGACTGTCGGGGGGGCGCAGCTCCTCGCCGAACCAGCCGGCCCACCAGCCGAGCGCCTCGAGGGGAGCGAAGAAGGCGCTCACCAGGAACAGCAGCAGCCCCACCGAGATCAGGTCCACCACCAGGCCGAAGCTGTGGTGCAGGGCGCGGTAGGCCAGGTGCAGCAGCAGGCCGGCCCCGGGCAGCAGGGCCAGCAGCAACAGAACCAGGATCAGCAGCAGCAGGCGCTGGCGACGGGGCATCGGCTCAAGGGCGACCGGATCGGTCCAGGGGCTGGGGGTTCACCCGATCGGGACCGAGCTGACCGCTGCGCAGCATCGCCTCGAGGGCGCGGCCATCGTTGATCAGCGGCACCCCGGCGGCGCGCTCCAGCAGGGAGCGACCCAGGGCCATCACCGGTTGGCCGGCGGTGCGTTGCAGGGCATTGGTGAGCCACCAGCCCACCACCAGGCTGCCGAAGGCCGCCCAGATCGACAGGTCACTGACGGCCACCAGGCCGACGACAAAGCCGATGGCGGTCCACAGGGACAGCAGGGTGAGAATCGGCACGCCCAGATAGGGAAGGGCGCCGAGGAAGGCCAGCAGCTGGGGTGCATGGGCGATGCCCAGGGCCCGGATCAGCAGCGACAGCGGCATCCTGGCGCCGAACACCAGCCAGGCCACCAGCCAGGCGCTGCTGGCCCAGACGAGAAAGCCACTCAGGAACAGCAAGGCTTCCACCACCAGGCTGATCGCGAAGCGCAGCGGCCGCACCTGGTTGACGAACAGGATGAAGGCCTGGCCGATCGCTTGCGACAGGCCCGCCAGCAGGGCGATCCAGATGCCGATGCGGCTCAACGGACCGCTGGCTGCGGCGTAGAGGTAGGCGTGGGCATCAAAGCGCAGGGCGCCGGTGATCACCTCCTGCGCTTGTGTCATGTCGCCGCTGCTCAGCCTTGCAGAGGTTCTAGCGGCAGTCCGGCCCCGTGGCCGCGTCAGGGTCCGGCGCGGCCGGCGGTCGCCGTCACGGTTCTGCCTGAGCGGCGGTCGCTGGTTTGGGCTGCGTCGTCGTGGTGGTTGAGCGGGGACGGCGGCGCTCAACCAAGCGCGCGCTCAGCGCAGCCAGCAACAGCAACAGCAGCGGCCCCTCGCCCCAACGGTCGTAGGGGGTCAGGGCCGAGAGTCGGTGCAGCTCCATCACGCCCGTGCGCCGCAGGCCGGATGGCAACTGATCGAGCAGGCGACCGCGGGCATCGATCAGCATGCTGGGGCCGGTGTTGGCGGCACTGACCAGCCAGCGGCCGGTCTCGATCGCCCGCAGCTGGGCCAGGGCCTTGAACTGGTTCTGCAACAGCAGTGGATAGGGATCGAGGTTGGCGCTGGCCAGCAGCCAACCGGCTCCTGCGCGACTGGCGGCTGCCAGGGCCGTGCCATCGGAGAGCTCGTAGCAGATGGCCACCGCCACCGAACCGCTCGGTCGGGCCAGCAGGCGGGAAGCGGGCCCCGCCTGGAGACCTCCCACCGCCGAGAGCCCGCTCCAGCGCCAGAGGTCGGCCAGGGGCACCCATTCCCCCAGGGGCACGAGCCGATGCTTGTCCACCCAGCCGCTGGCCAGCCGGTCGCCGCGATCGAAGCGCAGCAGGCTGCTGCGGTGATCCAGGCCCTGCTGGCGGAAGCCACCGCTCAGCACTTCCACCGCGGCCGGCTCGGGCAGGGGTTGGCCCAGGGCTAGGGAGCCTTCCGGCAGCACCAGGCTGGAGGTCCCCTTGGCCGTGGCCTCCTGATCAGCGTCCCCCCGGACAGCGGTAGCCGGAAGAGCGGCAGCCGGAACAGCTGCAGCCAGGACAGCGCCAGCCCGGACAGTCGCCTCGCCGATCGGGGCAGCCGCGACAGGGACGGCCTTCAGAACGGGGTCCTGGTCCCTGGCGCCCGGATCCTTCGCCTCTTGATCAGCGGCCCACTGACCAGTGCCGACCTGGCCTGTGGCCTTCCGGTCGCTGGCGTCCGGCCCCCGGGAGGGCTCGTCCGTGGCGGCGGGAGTGGCGCCCGGCGTGGCGACGGCTATGGCGCCCCAGCGGCTGGCCTCTGCTGCCGTGCGCCGCTGGGCCGCCGTCAGAAACTGCAGCAGGACCCGCTGTTGCCTTGGCTCGAACTTGTGGCGGGTGGGAATCGCCGGTTGCAGCACCAGCAGCCGTTCCGTCCCCCCCGCCAGGGGCGCGATCGCCGCCAGAGCCGCGGCGCCGGCGAGATGGGAGGCCGCCACCAGGGCCAGGCCCGCCAGCAGCCAGCGGCGCCGGCCGGGGGCTGGGGCCAGGGCCCGCCACAGACACCAGGCGATCAGCAGCTGCAG
>Ga0194063_10001602_pt1 | contig 14571 bp, 7 predicted proteins | sample SepL3720m_MetaG_FD_155459 | JGI IMG/M metagenome (GOLD analysis project Ga0194063, IMG submission 155459) | Anoxic zone freshwater microbial communities from boreal shield lake in IISD Experimental Lakes Area, Ontario, Canada - Sep2016-L373-20m | ecosystem: Environmental > Aquatic > Freshwater >... | reverse complement strand
GCACCCAGAAGCTCCGGGCTGGGAGGAATGACCACCTGCCGTCCAAGGTAGTGGACGAAGGCATGTCCGACCGCGTAGTTCATTGCCACGCCGCCTTGTAGAAACACCTTCTTTCCGACGTAGCGAGGCCCTTTGACCCGGTTGAGATAATTAGCCGCAATGGCGTAGACCAACCCGGCGACAATGTTCTCACGGGAATGCCCTTCCTGCTGCGCGATGCGGATGTCGGAGTTGATGAATGCCGCGCAGGTCGCCTTGAAATGCACTGGGGCCGACGCCGCGAGCGCGAGGGGCGCAATGTCGGACACGTCGATGCCCAAATCGCCGTGCGCGCTCTCCTCGAGGAACGACCCCGTGCCGGCCGAACACGCGTTGTTCATCGCGTAGTCAATTGGGACCCCGTTGCGAAGGTAGATATATTTGGAATCCTGCCCGCCGATCTCGAAGATCGTGTCCACTTCGCGATCGAAGTGGTTTGCGCCAGCAGCGTGGGCCGAGATTTCATTATAAACATGCCCGGTGCCCAGGTAGGCCCCTGCCAGTTCCCGGGCAGAGCCGGTGGTTGCAATCAGCGTGACTCGACGATTCCCAATCTGTGTGACGATCGATCGCAGGCACTGGCGGGTTGCCGCTATCGGATCGCCGTTCGTTCGTGCGTAATGGGATGCCACGATGGCACGCGTTGCGGGGTCAAGGAGGATCGCCTTCGTTGTTGTGGACCCTGCGTCGATCCCCAGGGTCATCGGCCCGTCGGGGGCCCGCTGGCGTGGCGGCGCAGGGATCACTTGAACTCGGTCGCTGCAGACATGGAGGGGCGGGAGTCGGCTGAGGTTGGCCTGCCGGGCGATGAGCGGAGACCTGTGGCTCGGCTCATCGCGCGTGAGCAAGGCTGTCCCCCAAGCCTCAAACCAAGCGCTTTCCGGCAGCACGATGAGCTCGGTCGGGGAGAGCTTCTCGCGGAGGGCTGCAACCATGGCGGCATTGCACGTCATTCCTCCGATGAGCAGCACGCGATGCAGTTCGCGCTGCCCTTTTTCCAACAATGCCGACACCTTGTTCGCCATGCTGTCGTGCAACGTGTGCAGGATGTCCTCCTGAGTGGCCTCGTTGCGGTTGAGCTTGTGGGTAATGTCAGACTTGCAATGGACCGAGCAGCGCGATGCCAGGGGGACCACCTTGCCTTGAAACGAGCGTCGGATCGCCTCCTCCAACCCGATTCCCATCCGGCCGATCTGCTGGACGAAGAACTCGCCGCTCCCCGCCGCGCATTTGTTGTGCGAGAGGACGTTGATGATCTGCCCGTTCGAAAGGATGTAGGCCAGGAAGGATTCGCCTCCCAGAGATGCGACCGCATCGAAATTTCCCGAAACTTCGCGGATCGCCCGATTGATCGCCGCCACTTCGGAGAAGTGTCCCAGGCGGCCAGAGACGCCAAAATATTCGGCGTCACGGAACTCATTTCCGGATAGTAAGTTCTGAAGGATCTCCAGCGCGCGGCCTTGATGGGATGCCACTTTGGCGTTGCGGGCATCGCCCCGCAGGGCGGTCACCTTGACCGTGATCGCGCCAATATTGATGCCGATGTAAGACATCCGCCCCCTTGCTTGCCAATTATCCGGCAGGAAATCGGTTTTCGAACGTCGCGGACGTTTGCCCGACAATCCCATTCTGGAAACGAGCCTTCATACCGCAACGGTAGAGTCGTATGGCTGGCGGGTCAAATGACGGGGGCTTTTTACGGAAACTTTGTGTGAAAGACTAAAAGGCCCTGCATCCGTAGAAACGGATGATTTTTACGATTTACAGATGGGCGGATTGAGAGGATAGTCTCCCCTCTTTCCATCGCTCACGTGGCGGAACTGGCAGACGCGTACGGCTCAGGACCGTATGGGGTAACCCTTGGAGGTTCGAATCCTCTCGTGAGCATTTTTTTCAATCCGGACAATACCAAGACCTTGCCCAAGACGTTGCCACAACAGGATCCGGAGTTTGTCCAGAGGACGTTTTCTTCGATTTCCAAGCGCTATGATTTTGCGAACCACCTGCTCAGCGGGGGGATGGACTTTTTGTGGCGGGCGCGGGTTGCCGGGCTTGTGGCAGAGCAAAAACCGGATCGGATTCTCGATCTCGCCACTGGGAGCGGCGACCTCGCAATCGACCTGATCAAGGCCTGCCCGCGGGCGCACGTGACCGGGGCGGATTTTTGCCTGCCGATGCTTGAGGAGGCCCGTCGAAAAGGAGTGCCCAATTTGGTGCATGCCGATGCGCTGGCGCTCCCGTTTGAAGACGGTTCTTTCGATGCCGTGACGGTCGCATTCGGCCTGCGCAACATGGCGTCGTGGCCGGGTGCGGTGAAGGAAATGGGACGCGTTTTACGCGAGGGCGGCTTGCTGGTGGTGTTGGATTTCAGCCTGCCCGATCCGCCGCTTTTGCGATGGGGCTACCGCCAATACCTGCACCACATCCTGCCGATGGTTGCCGGGTGGACGACCGGAAAGCCGGAGGCCTACGCCTACCTCGGCGAGTCAATTGAGGCGTTTCCCCGAGGGGCCTCGATGAACGCGCTCATCGACGCGTGCGGGCTCGAATCCAACCCGCCGCGTCAAATGTGTTTTGGGGTCGTGACCCTTTACTCTGCGCTCAAGAATAGCAAACGAGCGAAGTGACCGCGATGCCCGGCAGCTGCGCCCGGCCGCCAAGGTCTGCAAGCTCGATGAGGAATTGAGCCAGCACAACCCGGGCGCCCGCAAGCTCGATCAGCTTCACTGCGGCCCCCGCAGTCCCGCCGGTTGCGAGCAAGTCGTCGATGAGCACAACCCGCTCGTCTTTTTGAAACGCATCGGTATGCACTTCGACTTCGGAGCTGCCATATTCGAGGTCGTAGGTTTGCGAGATCGTTTGGAAGGGAAGCTTGCCTTTTTTGCGAATCGGCACGAAGCCGAGCCCGAGCTCGTGCGCGACGGTCGTCCCAAAAAGGAAGCCGCGCGCGTCGATGCCCGCGATCCGTTGGGCTTGCGCCTCGCGGCAGCCTTGCACGAAATCAGCGATTGCCGCCCGGAAGATGGCCGGATCATTGAGGACGGGCGTGATGTCCCGGAACAGGATTCCGGGCTTGGGAAAATCCGGGATGTCCCGGATTGCGGTGCGGATGAGATCAGACATAAGGCTAGTCTCCAAACGCAATTTCAAGGGCCCGGGCATCCTCGACCAGCTGGCAATCCGGGCTCACGCGCCGGAGCTTGTGAACGGCATGCGAGATCGGGACGTCGAGCATCTTGTAGTCCTGGTAGCTCACCATCGAACCAAATTTTCCTTCGGCGACGAGCTTGACCGCCCGGACTCCGAAGCGGGAGCCAAGGATGCGGTCGAGCGTCGTGGGAGCTCCTCCGCGCTGGAGATGTCCGAGAACGCAGGTGCGGACTTCTTTGTCGGTTCGTTCGCTGATCTCCCGGCCGATGGTTTCGGCGATGCCGCCGAGGCGGTGTTCGCCGCTCGCCGTGTGGATGCGGTGCTGCTGGCCCTGTTTCGGTGAGGCGCCCTCTGCGACGACGATCATCGTGCTTTTTGCTCCCACTTGGTCGCGGCGCATGACTTCCGCCGCAACCTTCTCATATTCGAAGGGAATTTCGGGAATCAGAATGACATCCGCGCCGCCGGCAAGCCCGCCGTGGAGGGCGATCCATCCCGCATGGCGTCCCATCACTTCCAGAACCATCACTCGCTTGTGGCTGGTTGCGGTCGTGTGCAGCCTGTCGAGGGCGTCTGCGACGCAGGCGACGGCCGAGTCGAATCCGAACGTCATTGCCGTGGCTTCAAGGTCGTTGTCGATCGTCTTCGGAACGCCGACGACAGGGAACCCTTCCTCATGGAGCTGCAGGGCGGTCGTCAGCGATCCGTCGCCGCCAATGGTGATGAGAGCATGAAGTCCGAGCTCATCGAAAGTCTGACGCGCTTGAGCCATGATATCCGGCGGGATGGCCATCTTGTCTCCGGATCCCACTTTTGCGACAAAGTGACCTTTGTTGACTGTGCCGAGAATCGTCCCTCCGAGATGCATGATGCCTGCCGTTGCATGCCGGTCCAGAATCGTGAAATTGCCTGGAGGCAGAAGCCCCTCGAATCCGTCATGAAAGCCGATCAGCTCCCAGCCAAGCTTCTCGGAGGCCCGAGATGCCGCGCGCAGCACCGCGTTCAATCCGGGGCAGTCGCCGCCGCTCGTTAAAATTCCAATGCGTTTTTTGTTCATATTATAAAGTCTGATTTTTGGTCGTTTTTCTTCCTTGGGATGCCCAGGCGTTGTAGAGCTCCCAGCCTCTGTGCATCAGGGCCGAGCCCTCGCCGAAGCGGTCTTGCGAACGCAGGATGACGACGATGAGCCGTTTCGGGGTGACAAAAACCGTTGCCCCTTCCCGGTAGGATTCCGGCGGCCGGTTTGCCGAGAGGATCAGGCACTCGCCGGCCCGCCGGGTGGTGCCGGTTTTTACCCCGTCGATGCGATCGCGTCCGAGAAGCTCGTTTGTGTTTGTGATTTCAAACGGCGTATCGACTCCGGCGCGGCTCACATGGACCTGCCGGGAGGCCTGCGCCACGTAGAAGGGAAAGCCCGCAGCGTCGTAGGCATAGCGGGTGAGCCGGGCCATGTCTTCAGCAGTTGAGTAGGGCGAGGCCCCCTTTTCCTGGTTATCTAACCCGGAAGGGTTGAGGAAAAGCGTCCGCTTCATGCCCAGCGAGCGGGCGAGCGCGTTCATGTGCGCGACAAAATTACCGATAGGATCGAGGCCCTGCGCATTAGGGAGCTGGGATCCGACGCTGTTGGCGAGAGCGGTGGCGGCGATGTTGTCCGAAGCCAGAAGGGAGCAGTAAATCAGGTCGCGCAGGCTCATGCGATCGCCGGCCTGAAGCCCGACAGGATTGGATCCCCCGGCAGCGAGCGCCACCGCATTGATTTCCACTTGGGTGGAAAGCTCGATCTTCTTGAGCTTTGCCCAGTCGAGGACAACCATCGCGGTGGCGATTTTTGTCAGGCTCGCCACCGGCAGCTTGATATCGCGTTGCTTGGAGTCCAAAATAAACCCAGTCTGTGCGTCAGCGATGATGAAGCTCTCGGCCGCGTGAACACAGCACGAGGCGGAGGCCAGTAGCAAACTCAGAGCAATCCGGCGAATAGAAACCATAGTAATCCCTTAAAAAGAACCGCACATTAGCGATGGTGGGTGCAAGATCAATGCAATTTCTCCAGCCACGTTCTCCAGGCGCATCTTGGGAGAGGCTAGCGGGGGACGGTATACCGTATCGCGCTTGCATTTTCCGGAAGTGAAAACAATGATCGTGCCACCTATGTGCAGCGACCTTCAGAAGGCGGAAATATCATTAGCCCCGCCGAGCCAGCTTGCGGAACCAGGGCTGAGGGTGCTCGTCATCGAAGACGACCGTCCGACCAGGCTTCTCTTGGAGCGGATGATCCGTACCCGGGGGCACGAGGTTCTTGGATGCGACTCCGGCGAGGCTGCGTTCGTTCAGCTGGAGAAATGTTTTTTCCCCCTCATCGTTCTAGACATCCAGCTTCCCGGCATCAGCGGGCTTGAGTTCAGCCGGCTTCTTCGGGAGCATCCCTCAGGCCGTCACTACTATATCCTGGCCGGAACAGGGAACAACCGGCCCGAAGATTTGAAAGAGATTCTGGAGGCAGGCTCGGACGACTACATTGGCAAGCCCTACCATCCGGGCCTGCTGGATGTGAGGTTTGCTGTGGCCGAGGCCGCAGTCAAGTCCCTTGCCGAGCGTCGGCAGCTTGAGGGCGACCTTGAGTTTCTCGCCGACCACGATCCGCTCACCAAGCTTTTCAACCGCCGTCGGCTTGCCTCAGCCGTTGACAGCGCCGTTGCCGAGGCCCGAGGGGGGCGGCCGGGAGCGCTGCTATATATCGACCTCGACAATTTCAAGATCGTGAACGACACGCTCGGCCACGATGCCGGCGACCGGCTGCTTCTCACGGTTGCGGACATCCTGCGCTCAGCCGTCCGGGGCGGCGATGTGTTGGTGCGGTTCGGCGGCGACGAGTTTGTGATCATCCTGCCCGGCTGTGCGGTGGCTGATGCTCTGGCGATCGGGGAAGCCCTGCGGGTAAAAATGGAAGGCCTTGTTTTTGCCGAGCAGGGGCGATCTTTTCGAGTCGGCGCTTCGATCGGCGTGGCGCCGATCGACGGGGGCAGAGATGCTGCCGATCTCCTCGGCGTGGCCGATGCCGCCTGCTATGCAGCGAAGGCTGGAGGGCGCAACCGTGTGGAGCTCTATAACGAAAGCGGCAGCGCGCTTGCCCTGCTGGTTGCCGATAGCGACTGGACGGAGAGGATCAAGAATGCGATGCGCGAGGGGACGCTCGGCCTCTACTTTCAGCCGATCGTCTCGACGAACGGCCGCTCCATCCTGTGCCACGAGGTTTTGCTGCGCCTCAACGATCGCCCGGAGAGCGCTCCGGTTCATCCTGCGGCGTTCATGAATTCCGTGCAGCGCTCAGGGCAGCTTTCGGCCCTCGACCGCTTTGTGATTGCGCGCAGCGTTGAGGCTCTCGCAGCGATGCCTGACGTCTATCTCTCGATTAACATTTCTGGCAGCTCGTTCGCCAAAGAAGACTTTGTCGAGTTCCTTGATGACCTTTTGGCCGGCTGGAGAGTCGGCCCCGAAAAGATCATCTTCGAGCTCACCGAAAACGAGGTGATTGCTAATCTCCGGGAGGCGAGGGCCACGATGACGGCCCTGCGCGAGCGCGGGTTCCGGTTTGCTCTCGATGACTTTGGATCTGGTACATCCTCCCTGACCTACTTGAAATCTCTGCCGATCGATCTGATTAAAATCGACGGATCATTTTTACGTCAGCTGGATGAGGATCCCTTCAGCCTGGCCGTCGTCCGTGCTGTGCAGGCGCTCGCTGCGGCGCTGCTTGTTCCCATCGTGGCCGAATATGTCGAGCGCCAGGAGATCTACGACATGCTTGTTGCGATGGATGTGGACTACGTTCAAGGCTACCTCGCCGGGAGGCCCCGCACGACCCCCTATCTCGAATCCGAGCTCTTCGCATTGGACGCCGTTTGATCCATTTTCAACCCACCACACCCTATGGCACGTTCCAAACTCATCATCGCGGCGAGCGAATCCTCAGCCGACCAGCTCTACGCCACGAAATTCCGTGCGCCGGATGCTTTTGTATTCCTCCAGTCGGGAGGGAAAAAACTTTTGTTGCTCTCTGATCTCGAGGTCGATCGCGGGCGGGCTGAGGCCGCAGTCGATGAGGTCCACGCGCTTTCAGAAGTCGAAAAGCGCCTCGCCGGCAAAAAGAATAAAAAGCCCTCCTACTCACAGGTTGTGGCTGCATGGCTGAAGGAAAACCGGGCCGTATCTGTCGATGTTCCCGAGGACTTTCCGCTCGGCCTAGCCTGTTCGCTGGGTGGCGAGGGCATCCGAATCGTTCCGTGCAAGGGGCCGATTTGGCCCGAGCGCGAGATCAAGTCCTCGAACGAAGTGCGTGCGCTCGAAGCGGCCCTCCGCATCGCCGAGGCGGGGCTTTTCCGTGCCTTTGAAGTGCTCCGCACGACGAAGCCGAGAAAAGACGGCACGCTCGTTCTCGGCCGGCAGGTCCTGACCGCCGAAGCCCTCCGCATCGAAATGGAGACCGCCGTGGTCCGGGCAGGCGGCGAGGCGCGCGGCGACACGATTGTTGCCTGCGGCGAGCAGGCCTGCGATCCACACGGCCGCGGGCAAGGTCCGCTCCGAGCCAACGAGCTCCTCATCCTTGACATCTTTCCACGCGACGCGCGCTCGGGCTTCTTCGGCGACATCACGCGCACGGTCGTCCGCGGCCGTGCCTCCGAGGCCCAGCGCCAAGTCTGGGATACCTGCCTTGCTGGCCAAGCCCTGGCGCTTGAGAAAATGCGGCCAGGCACGAAGGGGTCGGGCGTGCATGAAGAAGTGAAATCGTTCTTTGCGGCCAACGGTTATCCCACCGGAATTGTCAACGGGCGCTGGCAGGGGTTCTTTCACGGGACCGGGCACGGGCTTGGGCTCGAGGTTCACGAATTCCCCCGCTTCGCCGCGACCACTTTCGTCCCCGGCCAGGTGCTCACCATCGAGCCTGGGATCTACATCCCCGGCCTCGGCGGCGTCCGCCACGAAGATGTTGCCCTCGTGACAAAGTCGGCGCCTCGCGTCCTCACGTCCGTGCCGAAAGTGCTGGAGATCTGACCCGAAGGACTCGAAGCAAAGCCCCAAAGGGGCAGTATCCAATAGCTCAGGGCAAGCGTCCGCGCCGCCCTGGGCCTTGAAAAAAAGAGAAGCACAGCCCTGAATGGGCAGCATCCCAAAACAATCTTTAACTTAGCGCCAAACAGATCCGGCCCGCGTATGTCCAATTCCAAACAACAAAATATTTCTGAGCGGGTTGCCTTGCTGCGGCGTGAGCTTGAAGAGCACAACCGCCGCTACTACGTGGAGGCCGAACCGTTGGTTTCCGACCACGAATACGACCGCCTCTTCAGCGAGCTGGCCGGGCTCGAAGCGCAGCATCCGGAATTTGCAGATGCGGATTCTCCGACCCAGCGGGTAGGGGGCGCGCCGTCCGGCGGCTTTGCACGCGTCGAGCACCTCCAGCCGATGCTCTCGCTGGAAAAAGTCGATGGGGCCGACCACCCGGGCAGCAAAGAAGAGCCGGACAGCGGGAAGCGGACGCGGCATCAGGATGAGAACACCCTTCCTCGCCTGGTGGAGTTCGACAAAACGATCTGCAAGGTTCTTGGCCGCGATCTGATCGAATATGTCATGGAGCCGAAGGTCGATGGAGTTTCGATCGGCGTCCATTACCGCCACGGCAAGCTCGATCTCGGCGCCACACGAGGCGATGGGAAGTTTGGCGATGACATCACCGCCAACCTCCGGACCGTGCGAGGCATCCCGCTGCGCCTGAACCTCAAAAATCCTCCCGCTCTCCTTGAGGTGCGGGGCGAGGCCTACATCTCGACCCATGATTTTGAGAAGCTGAACGCCAAGCTCGAAGCTTCAGGCGAAAAGACGTTTCCCAACGCCCGCAACGCAACTGCCGGAACGCTCAAGCAGCTCGATCCCCGCCTGGTCGCGAACCGTCCGATCAGCGCGGTTTTCTATGCCATCGGCGCCACTGAGGGCATCGCTTTTGAGACCCATGCTGAAATGCTCGAAATGCTGGCATTATTCGGCCTGCCCACGCAGCGCCGCTGGTGGCTTTGCAAGGGGATCGACGAGGTGCTCCTCCGCTACAGAGACGAAGTCGTCTGCCGCTACGACGAGCAGCGTGACCTGCGCAGCCAGCTGCCCTACGATATCGACGGCATCGTCCTCAAAGTGAACCGCATGGCCGATTGCGCGCGCATCCCCGCGAAGACGCGCTCGCCCGGCTACGCGATCGTGCACAAGCCGATCCCGTGGATCACGCCTGCCGAAACCGTGCTGCGCAGCATCACGATCCAGGTCGGGCGCACCGGAGTGCTCACTCCCGTAGCCGAGCTTGAGCCGGTTTTCGTCCAAGGCTCGACGATCTCTCGCGCCACGCTCCACAACGAAGACGAAATCCGCCGCAAAGATATCCGCATCGGCGATGCCGTCATCATCCGCAAGGCCGGCATGGTGATCCCCGAAGTCCTTGAGGTCATTAAGGAAAAACGTCCGGCGGCCGCACAAGCATTCGACTTTCTTGCGTTCACGGGAGGCAAATGCCCGGCGTGCGGAGGCCCGGTCGCCAAGGAAAAGGTTTCCAGCGGAAAAACAGAGGAGGTTGCATGGCGCTGCCAGAATGTAGCCGGGTGTCCGGCCCAGCTGACCCGCCGCTTGGAATATTTTGCTCAACGCAAGGCCCTCGATATCGAATCGCTCGGCGGAATCGTGGCGGAAAAGCTTGTCGAGCGCGGTCTCGTCAAAGAACCGCTCGACCTCTTCGACCTTACCAAAGACCAGCTCGCCGTCCTCAATATCGGCACAGAGGACGAGCCGCGGACCTTCGGCGCAAAGCATGCCGCCAAAGTCGTCGAGGCCTTGGACCGCTCGCGCACCTTGCCGCTCCATCGCTGGATCCAGGCGCTGGCCATCGCAGAGGTCGGCGAGCAAACGTCTTACGACCTCGCAAAATTTCACGGCAGGCTGGAAGACATTGCGCAATCGAAGCTGCTTCGCGGCGTGCTGGAGCTTCAGCGCCTGCGCGATCAAAAGAGCAAAGACGAAGCGGATGCCGCCGGCCTGGCGCTTATCGATGCCGGCTTCGCGCAGCCTTCAAAAAAGAAGGGTTCTGCGCCGCGCGACGCTGTCGTCGCCATCGGGCCCGTTGCCGCCGCGGCAATCCTCGCATGGTTTGGGAGCGATGTCGGGCGCGGTGTGCTGGCCCGCCTCAACGGGCTCGGGATCGCGCCGTGCGGTTCAACAATACCCTCATCTGCAGCCGGTCACCCCATCGCGGGAAAGACTTTTGTCCTTACCGGGACCTTGCCGACGCTCGCCCGCGACGAGGCTTCGGCCCGCATCCGGGATGCCGGAGGAAATGTCACGGGCTCGGTGACAAAAAATACGGATTACCTGCTGGCCGGCGAAAATGCGGGTTCGAAGCTCGATAAGGCCCGTGCCCTCGGCGTGAAGATTCTTTCAGAAAAAGAGTTCCTGGAAATGGCCAAGCCCTCTCAGCCTGGGCAGCCTTTGGAAGCGCAAGGCTTGCTGCTGTAATTTAGTAAAAAACACTTGCAATAAAAATTACGCATGACAATGTTGCATTACATCGATCTTGTAAAAGCTTCCCCAGTCATTGAGCATCGTCCAAAGCCCATTTTATCAAAAAATTGCGAGTCCGTAGTTTCGCGCTGGCCCCCCATTTCCTTCCCTCCTCCCTCCTCCTATGAAAACGACATTAAAAGTCAGCGGGGCACTTGTGCTCGCAATCTTAGCCGTGATGGCTTTTGTGCCGGGAATCTTTGGGAACGGACCGGGCAAACCTGCAGTGATTGTCTCCAGCGGCACGGCCGACCTGCGCGGCTACGGAAAGGTGGCGTGGCAATTTTCGGAATCATCGGCCGAGTTCACCTGTGCCGATAGCTCCCACGCGGCGACTTTGCAGGGCAAGCTGCTGGCGGACATGTTTTGGGATGCCGGAGCAGAGCATGAGGCGAAGACGATGAAAATCTCGGGAGCGCCGGTCACGATGCATGTTTGGCCGGAGTACGGGGCGCTGGCGGCGGCGCAGGCGGATCGGCGGGTGCTCGTCTGGGGCGCGAGCAGCGAGGAGGCGCTGGCGAAGCTGCTCAAAGAAAATCGCAGCCAATGGGCGGGAGCGCGCTGGGTCCCCACAGCCAAGTATCCGCAGTTTCTCGACTTCTACGATCTGAAAGCGTTCAAGTCCTATTCTCATGCGATGACTTCAATTCGTGGGGAAGGGATCGATAGCCACTGGCCGTTTGCGAAGAAGTTTGGGATTGCGGCAATGGCGTTTCAGGCCGGGGCCGGTTTCACCGATCAATGCCCTGCGCCGGGGGTGGTGGATTGGACGTCGCTGGATTTTGAAGTGGCTCAGGCCGTCCAGAATGACGGGATGGTTGTGATCTGCCCGGGTATTGGCGAGACGCCGCTGTGGATGAAAAATCGCTTTCCTATGGGGATGGCTCAGCCGATGACGTTGGGAATGGCGCCGGCCAACTATGAAGGTTGGGGGCTCCCGTTGGCGGCGCGCCAGGAAAGCAGCTTGGATTTCCTGCGGCGGATGATGGAGCGCTACCAGGGCGATCAGGTGGTTGGCGGCTGGCACCTGTACTGCGGGTTTCCCGGCGCGGAGATGAATACCCACGGGGTGGCTACGGACTACAGCCCGGACGCTTTGGCAGAGTTCCGGCGTTGGCTGCGCGAGGATCGGGGGCTGGATCTGCAGGCGCTCGGGCAGAGATGGCACGGGGATCCGAAGCATTTTAAATCCTGGGATGCGGTTCTGATGCCCGAGGAGCACAGCTTCTTTGGCCAGCTTGACAGCGAGGCCTTTCTTATCGGCAGCGGCTGGACCTGGCAGCGGGCTGAGGCTGGTAAAGACGCTCCTTCAGCTGCGGCTGGCAGGATCCCGTTGGCGATGCCACCCGTGCAGGACCAGCAGTTGATTCCGGGGGTTCCGGTGGATTTCAAGGTCAAATTCAACGCGGAGGATTGGCGGAAAAAGCAGGCAGGGAAGCGCATTTTCGTCGTCTGCAACGAGGATATGGCACGCTCGACCGTGCAAGTCTGGCTCAGCGGCAAGTATCTTGGGCAACACGGGCCAAAAGTCGGGTACAAAGGTCCCTTTGCCCTGGATGTCACAGACGTGTTGGCGCCCGGAGAAAATGACCTAATTCTTCGCGTTCCCAAGGGCCGCATCCTTGGCCCCGTATTCCTTACCACCCATGAGCCCCGGCGGTATCCCTTTCTCGGACGCGAGGCGAACGCCCGGTTCGTGGATCTGCAGGCCTGGAAATCTCATGGCATTCTCCGCAACCACCGGCAGATGCTGGAGTCGGCGCGCAGCTTCGATGCCGATCGCCCGATCATTCTGTCGGCGCCCAGCTGGTCATTTGCCGACGAGGCCGCTACGATGGCCGTGCAGTACGGGCTCGGGCTGCAGAACACTGGACGCCAGGCCTTTTATCAGCCTTGGTATGCAGGGCTCGGGTTGGCAGGCGGTTTCTATGGCACAAGCGAGCCCGGGGAGACCACAAAAGATGCCGGCGAACTCAGCCGCTTGCTCGGTTGGATTCTCATAGACGGCGACAGCAGCCATAATCTGTTCTGGACGCTGGAGGATTATCAGCTCGAAGAGAAGAAGTCCGGCTGGTTCACCAAAAACAAGCGGCTTGTCGAGCTGTTCGGCAAGTCCCTGCGGGAGATGCCGTCGGTAGCAACGCTTCGTTCGACCAAAGGAATGGAGCTGGAGAGCCCCCTGCCTTGGGATTGGGATTTGAACCGGGGAGAGCTGCAGTCCGCCCATTACGATAGCGCGTACGTGACCGAAAAAATGCTTGGGAACGGTCTGGCGGCGAAGTTTCCGGTGGTGATCGATGCCGGTACAGAATATATGGACGAGGCCACGGTGGCGGCAATCCGCCATTATGTGGAAGAGGGCGGCACATTCGTCGCTCTGCACAATAGCGGACGCCATACCCTCCTTGAGTCCGATGAGTGGCCGATTTCCAGCCTGACCGGGTTTAAGGTCACCTCGACGTCACAGCGTGGCAAGATTCGCTTCGATCAGTCGCTGCCAATTTTTCGTGGCTGGGAAGGCCGGGAATTTGAAGGATCAGGCATTGTTTTAAATTGGGATAAGAATGCGGCGGCCGGTGACGACTTAGGGCTTCAATCCAAGGTCGCAGATGCCGTGGCGCTCGCGCGCTGGCCGGACGGCAGCGTGGCCGTCGGCACCCGACAGCTCGGCAAGGGACGTATTATCGTCCTCGGTTCCACCTTCTGGCGCAACGGAAAAGACGCCGCCGGAATCTGGAAGCCGGGCTCGGAGTTGGAGGGGATGTTCTTGGAGAAGCTCCTCTCGGACCTTGGAGTGCAAAGGACTGCCAATGCGTCGAGCAGCGATGTGTGGGCGCGCAAGTTCACCACCAAGAACGGGCTTCAGGACTGGGTCATCGCCTTCAATGCGAGCAACGCTCCAGTGACCGCCACGGTTTCGTTCAAGGTCGCCAATCGCCCCTCACACGTGATGGATCTGATTTCCCGGAAACCCGTGGCTTTCGAATATTCGGCTGGCGGCTGGGTGAAAATCCCCGGAGTGGTGCTCGATGGGCTCGCAACCAAAGTTTTCGCCGTCAAGCGTGCCGGTCTGATCGCCGGCCTGCCGTTCTGGTGGGAGGAGAAATTGAAGTACTGGCAGAAGAAGGGAGCGGTCGTCCCCGTGCCTGAGCGTGCGCAGGCGAAGGCGATGCCTGTCGAATCCTGGAGGTTCACTCATGCGGCCGATCCCTCCAAGGCCGCAGGCTGGAAGCTGCCGGGATTTGATGACTCGAGCTGGACCGAGCTGGCATTCGGGAAATGGAACCCACGCATTGACCGCTGGAAAAGCTACGAAGGAAAAGGGCTGTATCGGTTCTCGTTTGTCGTGCCGGAAGAATGGAAGGGAAAACGGATCGTGCTGCGCCGTTTCGCCTTTGGCTCGCCGCTCACGTTTGGCGAGGGAGCTTGGACTATTAATGGGTCGCCATTGCCGACGCCACCCCCGTCGTATCAGCTGCACAATTCCGTGCTGGACATCACCGACCAGCTTCGCCCAGGCGCTAATGTCTTGGCCGTGGAGGTTCAGGGGGGATTTACCTGGAGAGGAAAAAAGCTTTCCGGTATCGGCGGTGCGGTATCGTTGGAACCGGTTGAGCCTCTGGAAGAACGTGTGGACCTCGCCGGCGCTTGGCAGGCTGTCTTGGGCGACTATATCGGCCGGAAAAGCGTGACGTTTCCGGGAAAAGTTCGAGGCAAATATCTCACCAGAGAAATTGAGATCCCGGCGGCGTGGTCGGGCCGGGATGTCTTCCTTCGCGTGGCTGGTCCCAG
>Ga0194063_10001601_pt1 | contig 14572 bp, 8 predicted proteins | sample SepL3720m_MetaG_FD_155459 | JGI IMG/M metagenome (GOLD analysis project Ga0194063, IMG submission 155459) | Anoxic zone freshwater microbial communities from boreal shield lake in IISD Experimental Lakes Area, Ontario, Canada - Sep2016-L373-20m | ecosystem: Environmental > Aquatic > Freshwater >... | reverse complement strand
GTCCATGCGTCAGCAAAACCGTGTCGATCGGCGGCAAATCCTCGAGCAAACATGGAGTTGCGACCTTCCGTCGCAGACTGCGAATCGGCAGCGGCGCGCAGTACTTTGAAAACACCGGATCGACCAATACCGAAATGCCACCGCCCTGCAATAGAAACGACGCATGCCCTAACCAGACCACCCGCCAACCGAGTGCTGGTGGGTTCGCAATTTTTTCCCGCGAAACCCCACTCCAAGATGCGGGCGAATCGGGAGCATCGGGTATGACCGGAGACTCCTGCTGCCCCCAGTGCATCTTCCAGCGGAAAATATCCATGAGATGATGAACCTCATGCGGCCAAGGATTATGAAAGAGTGGCTTCATGCTGACGGGGTAAGCGATGCAAAATCTTATCCACCCCGCGCCCCGATGCGAGACTTCTCAAAAACTCTGCAAACTCCCCATCCACGAAGGACTCAGCCAAAGAGCTTCGTCACCGGCAATCCCTTGTCGGCAATCTTGAAAGGTCGCTTGGAGGGCGACACGACAACGGTGTCATATGGCAGCGCGAGGACCGGAACTGATAGAGCCGCACACTTTATCAAGCACCGTGATACGTCCCAAAACATCCGCGCGACTGCCAACCTGCAATGGTCCGCAGCCCTCACGCGCCACTGAATCCGCCCGGCCTTCAAGGTCGGACTTGATAGTTTCCCGCGTAGCAACGACAAGAGGGCTGCCATGAATTTCGATTTCGACACCCAGATCCCCCGCCGCGGGACCGGCTGCATCAAGTATGACCGCCGCCCCGAGCTTGATCCGTTCTGGGTCGCGGATATGGATTTTGCGTCGGCTCCGGTGATTCTTGAGGCACTGCACCAACGGGTGGACCATGGGATTTTCGGCTACGCGCAGGCGCATGCGGGATTGAATGACGCCATCACGAACTATCTGCGCGATCGCCGCGGGGTGGTCGTTCCACTGGAACAAGTCGTCCATCTCGGCGGACTCGTTCCTGCGCTGTCTCTCGCAGCGCGCGCATTTTGCAAGGCGGGCGATGCGGTGATGACCTGCACTCCGGTGTATCCGCCATTCATCGGCGTGCACTATGACGCCCAAGTCTCCCTGATCACCACCGACCACGTGCAGGTGGACGGCCGATGGACCTTCGACTGGCAAGCGATGGAAAACGCCGTGACGCCGGAGACGCGAGTGTTTCTGCTGTGCAATCCGCAGAACCCGCTCGGCCGCGTATTTTCTGCGGAAGAGCTCACGAAGCTGGCGACCTTCTGCGAGGTGCACGACCTCGTGCTCGTTGCCGATGAGATCCACTGCGACTTGATTTTTGACGAAACCGCGACACCGCATTTCTCTGCACTCAATCTGCCGGCGAACTTGGCCAAGCGCTGCATCACTCTGCTGGCCCCTAGCAAGACATGGAACATCGCCGGTCTCGGCTACGCCTTCGCGGTGATCCCCGACGATTCGCTACGCCGCCGCTTCACGGCCGTGCGCGGCCACACGCTCGCGGAGATCAATGCTCTCGCCTACTACGCGGCTGAAGCCGCCTACCGCGACGGCGAACCATGGCGCGAAGAGCTGGTGGCTTATCTAAAAACCAACCGCGATCTACTCGTCGATTTCATCCACACCCGCTGCCCCGGTCTCACCGTGATTGCGGGCGAGGCGACCTACCTCGCGTGGATCAATGCGCGCGGCATGGGCGTGGAAAACCCCGCGCAGCACTTCGAACAAAAGGCCGGGCTCTTTCTATCCGACGGTGCCTACTTCGGCTGGCCGGGCTGGATTCGTTTCAACTTCGGCTGCCCACGTGCGCGCATGCTCGAGGGACTGGAGAAAATCGCAGCGGCGTTATAACCGGGCGACCACTTCAGTGACAAAAAAAGGCGCAGCCTCCGGAAGAAAGCCGCGCCCTTGAAGTTGGCAGAATCGATCAGATGTCCTGCACGGGAAGACTGGTCACTTCTTCGCGGACTTTTTCCGCCAGAGCGGTCGAAAGGTAACGTTCGGTCGACGAGCAGCCGATCGTCACGATGCGCTTGCCTTTGAATTCAGGACGCTTTGCGATTTGCATCGCGGCCCAAACGTTGGCTCCTGTCGAAATGCCGGCTGGCAGACCTTCCTGCTGGGCCAATGCCTGCGCCGTGGCGATGGCATCTTCGTTAGAAACCAGAATGACCTCGTCGATGACTTCGACATTGAGGTTCTTTGGAATGAATCCGGCACCGATGCCTTGGATCATGTGAGGGCCAGGGGCACCACCGGAAATGACCGGGCTGGCGGCAGGCTCCACGGCAAATACTTTGACGGCGCGGCGCGACTTCAAAACCTCGCCGACGCCCGTTAGCGTTCCACCCGTACCAACGCCCGCGACAAACACGTCCACTTGGCCGTCGGTGTCGTTCCAGATTTCCTCAGCAGTCGTCTCGCGGTGGACTTGCGGGTTCGCCGGATTGTCGAACTGGCCTGGGCCGAATGATCCTTCGCCGTGTTCTTCAAGAAGCTTTTTAGCCATGGCGATCGCCCCATTCATGCCTCGGGCGCGAGGGGTCAGGACGATTTCGGCACCCAGTAAACGCAACAACACACGGCGCTCGATCGACATGCTTTCTGGCATGGTCAGGATGCAGCGGTAGCCCTTCGAACGAGCGATGAATGCCAGCGCGATCCCCGTATTTCCCGATGTCGGCTCAATGATGAGGCCACCCGGCTTGAGGGAACCATCTCGTTCAGCGGCTTCGATCATCGCTTTACCGATGCGGTCTTTGACGCTGAAAAGAGGATTGAAGAATTCAGCCTTCACGCAGATCTCTGCTTCGAGTCCTGCGGTGACGTGATTGAGGCGGATCAACGGGGTGTTGCCAACAGTGGCAACCATGTTTTCAGCGATATTCATGGTGGATTTCGGTTAGAAGATTTCGGAATTCGGGAGTATTTAAGATGATATATGATTCGCTGTCAGGCTTCAAATCTGGAAATCGGGGGTCCCTGAATCCAAGTGAAGTCCGCACTCGTATTTTTCACCGTTGAAGCGGGTGGCTTGCGCGTCGCCATTTTCCGCAGGACGCGTGCTATGCCAGTCGCCCATGGTGACGTAGCCCTCATCCGCCAGCGGGTGGCGCGGCAGGCCGTTCTGGTGAAAATAAAGATCCACCTGTGCGTCGGCCCAATCGAGAATCGGATAAACTTTGACCGTCTTCTTTTGCTGCTCGACGAAGGGGCGATCGACACGAGTCTGCGATTGGGACCGACGCAGCCCGCTGATCCAGACATCGGCTCCCGTCTCGCGCAGCGCGCGATTCATTGGCTCGATCTTGGTGATTTGGCCATAGTGGTCTGCACCGTCCTTGCCATTTTCCCAGAGTTTGCCCCACAGCGCCTGCAACCGCGCGGCGGAAACAGTCGGCTGATAGATTCGCAGATCGAGATTCAACTCAGAAGTGAGCTGCTCCATGTACTGATAGGTTTCAGGAAACAAGAACCCAGTATCAATGAAGACCACAGGGATCTTGGGCGCATGTTCGTGAATCAGGTGAAGCATGACTGCAGCCTGAAGCCCGAAGCTGGTCGATGCCACGAGACGGTCGCCAAGCTGGTCGTATAACAAACGCAGCCGTTCCCCTGCACGCAAGGGAGTCAGGCTCGCCGATAGCGAGGCCGACTGAGTCTGGGGCACTGGTTTCAAGACCGCCATGGTGGTGAGAAGGGCAGCACTCAAGCTTTGGCAAATGCCTCGGCCTTGATGTTTTTGTGAAAGTCAGGGCCTTGAACGGTGGCCGTGACGTAGCCATTGCGAATGCAGAAATCACCAAAGCGCTCGCCCTCGTTTCGTTCCTTGGCGTAGCGTGCAAAGATTGGAGCCAGCAAGGGCTTGATCTTATCAGCCGGTAGGTTTTCCCGATAGAGCTTCGACAAGCGCTGACCAGCGAACCCCCCGCCGAGGTAAACATTATAGGCGGCAGGCCCACGACCGACGAATCCGATCTCTGCGATGAACGGACGGGCGCAGCCATTCGGGCAACCGGTCATCCGAATGGTGATGGCGTCGTGGCGCAGACCGTTTTCTTCGAGAGATTCTTCGAGCTCGGTGATGAGAGTGGGCAGATAGCGCTCGGCCTCGGCCAGGGAAAGCCCGCAGGTGGGCAAAGCAACGCAGGCCATCGAGTTGAGGCGCAGAGCACTCTTCAAGTGGCTATCCTTGATGCCGTATTCGGCCAGCAGCTTTTCGATCGCTGGACGCTTCGCGGGAGAAACATTCGCGATGATCAGGTTTTGATTGGCGGTGAGGCGGAAGTCGCCGTCGTGGACTTTCGCGATTTCGCGCAGTCCGGTACGCATCGGATAACTCGGCGTATCGAGCACGCGGCCACCGGAAATGAATAGCGTGAGGTGTGAGTTACCATTGTCATCCTCGACCCAGCCGTAGCGGTCGCCATTGTCTTCAAAGACGAATTCGCGCACAGAGCCGAGCTCGTAACCAAGATACTCGTTCAGCTTGGCCAGAATCCAGTCTGGACCGTAATCATCGACAGTGTACTTGAATCGCGAATGCTTGCGGTCGGTGCGATCACCGAAGTCGCGCTGCACCAGCACGACTTTTTCCGCAACATCAACTACTTGATCGGGCCTGCAGAAACCGATGACATCGGCGATGCGCGGATAGGTCGCTTCGTTGCCGTGGGTCGAACCCATGCCGCCACCGACCGCCACATTATATCCGACCAGCTCGCCCGCTTCGACGACGGCAATGAAGGAAAGGCAGTTTGCATAAATGTCGACGTCGTTGGATGGCGGCACAGCCACCGTGATCTTGAACTTACGCGGCAGGTAGGTTTTGCCGTAGATCGGCTCGAAATCCTCTTCGGTCGATTCGACCTTTTCGCCGTCGAGCCAGATCTCGTGATAAGCACGGGTCTGTGGCGTGAGATGCGTCGAAATATCCTGGGCGACCTTCAGTGCTTGCGCGTGAATCTTTGAGAGATAGGGATTCGGGTTGCACATCACATTGCGATTCACGTCGCCGCACGCTGCGATCGTGTCCATCGCCACTTGATTAATCTCGGCGATGGTACGCTTCAGATTGCTCTTGATGATGCCGTGAAACTGAAAGGCCTGACGCGTGGTCAGCTTGATAGTTCCATTCGCGAACTCGGTAGCGAGGCGGTCGGTCTCCAACCACTGCTGCGGAGTGGCAACTCCACCCGGCACGCGGATTCGGATCATGAATGAATAAGCCTTCTCCAACTTATGCTTGCGACGGTTCGCGCGGAGATCGCGATCATCTTGCTGATAGGTTCCGTGGAACTTGAGGAGCTGTTGGTCGTCCTCACACATCGATCCAGTGGACAGATCTGCAAGCCCTTCGGCAATCGTACCGCGCAGGTAGTTGCTGTCGATCTTGATGTATTCGTTCGCTGAGAGTTTCTTTTCACTCATGATGGTAGAAATTTAAAATGGAAAAAACTTAATAGACGTCGCGTTGATAGCGCTTGGTTTTCTTGAGGTCTTCGACGTAGGCCTCAGCCGCTTCGCGGGAAATGCCTGCCTCGCACTCAACGACGGAAATCAAGGCTTGGTGCACATCGTGAGCCATGCGATTGGCATCACCGCAGACATAAAAGTGGGCACCTTCTTCCAACCACTGATAGAGCTCCTTGGCCTGCTCGATCATGCGGTCCTGGACATAGACTTTCTCCGGCTGATCACGGGAGAATGCGACATCCAGACGCGTCAGCACGCCCTCTTTGAGATAGTCTTGCCACTCAAGCTGATAGAGGAAGTCGTAAGTGTAATGCTGGTCGCCAAAGAACAACCAGTTCTTGCCTGAGCTACCGAGTGCCGCACGGTGTTCGACAAAGGCACGGAAAGGAGCAACGCCCGTGCCGGGTCCGACCATGATGACCGGGGTGTCGCCATCCGCAGGAAGACGGAAGTTCTTGTTCGGCTGGACAAAGATTTGAACCGGATCGCCCGCCTTCACCAAGTCTGCGAGGTACGTCGAACAAACGCCCTTGCGCTTGCGGCCGTGTGTTTCGTAGCGGACTGCGGCGACAGTGAGATGAACCTCGTCGCTGTGGGCGAGCGGGCTGGATGCGATCGAATAAAGCCGTGGTGGCAGCTTGCGGAAAATCCCAGTCAGCGCATCGGCGGATAGACCGTTAGGTGCAAACTTCAAAAGTGCATCGACGATCTCACGGCCTTGATTGAATTCCTTCAGGCGCTCCTTCGCGTCATCGCCGAGCAGCTCGCGCAGCTCAGCTGAGTCGGCAGCATCGGCCAATTTCGTCAGGACCGCACGTGACAGAGCGGTGATGTCGTAGTCTTCACGCAGCGCATCGGCGAGTAATTGGCGGCCGACGTTTTTCACCTCCACCTCCTCATTGCCCGTCAGTTTGGCTGCTTGAAGAATCGCTTTCACCGTATCGGGCGCATTGCGCGGCAGCACGGCGAGCGCGTCGCCCGGCTCGTAACAAAGCCCGGAACCCGCAAGAGAAAATTCAAAGTGCAGCGTCTCTTTCGAGGTGCCTTCGCCGTTGAGCACGACCGTGTCGAGCGTCTCGGCTGAAAATGGATTCTTTTTGCCGTACTCAGTCGCCGGTGCGATAGCTCCAACAGCTTCAAAAACCGTAGGTGTCGCCGCAGTGGGGGCTAGTGCATTCAATGAGCGTTCGAGCCACTCGCTGTAGGATTCTTCAAAGTCGACATCGCAGTCTTGGCGGGCCGCTGCGCGGGTTGCGCCCAGGCCTTCAAGCCGTGCATCGACGTCTTTGCCGATCTGGCAGAATTTTTCGTATGCCGTATCCCCCAACCCGCAGACCGAGAATCGAACCTTTGCCAGCGACAGGTCAGACGCCATCAATTCGTTGTAAAAGGAAATCGCCGTTTCCGGAGGCTCGCCATCGCCCCAAGTCGAGACAATCACCAGCAGGTTATTGGCTTTTTCGAGCTCTGCGGGGGAAATCTCCGACATGTTTTTCATGACCGCTTGGAAGCCTCGCTTCTTAGCCGCCTTGACCGTCCGGTCGGCGAGCACTTCCGAATTCCCAGATTCGGTTCCATAAAGAACCATCAGCTTACCTGCCGAAATCGGCGCAGCGGCAGCCACAGTCGGCGCCCCAGAGGCGGCCAGAAAACCGCTCAACCAGCCGCGCTGGACGGGATCAAAGCCTGCAAAAAGCAAATCCAACGCTTGGCGTTGGTCGGAAGTGAATGGGGCGTGCTCAGGAAGCATAATCCTTAGTTAGTTACCTTATATTATGAGGTTTCACCCACAAAGTGAGCGCGATCCAGCCAATACGCAACCATTTTTTAACAATTACTAAGGATTATTCGACAGGTCATTCCGCCCGAATTGGAAAAAATCAGCCTTCCTGCCAAACCCAATTCATGACCACCTCGATGTCAGGATGAATACTCTGATGCACTGGGCACCCGCGTGCAGCACTCTCCAGCAACTTGCGATCCGAGTGCGAGGCCGGCAGAGGGATTTGTAAATCCAGCTCCAGGCGCTTGATCCGCCGCGGCTGCTCATCCGACATGAATTTACGAACATTGACCGTCATCCCCTCGATCGCCAGCTCCTTGCGCTTCGCAACAATACCGATGACCGTGGCCATGCAAGATCCCAGAGCAGTGGCCATCAGATCGGTCGGCGAAAACGCTTCTCCCCGCCCGTTGTTGTCAAGCGGTGCGTCGGTCACGAGTGTATTTCCAGAAGGCAGGTGGACGGCGCTGCAATGCAGATCACCTTCATATAAAATTTCAATTTCGACCATCGGAGGAATGAGTGGTTGGTTAGATGATTACTAGACAGGTCATCTTTCGATATTCTCAATGGATCTGGCAAGGAAACTTTGGAGACCGCATAGAGGGCTCAGGCCCGGATTGCGACGTCTTCGTTGAAATAGATTTTAATAAATTTCATCTTCTTCGCCTCGTCAAACCCATGTTCGAGCAACCCTTCCGGCTTGGCCGCCAACGCGGGCTTTAGCCGGATTTCCACGCCCGTGTCGAGTTTCATCACGGACGGAATTTTATTCTTCGCCTTGGTGACGTCCTTCTTGGAGATTTTAAATGAATCGTCGAACTGATGCCCCTCCTCCTCCTCGATCTGCGAGCGATGCTGGGCAAATTTCGCCTTTGCTTCCGGCGTCTTCAATACCTGCTCTTCAAATTCCTGAAGGCTGAACTTCTCCTTCTCTTCAAAATACGTGATCGCATGGCGCGCCGCGGCAGATGCATCCCACGGCGGCCCATCGTCGGCGGGCTTCGGGCTTTCCTTTTGCTCCTTCTCCATGAAAGCCACCGCCATATTCGCATACTTGTGGGTCAAAAACGGACTGTCGGCAATCGGCACGATACCAAGGAAATCCCGGACCCAAAAACGGGAATCCGTGCCCGAACGATCAAACGTCAGCACGTAATAGCCTTTTTGGGCGAGGTGGTTGAGAATCAGACAGCCTTTATCGATCTTTTCCGGATTGATCCCCTGCTCGGTGTGCAATTCAAGATCCCCATCGCGGGTGGAAATGCTCAAAAACGGCACCACGCTCTCAGACTTTAGAATGCACAGACCCTGCGTTTGCACACCGTCCACTTCAATATCTTGGATCAGACTGATGCAAAGATCACCCGACTTGATGTTCGGGTGGTTCGACTTGGCGTAAAGTCGTTTGGCAATCTCGCAGCCCTTTTCCAACAAGCCTTCCTTGGAAGCAAAGATCGCCGCCACACAGGCATTCATCTCATGCTGGTCGAGGGACGAATGATGACTGAAACGATGACCCGCTAGATTTTTGAACGGCTTGAGAAAAATGGCAGACAACGCCTCTTGGTCGTTTTCCTGGATTTGAAAAACTTCCTTCGAAGTCTGCAGCGGTTCATCGCGTTGAGGATGGCCGACTTTGGCAAGCACGAGACCGGTGGCCGTGGCGGAGGCAAAACGAATCTTAACAGACATGAGGGCCGGAATCTATGGCCGCTTGATAATTTGAACACCCTCAAATCCGAAAATTATCCGAACCAAGTCCGCGGGCGCATTCGCCAACGACTCCCGTGAATCGAAAAACCGCCGCTGCGGGGGGCCTCGACGGCGGTAAAACATCGATCCAATAAAAATCATGCTCGGCGACGGCGCAAAATCACCAAGAGACCCAGACCGCCGAGCAGGGCCGCTCCCGGTTCAGGAATCACGGTGACGATGCCCGTGCTGGAATCGAACGTCGCATTGGTCCCCACTCCCATACCGCTGACGTTGACCGCTGAGAAATTGCCTGCATAATAACCAAAGTCGAAAATCTTGACGCTGGTATTGGGGGCAAAGGTTTCGTCGGACTTAAAGAATAGGTTGAGTGTCCCACCAAAGCTGACCGTATGAGCTAAGCCACCCTGCGCCAGGTCGAAACTCAGCGCACCGAAGGATCCCGAGGTGAATTCGAAGTTTGAAACCGAGCCAAGCCCCAACGTGAGATCGTTGTTGAAGTTGATCGTTCCTGGAGAAGCTCCAATCGCGAGCGTGCCATTGATCGTGAGATCGCCGCTAACCAAACCGCTGCCGGTTAGAGACTGATTCGACCCCAACGCGTAGCCCGTCACCGCCGAAACATTGAAGTTGCCACCGCCAAGTGAGACTTCGGAAGTATGAGCGATCGAACCGTTGGTGCCGATGGCCAGCGTACCGCCACTGATCGTCGTTTTACCCGTGTAAGTATTGGCTCCTGTCAAAGTAACGGTACCGGATGAAGTTTTATTCAAGCCCACCGAACCCGCGAGGATCGAACCGACCGAACCGCTTTGCGCGTCGTATGCCGCTGAACTGGTCAGCGTGCCGCCCGTGATCGAACCCGAGGTCAGCGCCATGGTGGCCACAGTGTCGCTGAAGCCGGCGAGATCAAGAATACCACCGTTGATCGTGACCGCAGCGGCATCGGCCAAGCGGTTCGAAGCACCCAGAGTCAACTTACCACTGTTGATGGCAACCGCCGTCGATGCGGAAGTTCCGCACAGGATCGTGTTGCCGGTCGTCACGGTCACGTTGCCCGTGCCGAGGTTGGCCGAAACGTTACCGCTTTGCAGCGCGTAGGAGGTGCCCGTCAAGGTGCCATTTCCAGTAATCGAACCCGAGGTTAGTGTCACCGCGCCCACCGAGTCTGAGAATGTTGCAGTATCCAATATACCACCACTGACTGTTACAGCAGAAGTGAGTGTGTTGTTCGCACCAAGGGCTAGGGTTCCGGCCGAAACCGTGGTCAGACCGGTGTAGGTGTTGGCTCCTGACAAGATGAGAGTTCCTGCGCCATCCTTGGTCAGGGTACCAGTTGAGGTTGCAATAACATCGGCCACGGTGATGTTGCCCGCACCGCCGAAGGTCAGGTTGTAGCTGCCTGTAATGGCATTGCCAGATGCGACGTCGAGTGTGAGCCTGCCAGCATCCGAATTGATGCGGGAGTCAAGACCGAGTGTCACCAAGCCCCCATAGGTATTGTTGCCGCTGATGTTGCGCAGCGCTCCGTTCGTGCTGACACCGGTGCCGCTCAGCGACAGCGCCTCTGCTCCAACGGTGATACCGCCCTGCAGTTCCATGGCAGCACCAGCGCTCACCGAGACACCGGTAGAAGTGCCTCCCAAACCTGCTGCATTTTGGACATTGAGCGTCCCCGCCTGCACGGCAGTCAGGCCAGTGTAGGTATTCGCACCGGACAGGGTCACCGTCCCAGCCGTCGTCTTGGTCAAGGTACCATTCCCTGCTAAGATCGCACCCACCGAACCGCTTTGAACAGCGTAGGAAGTTCCCGTCAGGACTCCAGATGAGCTGCTGATATTACCACTGGTCAGTGTCACCGCGCCGACCGTGTCGCTAAAAGTCTTGAGGTCCCATGTGCCGCCCGAGACCGTCACCGCACCCGAACTCAGGGCATTGCCAACCCCATAGGCAAGAGTGCCTGCCTGCACATCCGTTAGGCCAGTATACTGGTTCGCCCCGGAGAGCGTAAGAGTGCCTGCACCGGTTTTAACCCATGCCCCGTTGGTGGCTGTGCTGGCGCCACTGATCGTCAGGTTGGTCAGAGCATTGACCACCTCCACGCTGCTGCTTGTGTTGGCCGTGAGCGTGAAGCTACGATCGATGGCAACCGTCGCGCCGGTGTATTGTAGGGAACCACCGCCGAATACCAGATTGGCAGCGGCGTTGCTTGACTGCCCAAGATTGCTGGCAGAACTGCCGTTGGCCAGACTACTCACACTCAACGTTCCCGCATTGATGCTCGTCGTTCCGGTGTAGTTGTTTGCACCAGAAAGAGTCACCGTCCCGGCGGTGGTCTTGGTCAGCCCCACTGAGGCACCCGCTAAAATCGCGCTGATCGAGCCGCTTTGAACGGCGTAGGAAGTTCCAGTCAGGACTCCGGATGAGCTGCTGATATTACCACTGGTCAGTGTCACTGCGCCGACCGTGTCACTGAATGTCTTGAGGTCCAATGTGCCGCCCGAGACCGTCACGGCACCCGAACTCAGGGCGCTGGCAACCCCGTATTCCAGTGTTCCGGCAGAGACCGTCGTCAGCCCCGTGTAAGTATTAGCCACATTCAACGTGAGCTTGCCTGCGCCATCTTTGGTGAGCGTCTGGGTGGTCGTCACCGGGGCGAAAGCATCCGACAGAACGATGTCGCCCGCGCCGCCAAACGTCAGGCCAAAGTTACCGGTAATACTTCCAGCCGAGTTGATCGCGAGTACACCGGCATCGGAATTGATCCGGCTCGCACTGGCCAAAGTAATGATGCCAGCGTAGCTGTTGTTGCCGGCGACGTTGCGCAGTGCACCGCCGCTCGATATGCCGTTTCCGTTGAGCGTGAGCGCCTCCGCACCAATGGTCAAAGCGCCCGCGGCACCATCCAGTTCCAAGGCCGCACCATTGGACACGGATACACCAGCACCAGACGTTCCCAGTGCCGTATTATTCTGCGCCCTGACGACGCCACCGCTGATCGTGGTAGCAGCTTCATAAAGATTGGCGTTCTTCAAAACCAGCGTCCCGTTTCCCGACTTGGTCACACTCGCCGTACTTGCCCCAGAGGCATCGTTGAGTACACCACTGACCGTCGTGTCGCCATTACCACCAAAGGCGATCACCTTGGACCCTCCCCCTGCTGGGGTGACAGCCCCCAAGGTGAGCAGATCTCCGGCACCCACGTTGAAGGTCGTCGTCACCGCACCACCATTCACCGCGACAGCATCAAAAGTGATGCCTGCCGTGCCACTACCAACGTTTGCTCCCGAGCCGATCGTCAGCGTCTGCCCCGTCAGGGTAAGCGTTCCCAGCGAATGAGTCACACCAGCCGCGCCAGGGGTCAGCACGTCAGAATTGACGGTCGAGTTCGCAGAGAGTGTCGTGTTGCGGGCGAAATCGAGGCCCGTGTCATTGGCCAACTCCAAGGTCCCGCCCGACAAAGTCAGCGAGGCGGCGCCAGTACCTAGGGCACTGGCACTCGTCGTGGCACGCAAGGTACCTGCGGAGACCGTATTCACCCCCGTGTAGGTGTTCGTGCCACTCAAGGTCACCGTGCCTGAGGTCGTTTTATTCAAAGCAACCGCCCCGGCTAGGATCGCGCTGATCGAACCGCTTTGGACCTCGTACGAAGTTCCCGTAAGAACCCCGGTCGAACCCGTGATATTGCCGCCAGCCAGCGTGACGGCACCCACGGTGTCGCTGTAGCTGCTGATATCCAGAGTGCCTCCAGAAACCTGGACTGCGCCGCTGGAAATTGTGTTGTTCGCGCCATAGGCCAGCGTGCCCACCTGCACGTCGGTAAGACCGGTGTAAAGATTCGCGCCGCTGAGCGTGAGCTTACCCGCGCCGATTTTAATCAAACCACCCGTGGTGTTGGTACTCGCACCACTGAGAGTCAAGTTGGTGCCCGCATCGCTCACATCCACACTGCTATTGGAAGCGGCTGAAAGCGTGAAGTTGCGATTCGTGCCAATTGATGAGCCCGTGTACTGAAGGGTTCCGCCGCCGAGGACCAGATTGGCCGCCGCATTGGTGGACTGGCCGATGTTGCTGGAGAGGCTGCCGTTGGCCAGAGATGAGACACTCAGCACCCCTGCTGAGATGGTGGTGATTCCCGTGTAGGTATTGGAGTTGGATAGCGTGACAGTTCCGGAAGTCGTCTTGGTGAGGGCAGCGCTGCCAGCAAGAATCGCGCTGACCGAACCGTTTTGCATGGCGTAAGAAGTGCCGGTCAGGACACCCGTGGAGCCTGAAATGCTGCCACCCGTCAGCGTGATGGCACCCACCGTGTCGCTGTAAGCGCCGATATCCAGAGTGCCGCCGGAAACTTGGACCGCGCCGCTGGCGATCGCATTGCTGATTCCATAAGCCAGCGTGCCTGCGCTTACGGTGGTGAGGCCGGTGTAGGTGTTTGCGCCCGAGAGCGTCCAAGTGTTGTTGCCACTTTTGGTGACGGCGGTGGTGTTACTACCACTGTTATCGACAATTTTGCCCGCAATTTCTCCCGCGCCCGAACCGGTGAGCGTCAGCGTCTTGTCTCCTGCACCTGTCGCGGTGAAGTCGCTGGTGAGTTTGAATAAGCCAGATCCTGAGGCATCAAGAGTGCCACCGAAAGTCGTGCCGGCCAGATCGATGGTGCGGTTGGCGGTTTCCCCATTGCCCGTGTATTTGAGGGTGCCAGTGCTGGTTGTAGTGCCAAACTTGAGGCTTCCCGTACCGAGGTTGCTGGTGGTGGACCCTTGGTTGCCGAAGTTAGAAACCTGCAGGGTGTTGCCGCTGATCGTCGTACCGCCGGTGTAGGTGTTAGCTCCCGAGAGAGTGAGAAGGCCCGAGTTGGCAACGACCGCCAAGCTGGTGCTGAGACCATTGCTGATGGCACCACTGACGTTCATGGTTCCCACTCCATCGAGAGTCAGCGTTTTTGCGCCTGCACCGCCGCCTTGGATCGCTCCCGCAACGGTAAGGCTATTGCTGGGGCTGCTATTGGTGAGGCTGTAGGTGCTGGCAGTTGCGTTTCCAAGCGTCAGGTTTGCATTGATGAGCTGGTTTTTGGTCACCGTTGAAGTGACGGATAGCAAACCCGCATTGCCCAAGGTCAAGGTTTGAGAACCGACGGCCCCCGCACCGATGGTGTAGGCCGCTGCGCTTACGGTATCGAAAGTGAGAATTTGGATGGTGGCCCCAGAGACACCGAGATCAATGGTGGTCTTACCGTTGCCCGCTGAGTTGAACGTCGCTGTGTCGGTCGCAATGGGAAGTGTATTCCAGTTACCGCTGGTTGACCAAACTGCGCTTGTCGCGCCAGACCAGATGCGGTTAGCGGCGTTAGCTGTGTAGGTGGACAATCCCGCGAGTGAGAACGCGATGAATGAGATACTGAGACTCTGAGCGGAACGATATTTTGGTTTCATGTGGGGGGAGGTAAAAAGAAACGACTTCACTCAAAAATGAATGAATCCATGAGACAATGGTTGGGGTGAACCTGTCTCGGGGGATCAATGGATTCCTGAGGTGCATAAACAGTCAGCATTCTTCAAAAAGAATCGATGACATCGGGGGGGTATGTGTAT
>Ga0194063_10001600_pt1 | contig 14573 bp, 9 predicted proteins | sample SepL3720m_MetaG_FD_155459 | JGI IMG/M metagenome (GOLD analysis project Ga0194063, IMG submission 155459) | Anoxic zone freshwater microbial communities from boreal shield lake in IISD Experimental Lakes Area, Ontario, Canada - Sep2016-L373-20m | ecosystem: Environmental > Aquatic > Freshwater >... | reverse complement strand
GTATCCTATTCATGCCTTTGCGGAATTCTCCCGGGGCCCAGATCGGCTCGCCGCGCATGCGATCCTGATCACCGCCGTATCAAATTCCGCCAGTCAAGCCGCCGGTTCCGCGACTAAGGAACTATTAAAGCTCTCAAAAAACGGCCGGCTTCGTCTCGATGCCCCTGACATTTTTCGTCCCGTTATCGCCGTGCACGGCATTGCTCCGGCAGCGAAGCCAGTTGGCTGGCAGGGGTCCGATGAACAGACCGGGGCATCAGTGAGTATGCTGGACATGGATCGCGGGGACCAGCGCCATGCTCTGACCATGCATCCCCCGTGGCGGATAAAATGGGGCGATGTGTTCGTGGACTACCGTGTCGGGCTTCCCCTTCAGACACCCATCACGCTGCATTTCGCGACCGCCATCCGTGACGAAGCACCGGAAGAACCGCCCAGCGATGGGGTCGAATACAGCGTGCTCGTGAGCGACAGAGGAACTTTCAAAACGCTGATTGCGCGATTCTCCGCCGCGAAGCGATGGGAGCCGGCTACCGTGGATCTCTCGGCTTACGCGGGCCGCGAAGTAACTCTCCGCCTCATGAGCGGTCCAGGTCCGACGCACGATACCACGTGCGACCAATCGTATTGGGCCGAGCCGACGCTCGTCGCGGGCGAACCGCCAAAACCCGAACCGGATGCAGAACGTCTGGCGCGCCGAAAAAAAGCGTTGGACCTCGCCCAGGCCGCACTGCGGGGCGAATCATCCTCCTGGAGTTGGAAGCTGGAGAGCGCGGCGGGCATCACGGGCGCGGCAGTTGTGCCAGGGCCGTCCGGCATCGCCGATGCGTTCATCGCATTCGCCGATGACCGGCGCGAACTCGTTTTCGACGGTTTTACTGTGCAGGTGGACGGGCAGGCACTTGGCACGAACAAAACGGACCTGCCGTGCAGACGTGTGGAAAACCTGTTTGCCGGGGAGCGCGGCACAATCACCTGTGACGTGAGGCACGGCGATGCTTCGATCGCCTTGCAAGCCCGTGTGTGGGCGGAAAATGGCGCGCTGCGCATCGCGTTTTCGATGCCGGGTGCCCAGCGCGATTCGCGAGGCGATCCGCGCTTTACCGCTCTGGCCATCGGTCCTGCATCGGAGTTGGCGCGCCGCGTTTACGCCGGGTTCGGCAACGTGATCCAAGATCCGGAGCGCTTCGACCTTCCGGCGGGTGGGTTCACCCTTTCCACGCGCCATGTCGGCATGGATTTCAAGAACGGCCTTTCGCTGGTGCAGGCGAGCGACATTTTCCCCGACAGCTTTCACGTCGATCCGGAGCATCGCGCCTACTCGCTGGTCGCGCATCACGACGCGACGTTTTCCTTCGTGCCATCCACCCGCCAGGCATTTGCCGCCGCGCGGGTTTATCGCGGCCTCGCCGGCTTTAAACCCGCCGCCGGCGTCGCGAATCTACTCGGGCGCGTCTGCCTCGACCAATGGGGCGGCGACTACCGCCAGGCCGCGGACGACGTGGAAAAGGCCGCGCGTTACGGTGTCACCGACGCGGTGTTCGTGAAGCACGTCTGGCAGCGGTTGGGCTACGATTATCGGCTGCCGGACATTTATCCGCCCGAAGGAAGCTTCGAGGATTTTTGCGCGGTGGTCGAAGCGTGCAAACGCAACGGAATCCTCTTCTGCCCGCACGACAACTACATCGATTTTTATCCCGATGCGGCCGACTATTCCTACGATCACATTTTATTCAACGCCGACGGCACTCCGCAAAAGGCGTGGTTCAACAAAGGTCGCGACGCGCAATCGTATCGCTGGTCGCCAAATGCTTTCGGCCCGTGGCTGGAAAAATATCTGAAACAGGTCAGAGACGGTTTCGCGCCGGACGCCTATTTCGTCGATGTCTTCAGCGCGATGCCTCCGGTGGATTTTTATGACCGCAAGGGGCGTTTTTTTTCCAAGACCGTCACCGCAGAACGCTGGGGTGCCGCGTTTGACCGCATCCGCAAAATCCTCGGCAACAACGCGCCCACCATCAGCGAGGCCGGGCACGACGCCCTGATCGGCCACCTCGATGCCGGCGAATCCGACCACAGCGGCTGGCTCCCGGACAGCAAAGATCCGGAGGCGTTTTGTCGCTGGAGCATGAAAGCGGGCGACGGCGAGCGCGTCCCCTGGCACGACATGGCGTCGCACGGCAGCTTTGTCCTGCTCGGGGGCGGCCTCGGCCCGCGCTACGCAGCCGGCCAGGATGAAATCCTGCACGGTTACGGAAGCGATGATTACCTGAGCCTCACGGTGCTTGGAGGCCGCAACCCCATGTGCGACGGCCCATTCTCGCGCCGCGCCGTGATGACCTACTGGCTGCTGCACGATGTCTGCGGCGCTCTGGCCCGCGATGAAATGCTCTCGCAGGAATTCACGGACGACGACATCCACCGCCAGATTGTCCGCTTTTCAAACGTTGGCATCGTGCGGGTGAACCGCGGGAAAGAAGACTGGACAACGGACGGGCGCGTGCTGCCGTCGTTCGGGTTCCTTGCCAAGGCCGGGGAAAAGGAAGCGGATGTCACCCGGCGCGACGGCGTGATTTCCGCCTGCGCGAAAAGCCCGGGCATTTTGTTTGTGGATGCGCGCCCCGATGTATCCGATGGCGACGGGCAAGTGCTGGCAAAAGTTGCGGGCGTCGAGGATCTCGGCGGACGCCGGTTCCGCCTACGCATCGACTGGGAGGTGCGGCGGCCCGTGCCGCCCGGCTTCCGGCCGTTTGTCCATTTTGTAGACGACAAGCGCTGCGTGGCCGAAGGGATTTTGTTCCAGGGTAGCCTGGATCTGGACCCTGCAAAAATGAATGTGGCGGGAACGTATTCCAGCGCGGCAGAAGTCTCCGTGCCTGCCGGGATTGCCGCGGCGGCGGAGATTGGCATCCGCTTCGGGCTTTATCTTCCGGGCATGGACGGAAAGCGTTTGCCGATGCTGGGCGCGACAGATCATACCGGCCGGGCGCGCGGCGGAATCATCCGTCTGGATGGAACGGCGGTCTGCTGGCAGCCCGAACCTCCGGATCCCGCCGTGGCGGCCCGCTCCGCGCGTTTGAATCTGGGCAGCAAGCCTGTCGATTTCGGCCCGGCGGTGACGAACGGCGCGTTCCGGCTGCTCCATGGCGGCACGGACTGGCAACTGATCCCATTGCCCGGGTCTCCTGCTTTCAAAGTGGAATTGCGTTTGGATCGGCTCAACGCAATGGGGCAAAAAGTCCGTGAGATCACCGCGGTGAACGATGACGGAAAAGCGGGGGCCCAGGTCGCATTCGTTCAGGACGGAGAGACGATCCGCTTCGACGCATCCGACAAGGTCTTCGCATATCACATCTCTCTCGATCCGCCTGCCGAAGCCGGCCGGTAATATCCGGCGGCGCTTTTTCCGTCCCGCATCGTTCTTGGACTGAAGTCCCTAACGAGCGCGATGGGACGGTGGATTCTATGCCCGCGCTGCGGATCGAGGGTTTGGAAATTCGGTGCCAATCAAATCCTGGCATCCGCACCCCGAGCCCTGTCGGCCCTTGGATATGGGCTGAGCTAAAACCGGCTCAAATGCTGAAATGTGTTCGCCAGTCGGTTTGCATTCCGTATCATCGATTCTAAGAAGGCATGCCGCAAAGAACATCATCGTGAGTCGCGCCTTGCGCGAACCCCACCCCCATCGCACCAGCCAGTCCGAAAATGCGCCGCCACCCGGACCGCCCAGATCGGATGCCAGAAAAGGCAGAGTGCCGGGCAGATCGTCGGCGGGGGTGATTCTCCCGCCAATGCTGATGCGGAATCCACGGCAGACGCCAGTAACAAACCGGGGGCCAATCCCCACAAAATCGAAGGCCGGGGGCAATCACGTTCCCGGCCTTTTTCATTCAACAATGTGAATTGAATGCGATTCGCGAATAGGAATCCCTCAGGCCAATGTTCCGGTCCTCCTCCAACCCACCACCCGTGATCACCCGCCCAGCGACGATGTGGCCTGCTCACGAAGGTCTTCCTTCATGACTCCTGTTTCCGGCCAGTCAGCCGCTCCCGGCTCGGGGCTGCTTTCCCGGCTGTTCCCGATGTGGACGGGGCGCAGCCACATCCCCTGGCTGTGGGTGGTGCTGTTCGCCTATCCGAACTTTAGTAATACACTGGCCGAATCGATCAGCGGCGTGGCCATGACCTTCACGATGAAAAAATTCGTGAGCGACCCGGCGCTGATCACCTTTCTTGGCAGCGTCAACATCGCCTTCAATTTCCTGGTGGCACCGTGGGTCGCATGGAAGAGCGATCATATCTGGACGCCATGGGGTCGCCGTCGGCCCTTTCTCATCATGGGATGGAGCCTGCTTTTTTTGGCGCTGATTTTCCTTCCACTGGCACCCACCCTCTCCGCGCTGGTGGTCTGTATCGTGGTCTATCAGTTCGCGCTCGACTTTGGTTACACGGGACCATGGACCCCGCTGTATTATGAGATGATCCCCAGTCACCAGCGCGGGCGGGCGGTTATCATCAAGCGGCTCGCCACCGTGCTGTCGCGGATGCTCTTCAATCTGGTGCTCCTGGGTCAGTTCGATCGGGTGATGCGGGGCAACTGGACCTTCGGGCTGGTTCCCGGAACGGAGTTCTGCCTGACAGGGGAAATGCTGGTGTATTGGACCGGGGCCTTGGCGGTGCTTCTCGTGGTCGCACAGATGATTTTTCTGGTGCGCGAGCAGAAACCCAAACAGCTGCCGCCGGCGGTACGATTTTCTCCCTGCGGCTACCTGCGGGAACTCTTTGGCGAACGTCAGTGGCGATTGCTGTTTCTCCTGGTTTTCTGTTCCCTTTCACTGACGGCAGGGCTCGGCCAGCTCAACCCGCTGCTCATCACCGAGCAGTTCGGCTACAGCAAGCAGCTTTACGGCCAAATCCAGTCGGTCAACCTCATGGTGGAAGTTTTTGTTCTGCTTCCTTTTGCGATGTTCATCATCGATCGTCTCGACCGGTTCCGCGTCTTTCAAGTCGGGATCTTTCTTTCCACGTTGCAGCCGCTCGCCTACTGGCTCTTCGTCGAATACGCCGTGCCTGGCGGCGTGCCGCAGCCCTATCAGATTGTGGCCTTCAATTTGTGGAACTCCACGGCGGATGTGGTGGCAGGCCTCGCACTCGAACCCCTCATCTTCGACTTTGTGCCAAGAAACAAAATGGGGACCATTAATTCCGGTATGCTTTTCGTGCGCGGCGGACTCGCCCTTGTCGTCTTCAACGGCGTCGGATTGTGGGTGAAATTTTTCTCCCACTGGATGAACCCCGGCGGTGACTACAACTATATGAGCGGGCAACTTTATGTCTTTCTGATCGGAGTCGGCGGCCTTGTCGCCACCCAGATTTTTGCCCGCCACCTCAAGAGCGGACACCTCATCATGTACGGCAAGTTGGAGGAACAGGAGGCCTCGCCGCCTCCGGAATAACAGGACGCCGTCTTTCCAGGAAAAACTCCCCGCGCCGACCGCGGAAGGATTCAACAATGTGAACTGGAGGCGTGTTGAAAACACGGCCCTCAGCGCCGAATGTTGCGGCAACCTCGGATGCATTGAAATACCCCCATTCTCCGCAAATCACGAAAACTCTCTCGATGTCGAACGAAGACTCCAGTCTCTTGGAGAAGATGTTGCCAGTCACGGCGCTTGCAATGGTCCACAAGTCTCTAGCCGACAGGAGCATGCGGACAGGATTCGGATGTGCAACTGCCCCGATCATCCGAAAAGGGATTTTTTGAGGCAATGCAATTACATGGTATATTCTTGCTGAATGAACACTTTGAAAAAGAATGTTCTCTCGCACGCCATTTTTTGAACCATCAGCCATGAAGGTAATCGCCCTCAGCTTGTTGGTCACTTCCGTTGAGCGATGAAACTTTGCCGCGATATCCTTGTGAAGCGGGCCGGCGGCAGACGCGGCTTTTCGTTGGTGCTTGTGCTCATTCTCATTGCGCTGGTAACGGCGGTTGTTGTTGCGCTCAACACGATGGTCACAGTCGAAAGCCGAAACCAGACATCATCGCGGTATCTGCACGAAGCTCGACAAAGCGCGCTTCTGGCGATGAATGAAGCTCTTGCAGCACTTCAGACGCAAGCAGGCCCGGACCAGCGCGTTACAGCTACGGGAGATCTTATTGGAGGTAATGTGACCGGGGGGGGAAAGTATTGGACTGGGGTTTGGGATAATCGTCTCTCCAACGGAGATGCGGATAACCCCTATACCTATGGCAACAATCGGAACAGCGGCACTGGAAAACTTGCCACTACGCCTAAGTGGCTGGTTTCAGCGACTTCTGGAAGCACGCCCGATCCAACAAGCATTCCAGCATCGCTAGGTGGCTCCAACAACACGGTCACTCTGGTTTCGGATACGGGCACGTCCACTCCCAGCGATGCGGTCCAGGCAGGAAAAGTCGCTATTGATCAGATCGTAGGAAGTCAGAGTCGAACAGTTGGTCATTACGCGTGGTGGGTAGGAGACGAAGGCGTGAAGGCCAATCTTGCTTTGCGGGATCGGCAGAGCACCCTGATTCCCGCCAATAGTGATCGCCAAGCCAGCACCTTAAATGCCATCCGGTTGGAGACGGCGCAGATTGCGGATCCACGGCGATTCACTCTGACCACCACCAACTCCGACGTTATTCCGATAAACGATCCGCTATTGGACCTCATGACTGCACCCCGGGATTATTTGTCTTTACCTAAGTTGACTGCCACGGGCACGGGTCCCGACTCTGCCTGGCTGAAACAGAACCGGCATTCGTTTACGACGGCATCGCTCGGTCTCCAGACGGATACCTGGAACGGCGGCCTGAAACTCGATCTCAGCCGCGGCCTGGAGGAGCAGTGGATGGATTTTCTCACATTTCTTAGAACCTGTGAAATAAGTCGGCATTTTTGAAAAAGTGGCGCAACTCACTGATAACCATTAGAATAAATGTCTGTACATTGTAAAACATTTCTGGTGCAAAGCTTGGGATGCAACCCAGAGAGCCGTACAACAGCGACGTCAGCGACCGTGAATGGAAAATCCTGTGCCCCTTGTTTCCCGAGAAGGGGCGACTTGGGCGACCGCCGCGTTATGAAAAGCGCGAGGTCTTCAATGCGATCCAGTATGTCACCAAAACCGGGTGTGCGTGGAGAGATGTTCCGCACGATCTTCCGCCATGGCGCCTGGTTTACCATTATTTCAGCAAGTGGCAGAAGCTTGGCCTCTGGCAAAAGTTCAACGACGCCTTGCGAGACAAAGTCCGTGCCAAGCACGGAAAAAAAAAGCCCCGACTGCGGGCATCCTCGACTCTCAGACGGTTAAAATGGCTGACCAACCCGGAGAACGCAGCTACGATGCAGGCAAGAAGGTGGTAGGCCGCAAGCGCCACCTGCTGGTGGATACACTTGGCCTGGTTCTTGTGGCCGTTGTTCATGGCGCAGGGATCCAAGATCGCGACGGAGCCCGAATGGTTTTGGAAAAGGCCCTGATATTTGGCTGGTTGCGCGTGGTCTTTGCCGACGGGGGATATGCCGGCCAGTTGGTGGCCTGGGTGCGCAACCTCTTTCGCGGCCAGGGAACCCGACTTGAAATCGTTTCCAGAAACAAGCCCGGCTTCCACGTCCTTCCCAAACGCTGGATTGTCGAGCGCACTTTCTCCTGGCTGATTCATTTCCGGCGCCTGGCTAAGGATTATGAAGTCAAGACCGAGCACTCCGAAGCCTTCATTTACGCCTCCGCTACCCGCCTTATGCTCCGTAGATTGGCTTCCCATAATGCTTCGTAAGACTTATTTCACAGGTTCTTAGGAGATTCCATCACGGACTTCTGGCAGCATGATGATCCGAAGAAGGGCGGCAAGGCGGTTTGGGACAAATATTTTGCCCCGCTGGGAGCAGCGAACTTTGGCATCTCGGGCGACCGCACCCAGCATATCTTGTGGCGGATTGGGAATGGTGAACTCAATGGTATCCAGCCGAAGGCCGTGGTGCTGCTGATCGGGACGAACAATATCGGGATGGAGAGGGACAAAGTCACCGTGCGAAACACTGCGGGGGAGGCGCTCGAAGGTGTGGTGGCCGTCGTGAAGGCCGTGCGCGAGAAATTGCCGAAAACGAAGATCCTTCTTCTGGGCATCTTTCCCCGCAACGGAAAGGACGACCCGCGCCGGGCGGAGATCGCGCAAATCAACTCAAGCCTCGCCAAACTGGACGATGGAAAGAACGTCTTCTTTTTGGATATCGGGCCCAAACTCCTCGAGCCGGACGGCACGTTGTCCACCGAAGTGATGCCGGACCTCCTGCACCCCAGCGAGAAAGGCTACGAAATCTGGGCCGAAGCCATCAAAGAACCACTGGCCCAACTCCTCAAATAGCAGGGTGAATGAATAGGCGAACCTTTCTCAAAGCCTGCGCCGCTGCGGGGATCGCCACACCATTCGGATTTTCCACGCGTCTGTTTGGAAGTGCGGAACACTCGCGCGTGATCACCTTGGATTCCCTGCCGCTCCTGTTTGTCGATGACGGGGGGATTTCACGGAACACCGGCGCGCAACGGAAGTTCCACCCGGCTCGCACGCGCTCGAAACCCGTCTTGGTGGCGGACCGACCATGGGAAATGGGCCGCGTTTATCTGTATGGCTCGGTGTTTTACGATCAGGCCTCCAGCGAATTTCGCATGTGGTATATGACGCCCAAGCCCAGCAAGGTTCTCTACGCGACATCCAAAGATGGCCTGCAATGGGAGAAGCCCTCGCTCGGGATTTTCAAATTCGAGGACTCCGGCGATAACAATATCGTCCTCCGCGATCTCCACAGCCCTTCGATCGTGATCGATTCCCAGGCAGCCGATCCGGCGAAAAGATACAAGCTGATCGGCAGCCACGAAGATGGCGGCTACCGGGCGAACTACTCCCGGGATGGGATTACTTGGACCCCCGATGCCGGCAATCCGGTCATGAAGGGCGACGATACCCTGACTGTCACCCAGGACCCTTCAACCGGAGAATTCCTGCTCTACCACAAACGGCAGGTAATGGTCCGCGGCTATAAACGGCGCACCGTCTGGCTCTCCCTCAGCAAGGATTTTCAAACATGGAGCGAGGCGACAATGGCCCTCGAACCCGATCAAAAAGACGACGCCTGGACCGGTAAGGGACAAAGGACCGACATCTACGACATGTCGGTATTCCCCCATGCCGGAGGGTTTGTCGGGCTTCCCATGGTGTTTCGCGTGATGCAAGTTCGCCCCAAGCCCTCGCTGAGCCCGGGCCAGGCGGGAGATGACGGACCGATCACCGCGCAGGTCGCGACGAGCCAGGATGGCCGGCGCTGGAGCCGCCCTTCGGAGCGCATGAGTATGATTCCGCTCGGGGCTCACGGGGATTTTGACCGGGGCGCAATCCTCGGCGCTTCCAACCACTTCGTGCACCACGAAGGCGAGTCGTGGCTCTACTATACCGCGCTCACCACCACGCACGGAGCTCCGATTCCACCCAAACAATTGACCATCGGGCGCGCCGAGTGGCGGCTCCACGGCCTCGCCTCGTTGGACGCCGGACAAGACCGCGCCAGCATCGAAACCCGGCCGCTGCGCTTCGAGACCCCCCGACTGGCCATCAACGCCGATGCATCGGGAGGCAGCCTCCGGGTCGCCCTTCTCGACGATAACGGCCGCGCCTTGCCCGGCTATTCTCTCGATGACTCGACGCCGCTTTGCGAGAATGCCACGCAATGGATCGCGCGCTGGAAGGCGGGCGACGTCGTTCCCACCGACCGGAACGTGCGCGTCCTGATCGAAATGTCCAATGCCAGCCTCTTCAGCCTATCCGCAGTCCGGCAGTCGTAAATCCACGCACTCGTTCGTGAGATCACGGCCCTACAAGCCGGAAACCCGTCTGACAACAGACCCCGCCAAATGGGCTGGCGAGTATACACATTTTCTGAAGCGCCAAAGGCGCGTTCATCCCATAGCCCAGTCTGAAGGGCTGGGAATCCAGAATAGAACGAATCTGCGGCCTGTAAGGACGCGATGACGCCGAACCGACAGCAAATCATGCCCTTCAAACGGACTGGCGGACTTTCAGCCCGCATTTTCGTTTCCGACTATACCCGGCCCTGCGGACCGGGCTGTGGGATTTTGGCCCTTTGGGCCATATGCGACGGGTTGCGCAAGATGTGTATACTTGTCAGCCCGATGGACTGGGCTGTTGAATCGTGCACCGATGGTGCGAAAAAACGGCCAAATCCTAGAGTGCATTCTACGCTCAATCAACAATGTGAATGATTTCTCCGGAGATTTCCCAGCCGTTGAAGGGTAGAAATCTGTATTAGGTCATGAAATCACCCTCCCCGTCATCCACATCTTGGTTAACGCCGATCTATTGGGAGGCAGGAATCGCTGCGAGGTCCCATTGAAGTTTGTCCCGGCTTTCCTCCCCAATCAGTTTGCTGCTTCGGAAAAATCATCCTGAAACCATTTTCTCCGCATCATGAATCCCCATCTTCGAAGCTCCGGCTGCCGCTTCAGCCTCCGCATGCTTGGTGTTCTTTGCTCCCTCGCCATGGCCGGTGAAGCGACCGTGTTAGCGGAAAATGAAATTCCGCCGCCCGACCGGAGCCCGCGGACCACGGATGCCGAGCCAAACAACCCGTCGGTTCCGGCGGTCTATTCTCTCAGCACAAACTTCGAGCGGATCGTCGTGCTGAGGATCAAGAAGGACGAGGATTTGCTCGGAGGCCTGAAAGCCGGGGTGCTGAAGGAGGGGATCTCGAACGCGGTGATCCTCTCCGGCATCGGCTCGCTCACGTCGTTCCATATCCATGCGGTGAGCAACACGACGTTCCCGAGCACCAACGCATTTCTCAAGGGAGAAAAACACCCCTGCGATATCACCTCCGTGCAGGGGTATGTTGTTGACGGCCGGATTCACTCGCACGTTTCGCTCGCCGATGCCGACAAAGCCTTCGGTGGCCACCTCGAGCCGGGCTCCAATATCTTTACCTATGCGATCGTGACCCTCGGGGTCCTGCCGAAGAATCAAGACCTGAAGCGGTTCGATGACAAGACATGGCGCTGAGAAGCCTTTTAACCCGGAAACCGCGATTGAGAAATTCTTTCAGAATTCCTCTACAAGAATCGCCGTTTTCGGGTTTAACCTTGAACTGCTCCCTGACTTGGACGCGAAAAAATCCACCCTCCGGCTCCTGACTTTTCTTAGGGAACATCAGCGCTGGCAGATCGTCGCGCTGCTTTTCCTTATCGCGGCCGTCAATAACCTCGACCGCCAGGCGCTCTCGGTTCTCGCTCCATCGTTGCGCGAAAACCTGGGGTTTGGAGCGATCGAGTATTCGTATATCGTCACCTCGTTCCTTGCCGCCTACACGCTTGGATATACCTTTTGCGGAGCGATCCTGGACCGCATTGGTGTAAAAATCGGACTGGCAGTTGCGCTGGCATTTTGGTCCCTCTCGGGAATGCTGCATGCTGCGGCCACGGGCTGGATAACCCTGGCTGTTTTCCGCTTTATGCTCGGCATTGGAGAAAGCTTCAACAGCCCCGGCGGCGTGAAGGCGATTTCGGAATGGATTCCTCCCCGGGAGCGGGGCCTGAGCATGGCAATCTTTTCGAATGGAAATGTGATCGGTGCAATTCTGGCGCCGCCGATCGTGGCATTCCTCGCCCTTCACTTCGGTTGGCGTTGGGCGTTCATTGGAACCGGCACCATCGGTTTCATCCTGCTTGCCATTTGGTGGCGCCGCTATGAGTCTCCGGAACGGCAACCTGCACTGACGGTAAAGGAACGTGAATATCTCCAGGACACTCTACCGGCCGAACTGGAGGATAAATCCAGAATCCCGATGCTTGCCCTCCTTCGCGATCCGCTGTGCGTCGCGTTCTTTATCGGTCGCTTTTTGACCGACTCCACCGCCTACTTTTTTTCCTTTTGGCTCCCGGATTATCTCACCCATTCCAGGGGGTTCAGCCTGGCATTGATCGGTCTCGTGGGCTGGCTGCCATTTTTGGCCTCTGACTTGGGAGGGCCGGGCGGCGGTGCGCTTTCGGACTGGTTTGTGCGCCGGGGGTGGACATCCCGTAAGGCCCGGCTCACGATGATGTTCTCTGCCGCGTGTCTCATGCCAATGGCCAGTGTGGCGGTGCGGGTGGAATCAGCAATGGGAGCGCTCGCATTGATCGCACTCGTTCTTGCGGCACAGAGTTGCTGGATGGCCAATCAACTCACTCTGATTTCAGAAAGCGTGTCCCGCCAAAATGTCGCAACATTGCTGTCCCTCTCCGCACTCGGCGGGGGGCTCGGAGGAATCATCTCGACGCTTGTGGCCGGGCGGGTGATTTCCTCCTTCGGCTATATACCGGTGTTTACTGGAATAGGACTGCTGCACCTCACAGCATTCGCGACGATCTTCTTCCTGATTCGCTGGAAGCAATCAGGCCCTGCATCTACCCAATAGGATATTCCTTGCGTGAACTCCTCTGAAATGGAAACGAACCCCGAATGACAATCCGCTGAATGCTAAGGACCATTATTGCCACTCTGTTGATCCTGCTCTGTGGGGTTCCGCCTCTGTCAGCGGCGGATGTTTGGGATGCAACGACCCTGGATGTTCAGGGAGAACTGATCTCGCTCGGGGGGCTCTGGGAATTTGTGCCATGGGACCGACTCGATAAGGCTCCCGGTTTCGAAACCGCGGAGATGGTTCAGGTGCCGCGCACCGAGCGGGAAGGCGCGTATCGAACCCGCTTCTCCCTGACAAAGGAACAAACCCAGCAATGGGCCGGCCTTCACTTCGACGCGGTCGCATTCCGGTGCTCGGTATTCCTCAATGGGAACTTAATCGGAACGCACGCCGGAGGAATGACCCCGTTTGAAATGGATATCACAAACCAATGCCGTGATGGGAGCAACGAGCTGGTTGTCCTGGTCCTGGGCGCAAAAGGTCGCATGCTTTCCGAAGAAGCTTACAATCCAGCAACCCTTGGCTTCAACGAGCGCGGTCAGGCCGTCGTGGACGGTGGTGACAAAGCGGTTATGGGTGGAGGCACGTTTCCTGGTGACGGCATCCGTCAGGGCATTTTCCTTCGAATAGCACCTCTTCTCCGTATCGGAGATGCCACGCTGGTGACATCTTTCCGGGAAAAGCTTTTGTCGGCAAAAATCGTTATCGAAAATCATACCGACAACGATGCCTCGATGCTCACCCGTATGGATATCCTTCCATACGATATTCCGTCGAAAACGATGGGGGATGTTCCAGTCTGGTCGAAATCGGGGCAATTCCAGGCGAGGAAGGGAACAAGCGTTCAGGAAATATCCGGAACCTGGACGGATCCGCAGTTGTGGATGCCCGGGGATCCTCATCTCTACGTCGCCAGGATCCGTGTGTTTAATACTTCCGGGCAGTTGCTTAATGAACGGCATGTTCGTTTTGGATTTCGCGAGGTTTGGGTGGATGGGCCACGCATCATGCTCAACGGCCTGCCGTTTCGAGCATTCGTTCACGGCACCCTGGATGCCGAAGCCTCTGCGGATGTCACGCGAGCATTGTTCATGCAGGTCATGGCTTCGGGCATTAACATGGTGCGACCGCACACACGCCCGCCGGTTCCCGAATTCACTCGAATAGCCGATGAAATGGGTGTTGCCATAATTGCTGAGAGCGAACTGTGCTTTAATGTCAACTACGCCTACGAACAGCCAATATTCTGGTCAAACTTTGAACGCCTGTATCTGGAGCGCATCGCACGGGACAAAAACCATCCCAGCATTCTGCTTTGGAGCCTTGCGAATGAGGTGATCATCACTTCACCGGGCGCCAGGATCGGCCAGCATTTTTTTGATTCATTCCTCAAACTCCGCCAGGTCGATCCCACCCGGCCATTTATGCAGGAAGGGGACGGCGACCTCCGCGATATGCTGCCGGATTCAAAGGGCCTTCCCATCGACATTATCAACCTCCATCCTTACGATGTCAGCCCACGGAAAAATCCCCTTTGGGCCACCGAGTTTCCGCCTGTGGCCTGGGCGCTCACGGACGTCAAGACACCTGCCGATATCCCTGCGACAAATAAATCTGGCACGGTGATGCCGGACCGAAACCGCCCTTGGTTTATGGGAGAGTTTGGGTTTGCAGGTGTGGCCTATCCGGATTTTCTTTCATTCTGGACAGGGGCTGACGCGTATCGCGATCTCTTCGGAAGCGCGTCGGGTCTCGTTCGTTCGCTCGGCGAGCTTACAACAATCCAGTTACAGGCGTTTCGTGATATGAACATGGCCGGGATGGATCCATGGGACATGCCTGAAAGGCCCGCCCTGGCTCCATTTTTGAAGCGCGGCTTCGAACCAGTTACGACGTTCACCAGGGATATGTATGCGCATTGGAGCAGCGGAGAGACCGCTAACCGGCAAGTGGTGACCCTCAATGACTCGTTCGAAGAAAAACAATTATACACAGCGTCATAAATAATTGCGCATAATCTCCAAGCTGCTATATTGGCAGCATGAAGGCGTTAAACATCTCCGACCCAGAATCCATGATCCC
>Ga0194063_10001599_pt1 | contig 14578 bp, 10 predicted proteins | sample SepL3720m_MetaG_FD_155459 | JGI IMG/M metagenome (GOLD analysis project Ga0194063, IMG submission 155459) | Anoxic zone freshwater microbial communities from boreal shield lake in IISD Experimental Lakes Area, Ontario, Canada - Sep2016-L373-20m | ecosystem: Environmental > Aquatic > Freshwater... | reverse complement strand
GTGGTGTTGGTATTCCTTTGGCCATTGTTAGCCTCCTTATTTAATGAATTATACAGTCTTAGGTTAAGACAGTGTGTTCATTATATTGGGAGCCTGACAGAAGTCCAGTCTTTATCATTTATGTGCACAAGTTTCATTCCGTTTTTGAGTTTTATGAGTCCTTTATCGGCTACGCTAAATTTTTTACCTACGAATGAAAGTATTGTTATTTCGGACGGCCGTATACCATTCTCAAGTAACTGTTGGATGTCTTTAGTTATCTGTGAAGACTGATCTTCTTTTTCATAAATTCTAATCTCCGGACTTTCACCACGCACGCCATTTGTAAGTATGAGATCCGTCCCAGACATAATTGCAGCGGTTTTTTGTATTTGTTCGGTGTTCCGATAATTTTTAGTTAGCTTCTTTACGGTAACATTATTATTAAAATAAATATTAAACACATCTTCTTGAACTTTGTCGAACATGTCCTGCTTTGGATCCATTAACAAACACCATTTTCCTTGTAAAAGTCCAGACTCCAGGACACTATCGAGTAAGTCGCAGTATTCTTCCTGGAGGATATCTTGACCTTCATCGATCAATAGATAGGGAAACTTTTCAAATCTTGTTTCTGGATTGTTTGTAATATCAATTGCGCTTCTAATAACTTTTAAATAATCAGCTATTTCTAAATCGTTGCCACAGATATCTCGCGCGAATTCATCAATATGTTGGATTTTAGCAAATCTCATTTCCATTCCAATTTCACCTACTAGCTTTGCGCGCAAATAAACTGCGAGAGCCTTATTTTTACATACAAAAAACGTCCGTTTTTTAGAGAGTTCTCGTTCTTTCAAAATTTGAAAAGCTAGAAGAGTTTTACCACTGCCGGGTGGGCCTTTAATGATTATCCTGTCGTTATCAGAAATCTCCTGATATCTATCGTATTGCTCTTGGCTCAGTTCTAGGTATTTATGAGAATTTATGTCAATGCTTTGTCGTAAGTCGCTAACTTGCTTGGTAGTTCCAACGAGAATTGATTTAATTTTTTTAATCTCATCATCTCGTAGGGGCGATTGTGTCCAGCCCTTAAATCTCGCAACATCTCTATAATGGCTAATAATTTTTTTGAGACATATAATTAAATCGTGACTAAAAAACTGGTCAAGAATTATATTCTTATTTGGTGCATCTGCTTCATAATCCCAATACGTTTCCGGAAAAACGCAAAAATATCCACCAAGTCGTGATGAGCGCTGATTAATCCCATTTGATTCCAACACTTTAGTTAAAGACCAGTAATTATCAGATGCTTGTTTGAGAGGTGATTTATCCATTTTTCGGCCGTTTTGATTATATTCGCCATTTTCTACAGTTATATTCCCACCCTTAACTTCTATGACAAATATCCCGGCGCAGCCCACTAATACAAAGTCACACTCTTGTTCATTGCCATACTTTGACCAATTAGCAACGCCAAAAGAAAATAAGTTAGCAATTTGCTCATTTGGTATTTTATTCAGGGCGTCGAAGACTATTTTCTCACCTCTATTTGTTATTTGCTCAGTCTGATAAATTTTAAAACCCATTTAAGCAACCATTCTCTCGAGAATCCGAAGCGCTGCACCCCTTGTAAGTAAGTCGTGGTCTCGTTGGTTTTCGTAACCCCTCAAGCAACTGTAACAAGACGTTTCTTCACCGCATTCGCAATATTTAACTCTGTTTAAGGCAGCTTTCAAAACTTTTTCTATGTTCTGCTGGAAAAGCAGTACATTGCCTGCACCACCAGGAACACGGTCAAAGAGCACGAGCGACCAGGTACTTGCACCTTCCGGGTGTAGTGAACCACCGATATCACTTCTAGCAATCTCTAGTTCATTACATGCTGCTTCTAGGATGGCGTAAAGAACCGAAAGCCATGCACTCTGATCATTAGAGGTAGCTGACGTTATAATGGTTAATTTACATATGTCGGTTTCAAATCTATGCGCAAGATCAAAAGAGTCGGAGTGGCCTGCGCAGGGTTTGCCTGTTAACGGGTTCTCATGCTCTGTTAGGTATCCTGAGTGTTGCATTTTAGGCTCGCCATATCCACACCAGTTACAAACAACAAAACCACTTCCACCCGGTCCATCTGAAATTGCCACCATGCGTCCCCGAGGACCTACTGACACTTTACATTCGCCATTCAATAGATTTATTGTTCTTTCTTGCAGTTCGGCAGGTAGTCGTTCTACGTATGTAGCTCCACTCCAGGAGCGGTGAGGTGGGCGAGGGCCCGGCTCAGCTGTTTTGCGGTCAGCCACAAACCCATAAACTGGAATTATAGCGACTCGTCTCTTTCTTCCGGTAACATTTTTACAATGAGGGCATTCAGAGTCTATAGGTGGTAATGATTGCCAATAGCCACTACATGTTTCGCATACGTGGTATTCATATTGTTCGAGCTCACGACCCGGCATTCTATATATTCCTCGCGCAGTCCACAGCTTCCCGCCAGCAACTAGCGTAGAACCTGGTGCGTATTCATATATAGCCTGTGAAAGATCTCGAGAGAGTTCAATCTTACTGGCAGACGGATCGCCGCAAAAGGCGGTTCGAAGATCGACTGAATCAGTAGGAAAGCCATATTTCGGTAATATGTTTTTGCTCCCAAGATATCCAAGAAGATCCTTCTTCTTGAAGTTATTAACGACTTTACTGAACATATTAGCTAATCCGTATTTTTTCTCAGATGCCGCTTTATTCTGATGAATCTCCAGTTCTGCAATATCACACTCTAGCTCTATTTGTACGCTCTCAATAAGATCCAAAAAACATTGCACCCATCCATCGGAATCGACGTTCAGCTCTCTTGCTACAGAGTCTGGCAGAACTCTTTTGAGGGCAGTTCTAATATGCTCCGGGACAGACGCTAAATATTCCTTAATTACGACAGCTGGAACAAATGATTCCGAGCTCTCTGACAAAAAGAAATCTGCTGCTGTTCGTGGAATAATATTATACTTTTCTAGATACCATCTAAAAAATTCAGACATAACTATAGAATGCGCATGACGCCTGTCTATCCTGACATTTTCATATGGAACAAACGGTGCACGTATCGCACCCGACATAGCACTTTCTGGATTTGCATAGATTGAAAGGTCGTGTGAACGTCTGTTTGCATAGGTGACAACTAAGGCAGCAGTGCCCGATCGACGCCCCGCTCGTCCAGCGCGTTGAATATAGTTTGCTGTAGAAGGAGGCATATTCCGCAGAAAAACTGCTTGTAAATCACCTACGTCAACTCCTAGTTCGAATGTCGTCGAACAGGAAAGTACGTTTATGTCGCCAGTAATAAATTTGTTTTGTATACTAGCCGCCTCGACATTGGTCCATTGCGCAGTATGTTCTTGGGCCGTCATAGACACAGGATTCATTGTTCTATATATGGATCGATAGTGATCAGTATCTTGTTGCTCGGTTGGTATCGAGATTTCTTCAATTACGCCTTCACATCCGAGTGTGGGACATACGCCTCGTACAGAATTTCCTAAAATACGTCGACAAACCGAACACTGATAAAGAGCGTCACTGTTTTTTTCTGACCATTTAAATCTGAAAAGTTCATGGTCTAGCTGGTAAACGACACCTAGCTTCGGTAGTGTTATTGTTTTTAACCAATCGATATCAGCACCCTCTGATGTTAGATACCTCCAAATACCTTTCAAGATAGCTAGTGGATCAACATCTTCGATACCAAGATTCTTTATAATCCGAGCCATATAATCGAGCCTTTTATTGGTGCCTCGCGTCGGTATCCAAGATAATACTTTTAATTTTTGATCAGAGCCATCACCGCGCACATAGATAGGACCTAGGCGAGGTTGAAATACTTCGTCTTTTGCATCCACCTCATCCGGTAATGTTATAGCACCCTGTAGCCTTAATGTGCGCACGAGCTCCTGTAGTAATGACCAAGCTTCATCCTCTGAAAGTCCAAGTTTTAAAAGAGGTTCAGGTGCTTTCCAGATTGATGGCTTATCCATGGTTATACTTAACAAGCCTAAGCCTTCAAGCGAATGTCTATCGTCCACTGCCATTGCTTCGGCCATTATCCATGGCGCGATATCTCGAGTCTTTTGCTGAGCTGATTTTCTAGCAGGGAAGAAATTCACTGCATCGGCAGCATTCTTAGTATTAAATACGAGATCTTCTACCATAATCGGCCCGTCATCGAATCGTGCCTTTGCCATTCCTTGTGATATAAGTCTACGCCTTTGGATCTTTCCGTATGAATTATTTAGATAGGGTGCAAAGTATGCAGCAGACTGCCGGCTATCGCTAAATGCCAAGAGTTTACGACCACCACCCGGAGTGTCGCTAATATTATCGTTGACGATTGGCAGGCTCTGATATAACGACGTAGCGATTACGGCACCCGTGGCATCTGAGCCAGTCTCAAAGACACGCACCGTCGAAGGGCCTCTCGCGCTACAAACCAAACATCCTGCAATGTCTTCTCCTTTAGTTTTTAATCTTCGCACTGTCTTTAGATTGGTAGATTCACATTCAGGGCAGAACTTTTCTTTCTTGTCAACGAGTGCGTTACACTGCATGCATAGTTTCGCTTCCTCAGAGTCAAGGTTAATTTCTTTATCGCCAGCTGTCTCTTCGTCATCATCTACTTGGGATTCATTGTTGGTAAAAACAAGCCATGTATTTGTGCCAAGTGATTTTCGAGGTATGAAATGAGTGTATCCATTCTTTTTTATTAGCTGACCAACTGTATGTACAGCCCCACAACGAGTACATGATCCGAGCTCAAACATGCTTGCGTCGCAATCTGGGCATTTATCATGACGAGCAAACTTCACATGAGGACCAGACGCAGAAAAACATGTGTAAGCACCTTCTGTTGCGCGCAGAAAGAGGTGGTATCTAGCCGATATCGCAGGTGAACCATCCGGTGAATGCAAGGTACTCCCCAAGCTAATTAGCGCTGCTATACCTTGAAGTGAGTTATTTTGGCCACCAAATATAGAATTGGCCACCCTAAGCACTGATAGTGGGGTCTTGCCTAGCAGGCTGTGTGTCTTGATGAAGATTGCTTCATTAGTGATCGCCTCATATCCGTCATAAGTTGCAAAACCTTTACTCTTCGCCATAGTTAAAAGAGTAGATTCAGGGTTATCTGAAGAGACGATAGTGACATAATCCGAAGCCGACAATGGCCCCCATGATGGATTTACTGTCGCATCTACTCTCTTGGCTGTAATAATATCTTGCTTATCCGTATCTATATCTGACCACTCAAATGGTTGCCCGAAAAGATTTGAGGCAAACTTCGTCACATCAGATAGGCTAGCGTCAGAGCCGACAGTAGCTGATGTTGCTATACACTGAATCGATTTTTTAGGAGACACTCTGTCTTTGACACGGCGTAGCAGCATTGCAATCTCGGCCCCTTGTGATCCATCATATACATGTGCCTCGTCTACTACGATAAATCTCCATGTGTTATCGTCGTTAAAAAAAAGTGCATTATCCTGTGGTCTTAGGAGTAAATATTCCAACATAGCATAGTTTGTAAGAAGAATATTTGGTGGTGTCTCACGCATCTCTTGGCGACTCATTAGCTCATTTTTTATCTGTGGCTCGCCAATATTAAGTTTCCCAAACATCTCCCGTGCCCTAGCAGGGCTTTCTTCGGTATCACCAGTGTACCTGCCAAAAGTAATATCTGGATATTCAGCAAGTAATAATCTCAGACGCTTTAATTGATCATTTGCAAGTGCATTCATCGGGTAGAGTAGTAGAGCCCTTACACCAGGCCCCAGTGTTCCATTTTCTTTTTCGTTCACAAGACTATCGAGAATAGGGAGCAGGAATGATTCAGTCTTGCCTGATCCAGTACCAGTCGCCACTACAACATTTCTTCCGGCTGCAACTTTTCTGATTGATTGTTCTTGATGGATATAGAGTGGTCGATCAAGTGGCATTGCATGGCTAGTAAGATCAGCAAATCCTTTACTCAGGATGCCGTCGCTTATGAGATTACGAATTGTCGCACCAGGCGCATATGGTGGAGTTGCTTCGAGATATGGACCTTTGTCTAGTAGGTCTGTGTCGGTGATTGCTTTCCGTAATGCTTTATCTAGTTTTTCATCACGAACAGACAACAAAGATTGTAGATATCTCCGATAAGTAGACTTGATAGTATCAGCAGTCTTGATGGCATCAATATTTGCGCGCATTAATTGGCATCCTTATTCTTTTCCGTACTTGCAATTAGTAACTCTGCTAGTATTATATCAATAGTCGTCATTTCTGGTGCAGCCTTAGCAAAGTTAGCCCATCCCTCACGTCTGATTGCTATTTTTTGCATCAGGCCAATATCAACAAGACTCAAGTTGTCATCACTGTTAATTTCAAAGAAGCCTAGCGCAATTTTGTTATCTCTTGCTGCTAATCTCGCTATTAACGCAATTCCCAGCGATGCTCCTGACATAGTTTGCCATCCATCACTTGCAAATGGGTGCTGTCTAGATTCAAAGGATTTAGAGAGTAGAGGGGATTTAAATTTATGCAGCATCTCGCGAGTGTAATTGATTGTCATTTCTGCATTATCTCGCATCCACTGTGTGTTGTCGCTAGTTCTTTTTTCAATTAATTTTAATGATGCGCTAACGCGGCTGTCTCCGCTAATGAGACCGTTGGGAATAAGGTTCATAGATTTAATAAAGTGTTCACGCAGCTCCGGTCTAGATGTAAATATATCCGACCCCTCGTCGAATCCTCCTGCTGTTGCATAAGGATCGTTGCCGTTATATATGTCACGTGCGCAGCTGCCGAGAACTTCAACTGAAGAATCAATCTCTTCTTCGGACCAAGACTGGTCTGCTGCCGACAGCAGTGCCGAAGGAAGAGCATTTCGCATAGTCCACATAGGCAAATGGTCGCTCTCGGTAATATCCAAGTTTTTCCAAACTATTCCTGTTGAGATTAGCAAAGAAGCGACATCTTGAATTGGCAGAGATGAGTTTTCTATCGTAAGTAATGCATCTTTGGTTTGCGCCTCGAGCATCTTCTTCATGGCAATTAGGATATGCGAAAGAGTATCCCTGCGCCGTAGGTCTGGAAGTAAATTGTTATAAACCGACCAAATAATAGAGAAGTTAGCTATATACTCCGGCAACCTCTTTACCTCACCCGCTAGAAATGCAGATACTGCATTTTCTTCTTTGTTGCCCCCTAAATAATAACCGTTGTTTTTTATAACGACAGTTTCTTCGCCGTGCGGCCACTCTGGGATGGGCGGAGCGGCAGTCCATTCATCTTTAATCTGTAAAAATATCACCAAGTCGCCCGCATGCCTTAGTTCTGGCGGTACGACACATCTCTTATTTTGGACAGATAAGCTCCAAGGGATCCTCCACGGAGCTGTAGTGGAATATATTAAGGCAATCATGTTTTGAATATCTACGCAGTCAAATAAAAGTAACTCGGCTTGATCTTCTGATAATTTTGCTCCTGAAAACAATCTTTTAGGGCGGATACTCATTAGAGGTATTCTTTTATCGCAAAATTCTATCGAAAGCTGTTTGTAGCGAGTTAGTGTGTCTGTAAGCCGTGCAAGGTTTAATCGGTATGTGCCATTGCTATATGCCAGATTATTAATACTTTGTACATCTCTTCCGTCAACAGAAATATAAAAAGTTGGCTGTTCTAACTCCGGAGAGGTAACGACTAAGCACCCTGCTTTTTCTAACACGTCTTCCGTATATATAGGAATGCTTTTAATTGATGGTAGTCCAACCTTGCCGTCTGCGTAATAAGTTATGAACATATGTGGGGTTGATAGGTTGAAATATGCCGGATAGGCCGCGACCGTAACCGTGACAATATCTCTAATTTGATCAGGCTGAAGGACTAAGTTATTCTTATCGATCTGCATGCCATTTGGAGCTTCTATAGAAACCCGTGCTACATCAAGGCCTCCTTTGTTCATCAGGCGAGTCGAGGGATAGATTATAGTCCGTAATCCTTCGGCAATAAAAAAGGTGGATGCCGTACCTCGACCCCACGGTCCTCTTATCCGAATAGTATATTCACCCAGTAACGGACGCACCTCTTCAGACCATAACTCTGTGTGGTTTGTTTGACTATTAGATGATATATTTTTAATGGAACCTCTGGTATCATTTATCAATGTAATTTCCCACTCGGCATCATCAGGTATGTTGATGACAGGTAATGAAGTATATACAGGCATCCCCGTTAAAGTGCGCAGTGATTCTAGTGGGGATTCCAAGGTAACTCTCGCTGATTTAAATCTCCTGACTTGGCGCGTAACTTTACTGCCACTAAATGTGATTGATTTAGCCTCAGCTAAGTCGATCAAAGATAATGTCCAACCTTCCCAACCAGTTGGAAGTGCGGAAGATGTCAAGAGTTGTGCATCACCTTCATAGGCAAGATCGCTGGGGTCACCGGGTATTAGAATCCATACTGGGCCAGAAGGCAGGTCAAATTCCGATGCTACGAGAGATCCATTCTCATCAAAAGCTACTAGTGTGTTGTTTTCGTTGATTATGCTTAAGTTTGCTGTTAATCCTGGCGGCTGTTGCAGCGTGATTGTTGCGAGCCTTGAGGGCTGGTGTATTAAAACGGTAGTCTCAGGGGATGGTTCATTTGAACCTGGCCATAGAACGTGAGATGTTATAATCTCTGGCGGGTTATTATCGAGAACTACTTTCCAGGATATAACTTCATCGTTGAGTCTATTTACTGACGGTAGTTTTATGATTGGCGTACCGCTATAAGGGTCTAAGGCTAGCTTTGGTCTCTGTAAAAGTTTCTTATTACCATAGCTCGACGTACGTGCTATTTTACCATTTTTCGCAAGTTCAATTGCCTTCGATACGAATCGTTTCGGGAGCATAGCATCAGTGGCATCTTCTCCGCCATTAATGCTATCTAGCAGGTCAAAGCAACGATCAGTAACGTCAACGGCAAATTCTCCCCCAAACTGCAAGAAACGTTTTACTGGAATATCCACGTCGTATAGCCGTCCCTTATGAGCCCTGTCAGTCACCCATAGAACGAACTCTTCGGCATTCAGATTAGGATTTTTATTGCGTTGTTCTGTAATAATTCTGTAATAATCATCAAGACAGCGTGTCGGTATGCCACTATGAATAAGGATGCGTCCTATGTACGTCTGACCAGCATCTTCGATGTTCTTAAATGAAGGCAACCCCAAGGTCTCGAGATTATGAATAAATGCAGAGCCCCACTCGTCATGGAATAATGGCGTATTTTGTACGCCAATTGCTGTCGCCAACTGTGGCCATAGTCCGCCGTTGTCATATTTCTCACTCGCAATATATGTCGTAACGACGAGTTGCACGGCCGAATATTCTCGCAACATCTGCCAACGTTCGCTACTTTTATGATCACCTCGTAGGGTTCTATATCGAAATCCCAAGAGAGTCAATGCTTTTTCAATGGTGGCTAGATCGACGGCAAATTCTGCAACCAAAGACACGACGGATAGCCGTCGTCGCCACTCATCCTGACATGTCTGCAAGATTCCTGGTTCTGTTGTTTGTCCAGTAATATTTTCGACCATCTTAATTTAGAATTAGTGATCTCCTTGATGGTATAATACGCTATTAATATAATATTTTCCATCTAGAGTATACTGTTTTTTATATGATTCAAAGTTAATTTTATGTCAAATTTTATAGCTTTTTTGTTTGTCGTTTATGCGTCGTACTGCATATTGCAATACTTTTCGCTCAGTAATCATAAAACCTGAGTTCTCGAATGGTGAACTATCAATTTTTTTAGTCAGATAATCTATGCAATCTTGAATCATCAAGCGGCTTGGGAGTCATCGGAATAAATACTAGCAAGTTATTATCGACAAACGGCTCAGCGCCACTTGAGGGTATTGGTTACGCGATTAGTTCAAATTGGGCAAAATCATTCGTAGATAATACAGTCGCTAGTTACAACAATAAATAGCAAAATTTTGAAGAGTAATTTTTAAACATATTCAGAACACATACAAAGATAATAATTTGCAGCTATATATTTTATAAAACTTAAGTATATAATCTAATTAGGCCCCGTGGTGGAGGCCTTTTGGGAGAGCCTGTGAGAGCAGGCTCTTTTGATTGGGCGTGAAAAAAGCCCGAACCGTGGTGGTTTGGGCTTCGTTCGTTTTCAATAAAAATCTTTAAAATATAGATTTAAAAACCTACCTTTTAAAGCATGGAGCGGTTAACTAAGGAAGGTTAACCTGTTTGGATGATAGTCCTTCATTTTGGTGTTTTTCAATTCTTTGCTTAGCAGCATCTAGGATGATTAAAACATCTTCTATGCTGTTAATATGCTCATAATCGAATCGACTAATAATGTCTCGGGCGGTCGTTAATGCAATATGCCGACCAGAGTGTTCTCCACATTTTCTGATTTCGTCATTGAAGTCATCATCTGATATTCCGTGAATAGGTTCCATAAAATTATCCTCCTTTTCGAATAATTTTTTTCAGATTGAAAACGAACTTCCCAGATGGGAAGTTTACGTTCCTTAATCTGAGTATGGGGATATTATAACATAAAGATAACAAAGGCGACATAGTTCACCTCTGTAACGCTTATCCTTGCCATTAATACCTAATTCTATTATGCTAACTTTAGTTTATTGGTCTCCTAGTGTGGATAGATAAATAGACGAAGCACCTTGATAAATAGATAGATATTACAAAGTGAGAAGTTAATATACGCAAATCGTATAATAACTCCTCACTTTGTGAAAACACATTGCAAAGCATTTGCTTGATGACAAGCTGCTGATGAGGAGAAAGGTCTAACATATGAAAGTAATAACTAAAGAATCCCGAGCCAAAAAACTTGGGCTCATAAAAGACCCACCAGAACACAGGCTGCCATCGTTTGAGAAAAAAACTACTATTCCCGATGAGGTGTGGCCAATCAATCTTGAGCTTAGGTACTCACACGCAAATGTCGAATTACCACAAATCACACAGGCTGCTATAGAAATAGCCAAATTGGTCCAAACAATAGCCCCTGAAGGTGAAACCGTAAATGTGACATTTTATTTTGGAGGTAGAGGCATTACCGTCAATCATACCTCTAACTCAGAGACAGGTGTGAACACGGCAGTTAGTTTCAAAAAACCTCCGTGTACGTGCGGGGCTTAATAACTGCAAAAAGTTATCTATCAATTCTTCAAGGAGGCAGACGACTAATTGGTCGTCTGTTTTCATTTTAAAGCTAATTATTACATGGTGGAGGCCTTTTGGGGGAGCCTGTGAGAGCGGGCTCTTTTGATTATTCTAAATAAACTCGTATAATAACAGAATGAAACAAGAATTACCCGATATGAAAGCCCAAGAAGATAAATACATATTTTCCGATGAAACCGATTATTCAATTGAATCGAAAGCATCAGTTTGGGGCACGGAAGAACAGCTGACTATTGACTGTATTGAGAAAGCAAACATATCTGGTGTTTGGTTAAACCTATGTGCAGGTGATGGAAGATTTAATAAATTATTACTTGAAAAAGCCGACAAGGTGATTGCAGCAGATATAGATATTAATCCGCTCAATAAATTAAAGCGCAATACTCCTAATAATTTACAAAATAAGCTTGAAATTCTTACTATGAACGTAGTTGATGAGTTTCCGCTGCCTAATAACGAACTTGATGGCATATTTTGTACTGGTACTTTACATCTATTCCCGGAAGACATATTATGTAAAATCGCGACACAAATTGAACGGGTGCTAAAAACCAATGGAGTATTAATTATAGATTTTGCCACGGATATTAATAGGGTAAAGCCTGATGGCACAAACTGGGTCTTAAAAAATGAGCCATCTTATTCACTATCTGAAGCTGAGAAGTTATTGAAAGACATATTCAGTAACTATAAAAATGAAATGGAATTTGGTATATCTGAGCCCGAACAAGTTGATCTAGGCGATAAAAAATATATGTTTTCAGCAAACTATATACTTCTGAAAGCAACCAAGATTAATTAGGATAGAATTAAAAAAATGATACCGACAGATGATAAATTCGATCGACCGGGGAATGTCCTGCTATTAAATTCTTTTTACCTTCAGACTGTTGGTGATGAACTTATCCGAAGATATCAAAAACGAGATGAAACAATTGAAAAATGGATAGCATCTGATAAGGCTAGAGACAATCAAATAGCCTCTGCCCGACTTACAAAAGAACCATATTGTCGGCATTGTAATAAAACAGGCTTAAGGATTATAGATAAGTCATTGATGCGCCGAAAAGAAAACAATGATGTGAATGCGACTGAAGAAGTATTATTTATGCTGAGATGTCCGCACTGTGATAAAAATAGTGCTTTTTGGGAAGATGGAAATACATGGGAGCCAAAGCCAACACTATGCCCTAAATGTAATACTGAAATGCAGCACACAATAGCTTCAACCAAAAAAGCTATAACTTTTACCTATACATGCCCGGCATGTAAGCATAGCTATAAAGATAAAATAGATTTAAGTAATAAAATTGAAAAGCCAGACCCTGATTACGAAAAAGACAGGATTCATTATTGCTTGCTTGATGAAGAATTCCGTAAACATCTATTTGAAATAAAGCGCTGCTTTGAGGGCCTAGCTGAAATCGGTAGAGACATAAGAGAACAAGAGGACAACAAGCATATTTATGATGCTATGAAAGAAATGAAAAAACCAAAGATAGCAGAATTAGCGCCCTTACTATCACCAGTACTTGAAAAAGCTGGTTATGTTGAATTTAACCTTGATAAACCAGAGATGGGCCGAGATGTTTATGTAGGTTTCAGCTGTTTGGATAATAAGTCTGATCGCGAAGATTACGAGAGTAGAAAAACATTAAAGAAGCTCGTCGAAAATGCGCTTAGTAATACTAACTGGCGACTTATGAGTGACGGTATCTCGTACCGACTCGGTTATCTCAATGGACGAGTAAAAGCCTTTGAGGGCGAAGAAGCATTAAAAGAATTAGTTATCAGAAATAAGAATTTAACGGCTAAGCAGAAAGATAATTTGCCTAAATCAAAAAAGTTCGTCGACTCCATGATTGCATCGGATGGTAGTGAGATAGTTTTTTAAAAAAATTTCTACCTGCTCAATACCAAGTTTAAATTGCCACTAATTTCTATTCGCTTTTCATTTTTAGCTAATACAACGTGTTTAACTTGTTTAGCATTTATCCTTGCATCTCTTCTATCTAAATCTGCTAGTCGTCTTGATATATACTCTGCATTTTTACTATAGCCATACATTCGATCCATGGCTTGACGATGTAGCCAAATTGATCTTGAATTAGTGCTTTGAAACTCAGCTATTTTAAAGGCTGTAAAGATTCCAAATAGCATAACAATACTAAATGCCGCTAGAATACCTAAGGCTGGAGTTAACAGCAAGCCTATTGTCATGAACATAAAGATAAATAATCTTAGCCTTGTATCGCTGAAACCACCCTTGGTTGGAGATTCAAAAGTTTGTTTTATTTGCATAACCATATTGTAGCATGTTAAACAATAGCATGTTAAAATCTTGCTAATAATATAGCCAGTTTTGGGCTAATTTAAAGATATAGTTACTGCTGTTGTAATATTTTTGTTTTAGCAAATTCTAATGATGCAATTTAGCTATGTTAGTTTAGGCGCGAGATCAACTAGACAACTTGGCAGCCAGTTTATGAATGGTGTTAGTTACCTAGGCGGTCGAGGTAAAGCTGCAGTTTCAGCCGTGTCTAGTGGTATTAGCGGTCGTTACTCAGCGGGATCGAAAAGACCAACTGGCAGTTTAGCTAGGTATGCAGCACCAAAAGTAACTGTTCAGTCGGCTCGGGAGTCAACTCGTTCTTCTGCACCAACTGGTACTACAACTCGGGCGCCAAGAGTTCAATCATCAAATAAAGTAGTGCCAATTGGCCAAGTTACAGTTAGACGAGTGGCCGCTAAAAAAGCAATTAAAAAGGAGGATAAAGCAGCATGAAAATAACTGTCGTACCAGCCCAAATAACTACAGTTGAAGACCGAGTCGCTGGCAACTTAGGCTTCTTACAATTAGCCTTGTTTGCTCTACCTGTCTTTGGCGGAGCATTGCTTTACGCGGTACTGCCGCCGAGTATGGAATATAGTTTGTATAAAATAATTGTGGTTGCGGTAATTGCAGTGATTTCTTGTATTTTAGCTATTCGAATTAAAGGAAAGATAATTTTACTTTGGTTAATTGTACTACTTCATTACAATCTAAGACCAAAATTATATCTATTTAATAAAAGTGTTAGTTGCTATAGGGAGGACTATCCAGAGCTACCAAAAGAAATAACTAAAAAGCCAAGCAAGACAAAAGCACACGCCCCGATTGTACTGCCAAAACTCGGTGGCCTAGAACAAGCTCGTTTATATGTGTCACTAGATAATCCAGTTAATCGGCTGTGTTTTGAAACCAACAAAAAAGGAGGTTTAGATGTTCGCATTAAAGAAGTCCAAGACTAAAGTTAGTAGTCGAGCACAGATCGCTATTAAAGGCGCTAAGGATG
>Ga0194063_10001598_pt1 | contig 14582 bp, 14 predicted proteins | sample SepL3720m_MetaG_FD_155459 | JGI IMG/M metagenome (GOLD analysis project Ga0194063, IMG submission 155459) | Anoxic zone freshwater microbial communities from boreal shield lake in IISD Experimental Lakes Area, Ontario, Canada - Sep2016-L373-20m | ecosystem: Environmental > Aquatic > Freshwater... | reverse complement strand
CTGGGGACATCGCCGAGGCGGAGGATTTTGCCGGGCGGGCGGGCTTTGAGGACGCGGTCGGCGTCGTGGATGGCCAGCGATTGGAGGGCTTCGCGCAGGCCGCTGGTGGCCTCGGCGACGAGTGGCACACCGAGGTCTTGGCAGAAGTGGAAGACTTCCTCGCGCTCGTCGGGTTCCAGTCCGCCGACCATGACGACGAGGCCTTTGTAAAGATCGGCGCGCAGCCAGCGGGCGAGAGCGGCGACGTCGAGTTTTTCCTTGGCAGGAGAGAATTCGCCGACGGTTTGTTGGGCGAAGGTTTCATCGCCGGCTTCGAAGGTTTCTTCGAATTCGGCGTTTATGTGCAGCGGTTGCTTGCCGTTCCAGTCGGCGAAAGCCCCTTGGAACGCGTGGTTGCCGAAAATCCCGGGTTGCTCGATCGACTGGGGGGCGCCGGTGCCGCGAAACGCCGCGGGGCGGTCGGCGGTGATCGCGACGAGGGGGCGACCTTGGTAGTGCGCCTCGATGATGGCGGGCAGCAGTTCCGCTGCCGCGGTGCCACTGGTGGTGATGACGGCGCAGGGCTTGACGGTTTCCATCGTGCGGCCGAGGGCAAAAAAGCCGGCGCTGCGCTCTTCGAAATGGCGCCAGACGCGGACGAGTCCGGCCGCCTCGGCGCGGGCCAGTGCTTCGAGCAGCGCCGCATTGCGCGCGCCGGCACAGACGACGAACTCGCTCACACCTGCCTGGAGACAGTTTTTGACCACTTCGACTGCGGGGTACCATGAATTCACGTCGATGTGTTAGCGCAGGCGGGGGAGAATGTCCAAGTCTGTGATCGAGTAAAATTTCTGGATAAAAAATCTCCCGCCTTTAAGATGATCCCATGAAGCCATTTGAAGAAATCGTCAATTTCATCGCCGAGTCCGCAGGGATGGAGAAATTGGCGGCCTTCAAGCCATCCAGCGCGGCGGAACAACGTGTCCGGTTTCTTTTGGCCAAACAGCAGGATGGTTCTCTCACCCCGAAAGAGGCAGAGGAACTTCAACTCTTCGTTCAACTGGACCACGTCATGAGTTTGGCCAAAGCCCGCTCACGCAACAGTTTCACTGCCGCGTGAGTGTGGTCGTTTCCCCGCGACTGCGCCGTCTCGTCGTCCAGCGGGCGCACGGAGTCTGTGAATACTGTCTGATTCATCAGGAAGACGCGTATTTTCCCTTTCATGTGGATCACATTATTAGTCGCAAACAACGCGGCCCCACGACCGAGGCTAATCTGGCGCTGGCTTGCCTGCGTTGTAATGTGGCTAAAGGTACGGATATCGGAGCCATCGCCGGTCGGCCGCCGCGTCTCGTCCGACTTTTTCACCCGCGCGAGGATGCTTGGGGTGGACATTTTCGCCTTACTTCTGCCCGCATCGTGCCGCTCACCGATATCGCCGAGGCGACCAACCAACTGTTAGGCCTCAATGCGAGCGACCGCCTGATTCTGCGCCGTGCGCTCATTAAGGCCGGTCGTTATCCATCCGCCGAGGCTCTTGCCTACATAACGGGAGATTCATGACGATTGGAAGAGTTAGACGCGTTTCTTGCATTTTGCTCGGGCAGTTTGGTATTTCATGTCTCTTCCATTTGCGTTCATCAAGTTCATCGGCGATTGAATGAATTCGAATCCCCTTTCCGATTCGGCGCGGATCGTGCTTGGATGGCGCCCGACATGAGCGATTTGGCTAACAACCCCACCCGCGAGCAGCTTCGGCTGGAAGGATTCGATCTGATAGACGAGCGATTGCAGTACTTGCTGCGTTGCTTGGAGGACGCATTGGTGAGTACTGGCGACAAGGAGCTGCTGCCCTATTTGCCGTGGTCGGGCCGCGAGCCGGAGATCGGTGCTGCGCCGGAAGGCCTGTCACATCTGTATTCAATCGGTTTCCAGCTTTTGAACATGGTCGAGGAGCGGGTGGCTGCTGAAATCCGCCGCGAGCGCGAAACGGCACTGGGTGCGGAGTCGATCCGCGGGCTGTGGCCGCAGGCGCTGAGGGATTTGAAGGCGATGGGATTGAGCGCGGAGCAGATTCTGGAAGTGCTGCGCGATGTGCAAGTGGAGCCCGTACTAACGGCCCACCCGACGGAGGCCAAGCGATCGAGCATCCGCGAACGCCACCGCGCCTTGTACGTTGAAATGGTGCGCAATGAATTTCCGAAATACACCGCGCGTGAGCGTCGCCGCATCCGCGAGCGGATCGTCACCACCTTGGAAACTCTGTGGCGCACGGCAGAGATTCACTTGGTGCGGCCCGACATCACCAGCGAGCTGCGCAACGCGACCCACTACCTGCGTGACCTGTTCCCGTCGGCGATCAACCGCTTGGATTTGCATTTCACGGAAGCATGGCGCGATGCCGGGTTGCCGCTCGAAATGCTGCGCTCGGCCGGTAATATTCCGCGCCTGACGTTTGGCACTTGGATCGGTGGTGACCGCGATGGTCATCCGCTGGTCACGCCTGAGGTCACCGAGAAGACTTTGGAAACACTTCGCCAATCGGCCTTCAAGTTGCTGCAGCGCGAGCTGTTGGATCTGGCATCCCAGTTGACGCTTTCCCGCTACCTCACGCCGGTGCCGCATGAGTTGCAGGCGCGGATCGATCAACTTTCCAAGCTGGTGAAAGCCAATGGCAGTGTGACCGAGGTCATGGAGCGCTACGACGAAGAACCGTGGCGACAAATGGCCTCCTTGATGGCCCTGCGTCTGGGCGAACAGACGCGCGGCATCGATGGCTACCGCAACCCCGCCTGCATGGTCGACGACTTGAACTTGCTTTCGCGGACCCTCGCTGAGGCGGGTTGTCAGCTGCTGGAAGAGGACGCGATCCGGCCCCTGCGTCACAAGCTGGAGATGTTCGGGTTTCACCTCGCCGCGCTCGACATTCGTCAGAACTCAGAGTTCCACGACAAGGCGATCAGCCAGTTGTTAGTGGCTGCCGGGGTGGCGGACGGTGCGAACTATGCCGCTTGGCCAGAGTCGCGGCGCGTGGAGTTTCTCAATACCGAATTGAAGTCGACACGGCCATTCATCCACGACGACCTGCGCGTGGGGGCCGAGGCGGATGCGGTGCTGGATTGCTACCGCGTTCTGGTTCGCCATCGTCGCGACTGGGGGACGGCGGGCTTGGGCGCGCTGATTGTCTCGATGACGCGTCAGCTTTCCGATTTGTTAGGTGTCTATCTGCTGGCGCGCGAGGCCGGGTTGATGGATCTGATGGCCGAGGGCTTAGTCTGTCCGTTGCCGGTGGTACCATTGTTTGAGACGATGGACGATCTCGATCGCTCGCCGGGGATTTTGGAGGCGTTTCTGCAGCATGACCTGACGCGGCGGTCGCAGGCGGCGCGCGGTGCGGAGAGCCAGCAGGTGATGCTGGGCTACTCGGATTCCAACAAGGATTGCGGGATTCTGGCCGCGCAGTTTGCGCTGCAGCGGGCCCAGACCGCGCTGACGCGGGTGGGGCAGGAGAATCAGATCAAGCTGTGTTTCTTCCACGGTCGCGGCGGCACGATTTCCCGCGGTGCCGGGCCGACGCATTGGTTCATGGCGGCGCTGCCGTCGGGAGCGATGAGCGGCGGTTTCCGCATGACCGAACAGGGCGAGACGATCGCCCAGAAATACGCGAACCTCGCCAACGCCACCTTCAATCTCGAGCTTCTTCTGGCCGGAGCGGCGGTGACCACCGCGCAGCATCGCCATTTTCCGCCTGCCGAAGACCCTTGCGAGGCGTTCATGTCGCGGCTGGGAGAAAACAGCCAGGCCGCCTATCAGAAGTTTCTCAAGGCCGACGGTTTTATCGAATTCTATCGTCAGGCGACACCGATCGACGCACTGGAAAATGCGCGCATTGGTTCACGGCCCGCACGACGGACTGGCAAGAAGGGATTTTCGATCAGTGATCTACGGGCGATCCCGTGGGTGTTTTCGTGGACTCAAGCCCGCTACTATCTGCCGGGTTGGTTCGGTGTCGGATCGGCCCTGGAAGCTCTGAAAGCCGAGGATCCCGCAGGTTTTGCGCAGTTCAAGCAGGCGCTGCCCAAATCGACCTTCCTCAGCTACGTCCTCACCAATGTCGAAACCAACCTCGCATCTGCCAACTTAGATCTGATGCGCGACTATGCCGGCCTGGTCGAAAACGTCGAACTGCGCGAGCGCTTGCTCGGCTGGATCTGTGAGGAATTCGAGCGGACGCGGGTGCACCTAGCCGAACTTTTCGACGGAGAAATGCGCGATCGTCGGCCGCGGATGGCGAAGACGCTCGAGATTCGCGAAGCTCCGCTGCGGGTCTTGCATCAGCAGCAGATCGCCTTGCTCCGCGAATGGCGCGATCACGTCGCCCACGAGCGGATGGAAGAGGCGGACGGGCTGTTACCTAAACTGCTTCTCTCGATCAATGCGATCGCCTCGGGCCTGAGGACGACGGGTTGATGGTTTTTCGTTTCAGAGCACTTCCTGGACGAAGCGTTCTTTCTCGAAAATGGCAAACGCCTCAGGTTCTTCGCCTGTGCCGATGAAGCGCGGTGCGATGCCGAGCTGCTCATGAATGGTCACCGCGATGCCGCCCTTACCGGAGCCGTCGAGCTTGGTGACGATCAGCCCGTCGAGCGGACTGGCCTTGTTAAATTCCTTCGCCTGGTTGAGCGCGTTCGAGCCGGTGGTGGCATCCACGACTAACAAGGTGAGGTGCGGTGCGGTTTCGTCCTGCTTCGCCAGCGTCCGGCGGATTTTGCCCAGCTCTTCCATCAGATTGTGGCGGGTGTGGATGCGCCCTGCGGTGTCGCAGATGAGAAAATCAGTGTGTGCGGCGATGGCCTTCTGGTGCGCGCTGAAGCAAACGGATGATGGATCAGCGTTCGGGCTGCCTTTGACGACCGTTAGATTGAGACGATCCCCCCACCGCTGGAGCTGTTCTACAGCCGCTGCGCGGAACGTATCCGCCGCTGCCAGAATCACTGAATGGCCGCGGTTTTTAAGCCAGAGACCCAGCTTCGCCGAAGAGGTGGTTTTGCCTGTGCCGTTTACGCCGACGACCAAGATCACAAACGGTTTGCCATCGGTGCGCGGTGCGGGTGGCAGGCTGTCGGCGGGCAGGCGTTTGGCGAGGTGACGGCGGGTCGTTTCCACCACTTCGTCGGCGGAAATCTCGCGCCCGAGATCGCGCAGCTCGTCGAGGATCGCCGTACTCAGGCGGATGCCAAGATCTGCGCTGACGAGGTCGGCCTCAAGATCATCCCAATCGATTTCCGCGCGGTTGGTGATCTTGTTGAAAAGAGATTTGAAAAAGCCTGCCATGGGTAAAGCGCGAGACTAGCCGAAGGACGAGCAGGGTCAATGGGATTGCGCAGCATGAAGGGATGGTGGATGGTTGAGGTATGACCGATTGGGAAAAACGTTATCAGCTAGGAGACACCCCGTGGGAAAAGGGAATGGCGGCACCGCCATTGCTCGAGGTGCTGGCAAAAGGCGCGGACTGGGGCGCGGGGCCGATTCTGGTGCCCGGCTGTGGGCTGGGCCACGATGTGCGGGCACTGGCGACTTTGGGGGCTCCCGTGGTCGGCTTGGATCTGTCGCCGACCGCTCTGGAGCGGGCACGCGAATTTCCGCCGGTGGGCGCGGAAGTCTACGAGTTGGGGAATTTCCTCGATCCCGCGTGGCATCTCGGGCGGCGGTTTTCGGCGGTGTGGGAGCACACCTGTTTTTGCGCGATCGATCCAAGTGAACGCGGGCGCTATGCGGAAGCTGCCGCCGCGTGTCTGGAGCAAGGAGGTTTGCTGGCGGGTGTGTTTTTCCTGACGCCATTTGATCCCGGTGAAGCGGCCTGTGGGCCGCCCTTCGCAACGACGGTGAAGGAGCTGGATGCTTGGTTTGCACCGTGGTTTGAACGCATCGATGGCTGGGTGCCAAGCGCCGCCTATCCGGGACGCGAATCGCGTGAATGGATCGGGCTCTACCGCAAGCGGTGATTTTTCATCGACCCAGAGGCTGTGCGGGCGGGGCGATGAAGTTTTAGGCCCTTTTGCAAGGGTATCAGTTGCTGGAGGCACCGAGTGCGTCTAGAATGTCAATAATTCTAGAAAATGAAGACTTTTTGGATGCTTCTGCTGCTCTGCTGTTGTGCCATGGCGCAAGGCGGGCGTCTTGATGTGAATGACCACAAGACCCCGGAAAATCGAAAGGATTTGGAGGAGATCCAGACCGCGGTGATCGGGGCCTTGCCGCGTGCTCGGTCGGCGACGGTCTGCATCGAGGTCGAGGACGGCTCAGGCAGCGGAGTGATCGTAACTGCAGATGGGTTGATCCTGACGGCAGCTCACGTGGCGACGGGGGTTAAAAAGCCAGCGACGGTGATTCTGGAGGACGGGACGCGTTTGAAAGCGGAAACGTTGGGGCTGGTGGCGAATCAGGATGCGGCGATGGTTCGGATTACGGAGAAGGGGACTTACCCGTTTGTGGAAATGGATCGCGGTCAGACGACGCAGCTGGGGGACTGGGTTTTCGCGCTGGGGCACTCCGGCGGATTTGATAAGGCGCGCGGATCGGTGCTGCGGCTGGGGCGCCTGGTGCGGATCGCCAGCGGGACGTTTCAATCGGACTGTCTATTGATCGGTGGTGATTCGGGCGGGCCCTTGTTTGATTTGGAGGGCAAGCTGGTGGGTATTCACTCGCGAGTCGGGCAGCAGATGCAGGTGAATATGCACGTGCCAATGAAGGAATTTGTCGCCAACTGGGATGGCATGCTGAAGGCGGAGTTCATCGGCGAAGGGCCGTACGCGCAGCGGCCGGATGCGGGGAAATCTCCACAAGGCGAAAACCTCAACCCACCGACGCCATGAACGCCAAGGGGATTCTATTCATCATCGCGGCCTTGATGCTTCCTATCCAGGGCCAGCAAAGTCTTGATTCCACCTACCGCAGTACAGGTGCGTCGGTGGTGGCGGCCTTCGAAACCCAGCGTCAGGTTTTACAAACCTCCAGCGCGGTGATCCTAGATGGGAGGCGCGAGATTGGCTACGGGGTGGTGATTTCTGCGGACGGATACATCCTCGCCAAGGCCAGCGAGGTGCAGCAGGCCAAAGCGCTGGCGGTGACGGTGGATCATACGAATTACCGCGAGGTGAAATCAATGGCGGTGGATGCGACGTGGGATGTGGTGATCTTAAAGATCGAGGCCAGCGGGTTGCAGCCCGTAGTCTATGCGCCGACCAGTGCGGTGCCGCAGGGAACATGGGTGGTGGCCAATGGCGCGACGACACGCACAACGCGGCGTCTGCTGGCTGGAATTGTCAGTGCAAAGATCCGCGAGATTCCCGCGGCCGGAGGTGCTGCGCTGGGAGTGGTTTTAAAAGCCAAATCGAAGTCGCTGGAAGTGGCTGAGGTCAACGACAAGGGCGGTGCCATAGAGGCGGGCTTGCAACCGGGCGACGTGATCTTAGCCATCGACGGCAAGCGGGTGAGTAAGCCCGAGGAGATCAGCACGGCACTCGTGAAGAACAAGGCGGGAAGCATCGTGAAGCTGAGCTTTCGCCGCAAAGGTGGGGAAATGACGGCAGAGGTGCGCTTGTCGGCCCGCGCCGAGCTGTTTGCAGATCCGGACGACCGTAACGATCAGATGAGCGGCGATTTTTCCCCACGGCGCAGCGGATTTCAGCGGGTGCTGCAGCACGATATCCTTGGCGGGCGTTCGGTGGTGGGTGGGCCACTGCTGGACCTTGAAGGCCGATGCATCGGCATGAACATTGCGCGGGCTAACCGTGCGGAAAGTTACGCCATTCCAGCGGAAGAGTTGAAAGAGCTGGCCGAGCGACTGATGAAATAAGGCTCAGGACGGAATCAGCGGGCGTTTTCACGATGGCTCTTGAAGATGGCCAATGTACGCTCACGTTCCGTTTTGTGGTCGACGCAGGGGAGGGGATAATCGGCGGCGATCGGGAGGCCGTCCTTCGGGGCTTCGAGGAAGCGCGAGGGGTGGGTCTTGGCGAGTTCCGGCACCCAGCGTTTGATGTAGAGTCCCACGGGATCGTAGCGGGCGGTTTGGGACCAAGGGTTTTGGATGCGGAAGTAGGGCGCGGCGTCGGCCCCCGTGCCAGCTGACCATTGCCAGCCGCCGTTGTTTGAGGCGATCTCGCCATCGACGAGCTGCTGCATGAACCATGACTCGCCCTGTTTCCAGTCGATGTGCAGATCCTTGGTTAGAAACATCGCGGTGATCATCCGCACCCGATTGTGCATGAAGCCGGTGGTCGCGAGTTCGCGCATGCCTGCATCGATGATCGGGAATCCCGTGCGCCCTTGCTTCCATGCCTCAAAGAGTTCGTTCGGTTCCTCCCACGGCAGGCCGCGCCAGTCGGCGTTGAATTCCTCGTCGAGGACGTTGGGAAAATGGTGGAGGATCGCGAAGTAGAATTCTCGCCATGCCAGTTCCTTGATGAAAATGTCGATCCCCGCTCGGCCACTGGCCGAAGCCGCGGCGCGAGCCGCCATCGTTTCGGCGTAAACGGTGCGGATCGAGACCAGACCATAGCGCAGGTCTTGGGAGATCCGTGAGGTGCCGGCCGCTGCCGGGAAGTCGCGCTTGTCCGAGTAGTGTTGGATTTTTTCTGCCGTTGCGTGTTTCAGTCGAACGCGGGCCGCCCGCTCGCCAGGTTCGACGATTTGGCCAACGGGCGCCTCGAGGCCCCAGACCTTGACGGTCGGCAACGGCAGAGACTTGATCCGGGCAGGCGTTCGTAGCGGTAGGGGTTTAGCCAGCGGTATTGGCTTGGACAGCCCGAGCCAATTTCGGCTATATGGCGTGTAAACCCGGTAGGGGAGTTGGCTTTGGGTCAGTACTTCATCTGCGCCGTGAAGAGTGGCGTCCGCATGGGCGCAGCATTCGACCCCAAGCTCGGTGCATAGCTCGCGAACTGCTTTTTCCATCGCTTTTCCGAAAGGATCGGGGTCGGCGTTAAAGTGAATTGCAATGGCCTGACTCTCCAAAATTAAGGCGCGCAGCTCGGCAACCGCTTGTCCTTGCCGAATGATCAATCGGCCATCGAGCGTCTCCAGATTCTTTGCCAAAGACTCGAGCGAGCCGCATAAAAAATGCTGGCGATGGGGCCCCGTCCATGAGTGGCTGACTTTCCACTCGCTGAGAATGTAAACGGGAACCACGGGCAGTCCGCAGCTTGCCGCATGGTACAGCGCCGTATTGTCCGCGTTGCGCAGATCACGGCGAAACCAATGGATGACTGAAGCTTTCACGTCCGGCATGCAGCGAGTGTGTCGCGCGAATGGATTCACGCAACACCTGAGCGCTGGAGCTGGCGAAATTACTTCACTTCTTCCAGCAGTTTTTCGGCCTTCTTGACGGTGACGGGGCTCAATTTGCCGTCCACGCGCTTGGCGGATTCGAGCATGGGTTTGAGCTCTAGGAGCACCTTCTCTGCCGCTTCGAGAGATTTTTTGCTGTTACCAAACTTCTTGTCAGGGAAATATTTGGTGAACGTGGTGCCTGCCCTGCTGATACAGAGCCGCCATCCTTCAAATGCCGCATTTTCGTAGGTGAACCGGGTGAGATTGCGTTTCGATTTCATGGGTTTCAGGGAGTAAGAAGACTAAGATGCCACATTCTGCTAGGAATTCGAGTGGTATTTTTTGTCGTCGCCGCGCGAATTGAGGATTGGTGGTGAAAAATTCAGGAAAAAATGCTTTGCAAGCGGCCTCTCATCGTCATTTAGTCACGCCCCCGCGGGCAATCGCACAACGCCGTCGGTCCTCTGAGTGTCTTCTTCACCGAAGCCTCGCGCTCGCAAGAGGGTAACCCGGCAACCACAACACCACATGTCAGCAGTCAAACTCGCTCGTTTCGAGCTCCCGAACCGCCTCATTCGCAATGAGGATACCGCCACCGATACCTACGCCCAATTCACCGCCGAGCCATTCGAGCGTGGATACGGCCACACCGTCGGCAACTCCCTTCGCCGCGTTCTTCTTTCCTCTTTGGAAGGCGCTTCCATCACTTCGGTCCGCATCGCAGGTGTACAGCACGAATTCTCCAGCCTGCCGGGCGTGGTGGAAGACGTGACAGACATCGTGCTCAACCTCAAGAAAGTGAAGTTCAGCCACAATGAAAAGGATCCGCGTATTCTCACCATCAAGCTGGAAAAAGAAGGTGTCGTCACCGCAGGCGACATTCTGGCAGACCACATCTACGACGTGGTCAACAAGGATCAAGTCATCTGCACCCTCGACAAGAAGGTGAAGTTCGACTGCGAATTTGAAGTGCGCGTCGGCCGTGGTTTCTCCACCGGTGACGAAAACAAGCGTAAGGATCAGCCGATCGGCGTTATCGCCATCGATTCGATCTTCTCGCCGGTCACCCGCGTCAAGTACTCGGTCGAAACGACCCGGGTCGGTCAGATGACCGATTACGACAAGCTCATCCTCGACGTCTGGACCGACGGCCGCATCACGCCGCAAGACGCCGTGCTGCAAGCCTCCGCGATCCTTCGCAAGCACCTCGACGTCTTCGTCAACTATGACGAAAACGCCGTCGACTTCGAAGAAGCACCGGCCGAGTCGAGCGAAGAAAACGCCGCTCTCAAGAAGCTTCTCGGCATGTCGGTCAACGAAATCGAACTCTCGGTTCGTGCCGCCAACTGCCTCAACAATGCGAACATCACTTCGGTCGGCCAGCTCGCCATGAAGTCCGAAGCAGAAATGCTCAAGTATCGCAACTTCGGCAAGAAGTCCCTCAACGAGATCAAGGACAAGCTCGTCGAGCTCGGCCTCGGCCTTGGCATGACCTTCGAGCCTGGTTTGCTTTCCGGTCCTGCAGCAGCCTCCCGTGGTCCACGCCTCGGTGTGGAAGACGAAGCACCAGTCGGACTCGCTGACCTGATCGCTCAAAACCTCGACGACTAACCTTAAAAATCTAGAAACGGAAGCAACCGATGAGACATCGCAGCAAAACAGTTAAGCTCAAACGCAACGCCTCGCACCGCAAGGCACTCCTTGCCAACTTGGCATGCAGCCTGATTGAGCACGGCCGCATTAAAACCACCCTCGGCAAGGCCAAAGCGCTTCGTCCAGTCGCGGAAAAGTTGATCACCCTCGCCAAGCGCGACGATCTTCATTCCCGCCGTCTGGCCATCGCTTTCCTTCATCAGAAGGATATCGTCACCAAACTTTTCTCCGAAACAGCACCTGCTTCGAAGGATCGTCAAGGCGGTTACTGCCGGATCACCAAACTCGGCGCCCGCATGAGCGACTCCGCCCCGATGGCCATCATCGAGTGGGTCGACAGCGCCGCCGTTGCTGAAGAAGCACCTGCTGCAGAAGCGAAGGCTTCCGAAGCTGTAGTTGAAGTGGCTGGAGAGTAATCTCTGCAACAACTAAGATTCCTAAAAACCGCCTGTGCGTGAGCGCAGGCGGTTTTTTTTGACCCAATTTAGCGATGGCGCGGGTGGAAGTCGGGGCTAATGTGCGCCATGCAGACACTGCACAACGCCTATCTCGGTTCCCTCGTCGCCGACGCACTCGCGATGCCTGGTCACTGGTATTACGACCGGGAGGCTCTCAGGCGCGACTACGGAGTAATCGACCGCTTCCAAGCACCGCGAAATCCACACCCCGGCAGCATCCTCTGGCGTTCGGAATACCACGCGCTCAATGAACGGGGCGACATCCTCCGCGACCAAGCCGTCTTCTGGGGCCAGCGCGACATTCACTACCACCAATTGCTCGAGGCCGGTGAAAACACCGTGAATTTCCGACTCGCCGCCGAACTCCACGATCAAGTCCGTTCCAACGGTAACTATGATCCCGAGCGCTGGGCCTGCCGCTACATCGAGTGCATGTTGACACCCGGCTGGCATCGCGACACCTATCTGGAGGAATACCATCGCGGATTTTTCACCCGTTACGCGCAAGGCAAGGCTGTCACCAAGTGCGGAATCTCCGATGAACACATCGGCGGACTCGCCCAAATCCCCGCGCTGCTGGCGGCACTGCCGGAGAATGCTGATTGGCGGTCCGCCACACGCGAGCACCTCGCGCTCACCCATCGCCACAGCAATGTCCAACGAGCCGCCGATTGTCTCGCCCGACTGCTGAAATCCATCGTCGTGGGCACTCCGTTGCGCGAGGCGATCGCAAGCGAAGCGGGCGATTGGTTCTCCAGTCGGAAAGCCGAGCGCTGGGCGGCGCGACCGGACGATGAAATCATCGGCAGCGTCCTGAGCCCTGCTTGTTATATTGATCAAGCGTTCCCAGCCGCCCTCTATCTGGCATGGAAATATCACGACCAGTTCGACACCGGCATCGTCGCCAATGCCATGGTCGGCGGAGACAACTGTCACCGAGGTGCCGTCGTTGGTTCCCTTCTTGCCGCGGCGAATGGTATCGACGACCGATGGGCCGCCGGCTTGCAGGCATTCCGCGAAACTGCCGCTGCTCCCTAACATGAACGGCGAACTCTTTCCTTCCCCTGACCCCGTCTGGGCATCTACCCGCAAGGACGCGCTCGCCCAGCTCGATGCCTTCATTCCAGCCGCCGGCCGCTACGGACGTGACCGGAACCATGTGTTCTCCGGCCATACCAATGTGTCGCGTCTCTCCCCAGCGATCCGGCACCGGCTGATCCTCGAATCCGAATGTGCGGCAGCTCCCCTTCGTCGCTACGCCGAATCCACCGTCGAGAAGTTCACCCAAGAAGTGTATTGGCGCCGCTATTGGAAAAACTGGCTTTCGCTTCGTCCCCAAGTCTGGGCCGATTACCTCGATCAACTTGAGGCGCTCCAAAACGACCCGCACGCCGAAGCACCCCTGACGCGCGCAGCCCGCTGCGCAGCCGGTGAAAGTTCGGTCGCCATCATGAACCACTTCGCCCGCGAACTGATAGAGACCGGCTATCTTCACAACCACGCCCGCATGTGGTTCGCCGGGTGGTGGATTCATATTGAGCGACTCCCTTGGCAACTCGGGGCCGACTTTTTCCTCCGCCATCTTCTCGATGGAGATCCAGCATCTAATACGCTCTCGTGGCGTTGGGTCGCCGGGCTACAGACTCCGGGAAAAACTTACCTACCCCGCCGCAGCAATCTCGAGAAATACCTGCCACCCGAAGTGCTTGAAATGCACCACAAGGGACTGGAACAGCTCGAACAGCCTCGCGCTTTGATTCTTCCCGCCGAGGAGCGACCCGCGATTACTCGCCCCTCACTTCCGCCCACGCCATCGCTGGGGGAGGGCCGGTTCGGCATCTGGATTCACGAGGAAGATCTCCTCGTCGAGCAAAGTCCGCTCGCTTCGCTCAAACCTGTCAACATCCTCGCCATCGGTGACACCGCTACCTGGCTCCGTCTCCGCTACCCGGAACCAAAAACCGCCTGGCTCCGGATCGCGCTCACTGACGCGGCCCGGCGTGCCGGCTCCGCCTTCGGGGTCGAAGCCCAGGTCCAAGACAGCTCGACCGCTATCGAAGCGCTTCTTCATTGGGCGACCGAGCACCAGCTCCAACAGATCGCCGCCATGCGGCCCGAGATCGGACCACTTCACGATCAACTCCAAGAACTACGGAGCGCGCTCACAAAAATTGGCGTCGAGTTGGTTCTCTTCGACCGCCCTGAAGACCTCGCCCTTCGTCCTCTCGCCACCGGTGGTTTCTTTGGTTTCTGGGAGAAGATGCAGAAGTCGCCGTTCGCCGGGGATTTGTGAGATGCCTAGATTGACCCGATGAATGCTGGCGGTTTTTTATTGGCCCCATCCTTCCCATTCCTCCCATCTCCCGCTACAACCCCGCCATGAGCGACTCCATTGCCGAACTAACGGCCCAGATTCAAGACTTCGTCAATGCCCGCGAGTGGCGGAAATACCACAATGCCAAAGACCTCGCCGTGGCGATTGCCGCCGAGGCTGGCGAGTTGATGCAGCACTTTGTCTGGCAGCAGGAAGACCAGATCGAGGAACGCTTATTGAAGCGCCGTGAAGAAATTGCCTCCGAGATCGCGGACGTCGGCATCCTGTTGTTCGAATTCGCCGACAATCTCGGCTTCAAACTCGGTGAGGTGATGTCGGCCAAGATCGCGAACAACGACATCCGCTACCCCGTCGAAAAATCTCGCGGCAACAACCTGAAATACTCCGAACTGTGAGCGAGGAAACCCCACGCCCACCGCGCCGCAAACGCTACAGCGGTAAAAACCCCCGCCGCTTCGAAGACAAGTACAAGGAGCATGACCCTGCTCGCTACGGTGATACCGTGGCTAGGGTCCTCGCTTCGGGCAAAACTCCCGCCGGCTCCCATATCCCGATTCTCGTCGAGGAATCGCTCGCTGCCCTGCAACTGCAGTCCGGAATGATCGGCATGGATGCCACGCTCGGCTACGGTGGCCACGCCCTGAGAATTCTCGAAGCGATTGCCCCCACTGGCAAACTCATCGGTCTGGATCTCGATCCCCTCGAACTTCCAAAAACCGCAGCGCGCCTCGCCGCTGCGGGTTATGGCAGCGACCTATTTGAAGGCGTGCGCTCGAACTACGCGGGCATCGCCAAGGTGCTAGCGGAACGCAATCAGTCCGAAG
>Ga0194063_10001597_pt1 | contig 14583 bp, 11 predicted proteins | sample SepL3720m_MetaG_FD_155459 | JGI IMG/M metagenome (GOLD analysis project Ga0194063, IMG submission 155459) | Anoxic zone freshwater microbial communities from boreal shield lake in IISD Experimental Lakes Area, Ontario, Canada - Sep2016-L373-20m | ecosystem: Environmental > Aquatic > Freshwater... | reverse complement strand
GCACAAACCTCTCCATCGAAAACTTGAAGCCACTCATGACAAAAAACCAACCACGGCGTTCCATTCCCATCCACATACAACGTACCATCAAGGCACTCCCAGTCCGTGGGAGTCACAGGCGTTTCCGTCAACGGAACAAACGGTCCCTCCGGGGTGTCTGCTTTAAGAATTTGCGTTCCGCGGCAAGCGCTTTGACTCTTAAAACTCGCCAACATATAGTATTCATCCCTGAAACGATGCACCTCGGGCGCCCAAAAATTCCGGTCTGCCCAAAAATCACTCGGCGGCGCAAACGCTTTAAACGGACCATCCCAGTTTTCCAAGTCTGTGCTTTTGTAATAATCAAAGCCCTTACCGGCCTCATTGGAAGGATCTAAGTCGGTTGTACCATATAAATAGTACACGCCTGTCTCTTTGACAGGAAGGATAAACGGATCTCGAATATGAATCTCACTGCTCTTTTTCATGTGCCCCAGCCCTTTCACGACTTGATTAGGTCAATCATTTTCACTGCTTCCGCTTCGCTTCCAAAGGTCATCGGCAGGAAGAATTCTTCTTTTGGAAACGCCTTAAACAGTTTCCGGATGACATCGATGTCACATGGGCATCCACCTAAGCAGATGCGTTTGCCCCTGTCCAAAATCTTCTTGAACAACGGGAACCAGTCTTCACTGGCCTCATGTGCGTTGCCAGCCCCCGGCACCCACTGGATGGCATGGAGCTTTTCAACGTTGCACAGAAGGTCGACATGCGGAATCTCACCAGGACCGTCCAAATGATATACCAAGCGGCCGTCGAATTGCGCAGCATCTCTCTGGATTGTCGGGATCGCAAATTCCTCAAACATCGCAGGCGAAATCATGGCAGAAAAATCACAAACAACCGTATGCATTGGTTTGGCGGAGAGATAACGGAATACGTTTGTGAAGAGCCCGTCATTTACCGGGTCGATGATGGTCGACAGTTCCGCAAAATAGCGTCGCCAGAGCCGTTCTACTTGGTCCGTCACAGCAAGCAGTTCCTCGGGATAGTCGATCGTGTCAAACAGCATGTTTTGCCCGCCGCGGATGGAAGAAATGATGTCCAGCGGTCCTGCCATGTCAGGCATGGCAAACACAAATCGTCCCTTCAGTCTCTTGACCAATTCCGTCAAAGCTGTGAATGCGACGGCTGTATAAGAAGAACGAGAATCCATTGTAATACCTTGCAATTGCTCGAACGTCCATGGCTTTTCTAGTTCGAACCAAATTGTGTTTCCGTTGAATTTCGTAAAGTCGGTGATGAATGCCGACAACACGCCGGGGCCAAAGCCAGGCAACATAAAAGAATAGCCGTCGGCGTTGTGTCCCGTCATTTCATGGTAGGCTTCGAAAAACGCAATGGTATCTTCGATGAAATGATGTTCCCCCGTTTTCCAAGTCAGTTCCACCGCTTGTCCGAGCATCATTTCTTGCTGCCAGTTGCTCCAGTGGTCGGTGAGTTGCGGGGCCATCCACGGCTTGATGGCATGCTTGAAGTCTTTGTTTTCCCGCGGGAAAATCGAATAAATAAGAGGCTCCGTATTTTTTCGGTTCCACCAATCTTCGTAATGCGTGACAATGTTTGAATCAATCATTTTAGATTCTCCTGTTCCATTTCCTCAATCGTTTTGGTTTTCAATCGAACTGCGCCTTCATAGTTCTCATTCACGGGCAACAAATTCCCTTTCGCCCATCGTTCCTTTGCTTCCGCAATCGCTTGCCGATATTGTGGCAACCATTTTTCCTGGGCAATCAACATTTCATCAACCATTTGCCAAACCTCAGCTGGAATACAGACCGCTCCAACCAGTGGATCCATCAACATGGCTTGCTTTAATAACTGTGCGTCCCCACGAACCGCGGCCTCAACCGACATTCTCTGCACAGAAATACTCTGATTGCAGATCGCAGCGCACCCAAGTGGCAGGTCGCCAACTTTAGGTACGTTGATGCCGTTGTAGTCCACATAGCACGGCACTTCAACAATTGCATCATCCGGAAGATTCGTAATTGTGCCATTGTTCACGATATTAAAATGACCGCGATACAGTCTTCCCGTTTCAAGACTCTCAATGATATAAGAACCGTGTTCCTGGCTTCTCTTTTCTTCCGCATATTCGAATGCAGGCTCCTTCAGCCAGTTTGGGAAATCATGTTCAAACCAATTTCTAGAGTCCGTACAAACCCTGAGGTAGCCGCCCGTCTCTCCGTTAATCCAAGACCGCGTGTCTGTCAACTTCACGATTTCCTCGGGTCTCTTTCGATACCATGCAAGATATTCTGATAAATGACCATTCGATTCCGTGCTGTAATAACCGAATCTTCTGAGTACATCAATTCTGCATTTTTCTGTTTGAGAAAATTCTTCGTGTTTCTCAAACCCTTCGAGGAGCTTGCCGAGCATATCTTCGCCTTGATGTTTCACGGAAATATACCACGTCTGATGATTGATCCCCGCACAAATAATGTCGACTTCTTTCATATCCAACCCCAGCACACTTGCGATTTGCGCATGTCCACCTTGCACCCCATGGCAAAGGCCAATCGTATTCACGCCGCCATATTTGTTGCAGGCCCAGGTTACCATGGCATTTGGGTTTGCATAGTTTAGAAATAAGCAATCCTCACTCGCAACTTCCTTGACATCCTTGCAAAAATCAAGAATCGCATAGATGCCACGTTGCCCATACATCACGCCACCTGCGCAAAGCGTATCCCCGACGCACTGATCCACGCCGTACTTCAACGGGATGTTGATATCTGTTTCAAACGCTTCAATCCCACCGATTCGCACGCAATTAATGACGTAGTTTGCGCCTTTTAACGCTTTTCTTCGATCCGTGGTTGCTTCAATTTTGATTTTCAACCCATTGCTATCGATGTCCCTTTGGCACAATTGTGTCACCATGTCCAAGTTTGCTTGACTGATATCAGTAAACGCAACCTCCGTTTCTGACATTTCCTTTACTGTTAGTAAATCTGCTAGCAATCTTCTCGTAAAACCAATACTACCTGCCCCAATAAATGCTACTTTCATTTTGCATCCTCCTTCTTAAATATAGATTAATACAAATTCCCAATTTACTCAACAAATATCTCAAATTTCAAGGTTAAAATTTCATGAGCACGTACCTTCTGCACAATTTCAAAATCCGAAAAATCCAAATCGGCAATTTTCTCCTCAAGGATGTTGATTTTAGTTGCGCAGGATATCTTTTGAGAGGTTTTCAGCCTGATTTCGCCATCCGCCCCTGCGGCCTCATATCCACGAATTACTATTCCTCTTCCGTCTTCCGCCTGTTTCACGGCTGTCAAAACAAAATCTACTTTTGAATTGACCGATTCAATTGAACAGAACGAATTTTGTTCGCCAAATGTTCCAGTCTGCTTTCTGCATTGGAAGGTCGGCATCGGGAGGTTGAATTGCACGCCTTCTTTGTTGATCTTTGCTGATTCCCAGTTTCCGCTATGCGGAACGAACGACCAGCAAATCCTGTGGACGCCCAGATCTGGGTACTTGTCTGGTCCGTCAAAAGAACGTAGCATGGACATGCGAATCATTCCGTCTTGCAGCATGTGACCGTACCGACCGTTGTTGAGCAACGCAAGCCCATTTGAACCGTCGAATGCATCCACCCATTTTTGCGCTGGAACCTCAATCCCAGAATCTCTTTCAATCGCGCCATACGGAACATCGCACATCAATTTTTGCACATGCCCCGACACCATTGAAAAACCGCATAACATAGGGGCCCTGCCCTCTTCACTGATTGTTTCAAGCCATTCAACATCCAACTCAATGTCAATCCTTGGCGAGTCTGCATGAACTTTAGTTATCATGCTGAACTTGCTTCTTCCATAGGCGAAATCGTTTTTCCAGATCACCGATTGCGTACCGTCTTGGAGAACACTCGTCGCCATCTTAATCTCGAGAGGGATAGGGCCAATCGGCTCTGGATCAAGCACCCAGCCGCTGATTTTCGCTTTGTCTTCCAGATAAATCCCTAAATTGTTTGCTCCGCGTTCCCCCAGAATGTTTGCGCCAAGGACGTCCTTCTCCTTCATTTGAATGCTCGTGATGCTGCCGAATTCCGGGTCGAAAGCCAGTTCAAAGAACTTATTTGAAACGGTCGCTTTATTCTGATCATAAATGATTCCGGAAGCCGCGCCAGCCTCTTTCACGAACGGCACGATCGCTGAATAGGGATTGTACCAATGCAAAATTGGGAACGCAGGGACGCCCTTTATCACCTCTAAGTTGAAAATCTTGTACCCAACCGCTGGCACATTTTTCGCAATAAATTGAATCCAGAAATGTTCATCGCATCCAAGCAATTTTGTCTTGATGATTTGAACTGGAATCTCAACTCCGTTGTCAAACAATTTGATGGATTTGAACTTATGCGTTACACAAATTTCGGCGATCACGACATCGTCTCTGTTCCATGAAAGTTGGTTGAACACTAAGACCGGGATCGTGTCCTCGTAATCAATGTTCACCTTTTCCGCAATAAACCGTAGGCATCTACCTTTTACAAACTCAGCCAGCTCTAAGGCTTGCTGGTATTTCGCGCGCGAATCCATATTGGACTCATGGAACGCAGATCCAGGCAGGATGTCATGAAACTGATTAAGGGTTAAGATTTTCCATGCCTCTGTCAGTTTTTCTTTTGGGTATTGCAAGCCAAGTTGAGCCGCTATCACTGCCAAAGTTTCCGCGGTTTGGAGTGTGTTTTCAATGTCTCTGTTATACTGTTTTAAACTCGCGACGGAGGTATAACAACCATCAAAAATATAACCCAATTCGCCCACATGCGTTGGTATTTCGGGTGATTCATTAACAATCTTCTCGTTTGCCTCTTCAAAATATTCATCCGCAGACTGAAACTGAATCTTAGGCATCAACCTGCTTTCTTGTAACGCTTTCGCGAGGTGAATCTCCTCACGTGTTGGCCCGCCGCCGTGATCGCCTACGCCATACATCACCATTTCATTCTTTAGGAATTCAGGCGCATTATAGGCATTGTACCTTATGGAAAAATCTATTTTCGTATGATAGGGAGTTTCCGATTTGACTAAAACTCTGGTTCCATCCAATGCCTCCCACCAATAAATCGGATACCCTGGACTACAACGCATATGATAGAAATAATCTACCCCAGAGAGTTTCATGATTTGGGGGAGCTGTGCCGCATGTCCGAAGTTGTCAGGCAACCATCCCACCTTCGCTCTCGTATTAAACTTCTCTATTAAATACTTCTGGCCTAGCAAAAACGACCTGGCGATTGCCTCTCCAGACGACAAATTGGTATCTCCTTCGCTCCACATTCCACCCACGATGTTCCACGCACCTAGTGCAACTTGTTTTTGCATCTCTTTGAACAATTCTGGGTCTTCCCCTTCGATTGTTTCATAGCACACGCTTTGACTTTGAACAAAACGAAAGTCGGGGAATTCTTTCATAAAACGAGCTGCCTGTCGGAACGAATCCTGGATTGACTGCACGGTTTCTGGCCAACGCCAAAGCCAATTCATATCCAAATGAGAATGTCCAACCAAGCTGATTTTGAGGGCTTTCATTTCTTTTTCCTCTGCCTGCATGATCTGGTCAATGGAATCTAAGCAACGCTTCAATTCGACAACGGAAGCCTTTGAACAGAGATGAATAAATTCATTCAAGAGCTTCTGGAGTTCTTGGTTTCCTTTTACAAAATCGATCCCTGTCTTTAAGTCGTTTCTAAGTTGAGCAAGCATTTTCAAATCTGTTTGCTGTGTAAAACGACTGCCCGTAGCAGAGAGAATCAAGAACGCCTCGACTAAATCAGAATAGATGTCAATTTTAATTTCCCCTCTGCCAACAACCAACTTCAACGGGCGAATTCTTGACAGCCCCCAGTCAGACGAGGAAATATCGAGCGAAATCTGTTCCATTCCCATAGGTGCTAGCACAGGGCAAACCACTTTTTTTATGGAAGCGCCATCGACCGTAGTGATTTCAATCATTGTCTCGCTGGAATCTTGTTGACTATAATTTTGCGCCAACAAGACAACGACAATGGAATCGTTTGCGCTAAGCTTCTCGTACGATAAATAAGACGGCTTTTGTATTGAAATATTGATTGGCATACTCGACGCAGGCTCTACGAAACAAAAGTCACTCGGCCTCTCAACGGAATACGAGAGCCCTTCAACTGGGACGTTTTCAAGTGTTAAGAAGCGTGCGCAGAACGCCCAACCAGCTTCGTGCTGAAGCACTTTAAATAAAACTCTGTTCCAACCCTTCTGCAGTTCTACGATAACGGTATTGTCATCTTCATAGCACCCGCGCACAGTCTCAAGTGCAAAAATGCGCTGACCGTTCACCCAAACCACACAACCGTCATCCGATCCAAGCGCCAGATAGGCAACCTGCGTCTTTTCAGAGTAGACATAAATATGTGTGTAACAACAACACTGCGCGTGAAAATCCCACTCAGGGTTTGTCTTAAAAAAATCAATGTTGAAATCCTCTGTTCTGATTTCAACCCATGGATTCCCAACCGAAACATCAGCAGCATTTGGACAAATGTCTTCTTCATTAATGATTGGGCTTGTCATTAGGATGTGTGGCATTCCCGGGAACGATCCCAGTGCCAGCCATTCTCTAAGAAATCCGTCTTCGCGTACTTTTTTCACGACTAAATCCCCCCCCTACATTTAATCAATTATAATTCATGCATCCTCACTGTTATTTTACACTTCGCAATTTTCTTTCCGTCCACCGTTATAACCGAAACATAGGCCGTCCCTTTTGCCTTGGCTTTGACGATTCCAGTCGACCCCACGGTCACAATTTTGGTGTTGCTTGATTTCCATGTTACTTTTTTATTACTTGCATTACTTGGATTAATCGTCATTTTCAGAGTGTATGAACTCCCTTTGCGAAGCGAAAGACTTGTCTTGCTGAGTACCACACTCTTGACCGGCATGAGAACGGTAAACTTGCACGTCTTCGCGAAGGAACCATCCACCGTTTTCACCGTCACAATCGCCACCCCTGGCCCTTTTGCAGTGACCTTGCCCATCGTCGAGACAATCACAACGCTAGTTTTATTTGAGGTCCAAAAAAGCGCCTTATTCGTTGCAGCAGCTGGAAGCACAACCGTGGTTAGTTGAAGCGAAAGCGGCACTTTTAAAGTTTCAACAGATTGATTCATCAAGATCCCCGTAACCGCAGTGGTTGGGCTTGGCGTTGGCGAAGGCGAAGGCGTCGGTGGTACGACCCCAACTAACTCTTTGAGTACATTCCAAATACCCGCCGCTATTTTTGCGTTTCCTAATTCATTCGGATGTGTCCCATCAAACGTATCACTGGCCGATATCCCTTCTGGCGAAGGCACATAATAAATTGGGGAATTTGCGGTCGTCGCTTGTGTCGCAATATTTTGATATTCATTGATGTATGATAAAGGGAGCGAGTTCACATTCGTCCTCGGCGTCGTCTGTAAAATGATTTTTACATTTGGCGATTTTGCTCTAACTGTTGCAATCAAATCTTTCATCAATTGATTAAATTCCGACTCGGCTGGTCTTGGTTTGCCATCCCACGCAACGATGTTGTTGTGTCCAATTAAAATGACGGCAATATCGAATCCATCTGAAGCGGTTCCCCAATTTGACGGGAGATAGCTATTGACCGTTTCAATTCGTTTTCCGCCCCATGCAAGATGGTTATGAATAAATGTCTGCCCATTATAATCTGGCACCACCACGGGTGGGTTGGAAATATTCCGCCCTACGAACTGTGTTGAGACGCCTGCGTCAACGAGATTTTTCCAAAGATTCACTCGAAAACTTTCTCTCCCCGCGTAACCGAGTTCCGTAATGGAATCTCCAATAAAGGCGATTTTGAACGGTGCTATGGCAGCCGCGTTGGACGCCGGAAGAACCGATTCCATAAAAGCACTAAGCATAAACGCGACAACTACGAATTTTAGTATCTTGCTTTTCATAAACATAATTTAATCTCCTCCGCTTTCTTCAATATCGCAAAAAGGCTGCAATTCCTCCCACTTCAGCAAGCTCCGGAATGGCAGTCGCAAAGTGGAATTCTGAGCCTGACTGGATCAGCAATCCCAACAACTCATTTACCACACTCTCTTTAAATAGCATGGGCGAATCACAAATCGTACAGAGTTCGGTTTCTTCTGCGCCAAGACTGCTCATATTCTGGCACCGCTCTACAAGCGGCTGCAACGCATGGTCAATAATCACTTTTTCAACTCGGCCCTCTTTTGCTGCTTGCAATACATCATCAATTCCCACGGCAGCCAAACCGCCACGGAGATATTCCGCGTGAATATGTTCCCAGTATTCCTGTTCTGTGCGCTGTTCTTCAAAGGATAAGAGATCCATGATGTCATGATGGATGGCGCCTTCCCCCTTACTTAAATCAAGGTTTTTTTCAATGATTTTATCTTGAAATTCCTTCGGCATACTTTCATACACGATGTTGAGAATCTCTTTGCCTCCCACAAGCAGAATATGTCCGTATTTTTCTTCCCGATCAAGTCTTAGGAGCGCATCTCTGATTTCATGGGCAAAGTCCGTTAATTGATTGTCCCGACGACGTTCGTAACGTTGCTGGGACCAGCCACCCACTTTGACGTGATTTTTAATATTGCCTTTTATTACTTCGACCGAACCCATAACAGATGAGGAAACAAGATAAATCTGAACTTTTTCATTATCAGCGACAACAACTGCGACATTTTCATACTCATCGTAAAATTCTGCAAGCGGTCTGATGTAGGGGCATGCATCAATCCATACGATGTCGGCGACCTCTGAAGGGATTTCGACTGTCTGGAAAAAGTTCAATTGCTTACAAGCAAAAATACCCAGCGGCCCTGTTTTCACAGGATTCTTTTGTAAATATTTTTCAATATCCCTCGCATTTTCATCGAAGTATTCAAGTTCCTCTTTCCCTCTGCAATTTTTCATGAGGGAGTGGATTTTCGCAATCTTTTTTTCAATAATCGGCACGGAATGCGGTCCCGATAGATAGATACTCCAAAAAGATCTTTCAGGCGCCGTAATCTCAGCAAGTTCTTTCAGATTCAAATTCAACACGATAACTCCTCCAATAACTACATTTTTCCAAACAAAAAATTATCCCCCTCTTGCTTTTCTAACCAATGCTTTCAATTTTTCTGAATCAAGTTGTGTGAAGTTTTTACTAACTCCGGTTGCTACTAAAAAACAGTCGGCTACATCCAAATATTCATCAATGTTTTCAGGTGTAATGCCACTCGCAATTGCCAGAGGATTCTTTCCTGTTCCCATTTTCATAGCCTCAATTTTTACTCTATCGGCAGCAAGCCCTGTTCCTGGACCGCTTGTAGTTACAACGTCCATATATTTTGCGGCTATGCATGCAGCCCTTGTAAAATCTTCAACCGTTCGCTTGTATTTAAAAGCTACTCCGCCAAAGTACAGTCCTTCCCAGCCACTTTTCAAACGAAAATTCTTAATATCCTCTGCATCAGTCTGCTTTTCTAAACGTTCATCAACATAAGCATCGTCCACCCAAACACCTGCAACTTCATTTGAAATCTTACTAAAAACATAATGAGTCTTAACATCAAGACAATTAACACCAATCCACCAATTAGGAAATCTTTCATACATTTTATGATGAATTTGAAGTAACTCAGTATATCGCATGCTATGGTTTATTAGAAATACACCATCACATTCTGCATCTTTTGCAATAATCACATTTAACAATGCCTGTCCCTCTGATTCTACATGAATGACCGGCAGGATTACATGTCTGTTCGTAAAAACTTCCCTGAATTTATTCAAACGATTCACCCTCTATTCCGAAAATTGTGTAAATACATTACCTTGAAATTTTTATAATAACTCTAATAAATAGTCCTTATATAAAGTGAATTCCTTGTCCTCAGGATTTGTTTGTAGTACATATCCAACTCTTCCTAGTAGTTGATATAATCCTTTCCGACTTTCAATTCCAAGTTTTTTGAAATGACTTGCTAGTCCAAATTTTCGAATATAATATACTTCTTGCCGTAACTGTTTTCGTAGCTTTTTTTCAACCTGAGGCTTCTCATTTACGACAACACCCGTAATTTTTTGCTGGTGCTGTTGTTTCAATACCTTTGTCTTTTTATCATTAATTGAAAAACCATTTTCAGCCAAAACTTTTCGAATAAACCATAATAGTTCCGGCACATCGAAATTGCCTGAAAACGCCATATCATCAGAGTATCTCGTGTAATCAATTTCGCGTTTTTGACAAAATCCCCAAATACGATAGTCCATATTTTTGCAAATCATATTCGAAATTACAGGACTAGTCGGTGCACCCTGAGGTAGTTTATCGTTAAGGCAACAAAGTTTCGCAATTTCGAATGAATCGGCAAATCCAAAGATATTAAAAATCCGCACAACACATTCCTTAGAAATGCTTCCAAAAAAATCCTTAATGTCAACTTTCAAAACGATTTTCTTACAAACGTGAGGAAGTGCGTTTTTTAGCGTCGAACTTTTTCTCATATATGCTGTCGCAAACGGACTGACATATGTTTTAAATTTCAATCTCTTCAAAACATATCTTTGGACCTTTTTCAAGTGCTTGTCTGGAGCCCAAACAGTTCGAAAACTCCCATCTTTTTTGGGAACCAGAATTTTCTTATACTTTTCTTCAATATTAAAAAGTCTTTTCATGTGTTCCCTCCAAAAAAAATTGCGGAAGCAATACAATACCTGAGATCATACCGCCGTAGATGTAATCGAAGACGGTCTCGAAACGACAAGTTTTAGTCGGTTCGAGCATTTTAGTTGTTGTAATCAAGGCTGACGACTCGCCAGCCACCACCAAGTCTAGACTTAGTGAAACTATTGCTTCCGCAGTTAGATTATATCATATGGTGTGCGCAAAAAGCATCAAAATACTGTCCGCTTTAAAGGGTTCGCTACACTTTTCGCCTTTGCTTTTCCAATTGTTCCTCAGGTCTAATTCTTTAATCTTTTAAACAACCTATGCTTCTAATGATCTGTCCAATAATTCATCTGTCAACCGAGCAGCATATTTCCTCTCCACCCTCATCATCCCACTTTATTTGTTTGTAATATATCTCAAACTTCCGAGTTTGGCTCTGTTTTGTTTATTACTCTAGAGAAAATATTGCAAAACGCTTCTCTTGCAACTTTTGATTCATCTAGAATATTGCATAAACTCTCTATGTCTTACATCCTTCATACCTAAATAGTCAGCAATTTCTTTTCTGGAACGTGCAATGTGACAAAATCCGATTATCTTTCTTTTCGTTTCATCTTGTGGGTTATCTTGTGGGTTATCTTGTGGGTTATCTTGTCTGGTAATATCTTTATCTGCATAAAACGATACTAAAAAATCACCATTTTTCGACTCAAATGTCGGGGCACTTAGTCCACGGCTTTCCATTTCATCGATCATAGTTGGAATCCCCGACCCTCTGTTTTCAACAATTTCAAGCTCTTCGAGCATCCTAATAATATTTGGATTTCTTACCTCAAGACTTTTTTCTTTGCCAATCATTTCAATTCTTACTCGTCCAAAAAGGCCCCCTGGATTTTGAATTTCAACCCGATCTTTAAACATTCTAACCTGAATATATGCGCCTTCAGTATGAATGCTGTAATCTCTATGAATTAATGCGTTTAAAAGCCCTTCTCGTAAAGCTTTAATTGGATATTCAGTCTTATCCTCGCGTTTTGCGGTCACACCGCTAACAATAGTTTTCACTGACATATTTTTCATAAGAAACGAGATGACTCCATCCAACATTTCTGGAATAGTTCCTTCAATTCTCTTATTATCAATAAACCGTTCTTCACGACCAACCCTTTCTCCAACTTCATAACCAGCTATTGAAATGCAGGCAACCATCCATTGAGGGAAAAACTTTGCGGGTAAACACCAAAGCACAAAAGACCCGCAACTGTCGGCTTCACGTCACCCTTATCATCAACATCAATAATACCAAGTTCCTTAAGCATTCTGTCACGCCCAAGCTTGGAAAAGTTTGGCTTCTGGTGAATCTGAATATCCAAATATTTTTGAATCTTCTCGTCATCCAAATCAAACATGTCGCTTCTAGGAACAATTCGCAATTCATCATGAATATTGTTTTTATATGCCATAAGACTATAAATTTCCAGATCGTTCATGCGAATATCAGCATCTCCAACGCGGATATAGGAACCCCTTTGAATACCGGCTCCCGAATAATATACAGGTTTTTCTGTAAAAGCTACTTCAGGAATCTCTGCGACGAGCACTACCTTATCTTCATTTATTAGCGAACTGATAATTGGTCGTACAACGGGAGTCATCTGGTTACATTGATCTACAAATCTTTTCTGCAAATCTCCGGCATCATAAACTCCACATATTTTAAAGCCATCTCTTTCATCAATTCCAAAAATAATGGTGCCCCCAGAAGTATTCGAAAAAGAAGAAATGGTGTCATATAATTTCTTGGGACACCCATCCTTAGCAGCTTTTGCTTCAATATTATTGATTTCTCCCTTTGCAGTTTGTAACGAAGAAATTATATCCACTATTTCTATGTCAAGCATGTTTTTCTCACCTTCAATTCTTTTGTATATTATAAAATCACAAATTACTTTTCCAACAAAATCGCCTCTAAATTGTCAATTATAAAGTTCTGAGCATCTTTATCTAGTAGCGTCACAGGATATGTTCCATACATACTCTGTCTCAGTTCCTTTCTAAGACCAATTTTTTCACCTTCCTCAGAAACTGATCTTCGACGCTTCCCCTTTTCATCAAAGCTTTCATCCATAAATCCTTTTTTAACGAACCATCCCGAAATCCAAGACAGTTGCATCTTTTTTGAAGTGCTTTCATCTATCTCGGCATTTATTCTGTTCACTAACTCACTCAGATATATTTCATTCTCACTAAGAGCGATTCTATCCTTTTGTTCTTCTGTTATCACAAAGATTTTTGGCGTAGAACGTGAACTCCTCTTACCCACTTCACCGCCGTTTGCAATAACTTTTTTCAGAATCTCATCCACAAAGAAAAAACACCTTGAAAGTCTTACGTTATTCAGTATTGAATCGTTTGTTAATTCCTTTTCAGAAATCGGGTCTGTTCCGTTTGCAAGCATATTTATGTATTTCTGTGCTCGTTTGAGCTTTTCAAACTCTGTCATTTCTTGTGTCCCTCCGTAAAAATACTGCCAAATGTATTCATTTCACATTATAACAAATAATCAACACCATTTCATTTAATAGATAGAAAATCATTGGTACAATTATCTAAATTAACTGATCTCCTTGTTGGTCTTTTGACTAGCACTGCTCTAATTATCTCACATATTGCAGACATAAATAAAGGACAGGTTTTCATATGAAATAATCATACAAATATCTGTCCACTTATTTTGGCAACAGTACAACAAAATGATAAAATGCACACAGCAAGGTCTATTGTCAAACGATTTGCCCTAGGTGTGTGCATTTTGGGTTTGCTGTGTGCATGAGGTTTTCCTTGATACTATTCACATTGACACACTGAGTGTGCAAAATCTGTGTCCGTAAATTGGGAGTAGCTCCTAACCTGATGAAATAGGCTGCCCTATTTGTCATGCCAATATGTCAAAATTATTATTTTAGCAATTCATACTTGTATATAAGGTTGTACAACTTAAGCTAGATTATGCAAAGTTCATCGTTTATTTTGATGTAGATGCAAACTAATTTTATAGGTTCCGTGGTTCAAATGAATATTTGAAGTCTACACTTGAATTATTTTCTACTTGCACTTAGGTTTTAAGGCTGCTCTCGAGTCATTGCATACTCATTTTTTATTTTCAGGCTATATTTTACTGCTTGTGTTTCAGCCTTTCCTTCTGACAAATCATACCCATTTATCCACTGATAATAATGCGTAATTTCATGAGCTATTTGTAGTAAAATAGTAGTCATCGCTCTACTTCTACCAATTTTTTCTTGCTCAATTTGATAATCCCCTACTGCAATTCGTATATACGGTTCAAATTCACGATTATCAGAAAAAGAAAATGTGCCATAAACACTTTCACCATCTTTTGCAATAATAGTTTCAGTGTTCTTTACATATATTGGCAGCCTAATAGGGAAAACAAATTCCTGCCTAAGCCATTTGCCAAAATCTTTACAAACACTTTTTACATCACTGCTAATTCCAGAATCAAACTTAAATCTCAATCCTTTTCTATGCAAATTGTTAACATCATTATAATAGACTTTCCAATTATTACATCTCCAAATATTCATAATTTGTCAGCCTCAACTAGTTTTTTTCTTTTTTTTCTTGTTTTTTTGATGATCTTTTTTTGGAGTATGTTTATTAGGGGGCTTAGGTTTTCCCCTTGGTTTAAAGTCATCTTTTTTCCTATTCTTATTCTTGTTTTCTCTATTTTTGGTCTGCCCCCATTCCTAGGTCCAACTTTCAAGTTAGTAAATGCAAAGTTTTTGCAAACAAATCCTTACACTTCTTGATTAC
>Ga0194063_10001596_pt1 | contig 14597 bp, 13 predicted proteins | sample SepL3720m_MetaG_FD_155459 | JGI IMG/M metagenome (GOLD analysis project Ga0194063, IMG submission 155459) | Anoxic zone freshwater microbial communities from boreal shield lake in IISD Experimental Lakes Area, Ontario, Canada - Sep2016-L373-20m | ecosystem: Environmental > Aquatic > Freshwater... | reverse complement strand
GTATAAGATGGTAAATAGTAGTTTCTTCCTTTAAAGAAAATATACATGGAAATTTGTTTATAAATTTCCATGTATAAGATGGTAAATAGTAGTTTCTTCCTTTAAAGAAAATATACATGGAAATTTGTTTATAAATTTCCATGTATAAGATGGTAAATAGTAGTTTCTTCCTTTAAAGAAAATATACATGGAAATTTGCAAAAATAACAAATCTGAATATACTTAGATATATTACATAAAGTATTTATTTTGTACAAGTTTGTTATGACAGATCCTATCCAAACAAGTAATCCACAACAAGGTCAGCAGTGACATACTGATGATGTTTTGGCGTGAGAAGATATATTTACTCCAATACCTGAAACACTTACGCCACAAACATCGGTAGAAAAATGAAATCTTTCTTATGGTAACATAGTAGAAGAGAAACAGCAATTTGCTCCTATACCTGAAATAGAAACACCAAAGATGATACAAGCAGAGCAAGGCGCACAAGCGCCAGTTATCCCTAGTGTTGGGCCGACTCAACCCATCGCTCCTCCTGTAGTTGTTCCTGTTGTCGTACCGCAAGTCGCTCCCGTAGTTGTTCAAAATATACCCACAATAACACCAGAGCCTAACATACAAGTATCTCAAACACCACCTAGTACTATATCATCAGGTGTTGCCAATGAACCAGTGCATATAGTACCCCCAATGGTGTCTCCTGTACAACCAATAAACGCTCCAGAAAAGGAAGTATCTGCTGTCGTTGAAGAAGCTATAGAATCTATGCAACAAGAACCAGAATGAGAAAAACTAGAAGTATCACCAGCTACAAAATTTGAGACAGATGTACAAAAAAAGTTTGGTGAATTATTTTTTACTACCAAGAAAATTTACGAACTCAAAGAAAAACTATGACTGAATGAGGACACGTTTGATATCCTTTGAGCAGACAACGATAAGATATTTATCTCGTATAAATTCTTATTAGACGAAACCAATGATCCTATGGTATTTATCACCAAGACAGAACAAGATAAAGAGACAGAAGAAGAGATCGTCAATGAGTTGAGATTTACGTTCAACCAAGAGGCATTGTCTTTGGAGGTAGTAATAAATGATACCTTATTATTTGACGAGATAGCGGATTTCACAGAAGACCAAAAGAAAAAAATGCAAGTCATAGACAAGCTCAATAAGTTTACTTTTTTGGCTTCGGAGGAACTTAGAAAAATAGAAAAAGAAATCAAAGAACATGAAGAGGCAGAAAAAGAAAGAAGAAAATTACAAGAAATATTTAGAAACTTCTAAAACACAACTAACAATTAATAACTAATAACTAACAATTTTGCCGAAAGGTAGTTTGGAATTTTTTCTATTGTTTATTTTTTAAAGTTTTTATGCTAGATATTAATATTTTAAGGATTTCGTGCCCTAATGGACATTGTTAGTTGTTCACTATTCACTGTCAGTTATATGTTATATTCGTTTTTTCTTTTTGAAAATCCAGAGAAGGGCAAGACAGACAATGGTCATAATTCCCATAAGGATAGGGAAAAAATTAAGATTTGCTTGTCCAGGTAAAATAATATTCATTCCATATATCCCACTGATAAGTGTAAGTATTCAGGTGATGGCAGAGAAAATAGTGAGAACACCGATCATAGAGTTAGTCTTGATATTCATGAGTGAATTATAGGTGTCAGCAAGCGATTCTATATTTTCAAAACTCACAGAGATCGTATTGATAATTTTATCGAATTTGTATTCTAGATCCTCAAAATATACCTCTAGATCTTCTTTATAAAATGTTGGTAGTGTATTTTGTAGTTCTTTCAAAATCTCCCTATGGGGATTGAAGGTGTGTTTAAGAGAGACAATATTACGTTTTTTGATGGTAAGATGTTCCAATAATGTTTTTTCTAGTTTGTTGGATCTAAAGAGCTGTTCTTCTAGATTGACAACATCTTTGGATGACTGAGTAAGCATTTTGATGCTTTTATCATACATAGTATCTAGAATTTTATATAATATATAGTAAGGAGAAATTTTAAACTCTTCATCTGATTCTCTTGTTTTGAGTTCTTCAGAATATTTTTCGATAATAGACTTGATATGGCTGGTATCAAATTTGGTCATCGTTACAATAATATTTTTGCCGAGAATAATACTAAACTCATTCAAAAAATATTTTTTAATTTCAGTATTGTATTTTGGAAAGTTAACAACGATAAACATATAATCTTCATAAACATCAATTTTTTCTTGGTTGGTAAGCTCAAGGAGGTCTTCTTCAATCAATTCATGAAAGTCATATTTTTTTACGAGATCTGTAATCTCATCTTTTTGAGGTTCAAAAAGATGTATCCAATCTACATTATCAAAATGCAAAATAGTTTTCATAGTATATTAGGTAACAGAAATAATACTTATGACAACATACCAATAAGTTCATCCGAGAGTCCATGATTGGCAATATATGCGTTAGTGGCTTCTCTCATGGTTGTTATCTCTTCACCAAATCGTTCAGGAGCGACAAATTTTTTTGCATCTCTTTTGCTAGCAAACTCTACTTCAGCAGTTTTGAGTCATTGAAGGTTTTTGTAGATGTCCAACTCTATCATAAGGTCGTTGTAGGTGATGTAATAGCGCGTCTTTTCGATAAAGTGATTTTCTACTTGAAATCGTAATTGATCAAATTCTTCTTTGCTAATATTTACTTCTATCTCTTCTCTGATAAGTCCATGTCATTTTTTTCTGGTCACTTTGTATTCGTCTCAGATATGTCTCACCCTGATACTTTTGCCTGTGCTTGGATCATTGAGAAATCATTGAAGGATATCTTTGTGAGGAAATTGATTGATATCTATAGTGATTGTTTTTATCAAAAATTTTCTTTCGATTTCAGATGCCATTACCAAAAATTTAATGCTTAAAGCGTAGGGCTCAAAGCTAAAAATAATATTATTGTCTATTTTGTGCTAGTCTTTTATGTTTTCTATAGGAAAGGATATAGTGGAGTTTTAGCGTAAAGGTAACAAAAAACAATATCCATCCCAGGGCAGCAAAAACAGAAATATTTCTGTATTTGTTTCCTTTTGGAGTCTCAGTGGTGAGATTTTGGTTGGAATCTGATGGTGAGATGTTTACCGCGGCAAGATCACATCCAGCCTTTTGGATAATGGATTTAATATCTTTTTGATAGAGTACTTCAGAAGTATTATAAATATTTGATAATAAAGCACACTCAGATGCCGATGCTGAAATCTTTTCGGCTTCTTGTGTTATCCTTCTAAACATCATAGGATTGACGTCTTTTATAAAGACCATCCCCGTAGCAGTTTGGAAGCTATACGTACTTTGGGTAGTATTTGCTCATCCGTATGACTGTTTATCAGTGATCAAAATCTTGAGATCCATGTGCATGTCTATAGGAATCCATTTGCTTGGATAGAATGTCAGATAATTCCCATTTCGTTTGAGATTATCAGATCCATAAAAATATTGTTCACCATCAAAATTGATTATCACACTATTTTTGTCTATTCACTTACCGATATCTTTGATATCAAAGATAAAATATTGATCCAGTCCTATTCTTTTTTGAGTGTCTTTGGGATAGATAAGATTGATACTTGGTGGTACGATATCTGGTTCACATTCCAATACTTTTGCAAAATCTAAGGTAAATATCTCTGTGAGTGGGGTGGTGGTGTCTCCGGCAACAACTTCAGACCCTGTGCCCAAGGTTAATGTTTCCTGTCCAACAATATCGCTTTTAAAATAAAGTTGGAAAAATGATGTTGCTTGTTTCGTCGATCAAAAAATAGGATTTTGCACATCAAGGACGATTTTATTATATTCTATTTGTGAACTCACCACACCATTTTTTGTGTTTGGCAAGATACGGAGAATCTCTACAGTATCTGGATTATAGTAGAAAACGAGTCTAAACTTGGATATTTTCTGTCCCTCTGGAGAAAATAAAATGTCGGCAGAGTTGATGCAGCCAGCATGGAGTTTGTCAGCGGGTTGGAATCTGACGTCAGAATATACTGGTTGAAAGGTAACTTTGGCTCATAATACACATCATACCATTCCGACTAGAGAGATAAGTCATCGCGTGATTATGTTTTTTGTTTTTGCCATATGTTTGGCTAAGAGAGTAAAATATATAGTAAGCAGCAAATAAAATCGTTTCAGATGTTATTAAACGGTTAATGATCTGTAGATGAGTAAATATGACGATAGTATACAAATGGAACCAAAAATATCAAATGAAAATATAATAAAAATATTTGCTTTTTTATATGGATTACATATACGTTAAATAGCTTTATTTCATTTGTCAAATATGACATCTTTAAATACTAAAAAGAAGAGTTTCCTTAAAATACCCAACGAAACAGACGATTTGGAGACATACAAAGCATATGCAAGAGACAACGTTATTTCGGTATTTGCATTGGGTGATGATGCAATCAAACGTATTCCCGTAGAGTGATTTTTAGAAAACAAAGATCATGGTGCAGAACACACTCACAATGTTTTCAAAAAGTCTATGGAAATCACTCAGAGAGTGGAAAAAGAAACTGATCTTTCTGTAGACAAGGATTTGTTATATATAATGAGCGGTATGCATGATAGTGGAAGATTTCGTTTGCCTATGTTCAAAGACAATGAGACCACAAGGAACACAGCAAAAGAAAAAAAAAGAAAAAAAGCAGAAAGCGAACATGCTCGCTATGGGGTAGCTCAAGTTAAATTATGAATCAAAAAACTCAAAGAAAAAAATATAGCATTATCGGTCGAAGAACAACAAAAAATTGAAGATTATGTATTGAATCATGATTTTTTCAACGAAAGACTAGATGGTGAAAAATATCACGAACCCACGAGTATAGAGGGACAGATTACCAGATTAGCAGATAGAATTAGCACACCTATCCAACAAGAGATTGAGAGATATCGGGAGACAGGAAAAAGACTGGGCACAGTATATTTTAACAACAAGATTACCTGGCAAGAAAGAATTGAATTTACTTTTGCAAATATGAAAACATATATCACAAGTGGTAAATTTGATGAGTTTACGTTTTTTTTATCGTTATTGGCGCAAAAAGATTCTGACTTTTCTCATCCTGTATTGGCAAAAATTTATCAACAATGGGCTACAACTAAACACCAGGGCATTGAGAGTATATTACATATTGCAAAAGCTGAATGATATGATAATGAAGATCTGAAGAAGATGAAAGACTTGATAGATAAGTATCTTGAATATTTCGATATTCGTTTTTAATTGTATAAACTACACTATAATGAAAGTAGTATTTTGTGGTGCTCACGGTGTGGGAAAAAGCACATTAACCCATATGTTATCTCAACAATTATGATTGCCAATCCTCAATGATATTGTGGTAGACGCTCACAGGCTTGGGTTCATTATCAATGAAAATACCCCAATGGAAACTCAAATGTGGCTCACTGGCAAACAATTAGAGCAAGAAAAAACACATACTGATTTTATAGGAGACAAGTGTATTTTCGATTATTATGTATATGCGGAAGCGCTAAAAATGGATAGCGAGATGACGAGCGTAATCAAAAAAATAGCACTCAAGACACATGATTACGATCATATATTTTTTATCAAACCAGAATTTCCCATAGTAGACGACGGATTAAGAAGTTTGAATATTGATTTTCAAAATGCGGTAAATGATGTCTATGAAAACTTTTTAAAAGAACATCAGATTGTATATACACATCTTACGGGAAGTCCAGAAGAAAGAATGGAACAAATACAGAGAAAATTATCAATAAAATAAAGTGCTATCAATCCAAATATCATTGATTTTCTGATTGATTTTCATACTATCGATTCCATAAATATCATCGTTTTATTCCTTCTATACTACGTATGATCACCGATCTCCAAAAATTTGAAGAAAAACGTAAAACAAATATAGCAAATACCATAGGAAGTGGTTTATGGTTAGGGGTAGAAGAGCTTTCACGTGCAGTGAGCGGTACTACAAAGCCAGGTACAAAATGAGAGACATTGGCAAAAAATCAAATTTCTAGAGCGCTCGATACCTATGAAACCAGTAAAATAGACAAGCATAAAAAGCAATCATAATTTTATTTTTTCAAAGCAATGATGGAGAGCAATCAAGTGATAGAAAATATATTAGCGCGTGAGCTTCATTTTCATTTTTCCAAAAGTGGAGGACATGGGGGGCAAAATATAAACAAGAGAAATACCAAGGCAGAACTATATTTCAATGTTCATGATTCTCAATATCTTACCTGAGAACAAAAACAAAGACTCATTGAATTAGCTGGACAGATGATCCATCATGAGGAAGGTATTTTGATTATGACGTGCCAGGAAGAACGTTATCAACACGCCAATAAAGAAAAAGTGATTCATCATTTCACCCAATTGATAAGAGAAGCATGCGTAGAGCCCAAGGAGAGAATTTCTACCAATGTGCCAATGGCTGAACGTGAAGCACGTATTATGGACAAAAAATTTACGAGCACAACAAAACAGCTCAGGCAAACTCCAAGATGAGAAGAATAAGTATGTGCTGAGATATAATGTAAATCTCTCTATGGTACCATGGAGATTTTTTTGAATTCTCTGGGGGTATGGAACACATACAATAAAAGAATAAAAAAAAGAAAATATTGACTTAGGTGCTAATATGTATACAAAAAGATAAAATTTATTATCTAGTTATCTATGAGTGTACCTGATACATCAGCAATCCTAACTCCTGAACACATTCATCGTATATACAATGAACATTTTCGTGGTATTCATACAGAAGATGGAAGACATGCGTCATCGTGTATTAATGATAATCTCTATCAGGTATTTTATCCCCAATACACGGGAGTAGTGGCAAATATAATAGAACAATGTATTTTGTCGATTATCGATGCCTTAACCAAGGTCGTGCCACATAATCAAGAAAAATATGCTACAAGTATGCAACATATCATGAATGATTCCAAAAACATATTTTTGGTGACCAATCATGCAACATTTGCAAATATTCCTATAGCGATAAGAGAGTTGCATAGATATGCTAAATTACCAGATCATCAAGAGAAACTAAATAAATTATATACGATTCTTGCTCCCTCACTAACTACACAATCACAAAGACATTTTGTAAATACGCTGAGTCATTTACTCAAAACATTCACACTCAATTCAAGATCACAGATAGCAGGATTGAAACAAGAGATAAAAAAAGTAAGAGGCGCATTCAAAGAAGAAGTAGATACTCGTGCCAGCCAACAGGGGAATATCTTTATGCTAGCATCAGGAGGGACGAGAGACGTAACCACGCGAAATTCCTATGGAGAGATAGAAAAGATGTATATGGAAAAAAATCATAACGTTTGAGCAACAAACAATTTTTTACTTCCATTTATACAGCAGGGTGATACATTGGTTCTGGAGGGGATGAATGAGATAGGTATCAAGAGGCCCGATAAAACAAATCCCAAAGATCATACACGAACAAAAGGAAATACGTACGTAGATATAGAGATAATATCTCCAGAAGATGCTTTAGATATGCTCAAAAGTAATACCATGCTTGATCGTATAGCGGGGCTTACAAGGGACATATACGGACGCAAAGTAGGACAAGTAGTGACAAGCAAAAATATGAGAGAAATCAAGCACGAGATAGAAACTAACCCAAAACATATTCAATCTTTCCCAAAACAAGATTTTGACGATACGATTATGAAGGCAATAGTAAGGTGATTATTTCACACACTAAATACTTTGGTCTAATAGCAAAAAAATCATCAACAATCATTCTTGATAAATCTATCCAACTAATAAAAATTTGCCTTGATAACCATAGACAACTCAATAGTATAGTATATATATACGTATCTTTTTTTTGTATTTTTTACTATATCCCAAGATGATCTGAATATATAAACACCACTTTGCTACAGAATTAGCTAAACATACCGATATTCCTTTAGAAGAAATTATGTCGTTGATAGAGGTTCCACCAGAAAATATTTCTGGAGATTTGGCATTCCCATGTTTTCAACTCGCTAAGCAGGCAAAACAAGCTCCACACATACTCGCACAACAATTCGCAGAAAAATTCAGTTCTCCTTTTTTTACAAGATTTGAAGCTATCGGTTGATATCTCAATGCGCATATCAAGAAGACAACTTTTATTAGTGATTATTTCTCATCAAATAGTGAAAATTGAAAATTCAAAATTGAAAATTCAAAATTGAAGATTTTGATAGAATATATGTCTGCTAATCCAAACAAACCATTACACATAGGACAAGCGAGAAATGTTTGTGTCGGTGATAGTATGAGAAGGATATATGAGTACCTTGGATATACGCCTACAACCTGTGATTATGGTGATGATAGTGGTGTGAATATTGGATATAATATTGTCGGACATCTGTATTACGACATACCAGTAACGACAGCAAAAAAGTTTGATCATTATTGCGGAGAGATTTATGAGAAAATGAGAGGCTTGTCTGAAGATCCTGTTTTTATGCAGAGGTTGAGTGAAACATTATTAAAAATAGAAGAAGATACAGACCCTGAAATAAATGTACTTCATCAGAAATATACCCAGGATTGTACCCAACAACAAATGGTAAGTTGTCGGAGGATGGGCGCATATTTCGACCTTGTCGTTCGGGAAACTCACATCTTACATCTAAAATTCTTTGCTGAGGCAATGGATATTCTCAAGACAAAATGATTTGTAAAATTTGCTGATGAGGGCGATGCAAAATGATGTCGAATATTAGATCTTTCGTCACTTCCTGAATATGCCAAAGAAGAAAAACAATATCAGATTTTGATTAAGTCTGACGGACTAGCTACCTATGTCGCCAAAGATATCGCGCTTGCCATGTGGAAGCTTGGGTATATGAACAAGGACTTCTGATACGAACAATCACGAGAGGATCCAAGAGGCATAAAGATGTATACGACAAGTACTGATACGAGTAAATGAACACACCAGGGCTTTGGACATTACGATGAGGCCGTAACGGTTATTGATTATAGACAAATTCCTCCTCAGACTATCGTAGCTTCGGCACTGAAATTGCTCTGACACGTGCAATGAGAAAAAAAATATTTGCCCCTTGGGTATGGAGTTGTTTTTCTTACTCCACAAACCTTACTCAATATGAAATTCAATCTCAGTGAAGAAGAAAAATTGGAAAAAAGATTACCGTTTGCGAGTAGAAAATGATGGACAGTAACCATAGATGATATGCTGGATATGCTACATACCAAAGCATATACGGAGACCAAAGAAAGGAATCCCGAAAAAGATGCTGGTCGATTGCATAACGTAGCAGAGGCGATGGCAATCTCTGCATTGAGGTTTTTTCTCATCAGAGGCGACATCACCAAAGACATCGTTTTTGATTTAGACGAGGCGATGGATATGCAGGGCGAGACCTGAGCATATATTCTTTATACCTGAGCAAGGATACAAAGTATCATAGATAGTGCAGGAACATTGAATATGAAAGAAATTAATTATTCTTTACTTCAAGAGGAGGAGGAATTTTCACTCATAAAAAAGATAAGCACATTAGATGAAGTGATCTGAAAAGCTAAACAAGATTTGGCTCCTCACTATATAGCAAAATACTGCTTCGATCTTGCTCAGTTAGTAAATGGTTATTATGCACACACCAAGATACTGGTAGATGATGAGGCAGTAAAGATTGCGAGAATCATGTTATTAGAAAAAATCCGTGATACTCTACAAAAATCAATGAGTCTTATCTGAATGAAATTTTTGGAAAGAATGTAAACTAAGTTTCAGCACATAACCAACAATTTACTTACAAACAGTTCTTCGATATGAAAAAGATATCTTATATAATAACAGTAACACTCATTGTGTTTTTCTCTGCAACTGTGATAGCTCAGGGAAACATTTCAGAAACACAACAAAGATATGTAGCTGATGAAGTTATCGTTAAGTTCAAGTCAAGCACAATAAATTTACAAAAAAGCAGTGGAATTGTTTCCCTGCAAAATTTTGCCTCCAGTCAAAATTTAATCTCAGAAGACATTATTTCGGCACAAAATATTTCAGTCATGAAAATAGATGATAGCCAAAATGTCGTGGATGTGATTCAGGGCCTTCAAAACAATTCCAGTATAGAATATGTGCAACCAAACTTTATTTATACAATACAAACTACAAATCCCAATGATACTCATTTTGATGTGCAACGAGGACTCAAAAATATTGGACAGAATTGAGGTATTAATGGTGATGATATACAACGAAACGAAGCGATGGATATTTGGTCAGGTGATGGAAATCAAGCCACTACCGGTACGCTTATAGCGATTATTGATGATGGACTTCGATATACCCATCCAGACTTCAATGGACAATTGCGGGATGGTGGTAGTTGCGTGGACCCAATGGGGGATATACTAGGAAACTGTATCTTTGGTTATGATGCTGTTGCCGGAGATAAGGATCCACAATCTTATGGTAATGATACTCATGGTACTCATGTTGCAGGTATTATCGGTGCAAAGACCAATAATGGAATATGAGTGGCGTGAACAAATCCATGAGCCAAAATTATGGCCGTTAGAGCAGGTAGCGGAGGTGAGTTAACTACAGCGGATATTATAGAGGCCATTAGTTTTGCTAAGTATAATAGAGCAAAAATAATTAATGCAAGTCGATGAGGAACAGGAAATAGTTGTGCTATGGTGTATGATATTTCATTATATCAGAGTATTAGAGATTTTCCTGGATTGTTTGTCGCAGCAGCAGGAAATGCTGGGCACCAACACCTTAATAATCGATATGGATTTCCCGCTGATTACAACAAAGATACATCATGTCGAAGTTGATTAAATAACATAATAACAGTAGCTGCAAGTGATAATAAAGATTCTAAAGCATCTTTTTCAGATTATGGATCAAATATAAATATTTTCGCTCCATGAGTATATATAGCTAGTACTATACATACGTGAAATTACGCATATATGGATGGTACTTCTATGGCTACACCTTTCGTTGTTGCTGTCGCTTCACTTGCTCGAAGTATGAGACCAGAACTGAGTTATTTGCAAATCAAAGATGCAATTATTAATCAAGCAGAATTTGTAAGTGCATTAAGTGGATTTGTAGCAGGAGGAAAAAGACTCAATGTGTTTCGTACATTACAGTATCTTTATCAAGCACAGATAGGATGATTATCTTGATATATAGGAACATGAACGGGTAGTTCATTTGTGTCGGGTGCATATATTTCAGGTGTACAAGTATATTTCCAACGACAGGCCCCCTATTTTACAGGTACTTTGAGTGGATATCGTGTTAGCATAATGTATTCTGGACAGAGTTTTTTGGAAACATGAATTATTACAACATGAATAATGGTATCACTCAGTGGAGATGGAAAATATATTTTTTATACGTGGCCCATATTATCAGGTGGTGCAACATGAAATACGTTGGCTCATACATTTTATCTAGACAACACTGCCCCACAAACAATAACTTGAATCGCTCCTTTGGATAATCAGATACTAGGATATCAACAACTTCAATTTTCTCGAACCACCTGCAATGAAATATTCTGTAGATATTTTTATAAAATATTTCCTTCTGGATCAGACGTTGGTATATTATCATGATCAACAGAATCGACGGGAATAATCTTCAATGATATAATAGCTAACGGTATATATCATTGGATTGTTTGGCCACAAGATAGTGCAGGAAATATATGATGATATTCAGTAACTGGTATATTTATATACAATGTTCCAGACGCATTCAACTTTTTAGAACAGACCAATACTGAACTTTCTACTAGTTATCAATCAAATGAAATTATACTCAGTGGACTCATAACATGAAGTCAAATCACTATTGTCTGAGGGACATATACTACAAGTGGAGGAGTATATACTTGAAACACTGGACTGGTGGTAAGTTGAGATAAAATAAGAATCAATCTACTGTCCTCTGCTGCATATTCAACCAAAACAACAGCTACTATAAATATTTGATGACGTACAGGAACTTTCGAGACAACGACAAAAGCTAATCCATGATGAGGATGATGATGAGGATGATGATGAGGCGGGTGATGAACCCCACCACCAATAATTCCAACCTGTATAAGTACCAATCTTGTCTGTACAAATAATGTATACCTACTCAAAACCTGAGCAACTTGTGAATGAGGAAAATTGGGTACATCATGTGGTAGTGTTACTTCTTGATCGACAGGTACGATACCGACGATACATTTATTTACACCATCCAAGGCAAGTGTTATTGGTTCTCATTTCTCTACAGAACTCAATACCGCATATCTCTATGCATATAAAATTGGTATCACGACACTACCTACTATCCAGCAAGCTGATCTTACGGGTGTACTTGTGAGAAGATATCTCGCAAAAATGATCAGTAATTTTGCCATAAAACAACTGGGAAAAACCCCCAATACTTGAATGGTCTGTGATTTTACAGATATAGAAAATCAAAATGCAGAAATACAGTTCTATATCAAATTAGCATGTCAACTTGGACTCATGGGATTAGATGCTGATGGTATACCTGTGAAACTATTTAGTCCAAAGGAGGAGGTAAATAGAGCACAATTTGGTACCGTTCTTTCTAGAACTTTACGAGGCAATCAATATAATGGAGGAGAGCCATTCTATAGCAACCATCTCGATGCGCTTCAGAAAGCTGAAATTATGAAATATATAGACGCCCCAGGAAATAAGGAATTGAGAGAATACGTCATGCTGATGTTGATGAGAAGCGTTGAATAGGGTTGAGAATTGAGAATAAAATTCAGAATTAAATAATTTATTTTTTAAATAGAGTATAATGCATTTACGTGAGGAACGAGAACAACGTGGCATCATAAACCAATTCTCAAATGAAAAAGTGTTTGATCTTTTAGGAAAATGAGGACAAAAATTTTATATCTGATTTGATCCTTCTGCAGATTCTCTCCAGATTGGGAATATGTTTTCGGTCATGGCAGCTATCCATCTCATGAAATATGGAAACAAATGTTATTTTCTGGTGGGGGGAGCAACCGGTATGATATGAGATCCGAGTCTTAAGAACGCAGAGAGATCGTTTCTTTCAGAAGAACAACTGAGGCACAACGAACAGGCTATATATAACCAGCTCAAGATATTTTTGGAAAATATCAAAAAAAATTACGATATAGATTTTGAGTATGAAATGGTCGATAATTATGATTTTTATAAGGATATGAACTATCTCAAATTCCTTCGTGAAGTAGGAAAATATATGACGGTAAATATGATGATGGCCAAGGAGTCAGTGAAAAAAAGAATAGAAGATCCAGAAAAAAGTATCACCTATGCAGAATTTAGCTATATGTTAATCCAATGATATGATTTCCTTCATCTGTTTGAAAACCATGGAGTGAATATTCAGCTTTGATGATCTGATCAGCGAGGAAACGTAACTACGGGTATGGAAATTATTAGGAAAAAATTAGATAAAGAAGTGTTCTGTCTTACCATCCCGTTGGTCACTGATGCGTCATGAGCAAAATATGGAAAGTCAGAAGGAAATGCTGTGCGAGTAGATAAGAAGAAGAATAGTCCGTATTTTGTCTATCAATTTTTTATGAATGTGGAAGATGCTTTGGTAGAAAGACTTCTCAAAGTATTTTCACTGAAATCACTGGAAAAAATTGATAGTATAGTAAAAAAACATATGGAAAAACCAGAACTTCGTTACGGTCAGAAAGAGCTTGCAAGTCGAGTAGTAGAAGTCTTGTTTGGAAAAGATGCGGTAAAACAAGCAGAGAAAGTTTCTAAGATTCTTTTTGGTGGAGAGGATATTATGGAAACAATACAATGATTTGATAATGATGACCTTATTGCTTTAGTAGCAGAAACATGAAGTATAGATATACAAGAATCACAAGCAAAAGTGCTCGATATGTTTACGCAGTCGGGCCTGACAAGTTCAAATGGCGATGCAAAAAAAATGATTCAATCATGATCGCTTTTCATAAATGAATATAAGGTAGAAGACCCTCAAATGTCAGTTTCAAAAAGTGATTGTGTCAACTGAGTGGTACTACTCAGAAAAGGAAAAAAACAGTACAAAATCGTAAAAATCATATAATAAACAATAGTTTATTTTTGTGTATACAAAATACATTTACCAACATCTTCAGTGATATATATCTGAAGTTATTTTTGCTGTTTTCCAAATACAGTATTAGAAATTAGGTAGACTGATGGTGATGGTACCTGAGTATACACCAAGAGCCTGAGCAGCTACAAGATCTAGCTTAAGATCTACTTTATTTGTTGTTATTTTACATCAATCTCCCTGGTTTCCTAATTTACCAAGGATGGCTTTAGTTCAGGATATGCTCATTCGTTGATTCAGAGATGCTCATGATGAGTGGGTACAAATTCATTGCGCTATATAAGCTTCAGGATTTTTGATAAATACACTGGAAGCAGGTATGGTATGAGCAGGATTATTGGTAGTGATATTTAATACATCAGAAGA
>Ga0194063_10001595_pt1 | contig 14604 bp, 15 predicted proteins | sample SepL3720m_MetaG_FD_155459 | JGI IMG/M metagenome (GOLD analysis project Ga0194063, IMG submission 155459) | Anoxic zone freshwater microbial communities from boreal shield lake in IISD Experimental Lakes Area, Ontario, Canada - Sep2016-L373-20m | ecosystem: Environmental > Aquatic > Freshwater... | reverse complement strand
CATTTGTGATGACATTGCCCCCGGTGTCATCAGTTATGAGTCAACGTATCAATACTTCCCCCAAACTCATGACACCTCCGGTGTCATTTCATTTGAGTCAATTCGTCGGCGAACATAGGCCCACTTCGTTCTTGAAATCGAGAACTTCCCTCTCCATCATACCTCCCTGCAACGGGCCGTGGCTCAGCTTGGTAGAGCGCTTGAATGGGGTTCAAGAGGTCGCGAGTTCGAATCTCGCCGGCCCGATTTGCTTTATGTGACTGGCCAGCATGAAGTCACATGTGCTTCGATGGATCGTCAGGGCAATAGGGGCAATCGGCATTGCCCTAAAGTTGCCCTTGAAAACTGGTGTTCACTCGACTTTCTGATGCTCCTACCCAAATAGCCATGATATGACGTACCCAGCTGGTCTTGTGGCAGGTATAAGAGTATGCGTTTGCGACAACCTAGCCTTCTTCGGAGAGGTGAAAATCAGTCGCAAGCACACCCGGTTCGCAGAACGTGATCTCCGGCACCTGACGGCAAGAGCAGTCGGCCAGCTTGGGGATAAGTTCCGTGGGCTTGATCAGCGGGTCCTCGCCTACAAGCAGGAACAGGTGTGAACGATACCCGCGCCCATGACATCATCATCCGGGCAGTGGATTGCGCTGCGATCACTACGGCACAGATCCCGGATGTGCTCATGCAGTGGCGCAAGCCGTCGTATGATGCCTTCCTGGCTCGGACAGCGTTCAGCCTCTGGAATGCCTTCACCGAAGTCTTCAAGACGGTGAACCCGTATACGGCGCTGCGGCGGGGTGAAGCCCTTCACGGCCTCTTCGATGCAGAAACCGGATTGGCCCTTGCATCACGAGCGCCGAGCCCGCTCCCAACCAGAAAGAGCACTACGGATTAGGACAGGGGCATCAAGTTCGCCGCTTCCCTACTTTTTTGGCCCCAGTTGGTTGCGATAGAGTTTGATTTTTGCATAGGAATGGATTCAACCGGAATTTTTAGGGAAATGCCCCGCTTTCTGGTTTCCTCTGGCGAAAATAAAACTTCGGACGCGGCGGAAAACGAAAAAGGCATTTGACACAGGAGTGTTACAATTGCAGAACTCGCATTATCATGAAGCAAGAAATCGTCGCGAGGTTTAGCGTTTCACTCAGTAAAGGGTTACTCCGGCAGCTCGATAAAATGCTCAAGGAAAAGGGATACGACAACCGTTCCTTGGCAATCGCGGACATGGTGCGGGATCATCTTGTTGAGCACGGGCAGGAGTGCGGCGATGTCGAGGCCGCTGGCACTGTGACACTCGTTTATGACCATCACAAAACGAATGTTCAGGAGACCTTAACCGACATCCAACACGACTGCGGCTCGATGATTATATCGACAATGCACGTGCATCTTGACCATCACAACTGCCTTGAGGTGCTCGTGGTGCGTGGGCTGGCCTCGGCAATTAAATCTATTGCTGGTCGACTGATCGGCACCAAAGGTGTCAAACATGGCAAGCTGAGCATCACCACCACAGGAAAGGATTTGAGCGTTTAACCTCTGGGGATCTTCCTTCAGAAATCTCCTTTTTCGATACTTCCCTTTGCGGGGATCGCACTTTTCCGGTGTGTCGGTTCAAGATCCCGACTTGTGGGGCCTGACGACTCGGATCTGCCGAAATTTCGAACCAGATAATTTTTGTTCAGCCCCAAGAAGAAAATGAGCGAAAGAAATCGAATTGACAAAGCCGTGTTATCATTTCAGTAATAGTAACACGATCTGCCGCGTTTCACTTTTCCTTAAAAATCATGCACATCCCCGACGGTTATCTCAGCCCCTCCACTTGCGCGGCACTTTACGCGGGGGCAGCGCCATTCTGGCTTGTCGCTTTAAATAAGGTTCAACGACTACTTAAAACGAGGTTCGTGCCGATGATCTCGTTGGTCTCGGCTTTTTCCTTTGTTGTGATGATGTTCAATATCCCGCTTCCCGGCGGCACAACCGGACACGCGGTCGGCATGGCCATCTCGGCCATACTGCTTGGACCCTGGGCGTCGATTCTTGCGATCTCGGTCGCGTTGTTGATCCAAGCGGTCTTTTTCGGGGATGGTGGAATCACGGCGTTCGGAGCGAACTCGTTCAACATGGCCATTGTTGGGTCGCTTGTTGCTTATGCAGTCTACAGGCTGATTTGCGGGCGCACTCCACTCCAATCTCCACGTCGTGTTGTTGCTGCGGCTCTTGCGGGTTACATTGGCATCAACGTCGCAGCCCTTTGCGCAGCGATCGAGTTTGGTATTCAGCCCGGATTTTTCCATGATGCCAGCGGTGCACCACTTTATGCGCCGTATCCGCTTTCAATTGCCATTCCGGCGATGATGATCGGCCATCTTTCGTTTGCGGGCATTGCGGAACTCGTGATTTCTGGCGGATTGGTTGCCTGGCTACAGCGTACGAATCCTTCACTTTTGAAATTGACCGCACCAGAGGCATCGGATTCAGACGCTTTGGCAGAACCACATGACTGTACTGAGTTGCGTCCGCTTTGGCTAGGCCTGGCGGCATTAATGGTAGCCACTCCGCTGGGCTTGCTCGCAGCGGGAACCGCGTGGGGCGAATGGAGTCCGGAAGATTTTAAGAAGCAGGAGGTCCGCCAGGAAATTGCCGCAGCATCCCACAATATCGCCCCTCCCGAAAGTCCGCCTGCCGGGCTGGAACGTCTTGGCTCAATTTGGAGTGCCCCAATCCCCGATTACGCACCCGCTTTTCTAAAAAGCAAGGAGCTAGGGTATATCTTGTCTGCCATGTTTGGGACCGGGATTATAGTTTCCGTCTCGCTTCTTATTGGCTGGCTTTTGCGGTTGAGCGCGAGGCAGCCCGCCCGCGAATCGGCCTAGCAGTCAAATGGCTCTTAGCGTGAAGAAGCGTGCTTCCAGCTTTATCGAGCGAACCGTTGCCAGTCTCGGGGACTCGCTGGAACATTCGGATATTGCCGAAACTCATTCGGAAGCAGTCGGACTGCTCCAATGCCTTGATCCGCGAGTCAAGCTGGTCGGACTGTTCGCTTTAGTGCTTGCTGTTGTGAGTGTCGGGCGTGTGAGTGCGATGCTCGGAATTCTGGCATTGGCGGTCGGACTGGCAATGTTTTCTCGGATTACGCTGCGAGTCCTGACAACCCGAGTTTGGCTTGGCGTGCTTGTTTTCACGGGGGCCATTGCACTCCCTGGGGTTTTCATGACGCCCGGTGAGCCGATGGGCAGAGTGCCGCTATTGCATTGGACTGCGACATGGCAGGGTGCTCATTCCGCGTTGCGGTTGCTTGTACGCGCGGAAACAGCCGCCACTCTCGCCATTCTTTTGATTTTCACCACTCCTTGCACGCACGTGCTCAAGGCCATGCGTGTGTTCCGAGTGCCTGTGGTGCTGGTCGTCATTCTTGGCATGACGCACCGCTACATTCTTTTGTTGCTTCGAACAGCCGGGGAGTTTTTTGAGGCGCGCCGCTGCCGTCTTGTTGGCGAGATTGATGCACGCACACGGCGGCAGCTCGGCGCAGCAAGCATGGGCGTGTTGCTTGAAAGAAGCCTCCTGCTCAGTGAAGAGGTTTTCGATGCAATGCAGGCACGCGGTTTTCGCGGTGAGGTTTATACGCTGGATGAGTTCGAAGTGAAACCGAAGGACTGGGTGGCACTGGTGGCTTTTGTCGGTATGGCGCTGCTGGCTTTATGGGCAGGCAACCAATGAAATGATGAACCTGCCTGCCGTTTTTGAAATTTCCTCTGTGACTTTTCGGTACTCCGAAGCAACGGCACTTGACGACGTCACGCTTTCGATTTCCGCAATGGAACGCATCGCTCTGCTGGGGGCAAATGGCTCTGGAAAATCAACCCTCTTGCGCCTTCTTGCAGGGCTGGCGTTTCCGACCAGCGGGTCGACGGCATTCTGCGGAGAACCGCTCACGGAAGAATACTTTGATGATGCGAAATTATCACGAGGATTTCGGCGTCGTGTCGGCGTGGTATTTCAGAATTCCGATGTGCAGCTTTTTAATCCAACGGTTTTCGACGAGGTGGCGTTCGGTCCGTTGCAGCTCGGCTGGACCAAGCCGGAGACCATTGAGCGGGTGGACGCTGCTCTGAATGATATGGAGATATTCCACCTGAAACACCGGTCTCCGCATCGGCTCTCTGGGGGTGAGAAAAAGCGGGTTGCCCTTGCATCAGTGTTGGTTCTCGACCCGGACGTTCTGCTTGTGGACGAACCCACTGCGGCACTCGATCCAAAAAGTCAGGATCATGTAATCGAATTTTTGTTCGGCTGCGCTGGAAAGAAAACTGTCATCACGGCTACGCATGATCTCTCCATTATCAAAGACATTGCAGACCGCTGCATCGTCCTAGAAAACGGTCACATCGCCGGTGACGGATCTGCCCGTTCCATCCATGGCGATTGGGATTTGCTGCAGCGTGCACACCTCGTACACGTCCACCGACATCGGCATGGTTCGGGCGATGTTCACGCACACCCACATGTGCATCGTGCGCACGATCCCCTGCACTTGGCATAGTGAAGATGGGTGCTCTTTAATATTCTGAACCGTCGCCGACATCGTTTTTACGTCAATTGCCACCCATCGATTTCACCTCAATTATTCCATTCCAAATATATTATCAACACCGAAAGTGACCGGTCGTTTGTTGACCTCAATCGCAGCCGCAATCCTTTTTTTCTCCATTCGTGTCCTTGCCGATCCCAGCATTGTTCAAGAAGCTCCGCCCGCTGAGCCCGACTGGCTCCACGCGGATGGGGGCAGTGGGGATTGGCGGGCGGGCATCGGTCGTTTTTTAATAAAATCCGGGTCACCGTATCAGAACATAAAGCTCGCGGTCACTTTGACCTGGCAGGGAGAAATAAGCTGGTTCCCTTCGACATTGCTAAGGACTGGAAGTTCGGCGTCCGCGTAGATCCTCACCGGATGAAAGTCCAATTCCAGTCCCGGCGAAAGAAGCAGGCGTTGATATCCGGTATTCTGAGGGCTTGATTCGGGTCCTGAATCTGATGCGCGGTTTGAGAAGAGAACCTGTGCAATCGGGCGGATCTTTACATTTCCGATATGCAGGCCGGTGTAGTAGATCCCTGCGGCGGCATCGACCTCAAGGCCGGGCCGATAGCCTGCCTGTGTGATCACTGGGGCATCTAACTGCGCCTGAACAAACCATGTCCACTTCGCATCCAGCGTGATCCGATGTCTATGGTAGAATCCAACGAGAATGTCCGAGCTTCCCGTGCCGATCTGGTTGTCTCGGTCTACTCCTGGCTCATGCCAGTAACCCGTAGGCAGCTTCACTCCGAGATTAATGCCAGTGGACATGTCTGGCGAGAATCCCGTATAGTGGCCGTTGAGGCGAATATCGCCCAAGCCCCACCATCTTTTCGTAAGTGTGCTCCCTGCCTGAGCCGCCGCATCAGGGTTCGCAAAAGTATAAACACGGATGGCCGATGGAACCGCCAGCTCTGCTCCCCAGCTATTATTCCAATAGTACTGAAAGCCGGTCGATATCCATGAGGTTTCAATCAGCTTGTCTTCATTGTTGGTGGATGGCGATCGAGATACTCCGCTCCAGTTCCGATTTTGCGATGAGAAATCATACTCGGTCCAAACCATGCCGCCGGGACCGTTTGGAAAGTTGTAACTTGTCCCTACATCATAGATGCCACACCCGCAAGAACAGGCTTTGGCACAATGAGTTGATAGTAATAATGCGGCGGCCATCAGGCCTATTGTGTTTTTTATAAAATAAGTTTTCATGAGAATAGAGTGAGATTTTCAGGCGGATGACTGGCAAGTTTACGTGGCCGTATGACCGAGGCCGCTCCCGTTGCCTGCAATGGCACGGGGTGGGTTGATGGCCTCGAAAAAACCGTGCCGGCCAGTGTGGCCAAACGGGGACTTTCGCACCGGTCTGGTGTTTCCATTGGGAAACGCAATGATGAGATGCTAAGCAGCTATGGGAACAGGAACGGGCGGAGGTGCAGATCGCTCGGGGGCAACCTCATCGGAAGGCCGCGGATACGAAAACCGTTGCGAGGGAGGAAAAATCAGCACACTGGCTCTCACCGTGAGAAATCCATCCAGCTTTTTGTCAGCCTTCACTGCGGCAGGAATTCGAGTTTCGTTTTTCCGTCCCTGCTCGATTGCTCGGCACATCTTGCAGGGTGCTTGACCGTTGAAAGTCTTGACGATGGCAACCCTCAATGGAGAACTCCGAGAATAATCCAAGAGCATCCCGGTCCAAGCCACTGCTTGCAAGGCAGCCCAATGTCCTCCAACAATGGAGAACATCGCCATGAATGCAAGCGTCTGACCGACAGATCGGAACATGCAGCGTTTTCTGGAGATTGTTTTGAGGTATGTCAAACATTCTTCAGTGAGAAATCGCTTTTACCGTGGCAGAAATCGACATGGACGCACGTTACATGCTTGGCCGCCACATCAACTTGGGCGCGTTGGCGTGCTGGCGCAAACCGCCGCCCGCAGGTGTAGAAGTTGATTGAGGAGTCGATTGGGGCTGCAAATGCCCCCACATCGGTCAGATAGTTCTGGCCGGGAAATAGCTGCTTCCCTGCGTGACAGAAAAGACTCCGTTGCAAACATAATTCGCCTGGTTGGCGGAAAGGCCCAGGTTCCCGTATCGTCACAGGATGACGATTACAACCAACCGGCTCCTCAAGAGTCGGCAGACGAAACCAAGGCTCCAACAGAGCTCCAACCAGAAAGCAAACCCATGAGGTCGCGGGGGGACCGGTGCTGGTTTGCCAGCGGCACCGGGGATGCCAAGCGGGAGTCCGTTCCCGCCATGGAGCACATCGAGCAGGTGTGACAGACCATGCGCTGAAAATCTACGGGGCAAGAGCACTTTTTCCCGCTGCCCGTAGCATATAGTCCGAAATACACTCCAGTGAATCCTCCCGCAATTTCCGAAGATAAGTATCTTGTTTCCGCAGTTGCAAGACAATGGAATTCAGGCAAACCTTTTCCTTCAATGCAGGCTGTGAAAGAAAACGTGTAATGCTCTTTATCTGCTTGGATCCTTCATATTGCCGGACAGCTTACATTTCTTATTTGTGCGACGATGGATTGCAGATCTCCAATTCTTTTCCGCACAATTATTCCAGGGCAATTGTCATCAAGCAAGGTCATCGCGATTTCATAGTGGTGACGGTTATTCATGAGGACGGCAATCCCAGCTTCCTCCCCTGTTTGTTTCGGTGTAAAAGTCATCATTGCCGCCACGGAGCAATCGAAATGGCACTGGCGCCTGCATATGAATGTGGGGCTGTCAACGTCGTCAAGAGTTATCGCCGATCCGTGAAGCCTAAGATGTCCTGGCTTCTCCGAAAGCGAATAGTTTCCTTTTTGCGGATTTCTCAGAAAGTTCCAGCACAGCCTCAAATCCTGGCTATCGAAGTCGTCACGTACGGGATCCTGCGGCCACTTGTGATTGGGAATCGACGGGCCTTCCATTTCGATTCGAACAGTTCCTTTCCCGTGGAGACGGTCAAAGAGAGAATAGTGAGGTTTGCGCTTAGGATATTGGTCGGAGAGAAAGAGCTTCCACGAGCGCATGGACGCTTTCGGGATAAAAATACGGGCGTGCGAGCGGTGTGCATGGTGGCCGATTTTCACCGGCACCGTCAGCCAAAACCGGTTGAGGGGCACGCACGCTCCACGCCTGCTGGTTGTCTTCCAAAAGCAGAACCTTCACGCCAATGAGCCGATTGAAAGCCAGTGTGCCAATGCCGTAGTAAAAGGAATTGGCCTAATTGGAGCTGCACGGCGGGTGGTGGAAGCCGTGTTCCTTTGCCCGCGCTCGAAGCGCTGTCGGCATAAAAGTGCGCCCGCCCAGCCTTCGCGTCTTTTTCCCTAAGCGAAGAGGTATCTTCCGGTGTGGAGTAGAGCGATTCGCAGGAATCCCAGCTCCCCGGTCCCCACTCGCCGTCGGCCAAGAACGGTCCGACCCACAACGTCTGCTACGAATAGGAAAGCCCCCCTCGTAGTTGAGTGCCGTGCCCTTGAACTCTCGTCGACCTCGATTTGCGTGTCATCAAAAAACACCTCCTCCAACTGCCCGCCGTGGCGCAAGCGACCCGGCTTGGCTTTATCCAGAACCCAGGCCACGAACTCCCGGATGATCGCCCACCAAGGGCTGAAAAGCATCTGCGACACGATGGCCTCGGGAGAAAAACCGCGCGACTTGTCCTTGCGCGGGTCCATATAGCCACAGGCCCGGATCTTCTCCCAGAGACCAAATTCCTTGGCGATGGCGTTGACCATGAGCTACCCGCCGTGGGCCGTTGCGCCCAGTGCATCTTGGAGAACCAGGTCGACGTTGGAGCGTTTTACGACTTGCGTTGAGCTTCTACAACACGGGTTCACGCTCGAATTCTCTGGACAGAAAAACCTCCCGTTGGGAGCTGAGCCGGGTATGCTAAAATTATGAAATTGCAAGCGCTGGACGCAAGTCGCTGCAATGAGCACACTTTTGAACAGACGAGAATTCCACTTTTGCGCCGTCGCCGACAGTGAAATTGAAAAGTCTAGCACGGGGTGAAAATATGACTCAAGTTGCCGCAGTGTTTAAAACCCTCCCCTCTGATATAATCGAAACGGGCAAACAATTACTCCACACTTTAGGGAGCAAAATGATGAAAAAGATGATCGATTCCTCTTCGTCTGTTACGGGTGCAGCAAGGGCCTTTGTGCCGGTTGTCGCATTGGCTGCCGGGGCGCTCTCTGCGGCGGCGGCTGACGGAGTGAATGTCGCAAAATTCGGTGTCTCGCCCGATTCCGGCACCGATTCCGCGCCTGGGATCCAGAAGGCGATAGGATATTGCCGGGAAAATAAAGCAGGGAAACTGATTTTTGCAGAGGGGCGCTACGACTTGTGGCCGGAGCGGGCTGAGGAAGCGTATCTCTTTATCAGCAACAACGACGAGAGCCTGAAGCGGATCGGGTTTCCTTTGGTAGGCGTAAAGGATTTGGAAATTGATGGTTCGGGGGCCACCTTTGTCTTTCATGGGCCGATGGTCCCGTTCCTTATCGATCGATCTAGCAGCATCACCATCAGGAATCTCTCCTTTGATTTCGTCCGCCCGTTCGATTCCGAGGGCCGCGTTCTTGCGGTTACGCCGGAGTCGGTGGACGTCGAGTTCTCCGAAGAATTTCCCTATGCCATCCGCAATGGCGTTCTGGTCTTCACAAGTCCGAAGCCAGCAGCTGCGGGCGAAACTGGGATCAGGCCCCGCGAGATCATCTATCCTTACAGCCATCTCCTGGCGTTCGATGCCGTGCGACGCGAGCCGGCCTATATGGCAAAAGATCACGGCGGATTTGATCAAGGTATTATGGCGAAGGAGATCGGTCCGCGTCAGGTCAGGCTCCTTCTCGACAAAGTCTCCGCAGAGCCTGGAAATATCTTGACCTTCAGCGGCCCGAGGGCGTTCCCGGGCATTGTTATTTCTGACAGCTCCCAAGTCCATCTCGACAACGTGACGATCAACCACTGCGGAGGCATGGGGGTCATCGCCCAGAGGAGCAAAGATCTCTTCCTCAATAAGGTTCGCGTCGTGCCACCTGCAGGTGGGAAACGGGTTGTCAGCGCCACCGCAGATGCCACCCATTTTGTGAATTCCAAGGGCCGGATCGAAATGACAGACTGCGTGTTCGAGAGCCAGTCGGATGACGCCACCAACATCCACGGGCTCTATGCAAGAATTACGCGGAAGATCGCGCCGGACGAAATCGAAATCAAATTCGTCCACCCGCAGCAATTTGGCGCGGACTTTGTTAAGCCTGGTATGCGGCTGGAGCTGACGCAGGGTCCGACCTTGGAGCCTATGGGATATGCTACAGCCAAAGAGGTGACCCGCTTGAACAAGGAATACACGATCGTCAAAACCGAAAAGGCGCTGCCTGAAAATCTCGCCATCGGCGACGCTGTGGCCGATGCCGACGCGAATACCGCCGATGTGCTCATCAAAAATTGCATTATCGGCAAAAATCGAGCGCGCGGCATCCTGCTGGGCTCCCGGGGGAAGATGGTGATCGAGGGGAACACCTTTCACTCGCCCGGGGCAGCGATCCTGTTCGAAGGCGATGCGCGCTTCTGGTTCGAGCAGGCCGGCGTGCTCGATGTCGTGATCCGCAACAACACGTTCGATAGCTGCAACTACGGGATCTGGGGCGACGCCTGCATTCAGGTCGGCACCGGGATGAAAAAAGAGGCACGCAAGACAACGCGCTACAACAAAAACATTACTATCGAAAACAATCTTTTTCGTGTCTTTGACTCGACCCCGCTCCTTTCGATCTATGCGGTTGACGGGTTAAAATTCCGTAGCAACCGGATCGAAAAAGCAGATTCCTACCCGCCACGCCCACAAGCAGGAAAAGGAATCTTCGTGATCGAAGATTCCGATAATATCCAGACAGAGGAGCCTGTGCCCGCCAAACCTTGATCCCACGTCTGCCGGCTGTGCGCTCAGCGCCTCATTCCTAGAATGCTCCGATAGGCGCCCGGCGAGATGTTGAAATGTTGTCTGAACGCCTTGGAGAAATGGGTCGCATCTGCAAAGCCTGTGGCGGCTGCAATCTCCTTTAATTTTGCCCCGGCACTCAATTGTTTCAGCGACTCCTGCAGCCGCACCTCTGCTATGAACGCTGCGGGGGATTGCCCGGTAGCCGCCTTGAACTTACGGCTAAATGTGGTTCGTTCCATCTGATGCAAAACGGCCAGATCTGATACGCTTGGCGGATGATCCAGCCGCCGGAGCACCGCTCCTCGGATTTTTTCCAAAAGCTGCTGCTGTTCGTTCTCCGGATAGCGCCGGGAATAGAGCTCGCGTTCCGTCTCCCACAGCCACGCAAAGACCCGCTCTTCAAAATCCCAGATGTTCGATATTTGTCCACGGCAGAGCGCTTCGAATAGCGTCGCCGCTGCTTCCAGCGCCCGGGATCCGATCGGCCACGGTTGCACCGGGTCTTCTTTCTTGCGCAGCTCCTCGAACCTCTTCACGACAACCGGGTGCTGCACGATCACCCAAAAAAAAGACCAGTGTGCTTTCGGCGGCAAAAAATACCGGTATGTCGAGGGATGCATGACCGTCAAGCCCCAGCCGGGATCCACGCTCCATGATTTTTTCTTTTCCGAATATTCTCCGCGCCCGTCCAAGGTGAATTGAAAAACCACTCGAGTCTGTTCCCCAAGCCCCTGTCTGCCTTCACATAAATAATCGGAGCCAGGCTGTCGGCTGTCATACCCCCATCCGATGTGGCAACGGCTATCAAAGATCAGGAAATGCCCCTTCGACTCCTGCCAAGCCACTCGGATGCGGCGATGAAATAGCTTCAAAGCATCGGTTTGCACAAATCGACTAATTATACCACAAACCGACGATATGAAACGATATTCCGAGCAGGTATAGCTCTACGAAGTCCATTATTTGATCACCCCCCCCGACTAATAATCTCACCATGACCTCCAACTCCCTCACGTCCAAAAAAGCAGGTCTTCCCAAATCCCACCTGTCGAGACAATCGACCCCGGTTATCTTCTGGCACTCAGATCCAGTTGGCCCGAACGAAACGGTCGTGATCGCCGGTGGCAATTTTGCCCAGGAAGCTACTATCGAGCTTTCCCTCGTTGGAGAAAAAACCGCTCCTGAATGGGCATCGGTCAAGCCATTGCAATCTACGGCATCATCGCTCAAAGCGGTGATCCCTGCTGCCTGGCCGGTCGGAATCTACGCCTGCCGGGTCAAGCAAGGCGACTCCGTTTCCATGCCCGTCTTTGTCAATGCCCCTGATGTCTGGTGGAAGCAGGGCGACGAAGGGGTGGACCGCGCCCGCCAAGGAGGCTGGCTCCGAATTCTAGGCAAGTGCCTCGATTTTGAAGGCCAGGCGACGGTTTCTTTGCAGGCCGAAAGCTCCAAGGAACCCATCGCGCTAGAGCTGGAGGCAACCTCTGGGTTCAGCCTCAAAGCGAAGATCCCTGCCAGTTTGTCGCCGGGCAAATATCGGGTTTTGGTGTCCAACGGAAAAGGCGGTAAAGAAGGCATCCGTGATGCCGGTTTTCTGGAAGCGCTTCCCGTTAAACCTGCGCCAAAAGCGATCATCAACGTGGTCGATTTGGGAGCGGATCCCAAGGGCATGCGCGATTGCACGTTGCCAATCGTTCAAGCCATCGAACGTCTCTCGATGATCGGTGGCGGCGTGGTCTATTTCCCGCGTGGGCGCTACCGCATCGACGCGATCCTGCGCTCCGGCACATGGATTAAATCGGCGCTTTTCATTCCGGAAAACATCACCCTGCGGGGGGCGGGGCCCGAGCTGGTCTCGCTCTGGTGGCCGGATCAGGCGCGCGCCTTGCCCACGCTCATCGACGGGCGCAATGACTTTGCGGTCGAAGGCCTGAGTATTTACGCGCAGGGCCATCACAGCACGATCATCACCGGTTCGAGCAACGTGCGGATCCGCAACGTGCGGATCCGTGCAAACTATTTTTATATGACCAACAACAACGGAGGGGCGCATCAAGGACGAGCGATCACCCCGCCTGCCGGTTCGGGAAAGGTGGGGCCGGCGATTCTCCTTTGGGGCGAGAACAATCAGGTTACCGGCTGCGATATTCTTCATTTGACCCAAGCCTTCGACCTTCGTGGCGGGCGCGGTAGCCTCATCGCCAATAACACCGTTCGGGCGCACAACATGCATGTGCTCAACGGAACGTGCGAGATGATCTTCGAGAATAACGACAATACCGGCAACAGCATGTCGCCGGGCGGCAACAACATCGGCCTGCACATGGGGGCCTCGGTCTGCAAGCATGTGTATTACGCCAACAACCGCAGCACTCACCTCTATGGCGGAGACCACGAGGCGCTTACCTTTGACGGGCACGGGACTGCGTATTTTGGTAAGGTGAGCGAGGTCAATGCCAACCGCTTTGTGCTTTCCGGGGAGACATTTTTGGGAGTTCAGGGCCGAGGTGGCATGACGGATATGCACTCCACGGTAGCCTGTATCATCTCAGGCACGGGCGCGGGCCAATACCGCTGGCTTAACCACTATGAAGGAAAGGAAATCACGATCGACCGCGAATGGGACCTGCCCCCGGATGAGACCTCACTGGTCAGCATCGGCGCATTTAACGGGCGTCATCTTATCATCAACAATACGGCTATTGATACAGGAACCCTTGTCCAGCTCTACCCGCCTAACTTCGAGTGCATCCTCTCCGGCAACCGCAGCATCCGGGCAAGCAATATCAACAGCCTTGGCAAGCTGAACAAACATCGGGATTCGAACTACGTCTGGATCGAGCCCAGCTGGTACAACCAGTTCCTCGACAATCACGTTGTCACCGGCAATGCTTGGGGCGGCGGATGCACTCAGATTGACCGCTGGATCGGCGGTGAATGCACCCTCAATATCTGGGGATGGGAAGCCACTTACTACGAGATCGATGGCATGGGCCAGGACGTATTCCTCACGCCAGAGGTTCTCCAGACTGTCACTGGCGAAAGCCAACCGCGAGCAAAGAGCCTTCCTATCAGTCGGTTCCAGATCATCCGGCGTCACCGGGTGGACAACAATAGCTCGATCCGCATCCATGGTGCCGTCGCCGACGTGCTGATCGAAGGATGCGACCTGAACCTCTCGCACAAAGGGATCCGCATCGACCAGGAGATGGACTACCAGCAGCCCACCGACAGCGGGCAACTCTTCGACTTCGATCCCGAACCTAGTGAAACTAACCATCCCATTCCTTTCCTCGCCCCCGAGGGCGTCCTCATTCGCAACAACACATTCAAAGAAGTAGAAATACCCTACTCCGGAACCGCGCTGAAAGAGGCGTTCAAAGCCGACCAGTAAGGAGCTCTAGTTATGAAAAACCTAGCGAATCTTTTAATGCTTTCAGCGCTTGCCTGCCTCCCAACCCCGGCTGGTCTGGGAACCGAAAAAACATGGAGCGGGGTTAGTTTTATCGATTACCACGGATATTCACGATGTCCTGTACTCTCCAACACGACCACCCGGGTTGTGCTCGGACCGGATTGCGGCGGACGAGTTCTGGAATATGCGCTCCAGGGGACCAACGTCCTCCAGCTCGATCCGAAACAGGAGGGATGGATCGCCGCCCCCGACAAACCGAAAATTGATCCCTGGGGAGGGCGTTTTGACATCGGCCCAGAGAAGGTCATCCCACGCCATTCAGATCTTTGGTGCGGTCCCTGGCAGTCCGAAATCATCGGCGCGAGGAAAGCGAAGCTGACCAGCCTGCCGGATCCGGCGACAGGCGTTCAACTGGTGCGAGAGTTCGAGCTGGCGGCAGATTCCAGCCGCCTGCATTGCACGCAAATTATCAAAAATATTTCTGACACCACAAAGAACTGGTGTCATTGGAGCCGCACGTTTGGAGAGGGGGGCGGGATTTGTGTCGTTCCGTTGAATCCAGAGAGCCGGTTCCCTGAGAAGTATATCTCTTACCACTCTTGTCCAAAACACGGAAAAAGACCGGAATTGAAAAATTGAACGGGGAGCCTGCCCTCTGGGATAATGAAGGT
>Ga0194063_10001594_pt1 | contig 14605 bp, 14 predicted proteins | sample SepL3720m_MetaG_FD_155459 | JGI IMG/M metagenome (GOLD analysis project Ga0194063, IMG submission 155459) | Anoxic zone freshwater microbial communities from boreal shield lake in IISD Experimental Lakes Area, Ontario, Canada - Sep2016-L373-20m | ecosystem: Environmental > Aquatic > Freshwater... | reverse complement strand
GGCCTTGGCCAGGCCGTGGGCGAACAGCAGCAGCAGGGCCAGCAACGGTTGCTCGAAGGCGATGGCGATGAACACCAGCCCCAGATAGGAGGTGGTGGAGTAGGAGAAAGCCCGCTTGAGATCCACCTGGGCGATCGCCACCAGGGCACCGCCGAGGGCACTGATCGTGCCCACGGCCAGCAACACCGTGGTGGCTACGGGCGAGATGCGAACCACGGGCATCAGCTTGAGCAACACCACCGCGCCGCAGGTGACCACCACCGAGTTGCGCAGGATCGAGGCCGGGTTGGGGCCCTCCATGGCCTCATCCAGCCAGAGATGCATCGGAAACTGGGCACACTTGCCGATCGGACCGGCGATCAGGCCCAGACCCAGCAAGCTCGCTGCCAGCGGTGAGAGGGGGGTTTCAGCGGCCCAGACATAGAGATCGTCGAACTCCATCGAACCGGCCCAGGCCGAAAGAGCCACCACCCCCATCAGCAGCAACACGTCGCCGACACGCTTGGTCAGAAAGGCATCGCGGGCGGCGGTGACCACCAGCGGCTGGGCATACCAGAAGCCCACGAGCAGATAAGTGGAGAGGGTGAGCATCTCCAGCAGGAAATAGCTCATGAACAGATTGCTGCTCAGGACGACGCCGGCCATGGCGCCTTCAAAGAAGCCCACCAGGGCGTAAAAGCGCGCCAGGGACCATTCCTTGTCGAGATAACCGAGGGCGAACACCTGGCCGATCAGGCTCATGAAGGTGACCAGTTCCAGCGCCGCCAGATTGGTCAGGGAAAGGTCAAAGCCGATGCGCAGATCGAGATCGGCGGCATGGAACCAGGGGATGTCGAGATGCTGGGGACCCAGGCTCAGCACCTCCCGGATCACCAGGCTGCCGTGCAGGACGGCGAACAAGGTGACCAGCAGGTTGAGATAGGCGGCGGGACGGGGGCCGTTGCGCTTGACCCAGCCGGTGGCCCAGGGCAGGGACAGCACCATGCCGCTGAAGCCATACAGCGGAATCAGCCAGGCCAGCTGGATCGGCAGGGGGAGAGCGTCTTGCAAGGGCATGGGGGCGGCCCCAGGGGCCAGAGGAGACGATCGCCAGGCGCGCGACTTTACTCAGTCGCTGCAGCCAGCAAAGAACTCCCCGCAGCCAGGGCTGCGGGTATGTGGATGGTCCGGTGCCGATGAGGCCCAGGGGCAAAAGGCCTGCCCCTCAGAAGCGGGCCCGCTCAGGGCGCTCAGGGCCGCTGGAGCGCAGTTTCTGGAGCCAGGTGGCCAGCTCCAGTCCCTGGTGTTGCTCTTCGTTCCACAGGGCGCGGAAGAAGTCGGCGTTCTCAGCGTCACCGATGAGAACACAGAAACGCACGGCATCGCCGTAGAGCTGGATCAGGTCATGCTCCAGAACCCCGTTGACGCTCAACAGACCGACCAGATCGACGGCATGCTGCACCGGCCGCAGCTGGGAGGCAGCCGGTGCCACCCCCAGAGCCAGCATGCGCTGCACAAGCCGCTCGCCGTGGCGCAGCTCTTCGATGGTGAGCTGGCGGAAGCGCGCAGCCGCCTCGGCATCGCCCCAGAGCTCCACCAAGGAGGCCTGGGTCATGTACTGCTGCACGGCGGTGAGTTCCAGGCTCAGAGCCCGGCCCAGAAATCCCAGAATCCGCGGATGCACGGCAGCCATGGCCATCAGAGACGGCGGATCACGCCGCTGGCGGCGATGGCGGGTTCGACTTCGCCGTGGGGGCGAGCAATGATGTGGGCGGCCACCAGTCCGTCGCCGACACGTTCGCAGGCATCAGCGCCGGCGCGCACAGCGGCGTTCACTGCACCGGTTTCACCGCGCACCATCACGGTGACGTAGCCGCCGCCGACGAATTCGCGGGCCACCAAGGTGACTTCAGCCGCTTTGGTCATGGCGTCTGCCGCTTCGATCGCCGGCACCAGACCACGGGTTTCGATCATGCCGAGGGCAATGCCCTGTACGGAAGGTGCCATGGAGGTGGATTGGGGGGAAGGGGATGGAGGTGGAGTGGAAGCACCGGAGCCGCCGCGGCGGCCGCTGGAGGCCGCCGCACTGCGGGCCGCCGGCCGGTTGGCCGGGACCGCACGCCGCCCGACCGAAGCCGAACGGGAGGTGGAGCTCTGGCGGCTGGCGGCAACCGCCGGCAACACCTTGGCCGCCACAGCCACCGAAGTGACTGGGGAAACCGGCTTGGCCTGGTCGGCCTGAGCCGGGGTGGCCGCTGCTGGGGTGGTCACGGCGGCTGGCACCACCTCACCAGCGGCGATGGCCGCTGGTGAGGTGGTGCCAGCCGCTGGCGGCGACGTTGCCGCCGCCGTGGGGACGCTGACGTCAGCTCCCGCCACCTGATTGGCGGCGTCTGCGGGTTGGGACACCACAGCTTCCGGGACAGCCTGTCGGGACTCCCCCGCCTTGGCGGAGGATCGAGTTCGGGAGGTGCGGCTGGCCATCGTTCAGGTGGGAGGGAGGAAACAGCAGTGAAGGGGAAAGGCCCTGCACGCCATGGGCGGGCAGTCCAGGGGGTCACCCGTCCGGTTCCCAGAAGTCGATGATGCCGCCGATCGTCAGATCAGTCTGGACTTCAGGGTCACCGCAGGCGAAGCGGGCAGCCGAACCACTGGCGGTGAACACCCAGTTGCCGGTGGAGGCGCCCACCGGGTCGACGGCGACGCTGAGTTTGCCTTTGACGTTGCGCAGAATCCGCAGATTGGAGTGGGCCAGTCCAGCCACCCGTTGGCTGCAGACCAGCGAGCCAGTGACCTGCATGATTTCCATCAGCCACCTCCAGATGCCGCAGGCAGCTTGCCGGCATCGGGATCCCAGTGGTCAATGATGCCCACGATCGTCAGATCGCTGGGATAGGACTTGCTGCCGGCGGCTTCGCGAGCCGCGGAACTGCCGACGCAGATCACCCAGTCGCCGGGAATGCAGCCCACCGCATCCACGGCCACCGTCTGGGTGCTGCCATCGAGCACCACCTGCAGATGCTTGTGCTCGAAGTCGGCAATGCGGTTCGTCGAGACCAGGGGTTTGACCACCTTGCAGATCAGCATGTCAGTGTCCTCCTGGGGTTGCAAAGCTGATGCTGGAACCCACGGCCTCAGCCGGCACATGCCGATCCTGGTCGCGGATGGTGAGCAGAGTGTGGAGCAGACCTTGCTGCACCAGCTCGGGGTAGCGGTCTGCGATCGCGGCCTGCACCCGCCGGGCGTGAGCCACCGCCCGCTCCCGGGCGCCCGGCACCTGACCGTGATAGTCAAAGCGAGCCACCACCGGTACCGGCAGACCGCGCGACACATTCAGACCGCTGAAGATCTTGATGCCGACGTCGAGATCAGGCGCGCCTTCCTCAACGGTGTCCATGTAGGCGAAGTAAGTGAGATTGCGCAGGTGGATCTCCTTGAAGCCGATACCGACACCGATGAAGCGTTCGGCATGGCTGGCGTCGCTGTAGTGGCCGTCGTGATAGGCCCGCACGTAGTCGATCTGGGAGAGATTGTGCTCCAGCAGCCGAGCGATCAGACGCACCATGCCCGGATCGGGGGTGCTGGCGGCGGCTGCTTCCACCAGGGCTGTGATGCGCTTTCGGCCCTCGGCGGCCGGCAACTGGGCGGTGGCGGCATAGACGTCGCGGGCATCGAGCCAGCTCTCCAGATTGGTGCTGCCATCGAGACCCGGCACGTGCACGCGAATGGCGTCGGTGTCGGTGTCGATGCCCAGCAACAGCAGGTCCACCGAAGCCCCGCAGCAGAAGCTGTTCTCCACCGCGGTCTGGAAGTCGCGCAGCCGCACAAGGCCGCAGGAGCTCGCCAGGGTGTCGTCACTGCCGTGGGCGGCGCAGCCTTCATGGCTGGGATCGAGCGAACTGAAGTGGTACAGCACCACCTTCAGATAACGGGTGGCCTCATGGGCGGGATTGGGCAGCCCTTCGCGATAGCGGCGATGCTCGGTCTTGACCCAGCGGTTCACCGTGTTCTCAACATCGAACAGGGCGCCGGCATGGGGGCGGCGGCGCACCGAGCTGAAGGGCAGCCGCAGGGCATAGGCGATCGCATGGGCCAGACGGCCATCGGCGCAGGGGGTCAGATCAAGAAGATGGAAGCCGCACTCGAGCAGGAAAGCATCGAAGGCGAGGGCCGCCGGGCTGTCCGGTTTGCCGCCGAGGGGATCGTTCTCGAAGAAGCTGGCGCTGGTCTGTTCGTAGGTTTCGAACACGCACCAGGCGAACAGGGTGCGCATGTCCAGCTGGCTCACCCAGGCCTGCTCCAGGATCGGCAGCGGCAGGCTGTAACCCAGGCTGGCATTGGCGAGCTGCTGGGCCCGCTCGACGAAATCGTCCTCGTGCTGCAGAGCTGAGAGCTGCTTGAGCAGCGGCACAATGCGATCAAAGGCCTCCTTGACCTGCAGGTCATAGGAACGCAGAGCAGCGTTGGTGGCCTGATCACTGAGGGGATGGCCAGCGCCGCTGCGCCCTGCCTTGCCCCTTGCCCCTCCATCGAGGGCTCCGGCAGCGGAGCGCAGTTTGGCCTGGCGATCGCTCGCCGCGCTGGGCTTGTTGGGGAGGCTGACAGCGACGGGCGTGGAACGGGAGGGAAAGTCGTTCAGCGGAGCTCGGCGCCGGTTACCCGTCGGCCTGATTGGCGGCTGTTCCGACAGCTTGAGGGTGCGACTGCGGCGCGCCGCCGTGCCCCTGGCCGCAGGGGTGCTCGCGGCGCTGGCATCGGCCGAGGGGGAGCTGGGCTCCACCTCGGGAGTCGGCTGCCCCGGGCGACGGCGCAGGGCCGTGCCCGAGAGGAGACGTACGCGTGGTTCCGGGCGTCGGGGCATCGCTGGATCAGCCTCGGGCGCCGCCGGAGACGGTGATCAAGGAACCGGACTTGGTGTTGCCACTGGCGCCGGTGACGCGGCTGACCGGTGCGGGCACAGTCTCATTGCGCTTGGGCTCCAGACCAGGCATAGCCTTCCTGTTGCCGGGGCGGCTGGGGTTGCGGTTGCGGGCGGAAACGCCCTCGGTGCCGGTCACCCGTTCACCCCGATCCCAGTCGTCGCCGGTGATCTTGAGGCCAGCCGAGATGCCTTCACCGGTGACCCGGGAGACGGGCCGGGCATCCTCATCGACGCTGACAGGAGCGGCTGAGATCGGCTGGATAGGACCACGGCTCGGCTGGCGGCTGCCGCGATCAAAACGGAAGTGTTCGGTGCCGGTGATCTTGTCGTCGGCCATGGCGAAGGGGCCGGTGACGCGACTGCTCTGTTCGTAGTTGGAACCGGTCACACCGCCCTTGCGTTCCCGGGTGCTGTGGGCCACCCCAGCCGGGGACTGCACGCTGAACTGCTCCCAGGGCTGGCCGCCGAGGGGGCGGGGAAAATCGGCGTCGGTCGGCAAGGCCGCACCACAGACCTCGGCCAGTTGGTCAGGGCCCACATAGGGCGTGCCGCTGACGTCGGCGCAGGCGCCTCGCTGAGCACCGGTCATCACACCGTCGATACCGGGCTGAATGCCGCTCATCACGCTGCCCATGCGCCTGGGTGTGCGCTGGCGGACCGCAGCCACCTGATCGCTGCTGCACCAGTTGCTGGCTTCCTCAAAGCCGACATAAGGGGTGCCGGTGACGATCTTGCAGGTGCCGGGCTCATCGCCGGTGACCTTTTCGGAACGACCGGTGCGGGTGCCGCTGACCACCTGCTGACGATTGGTGACACTGAAGCCCACCTTGGCCGCCTCCGGGGCCGGCCGACCACCGCAGAAGCGGTCGTACTGCTGGCTGCCGATGTATTCATCGCCGGTGATGATCTTGCAGGAGCCGGGTTCATCGCCGGTCACCTGATCGCTGCGGCCCACATGGGTACCGGTGATGCCGGTGCCGCGCAGGGTCTGGAGACTGGACACCTTGGTGGGCGCCCGACCGGAGTCCTGGTTGGTGTTGCTGACGTATTGGTTGCCGGTGAGCTGGCGACCGGAACCGGCTTCGTCACCGGTCACCTTCTCGGAGCGACCGACGATCACGCCGGAGACGGTGTGGCCGGCCGTGGTCTGGGACAGACCGACCTTGCGGGGAGCGGCAGCGGGGCTGGCGATGGCGCTGCCGCAGAAGATGTTGGCCTGGTTGGCCGAAATGTATTCGGTGCCGGTGATGTTCTTGCAGGTGCCGGGTTCGTCGCCGGTGACCTTCTCGGAGCGACCCACTTCATTGCCGGTGACGCGGTTGCCGTGGCTGGTGGCACTGACGCGCACCTTGTCCGGCTGACGGCTGCCACCCTGGCCCTGGCAGAAGGTCTGGAACACCTCGGCGCCGAGATATTCCGTACCGGTGATCGTGCGGCAGGTGGCCACATCGTTGCCGGTGGTCTTGGTGGAGCGGTTGGCCTGGGTGCCGGTGACGATCTGACCGGCGAGGGTTTCACTGACGCCCACCTTGAGGCTGGCTTCGCTGGCGGCGGACTGCCTGGAACCGTGGCGATTGGGGCCGCTGGGGCGCGTGCCGCCACTGCGGGAGCTGCCGGCCGAACCCACCTTGCACTTGAGTTCGCGCACCTTCTGGGCCAGTTCCCGGCTGCTCATGTCGGGGTTGCCCTGGCGAGCGATGGTGGCGGCGGCGCTATTGGTGGAGGTGTTGGCCGACTTGCCGCGCTTCGAAAGGGCATCCCGACGGGCAAGCACCAAGGCACGGCTGGGGTTGTGCTGCGCCGTGCGCTTCGGGGTGGAGGAGCGGCCGCCGTTGCGGTTGGCCAGGGAGGCGCTCAGATCGGGGCCCCGGCTCGCGGTGCTGAAAGTCGGGATTGGGCTGGTCTCCTGGCACTTGCACTTGTGCTCTCTGGCCGGCGCGGCGGCTGCAGCCGCGGCCGTGGCCTTCTTCGCGTCGTTGCGGGTGCGATCGCGGGAGGTGTCAGCGCGCTTACCGCGGCGCGAGAGGGCCTCGCGGCGGGCCAGCACCAGCTCGCGGCTGGGATTGGCGATCGGCCGCGCGCTGGTGCGGCGGGCCTCGGAGCTGGGCGCAGCGCTCTGGCGGGAGGAATCGAAGGACACCGCAGGCCTCGATGCTCTCCTGGAGCTGAGCGGGGCCGGTTGGCGGCTCACAGGCGGACTGCTTGCGACCTCGCTGGGCAGCGAGACGTTGGTGCGGGTAGGGCGCGCATCAGCGGCACCGCGTACCCGGTTGGGGCCGGAGGAAAAGCGGCCAGCTGATTTCTTGCCGCCACTGGTGAGGGCCTTGCGGCGCTCCAGAGCTGCTTCACGACTCGAGGGGCTGGCCATATCCGTCCGATGAATGAAAGTGACGAATGCAGGGGTGACTGCGCTGAATCCACCCCGACCGCTCAGGCCGGGTGAACCAACACAACCCTTGCGCCATGACAGAAGACATGAGAGTCCGCTGCCATGAAAAAGAAGGGGAAAGAACCCGCTTCAACGCGGGTTCTTTCAATGGTCAGATCGCTGAAATCAGCGACCTTCGAAGACGACGAAACAGGAACCCTGGCTCTGGGTGTAGGCGTCGTAGCCGACCAGACGCACGTGGTGGTCGGGGTAGGCGCGGTGGCAGGCCTCGAGTTCGCTGACGATCACGCCCAGGTCCTTCTCACCGAAGAACGGCAGCTTCCAGTATGACCAGTAGGTCGCCATGGAGCGGCTGGGGTGGACGTGCTCGACCAGGGGACTCCAGCCCTGGGCAATGATGTAGGCGATTTGATCGTAAATCTCGTCCTGGGTGAACGGCGGCAGGAAGCCGAACGTCTCCAGGGTGGCGACTGTTTGATAGTCACCCACGGTGCTCTTGAAGGGCATGGGGATCCTTGTGGTGGAGGGGTTGGTGCTGGGTTGTCAACGCTGGGGATCAGGGGGAACGGACCCTGACCTTCTGCAGGCAGGAGCCGTTCCCGAGCGATCAGGAGCCGACGATCACTGGACGTCGAGTTTGTCGACGGTGTCGAACTCGAACTTGATTTCCTTCCAGGTTTCCAGAGCGATGGCCAGCTCAGGGCTGTGCTTCGCGGCTTCGAGCAGGATGTCGCGGCCTTCCTTCTCGATCTCGCGACCGGCATTGCGGGCCTTGACGCAAGCTTCGAGGGCGACGCGGTTGGCGGCGGCACCGGCTGCCGAACCCCAGGGGTGACCGTGGGTACCACCACCGAACTGGAGCACGGAGTCGTCGCCGAAGATGGCAACCAGGGCGGGCATGTGCCACACGTGGATACCGCCGGAGGCGACGGCGAACACGCCGGGCATGGAGCCCCAGTCCTGGTCGAAGAAGTTACCGCGGCTGCGATCTTCGGGAACGAAGGATTCGCGCAGCTGGTCGATGTAGCCCAGGGTGGTCTGACGATCACCTTCGAGCTTGCCGACCACGGTGCCGGTGTGCAGCTGGTCACCACCGGAGAGGCGCAGGCACTTGGCCAGAACCCGGAAGTGGATGCCGTGCTTGGGATGGCGGTCGATCACCGCGTGCATGGCACGGTGAATGTGGAGCAGCATGCCGTTCTTGCGGCACCACTTCGACAGACCGGTGTTGGCGGTGAAGCCACCGGTGATGTAGTCGTGCATGATGATCGGCTGCTTGAGTTCCTTGGCGAACTCAGCCCGCTCATACATCTCTTCAGGAGTGTTGGCGGTGCAGTTGAGGTAGTGCCCCTTTTTCTCGCCGGTTTCTTCCTGGGCGAGTTGCACAGCTTCGGCAACGAACTCGAAACGGTTCTGCCAGCGCTGGAAAGGCTGGGAGTTGATGTTCTCGTCGTCCTTGGTGAAGTCCAGACCGCCGCGGAGGCACTCATAGACCACCCGGCCGTAGTTCTTGCCGCTCAGGCCGAGCTTCGGCTTGATCGTGCAACCCAGCAGCGGACGGCCGTACTTGTTCATCCGGTCGCGCTCGACGCAGATGCCGTTCGGCGGGCCGGGGCAGGTCTTGATGAAGGCCATCGGGAAGCGGATGTCTTCCAGGCGCAGATGGCGCAGGGCCTTGAAGCCGAACACGTTGCCAACCAGAGAGGTCAGCACGTTAGTGATCGAGCCTTCTTCGAACAGGTCGAGGGGGTAGGCGATGAAGGCATAGAAGGCCTCCTTGTCACCAGGCACGTCCTCGATGCGGTAGCAGCGGCCTTTGTAGAAGTCGAGATCGGTGAGGAGCTCGGACCACACGGCGGACCAGGTGCCGGTTGAGGATTCAGCGGCCACGGCAGCGGCCACTTCTTCCTTGGGCACACCTTCCTGGCCGGTGCACTTGAAGCAGGCCAGCAGGTCGGTGTCGAGGGGGACGTAATCAGGAGTCCAATACGTGTCGCGGTACTCCTTGACCCCGGATTCGTACTTCTTGCTCATGGGGATTGTGCGATTGGGTCGGTGGGGAAGTCAGAGGGTTAGGCGCTGAGGGCGCGAACCGCTCAGTCCTTGGACCCGATGCCGAAGCTGCTGGTCAGAGCAGGCTCGACTTCGCGGTGAGGGCGGGCGATGATGTGGGCAGCGACGAGTCCGTCACCGACGCGCTCGCAGGCATCGGCGCCGGCGCGAACGGCGGCATTGACGGCGCCGGTTTCGCCGCGGACGAGCACGGTGACGTAGCCGCCACCGACGAACTCACGACCGATGAGGCGCACTTCGGCTGCCTTCGTCATGGCATCGGCGGCTTCGATCGCGGGGACGAGGCCGCGGGTCTCAATCATGCCGAGGGCGATGCCCATGGTTTCGTTTGCCATTACCTGCTCCTGGAGGAGGGGGGTGGAATGTTCGCTCGCAACCCTGATTGGCCGCCCGACCCCCCGTCAAGCCATTTCAACCTTTGGCCCCATCAAGGTTTCCGGTCTCGGAGATAAGCTCAGCTGATCAGTGAGAAACAAAACGTAAGCAATGCTTGGTCGGCGACCGCTCACATTGCTGTCATCGCAAGCCATTTCAGCTAAAGAAGCGATTTTGCTCTGGAACGGCTTTCAGGGCCCCTCAGAGGGGTTCCGCTTCCGAGACGAAGCCCACGCCCCCGTAGACATCGAACAGGGGTCTCAGGGCCGCCCGTACGGCCGGCACCAGGCTGGGTTCGCAGAAGACGATCACGTGGGCATTGGCCCCCAGGCCGCTGAAGTCCATGGCCTCGGAGATCTCTCCAGCCAGGCCCATGCCGGTGACGTGGCGGATCACCGAATAGCCGGGTACGCCGGCCTGGCTGATCGCCTTGCAGACCTTGCTGACTTCACGTTCGCTCAGAAACAGGTCGATCCTTTTCATGGAGACAGGGACGGCAAGGAATGGGTTGGGCAGCGATACCCGAAGACCGGAGTCAGGCTCAAGCGGCCTGGGCCCAGCTCAGCTGATGGGAACAAAGCGCTGAATCAGGGCCATGTACAGCGGGATGCCCACGACCACATTGAACGGGAACGTCACCCCGAGGGCTGAGGAGATGTACAGGCTCGGGTTGGCCTGCGGAACGGTCATGCGCATGGCCGCCGGCACAGCGATGTAGGAGGCGCTGGCGCAGAGCACCATGAACAGCAGGCTGTCCCCCTGATTGAGGCCCAGCAGCAACGAGATCCCCAGACCGACGCTGGCATGAAGCAGCGGCGCCAGCACGGCGAAGCCGACCAGGAAGGCGCCGGCCCGGCGCAGATCCCGCAGCCGCTGGGCGGCCACGATCCCCATGTCGAGCAGGAAAAAACACAGGGCTCCGTAGAAGAGCTTGTCGGTGAAGGGCTCCATCTTCGCCAGGCCCGCCGGCGAGAAGCTGGTGACCAGGTAGCCGATCACCAGGCTGCCGATCAGCAGAAACACCGAGCCGTTCAGGAAGGCTTCCTGCAGCACCTCCCCCCAGCGCAGGCCGCCGGCCTTGGCACCCTGCTGGGCCTCGCGGGTCTGAGTGCTCAGCTTGGCCAGCAGCACACCGACGACGATCGCCGGCGACTCCATCAGGGCCAGGGCCGCCACCATGAAGCCATCAAAGTTCAGATGGAGCACGTTCAGAAAGTTCTGGGCCGTGATGAAGGTGACGGCACTGATCGATCCGTAGGAGGCGGCAATTGCCGCCGCGTTGTAGGGATCCATGCGGGTGCGCAGGATCAGGAAGCTGCTGATCGGTACCAGCAGGGACATCAGGATGGCGGCGCCGATCGTCAGCAGCACCTGGCTGCCCAGGCCGCTCTCGGCCAGCTCCAGGCCCCCCTTGAAGCCGATCGCCAGCAGCAGATAGAGCGAGAACAGCTTCGGCAGCGGCGAAGGGATCTCCAGATCCGAGCCGACCAGCACGGCGAGAACACCGAGGAAAAAGAACAGAACCGGTGCTGAGACAAGGTTCTGGAGGATCAGGCTCGACTGCATCCCATTGCGGGCCCATGGTTGCAGCAACTTAGGGGCGACTCCCCCCTGCAGGCGTCAGCGGCCGCTCAAACTTGATCGGCGCTGCGGCTGGAGATCGCTGGAATTGCTTAGCGTTGCCGTCAGGCAGGTTCCCTGGAGCTTGTCCTGGGGTGGAATGTTCAACCCCTCCTGCCTCGCCCCTCCTGCCTCGCCCCTCTGGCTCGGATCGCAGCCCCTGGCGAGAGGGCGGCTGCAGGTTGCTTCCCTGGAGAGGGCTCGGCCCATGGCTTGGTCGAGCCTCAGGATGAATCCGCTTTCAGAATGGCTCTTGCCGCCGGATTGGCCTTGTCAGGGGAAGGATGTGTCCTCGCGATCGGGGCAGGTTCGTCATAGTTGCAGGCTGGGCCCGGACCCATCCCAGTGATCGCTTCCAGCTGGCCTGGCGGCAGACCTGGCCCCAGCAAGCCTGACCCCGGCTTGTGGTGGGAGAGAATATGGCCCCTGCTTCCGGGGGAGGGACTGGTCAGTCCTTCCGCCGCGGCAGGCCTGTCCACCGCGCTCCTGGCTCCTTGCCCAGCCCGTCCCTACCCGTGCTCGTCATCGCCAGTGGCAACCCCCACAAGGTGGCCGAGATCGGCGCCATGCTGGCGGCGCTCGAGCTTGAGGTGCGGGCCCAGCCCCGCGGCCTTGAGATTGAGGAAACCGGCGACAGCTACGCCGCCAATGCCCGCCTCAAGGCGGAAGCGGTGGCCACGCTGACCGGCCAGTGGGCCCTGGCCGACGACTCCGGTCTGGAGGTGGACTCCCTTGGCGGCCGACCCGGCATTTTTTCAGCCCGCTATGGCCCCACCGATCACGAGCGCATCCACCGTCTGCTGCACGAGCTGGGAGATTCGCTATATCGCGGCGGCCAGTTCGTCAGCGCCATGGCCCTGGCCGATCCCACCGGCACCACGGTGCTCGAGGCCCAGGGGATCTGCCGCGGCCTGATCCTGCGGGAACCGAGGGGCCATGGCCCCGGCTACGACCCCATTTTCTACGTTCGCGAGGCCGGCGCCAGCTACGCCGAGATGGGTGACCACCAGCGCAGCCGCCTGGGCAGTCGGGGCAGAGCGGCTGCGGCTCTGGCTGCAGGGCTGCGCCGGCTGCTGACTCTGGAGTGACGGACTGGGGGCTGACTGGAGATTGAGCTGATCGCCCAGTTCATCAGGCCAGGCCGATTCAGCCGTTGATGTGAGCCACGGCCCGCATGGCAGCCGAGGCCGCCTCCTCCACATCGCCCTCCTTGCCAGCCAGGGTGAGACGGCCGAAGGCGCCCACGGCCTTGACATCCACCACCGTGATGTTCGACGACTTCTCGGCCTCATTGGCGGCCATCAGCACGTAACCGGCGGGCTCGGTCTCGAGGATGAACATGCTCATGCCCGCCTGAATCATCGAACCGCGGCGGTTGAGGCGGTTGATCAGAACGGCGTGGTCCGGGGTGATGGCGCGGATGATCTCCGTCCAGGTCACCTCACAGCGGCTGCGGCGATCAATGCTGCTGCCGATCGCCTCCAGCACCACCTCACCGGAGTGGAGCACGTTGCTCTGGTCGCGGTGATACATCGCAATCGAGCCGAAGGCCCGCTCCACCACCATCTGGCCGAGACGCACCGTGCTCGCCTTGAGGGCGATGTCAGTGACCCGGTGCACGGCCATGCCCGGCGACACCTCCAACCAGAGGCAGGCATCCCCTGGGATGGGGAGGAAGCCCTGGGAGACGGTGCCCATGTAGGCCGCCAGCTGGGGCTGGAGCGAATCGAGGAACACATAGGTGCGCAGCTCGATCGACTGCACGTGACTCGACTGGCGGGCGATGCGGCGCCCTTCGCTGTCGGTGGTGATCACGCAGCTGGCGCCGTCGCGATCGCCGATTCCGGCGCTGCCGGTGATCTCAGTGCCGCCGACCCGCAGCGTTCCGCGGCGCCGGCTGATGGCACGGTCGTCGCTGGAGAGGGAGCGGGAAAACCTGGAGTCCATCACGGCGCGGTCGCGCCACCTCGCAGAGTGGACACGACGCCTGGGCCCGGGGCGGGGCAGACAGCGCCATGAAGTTTGGGCGAATCCTACCGGTGAGACGATCCCGAACTGCTGACAACAGCCCTGATCCGCTGACCCTGGCCCCAGCTCGGTGATCAGGACTCCCGATCAGAGCGATCACCACCGCCGATGCCACGGTTGCTTGCGCCCATCCGTTGCTGGAGGGCCTCAATCGCGGCTCAGCGGAGCCCGCTGACGCCGATCGCCCCGACGGGGATGTGCCTGAGGGCTGCTTCGCTGAATCCCCCCGGCGGGCTGAGCCACGGTTAAACCGGCTCCAGCAAACCGGCTCCCGCGGCCGGTCAGGGCCCTTGCGGCGCCTGATCCAGCCGGTACCGTCCGGCCAACTTCGCCGCGATCGCCATGGCCAGCCGACGTTCCGCTGACGCTTCCCGCTCGGTCGGCCCCGAGCTGGCTCACCCCCTGGGGGCCACGGCCAGCGAGGCGATCCCCAGCGAGGACAACCGCGCGACGTGGCCCGATTGGATCGCCCAGGCGGCGGAGCAGGGAATCAAACCGGAGCAGGCTCTGGCCTTCATCGGTCTCGGCCTGATGCGCAGGATGGCCGCCGCCGGCCAGGATCAGCCCTGGATCTGGAACGACGAGCAGGACGGTGGTCAGGCCGATCTGGCGGGTCTGCGCCAGCGGCTCGAACTCACCCAGCTGGCCCTGCAGACCGGCGCCCCCCTGAGCACCGCCGAGGTGAGTCAGCTGCTCGGCGCCCGCCCCGGTGCTGCCCAGATCGAACGGGGCGGCCTGGTGGCCCGGCGGCTGAGCCGCAATGTCTGGAAGCTCAGCCGCGCCGCCGAGTCCGCTGAGCGGGCCTCGACGAGCTTCAGCGAAGGCTTCCGCCGCCGCCTCTGAGGCGGCCTCCTGTGCCGGAATGATGACCTCGAAGCCGCAATCCCGAACAGATGTAACGCAGTCCTTCGGCAGCGGCTCCGGACTCGCTAGGCCTTAGGCGATCTATTAGGGAGTGCCCCTTCCATGGGCGTGTCCGTCGCTGATGCGGCTCCGGCTTCCCCTGAGTTGCTCAACCCCGAGCTGCTCAAACAGAGTGGCCAACGCGAAGTCTTCTGTGGCCTGACCTCGATTGTCTGGCTGCATCGGCGCATGCCCGATGCCTTTTTCCTGGTGGTGGGCTCGCGCACCTGCGCCCACCTGGTTCAGTCAGCCGCCGGGGTGATGATTTTCGCCGAGCCTCGCTTCGGCACGGCGATTCTGGGCGAACGGGATCTGGC
>Ga0194063_10001593_pt1 | contig 14609 bp, 16 predicted proteins | sample SepL3720m_MetaG_FD_155459 | JGI IMG/M metagenome (GOLD analysis project Ga0194063, IMG submission 155459) | Anoxic zone freshwater microbial communities from boreal shield lake in IISD Experimental Lakes Area, Ontario, Canada - Sep2016-L373-20m | ecosystem: Environmental > Aquatic > Freshwater... | reverse complement strand
CCGCCACCCTCCAGGGAGCAAAGGTCATCGACATGTTCCGCGCCCTCTTCCGATCCTCCCCAACCCACGCCCAAGATGTGATTTTCGGCTCCACGCCAATGGTGAACCTATCGGGCTAAACTGTTACTTTCCGCTTCATGAGCTGGAGGGGAAGAAAATCGGGATTATTGGATTTGGACAAATCGGGCGGCAGGTTCGGCGGGGTGGCTCATGCTTTTGGAATGCGCGTATCTGCCGTTGTCCGTTCGCCGAAATCCGCTTGATCTATATTCGCAGCGACTCATCTGGTTTTGTGAGTTTTTCTGGGAATGTCGTTTTTCCCGCTGAATGTCGTGATTGAGTGCAACAACATACTATGAGAATTGATGCTCACGCCCACGGGATTTATGGTCTTCCCCCAAAGCCCGCCAATTTGGAATCGTATATCGATGCCTGCAGAACGAGGGGGATCGATAAAATTGCCCTTATCGGAGGGGAGGAGGCAATGTTTGAAATGCAGGGAAAGTGTCCGGATTTTGTCATTCCGATCATCTATCTCGACATCGATACAGCACAACCTGCCGACGTCCGTCGGGTGATGGATAAAGGGGCGCGGGGAATCAAGTTCATCTATCCCATGCGATCTTATGGCGATGACGCTTACTTTCCGCTCTACGAGGAAATCAATAGACTCGGCGGCACGATTGTCTTTCATACCGGCTATGTCATGGTCGGGCTTTTCGACGGGGCGACAAGTGCCACTGCGGTGCCGTCCTATCGCAAGCCGTCGCTTGTCGATATCTCAGACATGCGCCCGACCGCGATCGACAGAATCGTCAGAGGGTATCCAGACCTCAAAATCCTGTTGGCGCATTTTGGCAACCCCTGGTGGGAGGAGTGTTGGAAAATGATCGCTTCCCACAAGAATGTGTATGCGGATTTCTCCGGGGGCACCGCCTATCGAAAGTCCATGAAACTGTGGAGCGAGATGTTTGCTCCCGATGGAAAGCTTGATGCCGCCACGGCAGGCAAGCTGTGCTTCGCTTCTGATTTCTGCTACTTTTTGGACGACAACCCCTTCGGATTCGAGCCCTTTATTGAGTTTTACGAGCGGTTCTTCGACCGGGTGGGGATGCCGGATGAACTGCGTCTGCGCATCAACTCCGGCAACAGCAGGCATCTATTCGGTCAGAGTGTCGCGTAACTCGGGCTCTTCCCTGCTGCATGGTTTACCGGCCCCCGTCCACAACGACGGTTTGTCCGGTAACATAGGCGGCACCGACCGCGAGGAAAAACATGACGTCGGCAACATCTTCCGGCGTGCCGACACGTTTCATCAATGTGTTCTCAACGGATTTCAGGCGCCGCTCCTCCGGCCAGCTTTTCGTCCAAGGAGTATCAATCCATCCCGGAGCCACTGCGTTAACCCTCACATCAGGCGCGAGCGCTCTAGCGAGATTTTGCGTGAGGTTGATGAGTCCGGCCTTGCTTGCCGCATAGGGGATACTGCTGGCTTGGCCATTCATGCCGGCAACCGAGGCGGTATTCACAACCGCCCCACGCCGATTCTTCAATAACGGAGCCGCGGCCCTGGTCATTCGGAACGGCGCAACAAGATTCACATTCAAGAGACTGGTCCACAGCCCGTCATCCAGAGCAGCGATGTCGGCGAAAGCCACCGGGGTGGAGACCCCGGATGTTCCCGCGTTATTGATGAGAAAATCCAATCCTCCGAATCTCTTTTCGATGTCCCGCATCAACAAGGAAGGAGTGTCCGGATCTCCGGCGTTCGCTGTGACGAAAGCGATCAATTCCTGTGCGTTTTCTGGCATCCCTCCTTCTTGAGCGAGGGCAAGGACCGTGGCCTCTGCCTGGGGAGTGATATCCGCCACCAGGACCGCAGAACCGGCAGCCAATAAACGCCGCGCTATTGCCAATCCGATCCCGGATCCGCCTCCGGTAACCATCGAGACTTTTCCATGGAGGGCATTTTCGGTCATCATTTAAAAATATCCGACATTGTGCGATTGATTTTCGGCAGGTCTGATTGTCCTCAGTATTTTTGCAAGAATACTGGATGTTGGTCTGGATTAAGCGGCAGAATATTTCGCCACAAGATGATGCCGAATGAGTCGCTTTTGGCGGATCAAATTTTGAGGGTGAGCGTGTTGGAGCGGCTGTTTTTGGAGCTGAGCATGGAGCAGTTTGAAGCGAACTCGAAAAAACTTGAGGAAAGCGAAGAAGACGCAAGCGCCGGAGTGCGTGATGTGGATCGCAACGTGCTCGAGCAGTTGCCCGAGGCGGCCTAACAGACCGCGGTTTGCAGCTTGGTTTCAACAGACGCCGCCCGCTGAGTGTCGGCGGAACTCACCTTCTGGGGTTTTGCACTTTCCCGAGGTTTGACCGGGTCGGCTTTTGCCGCTTTGGCTGGTTCCACAGCACGCGCCGGTTGATCAACCGGATGATCTTTCAACCATTTCTTGTCTTTTCCTGAACGTTTTCCTGCGGCTTCGGAGCCCCGGCATACTACGGTCTCTTCAGCTTCTGAAGCGCGTCCCGCAGTCCCCGCTTCGCCGGGGGCTCGTCATCCATGATCAGAACCTTCATTGACCCTCTGCATAATCTGAATGGTCACGACAATCCAGTTTCGCAGTCCAAGCCGTAATGCTTTTTGTCGAGGGTATGACAACGAACTTTTTAGAAATCGGAAAACGTCTCGACGATAGATATCAGCCGATTTTCAACCGATTTCAATCAGCGAAAATCAAAGTCAATCACGCCAGAAGTTAAAAAGCTCGCTATTAATCACGCTGCGTTCGGAACGCTTGTAGAGAGCATCGATTTTTTGGATTCGAGCCTGGCGTTTAAGGGATGACAATCGGTTCATCGCCTGAAAGCACCCCCTCCCACCATTTTTTTGCAACGGCGTGAAATGGCGATGTGCTGTCGTAAGCGAAGTGCCTTGATCCGTGCTTTGCAAAGCGGACTGTGAAGCCATATGATTTCGTCATGAAATCGCATTTGCTTTTTGAGGCGGCGTGCCGGCGGATCCCCGGCGGGGTCAATTCTCCGGTGCGGGCATTCCGGGGAGTCGGCGGCGAGCCGTTTTTCACGAAGGCCGCGAAGGGCTGCCGTCTGCTGACCGTCGATGACCGGGAGCTGATTGATTATGTGGGCACGTGGGGGCCGGCGATTCTGGGGCACGCGCCGGAGGTGGTGATCTCGGCGGTGCGCGAGGCCGCCGCGCTCGGGCTCAGCTTCGGGACACCCAACCCGCTCGAGGTCGAGATGGCCGAGACGATTTGCCGGTTTGTGCCATCGGTCGAAAAAGTGAGGATGGTGAACAGCGGGACCGAGGCCACGATGAGCTGCATCCGCCTTGCGCGCGGGTTCACGGGCCGCGACAAGATCATCAAGTTCGAAGGCTGCTACCACGGGCATGTGGATTCGTTGCTGGTCAAGGCCGGCAGCGGGGCGCTCACGCATGGCACTCCCGACAGCGCGGGGATTCCTGCGGCGCTTGCCCGCCTGACGATCACGATCCCCTTCAACCATCCGGAGGCCGCGCGCGCAGCTTTTGCAGCCAACCCCGGGGAAATCGCCGCGCTCATCCTCGAGCCGGTTCCCGCCAACGCCGGGCTCTACCTCTCGCAGCCCGGCTTCCTCGAGGGACTGGAAAAACTCTGCCGCGAATCCGGCGCGCTTTTGATTTTCGACGAGGTGATGACCGGCTTCCGCCTCGCCCGTGGCGGCGCGCAGGAAATTTACGGGATCCGTCCGGATCTCACGGCGATGGGAAAAGTCATCGGCGGCGGGCTCCCGGTCGGCGCGTTCGGCGGGCGTGCGGAAATCATGGACCTCCTGTCGCCCGACGGTTCGGTTTATCAGGCGGGGACGCTTTCCGGAAATCCGATCGCCATGGCCGCCGGGCTTGCGCAGCTCCGCGAACTCGAGCGCTGCCACGGCTGGTCCCAGCTCGAAGAGATCGGCTCGCACTTCGAATCCCTCGCGCGCAAAGCGCTCCGCGGACTCCCCTGCACGTTCCAGCGGATCGGCTCGATGTTTTGCCTCTATTTCCGCGAGGGTCCGGTGCTCCGGCTTTCCGATGCGATGAAAAGCGACCGCGAGCAGTTCGCGAAATTTTTCCACTTCTGCCTGGGGGAGGGAATTTATTTTGCGCCCTCGCAGTTCGAGTCCGGCTTCCTCTCGGTCGCCCATGCGGGCGTGGATATCGACGAGACCGCGCGCGTCATGGCCGCCGCGCTCAAGAGCATTTTTTGAAATTCCGGCCGGCCGGAGCCGGGCATTTTTCCTCCGGAAATCGCCGCGCGGATTTTTCCCAAAAAACCGGCACTGAAAAATGCGTGAAAAAAAATCAAGAAAATTTGGAAATTTTTGTTGACGCACATCATCTGGTGACTTATTCACATTTTCCAGTGAGTTATTCACAACATGTTGACAAACCATTTCCCGCGTTTGCGGAGAGAAAGGGGGGATATTAAATGCCAGTAAAGAAAAAAGCGGCTAAGAAAGCCGTGAAGAAAGTTGTTAAGAAAGCCCCGGCCAAGAAGGCCGTTGCGAAGAAAGTGGTCGCCAAGAAGGCGGTCGCCAAGAAGAAAAAATAACCCGCGATCCGTCTGACGACGGATAGCAAAATCAAATTGGGGGAAGCTTCGAACAGCTTCCCCCAATTTTTTTTGCAATCAGGATGTCTGACCTTTTGTTTTGAACCTGGATCCGGAGATTCCTCACGCAGAGACAGGGAGCCCGCAGAGAAAAACGGTTTTCGGGTTGGAAAGGGGTTATCGGAAACCGGGCGTCACTTTCGTCCGGATCAAATCTCCACCGTTTCCCCGATGGGCGGGAGCAGGAGGGTGAGGCCCGCTTGGGAGAAAACGTCGGAGGCATCATCCTTCACGATTTCGATCGGCGGAAACGTGTTGTAGTGGACGCCGACGACGATGGTGGTTTCGACGAATCCGGCGGCGCGGGCCGCGTCGGCGGCACCCATCGTGAAATTGTCGCCGATCGGCAGGACGGCGAAGCGGAGGGAAAACTCCGCGGGGATGAGCTTCATGTCCATCGTGAGCGCGGTGTCGCCGGAGTAGTAAAATGCGCCCTCCGCGAACTCGACGACGTAGCCGCCGGGATTGCCTCCGGGCGTGCCGTCGGGAAGCGTGCTCGAGTGGACCGCGCTGGTCATTTTCACCCGGCCGAAGGGGAACCTCTTCGACCCGCCGTGATTCATCGGGGCCAGGTTGGAGACGCCTTGGCGGCCGAGCCATTCGGAGATCTCCCAGTTGCAGACAACCACCGCCCCGGTCTGTCCCGCGAGGGCGACCGCGTCGGCCACATGATCCACGTGTCCGTGGGAAAGAAGGATGGCATCCGCCGCGATCTTCGAAACCTCCACGCGCTTCGCCAGCGGGTTCGGCGTGATGAAAGGGTCGAAGAGCAGCCGGTGACCGCCGCACTCGACAAGAAAACACGAGTGTCCGAAATAGGTGAGCTTCATGGCAGCTCCGACGGAAGCACAGCCGCGCCCGCGACGCAATGCCGATTCCCGCAGCTCAAATCAGACATCCTGATGTCATCCGTTTTCCTCGCCAATTCATTTTCTCCCGGAGAGGACAGGATGTCTGAACTTTTTTTCAGCAAGGAAGAAGACGTGCGGGCTTGCTGTTTTGCACGTCACAGCCCGAGGACGCGGGCCAGCATTTTTTCGTCGGGCGAGGGGCCGACCAGGGCGAGGGCGATGCGGGAGGGATCGAGAATCGCGCGCGCCGCCTCGCGCACCTCTTCCGCCGTCACCGCGCGGATCTTCTCGTGCACGGATTCCGGATCCACAATTTTCCCGTAAACGAGGACCGAGCTGCCGAGGCGCATGTTCTGGCTCGAGGTGCGCTCGAGCGACATCCGGCTCGAGCCGACCGCAAATTCCTTCGCGCGTTTCAGCTCGGACGGCGCGGGCGGCCGCGAGCACATCCGCTCGAAATCCGCGAGGATCAGGCGCAGGGATTTTTCGAGGTTCTTCCGGTCGAGGCCGACCGCGATGTGGAAGGCGCCGCTGTCATCAAGCGTGAGCGGATGCGTGCTCACCGAGTAGCAGAGCCCGCGCTTTTCCCGCAGCTCCTGAAAGAGCCGCGAGCTGGCATTCCCTCCCAGGATGACATGCATCAGGTGGCAGGCGTAGCGGCGTTCATCCATGTGGCTGAACGCCGGCAGCGCGAGGGCGACCTGGGTCTGCTGGACATCCCGACCCTCCACTTTCAGGCGCGGTTTCGACGGTTGCGCCGGGGCCGGCTTCGCGACCGGCTTCCGGCCTTTGCCCAATCCGGCAAGCTGGCGGCCGACCCGCTCGACGACGTCCTCGTGGCGGATCTTCCCCGCTGCCGACACGACTGTGCTGGCCGCATGGTAGTGGCTCGCCCGGTAGGCGAGAAACTCGTCGCGGCCGAACCCCTCGATTGTCTCGATCGTGCCGGTGATCGGACGCCCGAGCGGATGGCGCGGCCAGAAGAGCGTATTGAGAAGCTCCTGGACGTGGGAGGACGGCTCGTCGCGATACATCAGGATCTCCTCGCCGATGACCCCGCGCTCGCGCTCGATGTCCTGCTTCAAAAGTTTCGGGGCGGTATAGATGTCGCAGAGGACTTCGCAGACCCGAGGGAAATATTCCGCCGCCGCCGTCGCGTAGTAGCAGGTCCGTTCCTCGGCGGTGTAGGCGTTCATGTCCCCGCCCACCCCCTCGATCTCCTGCATGATCCGCTTCGCCGATCGTGTTCCCGTGCCCTTGAAGAGCATGTGCTCGATGAAATGCGAGATCCCGTTCAGGGCGGCCGGCTCGTGTCGCCCGCCCACCGAAGCCCAGATCCCCATCGCCGCCGTCTGCGCGTGCGGCATCTCGCAGGTGGCCACGCGCAGCCCGCCGGGCAGCGTTGTCAGCTTGGTGACATGCGACATCACCCGACCCAGTCAAACCGCACAACCTGCTCGATGGCCGGATGCAGGCTGTGGTGAACCGGGCAGGCCAGAGCGGCGTTTTCGAGGGTTTTGCGCTTCGGATGATCCGGCGGCAGCGGGATCACAAACGCGACCTCGAGCTTCGTGATCCGGCGCGGCGAGTCGGACGACATCACCTTGTCCACTCCGACCTTCATGTCCCCAAGCGCTACCCCGTGCTGCTCGGCGGCGATTCCCATGATCGTCGCCATGCAGGCCCCGAGCGATGCGGCCGCCAGATCGGTCGGAGAAAATGACTTGCCCTTGCCGCGGTTGTCCACCGGCGCGTCGGTTAGAACCTTCGCCCCCGACGGCCCGTGTTCGACCTCGCAACGCAACGCGCCCAAATAAGAAATATCGACGTGAACCATCAGGGAATTCACGCAGAAATCCCCGGCCTCCGCAACAACTCGCTGAAAAAACATGCCCGCTTGCATGCGAGCAGGCCATTTAAGAAGGGAGAGGGGGAAACGGGATCGCTTCTTTACATCCGGTGAGGGGAAAATTTCAAAACCCCGAGATTCGGGATCAGGCAAAGGTTCATGAATTTTTTTGCGCTCGCAATCCCGCCGAGAAAACGGCAGTTCTTTTCGGCTGCTGCGAAGCATCTTTGCGGCGTCGGGGAATGCTCCGCCACAAAAAGAAACCATTGCAGACGATCAAATTTTCCATATTGCTCCACCCGTCGGGCGTCCTCAGCCTGCCCCGCTTTCTGCTCTAGATTGATGGCCGGTCATCCAGATTCCTCCTGTGCCGCAAAGCCTGTGGCGACGCGGATTGTCGGCGCGGCCGAGGGGATCCCGGCCGCCGCCGCGCTGCTCGCCGCCGGCGAGGTCGTCGCCCTCCCGACCGAAACCGTCTATGGCCTCGGCGCCGCCGCACTCGACCCGCTTGCCTGCGCGAAAATTTTTGAGGCGAAGGGTCGTCCGCTCACCGACCCGCTGATCGTGCATATTCCAACGCGAGAGTGGCTGGATCGCTTGGCGGAAGTTTCCGAAACTGCCGCGCGGCTCGCGGATCATTTTTGGCCGGGCCCGCTGACGCTTGTCCTTCCGCGCCGGAGTCTTGTTCCCGACATCGTGACGGCCGGGCAGGAGACGGTCGCCGTGCGGATGAGCGCGCATCCGGTTTTTCAAGCGATTCTGGAGGCGTATGGGAAGCCGGTTGCGGCACCGAGCGCGAACCGGTTCGGACGGATCAGCCCGACCTCGGCGGAGGATGTGATCGAGGAGCTTGGCGGGCGAATCCCGCTCGTGCTCGACGGTGGTCCCTGCGCACACGGCGTCGAGTCCACGATCGTGCTCGTGCGCGGCGGAGAGCTTCACATCCTGCGGAACGGCCCGGTCACGGCCGGGGAGCTTGCCGGGTTTGGAACCGTGCGCGGACGCGTCGCCGGAATCTCGGCGCCTGGCGGACTGGCCAGCCATTATGCTCCCCGGACACCGCTCGTGATCGCGGGGAGTTGCGTTCCTGCGGAGGCCGGGCTTCTCGCATGGCAGAGCGCGGGCGGGGGATTTGCGCGCGTCGAGCGGCTTTCGGAAACGCAGGATCTTCGCGAGGCTGCCGCGAATCTTTACGGAGCGATGCGGCGGCTCGACGCGGCCGGGCTGAAGCTGATCATCGCCGAGCCTGTGCCTGAGACCGGGCTCGGGGCAGCCATCATGGAGCGCCTGCGCAAGGCGGCCGCACGATGAGCCGCAAGCTGAACACGAAGGCGAGCGGGGTCATCGCGGTCGCGGTGATGTGCAGCCGCTTGCTCGGACTCGTGCGAGAGGTGCTCTTCAACTCGCTCTTCGGCACGGCGGCGATGGGGCTCTTCATCATCGCGTTCCGCATCCCGAACCTCCTCCGGGATCTCTTTGCCGAAGGCGCACTCTCGACCGCGTTTGTGACCGTCTTTTCCCAGCGAATCGAAAAGGAAGGCGAGGCCTCCGCATGGGCGCTCGCCGGAAAGATGATGACGCTTGTCGCCGTCTTCATGAGCCTCGTGAGCCTGCTCGGGGTGCTGTTTTCCAGCCAGCTCGTGGGCCTGCTCGCCCCCGGCTTCGCTCCGGCCGACGCCGGCTTCACGATCCTGCTCACGCAGATCATGTATCCGTTCATCCTTCTCGTCTCGCTCGCCGCGCTCGTCATGGGGATGCTCAACTCGAAAAACATTTTTGCGGCGCCGGCGATGGCCTCGAGTTTTTTTAATATCGGCTCGATTGTTGGCGGCGTGGTTTTTGGATGGTTTATCGACCGGGGTTTCGGGCGGAACGCGCTCGTCGGTCTCGCGCTTGGCACGCTGCTTGGCGGGCTTTTGCAACTGACCACCCAGCTTCCGAGCCTGCGCCGGGCGGGGTTCCGGTTCCGGGCGGATTTCCGCTGGGCGGATCCGGGGATCCGGAGGATTTTGGCCTTGATGGTTCCCTCGGTGATCGCGGCGAGCGCGGTGCAGATCAACGTGCTCATCAACACCGGGTTTGCCGCCAGCGTGGGCGCGGACGCCGTGACGTGGCTCAACAGCGCGTTCCGGCTGATGCAGCTTCCGATCGGCGTCTTCGGGGTCGCGGTGGCCACGATCACGCTCCCGGTCGTCTCGCGGATAGCGGCCGACGCCGACACGAGCGCGTTCGGCCCGACGCTCGGCAAGGCGATGAGGCTCGCGGTTTTTCTCACGCTGCCCGCCGCCGTCGGCCTATGGTTCGTCGCCGGCCCGGTCATCGGGCTGATCTACGAGCACGGGAAGTTCGTGGCGAACGACACTGTGCAGACCGGGGTGGCGCTCCAGCTCTACGCGATCGGCCTCGTGGCATATTCGTGCATCAAGGTTCTTTCGCCGGCGTTCTACGCGATCGACCGGAAGTGGACGCCGATGCTGGTGAGCTTTGCGTCCATCGCGCTCAACCTTTCCCTCAACTACTATTTCATGTTCTCCCTCGGGCTCGGGCATCGCGGGCTCGCGCTCTCGACCACGATCTGCGCGATCCTGAATTTCGCCGCCCTGTATTTCCTGATGCTCAAACCCGCACGCACACTCGACAGCGCGCGTTTCCTGCTTTCGCTCGGGCGCTGCGCGCTGGCGGCGGTGCCGCTGGGTGCCGTCTGCTGGGCGGGAATGCACTTCTCGCAAACCTTCTTTCCCCAGCAATTTTTCTGGCAGCGGGCCGCAATGCTTTTCGCGACGATCGGGGCAGCCCTGCTCGCCTACCTGGTCGCGTGCTTCCTGCTCGGGGTCGAGGAAACCGGCGAGGCCGCGCGGATCGCTCTGCGCAAGCTCAGGCCCTCTCCTGGAAAGAAATAGAGGCGGACATCCTGCACGGCCACCAGACTTGAGATCAGGCCGCCATGTAGGGGAGCTTCGCGGCGCAGGCTTTCACTCCATCAAGGCTCTCGAGGAGATCGGCGATGGCGTCCCAGCGGCCGGTCACGAGCGCCTCTTTCGCATGCTCGGGCAGCGCGGCCGCAAAGTCCATGTCCGCAACGCTCACCTTCCCTTCCATGAGATCCACCGTGAGAAGAGCGGCCGGGTCGGACTCGATGAGCGCGGCCACGGCGCGGAGGTCATCCGGCTTCATCACGGCGCAAGGCATCCCGAGCGTTGTGGAATTTCCAAAGAAAATCTCCGCGAAGCTCTCGGCAAGAATCGCGCGAAACCCGAAGCGATAGAGCGCCTGCGGGGCGTGCTCGCGGGAACTGCCGCATCCGAAATTCGATCCCGAAAGCAAAATCCCGGCACCGGCAAACCGGGGGTCGTCGAGCGGATGAACTTTTTTCTCCGCCTCCGTCGCGGCCCGCGCGTCCTTGAAGGTGAACTCGCCGAGCCCGTCGAATGTCACGCACTTCATGAAGCGCGCCGGAATGATCCGGTCGGTATCAATGTCGTCCCCGGGCACATAAACGCCGCGGCCGGTTACCTGGGTGATTTTTTCAAGAGACATGGTTGGGAAAATTTGAAATTGGAAATGGGAAATGCGCGCTTTTTTTTGAATCTGCGTACCTCTGCGTCAAAAAACTCTGCGGGAACTTATTTTATCGGACGTTGAAGATTTCGCGGGCGTCGGAGATTTCCCCGGTGAGGGCGGCGGCGGCGACCATGAGCGGGCTCATGAGGACGGTGCGTCCGGTCGGGCTGCCCTGGCGGCCTTTGAAATTCCGGTTGCTCGAGCTGGCGCAGAGCTGATCGCCGACGAGCTGGTCCGGGTTCATGCCGAGGCACATCGAGCACCCGGCGCCGCGCCATTCGAATCCTGCGTCCTTGAAGATCGCGGCCAGGCCCATGCTCTCGGCAAGCGCTGCCACGGCCTGGGATCCGGGAACAACGAGCGCCTTGACTCCGGCGCGGACTTTGCGGCCTTTGATGTGCCTGGCGACCTCGGTGAGATCGCTGAGGCGGCCGTTGGTGCAACTGCCAAGGAATGCGACATCGACCTTGGTCCCCTTGATCGGCTGGCCGGCCTTGAGGTGCATGTGGGCAAGCGCCTCTTCCGCCGTCGCGCGATCCTTCTCCGGGACTTCGTCCAGCCGCGGCACGTTTTCATCAATGAAGATTGCCTGTCCGGGATTGATCCCCCAGGTCACCGTCGGCGCGATGTCTTCCGCGCGGAACGCGACCACGTCGTCGTAAGATGCGCCGGAATCGGAGGCCGAGGCCTTCCATCGCGCGACAGCGGCGTTCCATTGTCCGGCGCCCGGTGCATACGGGCGGCCCCGCAGATACGAAAACGTCGTTTCATCCGGGTTGACATACCCGACCCGGGCCCCGCCCTCGATCGACATGTTACAAACCGTCATGCGCTCCTCCTGCGTGAATGCGTCGAACGTGCCGCCGCCGTATTCGTAGGCGAAGCCGAGCCCTCCGTTCACGCCAAGCTGCCGGATGATGTGCAGGATCACATCCTTCGAATAAACCCCGGGCGCAAGTTTTCCGTCCACGTTGATCCGCCGGACTTTCGGCTTGCGGATCGCCATCGTCTGGGTGGCGAGGACATCGCGCACCTGGCTCGTGCCGATGCCGAAGGCGATCGCCCCGAACGCGCCATGAGTCGAGGTGTGCGAGTCGCCGCACGCGATCGTCGTGCCGGGCTGGGTGATCCCCTGCTCGGGCCCGACGATGTGGATGATCCCCTGCTGGCCGGTCGGCAGGTCGAAAAACTTGATGCCGGAGTCCGCGCAGTTTTTGCGCAGCGCCTTGATCATGGCGTCCGCCAGGCTGTCGCTGAACGGTTCGTCGCGCTCGTCGGTCGGCACGATGTGATCCACCGTCGCAAACGTGCGGGACGGATACAGCACCTTCAGGCCCAGGTCGCGCAGCATCCCGAACGCCTGCGGGCTGGTCACCTCATGGATCAGGTGCGTGCCGATCAGGAGTTGCGTGGATCCGTTCGGGAGCACCCGCACGGCGTGCGACTCCCAGACTTTGTCGAGTAGCGTCCGGCTCATGATGATGAAGTAAAAAGTTGGCGCGGAATGCGGGCGTGGCAGAAAAACCCCGGGCCGCGCGCCCGACGGTTTACCGTGCCGCGTTCGTGGTGCCGGAAAGCATCCGGCACCGGCGGCGGCGGCAATTATTTCGCGGGCGTTTTCCCCTTCCCCAGCGCCTTTGTGAGACGGCTTTTCCTCCGGTCCGCGACGTTCCGGTGGATGATCCCGCGCTTGGCGGCCTTGTCGAGATCGGAAGTGAGCTTCACGAATTCGGACTTGGCAACGTCCGCTTTCCCCTCGGCGAGGGCCTTGCGGAATTTCTTTTGTTCGGTTTTGATGCCGGCGATGACGCCGGCGTTGAGTTCACGTTTGCGCGCACTTTGGCGCGCGCTTTTTGCTGCGGATTTGGTGTTGGCCATAAAATGAGTGTTTGGTGCCAGAGGGGAGAATCGAACTCCCGACCAAGGGCTTATGAGTCCCCTGCTCTACCGCTGAGCTACCCTGGCGTGGGTCAAGCACAATATCGCTTTCCCTCCGGCGGACAAGGTTCAATTTCTGCGGTTTTTTCCATAGGGTGCAGGACAAAAATCTTCTGTCAAGCGGCGAGAGCCAGCAGGTCGTTTTCTGCGGCGCGTGAGTTGAGGCGGTATTTCCAGAACGAGTCCAAGCGTCGGCTGGCATGGATGCAACGGAAGGCGAGGACTTTATCGGCTCCCGGCTCACCCCAAAACATGCCCGATTGCTTGCATCGTTTTCCGATGACGGTGCGGCAGCCCGCTTCGATGACCCCGGAGCCGATGAAGTATTTTTTGGCCCGGAAGGTGCCGTATTGCATCCGGGATACGTTGTTCACGAAGTAGCCCAAGGCTGTTTCCACCTCTGGAACTTTTCCCCGCTCAAGGGCCTCCTTGCGGGCCTGTTTGATGATGCGTTCGATCCCATTGTGGCTCATCAGTTTTTTCCAGTAATGTCTGCGCCGCTTGTTCCAGGCGGCGTCCTCTTTGCCCCAGAGGGTTTCGATCAGAGTCTGCATGTGCTCCAGGGCGTGGTAGAAGTCCACGATCTGGACCGCGTCGGGAAAGTAATCGTGCCCGAGCTTTTCCAGACCGGCTGCCCCGTCGATGAGCAGAACGACTTCCTTGGCCGAGAACAAGCCGCGCCGGATGGTCTCGCGCCGCAGGGCGATTCCGAAGTCGGAGGGACTCTGGAAGCCGGAAAGGTAGGTGGTGGACTCGTGGTCACGAAGAGGGCGGCCTTTGTCATCTTCCGTGTGCTGGGTGAAGACGCAGCCCAGCATGGCCATGCGGGTTTTGGCTTTCCCGTCGGGGGCTTTTCCTTTGCGGCCGTCGAGTTCTTCGCCACGCATGGGCACTCCGGTGGCATCCGCGCTGATGTAGAGGATTTTTGCCTGGCAGGGACCGGGAGCCGATTCTCTTTTCTGCCAAGCCACGGCGTTCTCGCCCACGCGTGCGACCACGCGCTGGATCTGTCGCTCGGAGACGGAGATGCCGCCGACTTCCCGAAGGTGTTTGGAGCCTTCCAGGAAGCTGGACTCGTCTCCTCCCTCCAGGCAGATGAGCCGCGCAAGTGCCGGGGTGTATGCCACTTCAATGCCGAGAGCCGCATCTGCCGGGCAGTGACCGCATTTTTTCCCGGGATGGTAGTAGTATTGGCGCATCAGCGGGAAGGTGCCGAACATGCCCTGCACCATCAGCGGCTCGCGTCCCTTGCGCTGCTCGCCCGGCTTGGGCAGATAAGTGCCATCAATGCGATCGACGGCTTGCTGGAGCAGGAAGCCAACCAGTTCGTTGGCCGGTTTGAAGATGGCTGCCCGCACCAGGACTTCCAACTCGGCGACGGCGGTTCCAGCGGGCGTTTTTTTGCGAAAGGCCGCGATCAAGTCTTGGATTTCGGCCTCTTGGGCGATGGAGATCTTGGGATCAGAAGTTTTTTTTTGCCGCCGGCCTTGCGCTCCTGGCGAGTTTGCTCGGTGATCCGGTGCTCATATTCGCCCACCAGAGTCTGGAAGCGATTGTGGGCATCAATGTTCTCTTGGGCTTGAGCCACCTGTTCAGTCGGCACATATTCGGTCACATTGCGCCCGCCCTCCCTTCGCTGGAGATTGAAGTAGGAGCCTGTGGGGCCTTGGCGGATCACGGAGAGTTTCCCACGCTCCATTCGCTCGATGGATGCAATTTGTTGAAGGATATCGCGAGGATCAGTTT
>Ga0194063_10001592_pt1 | contig 14615 bp, 12 predicted proteins | sample SepL3720m_MetaG_FD_155459 | JGI IMG/M metagenome (GOLD analysis project Ga0194063, IMG submission 155459) | Anoxic zone freshwater microbial communities from boreal shield lake in IISD Experimental Lakes Area, Ontario, Canada - Sep2016-L373-20m | ecosystem: Environmental > Aquatic > Freshwater... | reverse complement strand
CTCCGTGCGGCGATTGTTCTGTTCAGGTTCACTCCAGTCGCTGTCGCGGCGCGGAGCGCCCCTCCCACATTGGGGAAACTCCCTGGTGATCACTCCCTCTTCAATGTGGGAGGCGCACTCCGTGCGGCGACTGTCCTGTTCAGGCTCACTCTTGTCACTGTCGCGGCAGGGGACTGCCCCTCCCACATTGGGGACTGCCCCTCCCACATTGGGGACTGCCTCTCCCACATTGGGGACTGCCTCTCCCACATTGCTTTCAGTCTCAGGACTATGGTCTCGTAGTTTGATCCCTAATGGAACAAACCGCGCCGTGTCTATTCCATTGGGTATAACGGTGGTAACGTCGTCCGCGGAAAGAGAATGGTTTTCCACTGACACCTTTTGGGCATCTTCCGATACCAGAACCATCGGGCTGGTTTTCCCCGCAAGGAAACGCTTCAGGAATTTGACCCGGAACTTATCATGATAGCCCTGTCCATGCCGGGTCGCCACTACCGGCAGGCCGGTGAAAAAGGACAGGAGCGCCGCATACAGATGTGGCGCATGGTTGTGGGCATGCAGAACATTGACATGATTGTCCCGCGCGAACCGGCGAATTTGGCATGCCAGTTTCCAGTCAATCACGAGGAATCCCGACTCCCGATGGCCACAGAATTTAGCCACCGCCGGTGCGCCATCGTAGAGTTCCCCTTTTTCATCCGTGCAACACAGCACCGACTGAATGCCACGTGCCTGCAAGCCCCCCATCAGATCGCACACCATGCGCTCCATCCCGCCAATTCTCAAACTGGTTACAATGTGGCAGACGCGGAGGGGTTTGAGAGAGGAGACATCAGACCTTAGACCCTCCTTCGCCAAGACTACGAAGGGCGTGCTATAGACATTAGACTTGAGCGATGGCGCTTCTATGGGGGCTTTCTCTTCAATGTGGGAGGCGCAGTCCCCTGCGGCGACTGTTACTCCAAGGTCTCCAGTTGAACCTGTCGCGGCCCTTCGGCAAAGCTCAGGGGTGCCACGGAGTGCCCCTCCCACATTGCCTTCGGTCCGGGGTTCATGGCCTATATACTGTCGCCCCTCTTTTGGAGGGCGAGGTTTATCCGAGCCGGGGACATAAGACGGCTCACGTAAAGTTCGCCCTCCAAGTGCTTCGCACTGGTGTTTGGTCTTGCTTGCTTCCCCGGCTCGGCAAGTCTCGCCCTCCAGATGTTTCACTCTTCCTGAAGACGGCCCACTGCCTACAGTCTTCTCCCGCATCTCTTCCTTCAGTCTCTCGTGGGATGTTCCATCTAGCCAGATGCGGGACCAGACCTCGAAGGAGAGGAAACTCCACAGGGCGATGGAATTGTCGGTTTTGCCAGACCGATGGTCAGTCACCAGTTGCCGCATGGGGTCTATCTTCCAAATCCGGCGTGCCGCGGCCCGTTCATCGTAAAGCCAGTCCAAAAGTCCACCGAGAGTCTTTCCCTGCCGCATCCAGCAAGCCAGGGGAATGCTGAAACCCAACTTCGGACGGGTGATGATCGCATCAGGAATGCGCCCGGCCGCCACGTGCCGGAGAATGGCCTTGCCGCGCAGACCCTCGAATAGTTGTCCGACGGGAATGGTCAGGGCGAAATCCACCAGTTCGTGATCCAGAAAGGGAACCCGCGACTCCACACCGCTGGCCATACTCATGCGATCCTGTCGCTGAAGCACCGACACCAGGTACGTCCGCAAATCCAGATCCAGCGAGGCGGCCACGGGATCATCGTCCGAAATATCAAGGGAACAACGATAGTCATCCGTCGCGCTCATGAAATCGTTGCATAAGAGCATCTGAAGCGCTTCAGACGATACCCATTGCCCTGCCACCATGGCCATTTCCCTTGGAGATATCCCCAGTAGCGGCAACATCGGTGCCCATCGTGCCTTAGGCAGGCAACCGACCATCTGACGGGTCAATGGCCATTGCGCCATCCGGCCAAGTCGCCTTAACCGCCACAATCGCTTGTGCCAGGTGTACCCGCCGAACAACTCATCCGCCCCCTCACCGGTCATCAGCACGGTGACATGGTGCTTGGCCTCCTGGCACATCTTGAACATGGCCACGCTATTGGGGTGGTTCAAGGGTTCGTCATTGAGCCAGGTGCAGGCCGCAAAGTCCGACAGGAAATCACTTTCCTGGTAATGGATGGAATGGTGGAGAGTGCCGAGTTCCTGCGATATCATTGCCGCCCACGAGGACTCATCTTCGGCGTGCCCGTTAAACCCCACGGAAAAGGTATGCAGGCGTTGATTCATCTGGCGCATGGCCAACTGGGTGACGAGACTGGAGTCCAGTCCCCCACTCAATTGACAACCGAGGGGAACATCACTGACCAGTTGGCGGGAAACCGCCTGTTCGAGTTCACGCGCCAAATCCCGCTCATCGACCGGCGCTCCGGAAGACAGTCTTTTCGCGGGAGTCCAATATTCACGATCCTCAATGGCCAGCGTGTCCAGATTGATGGTAATCAGATGCCCGGGGAGAATCTCCACAACATCCTTAAAGAGGGTGTTGCTCCCGCTCAGGTAACGGTATTGGAAGAATTCCTGAAGATGTTCGCGTTGCAACGAAACTGGCGTGGAGACGAGCGCCTTGATTTCAGAGGCAAAGGCCAAGGTGTCCGGGGTCCTCCTGTAATAAAGCGGTTTGATCCCGAGGCGGTCGCGGCAGAGGAGCAGTTTTCGACGTTTTTCGTCGAGGTAGGCGAAGGCGTACATGCCGTTGAGTTTGAGGATGCCGCGATCTCCCTCCTGTTCGAGGAGGTGGAGGATCACCTCGCAATCGGAACCGGAGACGAAGTGGTGACCGGCTTTCAGCAGGGAGGGCCGCAGGTCGCGGTAGTTGTAGATCTCGCCGTTGGAAGTGAGGAAGCGCGTGCCGTCCTCGTTGACAAACGGCTGGCGACCGTTTTGCGACAGGTCGATGATGGAGAGTCGCCGCTGACCCAAGGCCCAATTGGGCCCGGACAGGACAAGTTCATCATCCGGCCCGCGATGGGCCAAAGCGCGGCACATGTCGGTGACGCGTTGCGTTGCCGCTTCGCGCTGAACACCAATTATTCCACAAATTCCACACATAGGACGAGTTTTAGGAGACCATAGACATTAGACCATAGACATTAGACTGAAAGCAATTTGAGAGAGAACACCAGAACGCTGTCTCTTCTCTTCAATGTGGGAGGCGCAGTCCCCTGCGGCGACTGTCCCGTTCAGGATCACCCTCGCTACCGTCGCGGCGCGGAGCGCCCCTCCCACATTGGCGGAAACTCCCTGGTGTTCACTCCCTCTTCTTCAATGTGGGAGGCGCAGTCCCCTGCGGCGACTGTCCCGTTCAGGATCACCCTCGTTACCGTCGCGGCGCGGAGCGCCCCTCCCACATTGGGGAAACTCCCCAGTGTTCACTCCCTCTTCTTCAATGTGGGAGGCGCAGTCCCCTGCGGCGACTGTCCCGTTCAGGTTCACCCTCGTTACCGTCGCGGCGCGGAGCGCCCCTCCCACATTTGGGGAAACTCTCTGGTGTTCACTCCCTCTTCTTCAATGTGGGAGGCGCGCTCCCCTGCGGCGACTGTCCCGTTCAGGATCACCCTCGTTACCGTCGCGGCGCGGAGCGCCCCTCCCACATTGGGGAAACTCCCCAGTGTTCACTCCCTCTTCTTCAATGTGGGAGGCGCAGTCCCCTGCGGCGACTGTCCCGTTCAGGTTCACCCTCGTTACCGTCGCGGCGCGGAGCGCCCCTCCCACATTGGGGAAACTCCCTGGTGTTCACTCCCTCTTCTTCAATGTGGGAGGGGCGCTCCGCCGCGGCGACTGTCCCGTTCAGGTTCACCCTCGTTACCGTCGCGGCGCGGAGCGCCCCTCCCACATTGGCGGAAACTCCCCAGTGTTCACTCCCTCTTCAATGTGGGAGGCGCGCTCCGCCGCGGCGACTGTCCCGTTCAGGTTCACCCTCGTTACCGTCGCGGCGCGGAGCGCCCCTCCCACATTGGCGGAAACTCCCCAGCGTTCACTCCCTCTTCTTCAATGTGGGAGGCGCAGTCCCCTGCGGCGACTCTTTATTCCCTGGCACCCACCTAAGCCTGCGGCGACTGTTCCTCGAACTGATACGGCCAACTTGTCGGCACAATGCCTTTATACTGCTCATGCGCAGATGACCATGGCCACTCACCGGGTGTCGCCACCAATTCCTTTTGCACCGGATTATTCTCAATGTAAGACCGCACAAACTGAAACTGTTTAAGCGTCCTGATGCGAGTCTCATGGAATCCATCCTGCCACTCAGCGCCAGCAAGTCGAAGTCCAGTTGATGTTCCCCGACTGATCCAATGGGACGCTTTCCTCATAAATATCCCCACATCATCCTGCTCACCCGTGTGGAGTAAGAGGTGCCAATGATCAGGCATGACAACAAAGGCAGCAACATCAAGTTGCCCTTGCTCAACATACGACTTGAATGACTCTGCAATTACTTTCGCAACATTGGAAACAAGTAGTGGCAAGCGGGGTTCAAGACACTTGGTTACAAACCAGCAGCCACTCCGCCCATAAACCCGATGACTTCTCAAGTTGGCAGAATGAGGCAGTTTGGAGGGATGGTTTTGGGTCATTCTAAATTCTTCCTATAATCTGTCGCGGCAGGGGACTGCCCCTCCCACATTTGGGGAAACTCCCCAGTGTTCACTCCCTCTTCTTCAATGTGGGAGGCGCGCTCCGCCGCGGCGACTGTCCCGTTCAGGATCACTCTCGCTACTGTCGCGGCAGGGGACTGCCCCTCCCACATTGGCGGAAACCCCCGGTGTTCACTCCCTCTTCTTCAATGTGGGAGGCGCGCTCCGCCGCGGCGACTGTCCCGTTCAGGTTCACCCTCGTTACCGTCGCGGCGCGGACCGCCCCTCCCACATTGGCGGAAACACCCCAGTGTTCACTCCCTCTTCAATGTGGGAGGCGCGCTCCGCCGCGGCGACTGTCCCGTTCAGGTTCACCCTCGTTACCGTCGCGGCGCGGAGCGCCCCTCCCACATTGGCGGAAACCCCCGGTGGTCACCCCCTCTTCTTCAATGTGGGAGGCGCACTCCGTGCGGCGACTCTTCTCTTCTTATGACTATCGGGATCTTGCCTGATGAACTTTTCTTCAAGGCGGACACGCGTGCAACTTTGATTTGTGATCCTGCTCCGAGTTTCTCACGCAGTGCAGCCACCAGAGGAGCAACCTTTGATTCCATCAACTCCTGGTCGGTCAGGACATTCACCTGAACCACCCCCGGCCCAGCCTGTTCAAGTTGATACCCGTAAATCCAGTTGAATTCCTTCATCAAATGCGGGATGAACAGGGCCGTCATCCTTGAACCATTCGCCGCCAGTAGAAACTCCTGACTGCGCCCCTCCACACGCGCCAACAAGGGGAACGGTAACCCACAGGAACAGGACTCGCCCGCCATGGCACCCATGTCGCCGATCTCATAGCGGATAAACGGGGTTGCCTCGTTGCGCAGGTCGGTGACTAGAATCCGCCCAGTCTGACCCGGTGCCGCAGGCTGCCCCTGCTCGTCGATAACTTCAACGAAAAGATTGTCCGATGAGATGTGATAACCCCTGTGCTGCGGGCATTCCATGCCGATCAGCATGAATTCCCGGCTTCCGTAGGACATGAATACCTCATCAGCAAGGGTGGATTGAAGCAGTTCTCGCTGGCCCGGTTGTAGACCTTCGGCACCAGTCACCAACCTGGTGGATTTCCAGGTGAGCGGACCGCTGGTTGTCGCACCCTGGGCGCCTCCCTCCGATACCCGGCCAGTGTCTCTACCGCCGGGGACGGCGGTTACTACAGGTGCTTCGCACTCCCGGCGCGCTCCACGGACATATAACGCCAAATCCACCAGATTCCCGGCATAGCCGACCAGTACCACTGGACGGAATCGATTGATTGCCTTTAAACAAAGGGCCTTCCGGTCATTATCAAAAAAGAAACTGTCGAAATATTCCCGCCGTTGGATGGCGTGTTGCAGTTCCGACCTCAACTTCTTCACGAAAGGGAGAGGCTTGATGGGAGTGCCCCACACGTAATAACTGCGTTGCCCTTCCTCGGCGCCCGCCCACGAGTAGCCCCGATCCGAAACCGCTGTCCGCCATTCGTAACTCTCACGGGTCACGTAAAACCGGGTGGGTTCGCCGGTGGAGCCTCCGGTGGAATGGACAAAGGCCCCCGGCACCGGCGGCCCTTGAAGTGAGGCAAACAAGGCACGCTGATCCTGTCGCGTCCAGATGGGGAGATTGGACGGATTGATCGTATCGCCAACTGTCGGCAGGTTGCCGCAATGGGCTCGCACCTTTTCGGCATAGGCAGGGAATCGGACAATAGCATCCTGGACACGGCGTTGGAATAACTCCGCCTGAAAAGCGGCAATGTCTTCCGGTTTGCGGCAAGCATTTCGCCGCACGTCGCGCCTGATGCGGCTTCTCCCGTAGCCACAAAGGTCACCATACAAATTTGCACTAATCCGGTTAATATTCATTAATTTGTGGTTACTGCTCAGGTAGTCAGAATTCAGGAGTCAGAATGAGATATCCCGCGAAGACATTTGAAGATTGGGTGGTTTGGCAGAAGGCCCACCAATTCGTACTTGCTGTTTACCGTTTATCTTGGTGGAGGTTAGTAAGTTGCTGGAGGCCTGTTCGCAGGCCATTCTGAATTCTGACTCCTGAATACCTGAGTAGTTACAATTTGTGTTTTTCACCTCTTTTGGAGGGCGAGGTTTATCCGAGCCGTGTGAAAAGTCAGGCGCATGAAGCGAGGAAATCCAGATCTTAATCATAATCCCCTCTGGGGCAGGAGATTACGATTAAGTCTTTCCTTCCTCGACTTGTCGGATAACTTTGGCGGGGTTGCCGCCGACGATGCTGTTGGGGGGCACGTCTCTTGTCACCACGGCACCCGCCCCTACCACGGCGCCCTCGCCGATGGTCACACCTTTCAGGATGATGGCTTGAGCACCTACCCAGGCGCCAGCCCCTATGATCACAGAAGCCATATTCTCCTCCTGGATGGTGATCCCCTGCCGCCTGAGAACCGGATCCAGCGGGTGTCCATCATTGTCATGAATCCGCACTCCGGCGGCAATCAGACAGTGGTCGCCTATGACAATCCGCCTTGCACAGGACATCATACTGCCACTTCCAATGAACACATCATTTCCGATCACGATCTCCGGCGGGGGGCTCACATGCCCCATGAAAGTGAAAATGGTCTGCCCGGACAACCTCACGCGATCCCCCAGTCGCAGATGGCCCCTGCCCCGCATGTAAGGCAGACATTCCGCCTGAAAACCCTTCCCCATTTCAACGCAGGTGGCCCGCATCACCGGTTCGATCCAAAACAGTTTGGCCAGGATCGGCAGGGTATCATGCAGCAGGGTTCCCGCCTTATGCGTACCCCGGATCAGGGGATAAAGCAGGCGCGGCACCGGCAAACCATACAAAAATACCCGCTTGGCAATCCTTTTCCAGAGCGGTTGACGGCGAACCACTGGTTCAGTCGAGAGACTATTTTGATTCATAAGATATCCATTCGTGACCCGACAAGATAACGTTTCCACAGCGACAGTTGTTGGCGCCCCCCGACAGCGGGATAGACTATCACTGCGTGTGCCAAATGGCGCAATGCCGTGGAACGATCTCCTTGCTGAAATGCCATCCATGAGGCGTGCCAATACTGATTGGCGAGAGCCTTCCGTCGCATCCCCCGATACTCTTGCAAGGATCCTCCTTCAGTAAAGGCCTTTTCAAGTACCCGCACTACCTGCGGAAGAAACTTTCGGTCGTCCATACTCAGACTCCCCGGCGCCTGGCGGTAGCGGGAGAGGGGAGTGGCGCAAGAGACTATAGACCCGGGAGGAAAGGTGACATTAGACCATAGACCATAGACTTTAGACCTTTGAGATATCTCTTCTGGAGGGCGAAGTTTATCTGAGCCGGGAACATAAGACGGCTCACATGAAGTTCGCCCCCCAGGTGCTTCGCTCTGGTCTGTGGTCTGGGGCGCAGTGCGCAAAGCGGCGACGCGCAACCACAAATCATAATCCTCAGGGCCGCGGAATTGCGGATCGAATCCACCCACTGCCTGCAAGACTTCCCGCTTCACCAGTACCGTCGAGGTGGCGATGGGATTGTGGAGGGCCAGATCCTGTAGAGAGACATGAGACAATAGACCATAGACATTAGACTCCGAAGAGTGTGTTTTACTCTCCCCAATGTCTATGGTCTTAGGTCTATGGTCTATGGTCTCCCCATCGGCAAAGCCAACCGTCTCCCCGCACCAGAGCGCGACATCGGGATGTTCGGAGGCAAGCCGCATCTGGAGTTCAAGTTTGTGCGGCAACCAAATGTCGTCGGCGTCGAGAAAGGCAATCCAGTCGCCATGCGCCGCAGCGATGCCCGCATTGCGGGCGGCGGCGGGGCCGGCGTTCCGCGTCTGGCGCAGAAGGCGCCAGATCGCAGAGACCTTAGACCGCAGACCCTCCTTCGCCAAGGCTACAGAGGGCATGCCACAGACATTAGACCGTTGCGACATCTCTTCTGGAGGGCGAGGTTCATCCGAGCCGGGAACAGAAGACGGCTCACATAAAGTTCGCCCTCCAAGTGCTTCGCTCTTTCTGACTCCTGACCTTTGATCTCTGATCCCCGACCTCTCCCTTATCCATTGTTCGGTTACCTCAACAGTGTTGTCGGTGGAGCAGTCGTCTACGATGATGACTTCGTAGGGGAGTGAGGAGTGAGAGGTGAAGGGTGATGAGTGAGGAGTGAAGGGTGATGAGTGATGGGTGAAGGGTGATGAGTGTGAAGATCTCTCATTTTTTGTTTCACTCTTCACCCTTAACTCTTCACGCTTCACGCTTAACCCTTCACTCTTCACCCTTAACTCTTCACGCTTCACGCGCCACAGACTCTGGGCGAGCACGGACTCCAACGCTTCCACAATGGTGGCGGCACTGATATAGGCGGGGATGATGATGGAGATCATAGAGTGACGAGTGAAGAGTGGACACTACAGGTCATTGATTCGGCACCAACCACCCTTCAAGCGCAGAATATTGTTTTCAGCGCCTTGCGATAGGCAATGATATCCTGCCGACGTTTACGATAACGCGGCAAACACGATATGATCATATAGAAATACTCAATGCTCGTGATTATTTTAAAAACAAATACCATTAGTCCTGAATGCGCATCTCTCAGAAATATGAACCGATCCTTCTGCATCCCTCCCTCGACTGGAATGGGTGTCATCTTGTAGGCGGAATCCGCCTCCCGACTATACAAAGAGGGATCGGCAAAGCGTTCATAATGGATCGCCACAGCATCACGCAAGTAGTGGCATGTATAACCAACCTGGCGAATCTTTAACCCCAACCAATCGTTAAAATAGTAAGTCCAGAGACGACTGTTGATGGGTCCTATCTGAAGGAGCACTTCGTTGCGGATCACCATACACACGCTCATCACCATATCCACTTCCACGTCAGATTGCCGATCCCACAGGTGCTCATCCCGCATAACGTTACGTTTGATGAGTCCCCGTGCCATAAGATTCAACACCCGTTTGCATTCAGTGGTGGGAGTGGCAAAACTCAACCTGATACTGCATGGCGACCCATCAGGATAGAGAAGGTTAGGACTTACAATCCCTGCTTTGGGATGCTCTTCCATGTAGCCGATCAATTGAGAAATGCAGTTCTCCTTAAAATCCACGTCTGGATGTAACATGACCACATACTTATATTTCGCGCGACTCAATAGTGCCGCCGCAGCCTTAACGAATCCCTCGTTTGTCGGAAATCGAACTAGAACAGCGTCGGCCTCATCATCAAAACGATCATCAAGTCTAAACCCCTGATCCGTTGAATTGTCTCCCATAATTATTTCGTATCGGAACTGCCCCACAACATGACGCTGAATTCTTTCGACTAGACGATACACTAATCCCGACATGTTGAAATTCACGACAACAAAGGAGATCCCAACTTCATTCAAACCATTATAATTTGCTTCTGACATATATCACTCCGATAACGCCACGTCGCCAACCCGGCCTTCCTGGAACACCTTACCTGACCATTCCGACCCCAAACCTCCGCAGTAGCATCAATTTTAAAGTCGTCATGATCGTCCGACCCACGCGCATCTTACTTGCCCCCTGCTTGGCCCCATATTGAAGCAAGAGCGGGACCTCGCCGCAGTTCAGACCCAAGGTACTGATCTTGAGCAACAAGTCCGCCATGCAGGCAAACCCTTTCTCGCTCACCAGAGCGTCGCCATACCGCTCCCATGCCCGCTTGAGGAGGTCGGAAGTATACAACCGGTAACCACAGGTATAGTCACGGACACCACGGATGGGGAAACTGCATTGAAACAGCAGACGCGCACCAAGACTAAGCATCTCCCGCGTCCAGGACAACCCCTCCACACTGGCTCCGACGCGGTAACGTGATGCAATCATAAGATTGTGTCCGGCTTTTATCCCCTCCAACATCCCACCCAGAATTTCGGGTGGGTGCGTGTTGTCAGCATCCATGGTCAGAATAACGGATTCAAGCGAGGCCGTTTCGGTTCCCCGCCGCAAGGCATACCGCAAAGTCGGCCCCAGACCTTGGTTAACAGTGTGCGTAAGAACTTCCATTGACACCCGCGTCTGCCAGTTACTCAACACTTCCGCTGTGCCATCCCGGCTGCCGTCGTTACAGATAACATATCGGTGGGATACCCCGAGTTGGACAAATACCTTTTCAAAGCGTTCGAACAGTGGCGGCAAGTTGCCTGCCTCGTTATACGCCGGCAAACAGATGATGACTTCTTTCATGATCCTCCCCTTTTATAGAATACTTGCTTACGCAAAATCCCTTCCACCACCCACGCCGCAGGTATGCAGAGCAACAGTTCCGCACCCAGCACATAACGGAAGTACCCGCAGAAAATAACAATGGTACCCATTTGTGCCAAGGCAAGGGCTATCAGAACCACCCAGACTCGACCATCCAGTTCGCTCCTGCGACGCCACAGAAGCGCAATTCCTGCACCACCGAATAGATACCCCAACCACCGCCAGGCACTGCCCACAAGCACAGCCGGACCGTGTGTGCGGGGGATGGGGACATAGGCACGGATGATCTTTCCACACACCAACCCCGGCATTTTTCGGGGATTTGCCCGGATCCAGCGCATGGCCTTTTCTCGATAATAGTCATCCACCTCGGATTCCGTATGGGTTCGCGCCAGTACGGACATTGGTATTTCACCGGGAATATGATCGGGAAATACGAAATAGCCCCAGTACCGCGCCCCTACTTCCGCAGACACCTCGTTATTCCCCCCCCACAGTGTCTCACCCCCACCTGCGCCGAACATCGGGAACCGGTCGTAATGAATCCAGTTCCGGACAAGCCAGGGCAGTTGTACGAATCCTGCCGTCATGCCGAATAGAACCGTCAAGACTACTGTTCGCATCAGTGTGCGACGTCCGACCCAGATGAATCCAAGGCCCGCAAATCCCACAAGCATCAACCAATCTGAACGGATCAAACAGGCATATCCGATCAGAAATCCACCCATGAGTACACCGGTCACAGTCAGTCGACCTCGGCACAAATGCACCATCGACAGAAGAAACAACAGCAGGAAACTATAGGCCATCGAGTCACGCGAAAGAGCGAGTGCCACGCCTACGAGAACAGGATTCAATGCGTAGAGCGCTCCTGCAATCAGGCCCACGCGGCGTGAGGCGCCAAGCGCCAATGTGAGCGCGACAATCAATGCCGCATTAAGCGCATCGAATCCAATATTGACAGTTAAAGCAACCTGTCCATCCCAGGCAGGTGCGACCCCTCTCAATACAGCGGAAACAACCAGTGGCCAACCGGGGCTCCGACACAAGGTCGGCACACCGGTCCAATAGATTCCCTGATCGAGTTGAAACCCCTTCCCATCGGCGAGACTGCGCGCCAACCCAACCAGTAATGCCGCGTCACTGTCCGCGCGTGTCTCATAATGAACGACAGGGATGGCCGCGACCCGCACAATCAGTGTCAACACCATGACGCCCAGAAATACCCGCCCATTGCCAATAATCGTATTCATTTTACCCCTCATCACTCGAGGCCGCCCTATCCCCCATTTCCGCGATTCAAAAGGACGATGACAGAGTAAGTATACGCAACGCTGAATAAAGCAGTCAGGGTTCCTGTGAACAGGACATCTTTTCTGAAATTCACAAGCGGAGGATGGTTCTCCGGCAGATAGCGTTCTGCCACCATGGGGACGGCAGCAAGCAATCCAAATAGGAAGAACAGAGGAAACACATAAGCACGGGTGAGAAAAAATGAAGAGGCCGCAAATCCCACGATGGAAGCAATGCAAAGGCCCGCCACACGTTTCAAGTATTTTTGCTGGTAATTCCGAGGTCTTTCAAAGGCGACCCGGGTGCGCCAACAACCAATGATACCAAGTGTCATCATGTTAAACCAAAACCAGTAACCAAACAGTCCCAGTTCCGTGTAGCAACACACAAAGGCATTGTGAGCCGGTCGGTTTGTGCCTGACACCTCGCTGAACATGCCGTAACCGCCACCAAAAAGGAGGTGACTTTTGAAGTACCGGTTTGCATTCCCCCAAAACTCCAATCGATCCCGGGCAGACTGATCCAACATTCCCGCACCTCCAAACGCACACGCAACTAAACCTCCAATCAGAATTAACACCCCAAAATAGGGCATCCATTTGGGCGGCAACCACAAAAACAAGGTGCAGGCAACCGCTGCGACAACCCCGATCAGGGTACCCCGGGACTCCGTCCCCAACAACCCTTCCCCGAGCAGGTAAACGAGTGCCAAGGCGATTATTACCGTCATGAATCCCAGGCGCTTGGGTACGGCAAAAACAAGAGGGACACATGTTGCCAAAAACTGACCCAAGTCATTTGGATCGGAAAATATTCCATAAAACTGACTTTGCTGAATCCATTTTTCCTTGTAAGAATAATAATATATTATGGGTGTTTGTCCACCAAAACCAGCCCCTGTGTACACCTGCAAAACAGAATGTATCGCCATCAAAACGGCGCCTATCAGCAGGATAATAATCACCCACCGTACACGCGCAATACTGTTAATGACAACCACCAGGAGCATTACGAATAAACACAGTTTGAAGGTTTCAGGAATCGTATCCATCATCCCCTTAAAATAGCCATGGGCCACATGGGACATGACTGATCCAACCCACAATCCCGCCGCCAGCATGAGGGCCGGCGTTTTGGGTAACTTTATGGTTCTCTGGCTCACCTCTGCAATGAGTCCTATCATCGCGCCATAGGTGACCACGTCTAGAAATGGCCAGCCGTACATCCAGGGGAACAACCATTCCTGTGGCCGCCAGAATACAAGCCACATGAAGAAGAGGGTGAGAGGGAAGGTCATGGGGGAAGGAGATTGTGGGAGGTGGGGTGAAGATTGCGGGAGATGGGAGGTTTAAAGCGGAATGTGGGGAAAAGATTGTGGGAGGTTGAACGTAAAGAGGCAAACTGACTGACTTGTCACTTTCTACATCCCACCTCCTACATCCTACCTTCTCCTTCCCACACTCCACGTTCCACATCCCACCTCCAACCTATTTCTTCTTCTTGATCGTATGCTTGAACTTCAGAACTGCAAAGTTCAACTCAATGGATGTCTCTGTGTCGCTTGTCTGCAAGTCGTCATCAAATATTCCGGCAATCAATTCTCCGCTTTTCTGCATGAGCGCTTTCTGGGTTGTTTTGTCGCGAACTGCCGGAAGATCCCGAACGGTTCTGGACAATTCCCTGATTTTCGAAAAAGTCTCAATAATGGCCAGTGTCGCACGGACCGCTTCCGGACTCTTGAGTATGGTGGCCAGCATATAGAGGCCCTTTTCCGGAAACGCCTTGGGATTGACCGTCGAATGCTTGAGCCGCCTGAACCGGTGGAAATTTTCCACCAGTTCATTCTTCTCATGCCGCGTCACCTCAACAACAAACCCCTCCGGGAACTTTTCCGGATTATTAACAACTGCCTTGTTGATATCTCTGGTTACAACCCCGTAGAGTTCGGCAACATCGGCGTCGAGCAAGACCATTTGGCCCCTCAGTTCAATAATCTGATCTTGTAAGTTTTCAAATTTCAAGGTTTGACTCATTTCACGCCTTTGGATTACAAAGTGTCCGGGTAATTAATTGTCATTAAGTTAGCAACTGTTTTATACTAACTACTGTTTACCCTGGAGTCAACACACTTCCTACTTCCCACATCCCACAGGGCGCATATGATCACCGTAGGGGACAAAAACACTTCATACTCTTAATCTTAATCACTGTCATCCCATAGGCAACGTTTCACGAGCACAATACCCTGTATTTGCTGATGTTTTAGAATCGTTTGCAAGATTGTGATTGTTGAAATTTCCTTTTCCGGGTAGACTCGGGCCTTGCGGCCCGAGCCCCCCACAGACCCGTACTAGCGAATTTCCCGCATACGGTTCTTCAAGATGACTGTTTCGTCTAAGCATAGGAGTGAACAATACGCGGTCGCGGCA
>Ga0194063_10001591_pt1 | contig 14618 bp, 11 predicted proteins | sample SepL3720m_MetaG_FD_155459 | JGI IMG/M metagenome (GOLD analysis project Ga0194063, IMG submission 155459) | Anoxic zone freshwater microbial communities from boreal shield lake in IISD Experimental Lakes Area, Ontario, Canada - Sep2016-L373-20m | ecosystem: Environmental > Aquatic > Freshwater... | reverse complement strand
GCCGTGAACATTCTGCGATCCTCTCCTCAAGTTGATGCCGTATATGGGGAATGTGATATCGTCAGTGCGGAGAATCACGCCCTCGATATGCATGTAAGCGCGACCGCCAACATTCTGCCGTCCAATGAAAATATGAGTTTCGCTGATTTCATCGAGCACGGTCTTTGGCATACAAGCACGATTCTTGTCCGCAGGACGTTGCTGGACAAAACAGGGTTCTTTGATTCTCGGTTCAAGATTGGACAGGATAGTCATCTTTGGTTTCGGATGGCTCTCATTGGGGTGGTGCGCCGGGTGACGGAACCCCGAAGTTTGTCGGTCTACTACCGGCATCCAGGGAACCGTTATGATCCCGGCATGCATGATCATGGCCGTCATACGGTGGAGTTGATTTCCGTCTGGCGCTGGGCCAATGACAATGGTTGGCCAGGCAAAGCCGATGAAGTGTATGCGATCTGGCGTGCCACCTGGGCGGAAAATGCAGTGCTGATGGCGAGGTATCATCATTTTGAGACCGGGTTCAAGTTGTGGAGAGAGGCGATACTGGGGTACAAAGGGCGAGAATGGTTGGCGCCGCGTCTTTATAGGGAGTTCGCGAAGGTCGCTTGGGCATTTTTGAGGCATGGAGTTGGTTATTGGGTGCATCGTAAAAGAATATGAATCCTAGTCCCACAATCACCGTTCTTGTCACATGTTACAAGGAAGGGTTGCTTCTGCAGCGAGCGCTTGAGAGTGTCTTATTGCAGACTGATAGGGATTTTGAACTGGTTGTTGTCAACGATGCCTCGCCCTGTGCAGTAACCAGCGAAATCTGCCGATCCATCGTCCAAGGGGCTAAGGTTAAGGTTGTGATGCGGGCTAAAAATGGCGGCCCGTCCGCCGCCCGGAATACGGGTATCGGCTTGGCCAGCGGGGAAGTCATTGTGCTTCTTGACGGCGATGATGTGTTACCGCGTGACTGCATTGAAGTGGTGAGGTACACGTTCACAACGCATCCTGATGCGGATTATTGTTTTGGAAATTATGTTCGGCGGAATGTGGATACGGGAGAGAGTGTGGTGGTGGATTGTTCGGTGCTGACCGATGGCAATGGTTGGCTCGATCCACATCGTTATGCGGTGAATTACATATTCTACTGTGGAAGTCCTTTCCGGAAAGCGATGTGGGCGAAAGTGGGAGGATATCGAAGCGCATTGGATGGTTGGGAGGATGTGGATTTGTGGATGAGGGCCATGACGGCGGGCGCCCGAGGAGTGTATCTGCCCCATGTCATTTACGAGTGGAATCGCAGTGGACAGGGGGTCAACGCGACTGTTCCTCTTCACATCATCTGGGAGACCCACTTGAGAAATCGCCGGTTTCATGAAAAGTTTGGCGACTGGGCGGTCACGGTCGAGGGGTTTCTGGATTATGCGATCAGTGGCTACGAAAATCCCGGCACCAGAACCGTAGCCCGCCGGTGTTTGCTTTTCCTATTGCCTGTACCACGGGGATGTGTGTGGCGTTTTCTCCGGGTTGTTTTAAAGTGTACCATGCCGGTGTTTCTGGTTAACCAACTGGTCAAGCAAAGACCTGTAACTGTGAATTCCAATAATATAGAGAATAGGTAAAGCCATGCCATTGAATGTGGGATCCGTTTCGTACATGTCCGCGCCTTCCATAACGATCAACCTGACCTTCGACAAGGAAGGTTCGATGTTTCAGAGGGTATTCGTTCTTCATGCCCATGGGTGGCTGGTTGTAAACTGCCCGGCGACAAAAGGCTAAACTATTACAGAACGGCTCAAATGCGCAGGCTTTCAATTCCGATTGTTTTCATTTCTCGAAACTGCCCCCATTATGTGGGCTACGCTCTGCGACAAGCCAAACGACATAACGACGGGGCCGATATCCATTTAGTGAGTTCGGATCCGGATTTTTCATGCCCCCCCCATGTCCAACGACATTCCATCGCAATATATTCAAATGGGGCTGATGCTTTTGCTGCGGACTATGTGCACATTGCTGTAAATCCATACGATTTTGAGTTATTTTGCTTTCAACGCTGGTTCATTCTCTTGGAGTTCATGGAACAAAACGAAATCGACCTCTGCTTTTGCGCGGATACGGATGTTCTACTGTACTGTAACGTCACCGATATTTACCCCCAGTTTGGTGAATGCGATTATACGGCTTTACACCATAAACATTTTACCTCCCTCCATAGTTCATACATCCACTTGAAAGTCGTCCGTGACTTTTGTTCATTTCTAATGAACTACTATCGGACCAAAAGATATACTGACATCATAACTGATTATCCTCCCGGCAGTGGAATTCGTCATTTTTCGGACATGTATGCATTCTGTCTGTTCGAAAAGGAATGCAAGTGGCGTGGTTGTGACTACGATCAATTTGCCAAAGGTTTCATGTTCAGTCATGTGGTTTACCCGGAGAGAATTTGCTGGAAACAGTCGCTGCCGATAGAAAGGGGCGCGAACATTCGGCATTTAACGCTTCATTGTCAGGGCGGGACCAAATTTCTCATGCCGTTGTACTATAACTTGTCCGCCTTCCCGTTGTTGCTTGACGGCTATTTGAAATCGCGTGCGCTCATGAAAACGGCGTGTAGCGCCATCAACCGGGCGCACAGCCGATTATTGTCACGAGTGCGATGTCATCAGTGAAACCCCACATTTAAAGAAATGCCCCTTCATGAACTACCTGCGCCCCTAACCGGCGGTAGGTCTACATCTGTCCAACACAAACATGAAATGTCCCGAACTACATGAGTTGCCCATGCCGCCCGCCGGTAAGACCGGATGGCCTTGGACAACGCCCTTCTCCGACACCTCCTCGCTCCATACTTCTTACGCATCACTCATCACTTCTCACTCTTCACGCTCCGAATTCCCCCGCGTCAGCCTTGTCATGCCTTGCCTCAATGCTTCCCCCTATATCGAGGAGGCGCTTCGGTCGCTATTACTTCAAGGATATCCCGACCTTGAGTTGATGGTATTCGATGGTGGCAGCACCGATGGGACGGTGGAGATCATCAAACGATATGCGTCCTGGCTGGCATATTGGGTGAGTGAGAAGGATCGCGGGCAGTCGCATGCCATCAATAAAGGGCTGGAAAAGGTGACGGGTGAGTGGTTTAACTGGTTCAACGCAGACGATGTCATGTGTGTGGGATCCGTGAAGGCGATGGTCGAGATGGGGTTAACGAATAGGAATTGCGTTGGAGTGTGCGGTTCCATGCTGAACTTTGAAGAAGATGGGAAAGAATCGATAGCGCGTCCGGTTCCGGGAAACAAAGAACAACTTGGGAATTGGGTGGATCCCTATTTCCTGCCACAACCCTCATCGCTCTACGCCACGAACCTCTGCCGGCGGGTGGGTGGGGTAAACGAGAAACTTTATTACACGATGGATATGGAACTGGTTCTAAAACTGGCCGATTTGGGTGAATTCGCAGTGGTTGATCGGGTGATTACCCGATTCCGTTGTCATGAAAAGTCAAAAACTACCCACTGCTACTACGGCGGTCTCCTCGAAATGCTGGTCACGAACTTCAACTTTGGACAGGTGCAGGTGGCTGAGGAAATGCTGCGTCGTCGCATGGACGGCCATGCACGGTTGGTCATTGGGATGCTGAACGACGAGGATGTCGCCAAGATGGTGGATGGGTGGGGGTATGCGAAGGTGGCGCGATATCTGATCAGGCGGTTGTGGAAGAATATTCTATTGAGGGTCAGTTTATGATGCCGCCAGGGACGGCGGCTACGACACAAAGAAAGCGCGAAGTACGTGTAGTAACCGGCGTCTCTGTCGGTAGTCTGGAAAGAGTGTTGCCGAGTCGGCGGTTGCCATGGCCTTCCGGTTGGTAAATAGTATGGACCAGAACATCCCCATCATTGTTTGCACGTCCGACAACCATTATGCGATGCCGCTGGCGGTCATGCTGCGATCATTAAGTGACCGTCTAACGTCCTATCCCACGGCGGCCGTTTATGTTCTGGATGGCGGAATTTCGGCATGGAATCGGCGGAAGATTCAGAAGTCCATACGGTTGCCCAATCTGGACATACACTGGATTTCTCCCCCCGTTGACAGGTTGGAGGGAGTGCCGGTGTTCGAGCACCCCGCCACACTTTGCACCTACTATCGATTATTGATCCCTTCACTGCTCCCTGACTCCGTCGACAAAGTGATCTTTCTCGATACGGATATGGTGGTGCTTACCGATATTGGCGCTTTGTGGAACGAACCTGTTGCGGAAGTTCTTTTGATGGCGGTGGAAGAACCCAATAGAGAGAATCCTGCGGCGATCGCGCATCGGGAAGGACTCGGCATGCAACCCGACAGCAAATACTTCAATGCGGGCGTCATGGTGATCAATCTCGAGCTTTGGCGTACAGAGCATATTGCCGAGAAAGCGCTCGACTACATCAAACGCAAGCGAGAGGTCGTCCGATGGTACGATCAGGATGGAATGAACGCCGTGCTGGAGAGCAGGTGGAAGGAGTTGGACAACCGATGGAATTGGCGAGTCGACCCGGGTGAGGCGGGCGGGGGCGTCCAGGCGTGTGAGGGACATGCCAGGATTGTACACTACGCCTCGGCGGTGAAACCGTGGCATTTTTATGCAAAACATCCGGACTGCCGCATCTTCTTTGAGTATCTGGATCGTACAGTGTGGAAGGGTTGGCGGCCTAGACCGCCCTTAAGAAACACAATTGGAAACAGGCATTGGTACGGGGCATTAATGCGAAAAATACCGATTGTCGGAACCCTTTGGCGGACACTGGCAAATTGGCGGAAAACATGAATACTGCCGTGGCTTTTTTTATATTCAGGAGACCGGAATATACACGACGGGTCTGGGCTGAACTATGTAAAACCAAACCGCCTGTATTGTTGCTTGTGGCCGATGGGCCTCGTGATGAGCAGGATCGGTTAAAATGTGAGGCGACGAGGGCAATCGTTGAACTTGTCGACTGGCCTTGCGATGTTCGTCGGAACTATGCTCCCGTTAATATGGGATGCAGGGATCGAATGGCTTCAGGTCTGAATTGGGTATTTGGGGAGGTTGAGGAGGCCATTATCCTTGAGGATGACTGTCTGCCAAATCAAAGTTTCTTCACCTTTTGCGAAAGTCTGCTTGACTACTATCGCAATGACAACAGGGTGATGCATATTGGCGGCAATAACATTCAAATGAAGAGCAATCAGGATCCCGAAGGCTACTATTTTTCCAATTGCGTGCATGTTTGGGGGTGGGCGACGTGGCGAAGGGCCTGGCGTCATTATAAGTTGAACGTCGATGATTGGCCTCAGGTCAGGGACGCCGGACTCTTGCGATCCATCTGCAGGAGCCGGGAGGAATGTGCATTTTGGGGACGTGCGTTTGACCGACAATATAGAGGCGCCAGCAAAACCTGGGACTATTCCTGGGTGTTCACGGTTTGGGCGCAACATGGCGTCGCGATTGTGCCGGGGGTTAACCTTGTTTCGAATATAGGACTAGGTGCCGATTCCACGCATCAGCAGGATGATAAGTGGTATATGAATATGCAGACTGAACCTATGGCCGGGATTCGCCATCCCAAAACCATGATGGTTAATGTGGATGCAGACCGTTGGACATATGACAAGATGTTCAAACCCTCCCTATGGTCTCGATGCCGGGATACGGTGCTGAACCCATGGGCTTACGCTGTTCTTTTGAGGAAAATCCCCTTGGTCGGCCCCCTGTGGGTGCGCTGGCGGACCTGGCGGAAGCGAGATAGGTGAGTCTCAAAGATGATGCCACTACTCGTAACTGCGCCTGTTAAGGCGTGGTTCTTGCGATAATGTATGAGATCGGGTTGTGATGGATCTGCACGGAAAATCAGGTGCTCAATGAGAGGCAAATGGTTCGCCAAGCGAATGCTCAATCGCATTATGCCTCAGGCGGCGATTTTGCTGTATCACCGGGTCGCAAATGAGGCACTTGATCCGCAATTGCTTTGTGTGAGTCCGAAGCATTTTGATGAACATCTCCAGGTGTTGCGGAAACGTTATCGCCCGACCACCCTGAAAACATTAGCCGCACGTTACCGGTTTGGCATGGCGCCGGATCGTGCGGCGGTGGTGACGTTCGACGACGGTTATGCGGATAACATGCTCGAGGCCTCGCCGATTCTGGACAGAAATGACGTCCCTGCCACGGTGTTTGTTGCCGCCGGTTTTGTCAAACAGGCATCCGAATACTGGTGGGATACACTCCAGCGCGTGTTTCTGGTCGAAAATGTTCTGCCGAGAGAGTTCGTCCTCAATTTAGGCGGAACGGTTTACACAAGGTCTTTGGGTGACGTCACGGACTACGATTCGGTGAAAGCCCGGAATTATTCCGGATGGACCGTATTGAGTCGCAAGACGCCCACCATGCGGCATGAGATCTACAGTTTCCTTGGCAAGACGTTGAAGGGCATGGGATGGGAACAGCAACAACAGGTTCTGGGTGATGTGCGACAATGGGCAGGAAGTGCGTTGAAAGACATCTCTCCCCCCCCTGTAGCCGCGCCTGATAAGGCGTGGACAGACAATGTTACGGCTTTACCCAAGGACTGCCACCGCTTACCAGCGGCGGCTACAGTTATTCAGCAGAATAGAAGCAACCCTCGGGCAATGACGCCCGCTGAGGTGATCAAATTGGATCAGATCGGAATTGTCGAGATTGGAGCCCACACAGTGAACCACTCAATGCTCTCAGCGTTGTCGCCATCCGACCAGAAATCGGAAATTATTCAGGGCAAGCGGATGTTGGAAGACATGCTGGAACGGGAGGTCGAGACGTTTGCCTATCCCTATGGTGATAGAACTGACTATACCCTTGAAACGGTGAGACTTGTGCGTGAGGCCGGATTTGCCTGCGCCTGCTCGAATTTTGAAGGGCATACCTATCCATGGACGGACCGCTTCCAGTTACCGAGGTTTTTGGTTAGAAATTGGGATGGCGACGAATTTGAGCGGCGACTGGATGAGTTTATTTTATGAACATTCTCCAAGTCAATAAGGCCGATATTTCAGGTGGGGCGGAACGTGTGGCACGGGGCCTGATGCAAAAGTTACACGATCAAGGCCAGGTGTCACAGATGGCTGTCGCCGATAAAACATCAGACGACATGAATGTTTTGGAAATCCCGGCGCCGGAATGTCTCAGTCGTTGGATGTATTTCTGGCATGGCGTCCAAACAGGACTGCTGGGATTAAGTCCCAAGATGCATGGGGTTGGTTTTTGGCGTGCCAGCCGAATAGTCCCCTGGCTGGCTAATCCATTGAAAGCTTGGGCTCGTTTTCGTGGCAGAGAGGACTTCCGATATCCTGGATTCTGCCACATATTAAGCCGGATGCCGATTAAACCTGACATTATCCACTGTCACAATTTGCACGGAGAATATTTTGATCTCCGCGCATTGCCATCGCTGAGTCATAGCATGCCGGTCATGCTGACACTGCACGATATGTGGATGTTGACCGGCCACTGTGCTCATTCGTTCGAGTGTGGGCGTTGGAAAATCGGCTGCGGACATTGCCCAGACCTAACAATATATCCTGCGGTCACGCACGATGCGACTGCCTGTAATTGGCGGTTCAAGCAAAAACTTTACCAGGATTGTCGGCTATATGTGGCGTCTCCCTCGCGTTGGCTTATGGAAAAGATCCAGCAATCCATATTGATGCCCGGGATCGTGGAATGTCGCATCATTCCAAATGGAGTTGATCTTGAAGTGTTTAATTCGCGGGGTCGGGCTGATGCTCGAAAGCGGCTGGATATTCAGAGCAGTTCACGGGTGCTTCTCTTTTCTGCAAACAGAATAAAGAACAATCCGTGGAAAGATTATGAGATGTTGAAGACAGTCTTAAGTGAGGTTGAAAAGCATGACATTGGAAAGGATGTTCTATTTATCGCATTAGGCAATAGATCCGATTGTAGCCAGGAGAAGGGCCAGACGAATATCCGTTTTGTCTCGTTCCAGAATGATGAAGAGATTGTTGCTTTGTACTATAAGGCTGCGGATGTTTATGTCCACGCCGCTAAGGCAGACACTTTTCCTTTAGCCGTTCTCGAGGCGCTTGCCTGCGGGACTCCCGTTGTTGCCACTGCGGTGGGTGGCATAACAGAACAGGTTATTGATGGTGTAACGGGATATCTGGTGCCAACTGGGAATTCGCGAATGATGGCGGAACGAGTCATAGATATACTCAATAATGACGACCTAAAGAGGACGATGGGACGAAAAGCGGAAGAGTATTCCCTGAAAAGTGCTGACATCAATTCTCAAGTAGGTGCCTATAATGCCTGGTATCAAGAGATTATTGGGCGCAAACCACTAAAACTGCTCATTGATGGCGAGATATATGGTTTGCATCACGGGGGGGGCATTTCCCGCGTCTTTAATGAACTCATTCCGAGGTTAAGCAGACTTGGTGTGGACCTCAAAGTCGGCGTGAAGCAGTACACGAGTCTTGATCGGATTGCCCCGGATGTTCTCCCTTTTGTCCAGTGGATACCCCAGATATCGCCGAATATGCGGCCTTGGCGAATGTGGGCCAGGCTGAGGCGCGTTATCAATCCACTCCTTGGCGACTGGTTCTGGCGATTCAAGCGATCCGATATCTTCATGTCTTCTTATTACACGAATCCACCGGTCAAAGCCTGTAAGAAGGTCTGCGTTGTCCATGATCTAATATTCCATCTTTTCCCGGAAAGTTTTGAGGCGGAGTGTCGTGAAGATTTCTTGAGAAAGCAACATGATGCAATTATGTCTGCGGATCGTATCATTTCTGTTTCTGACAATACCCGCCGGGATATGACGCGGCTCTGCGGAATTCCTGAATATAGAAGCCAGACGATTTATAATGGTGGGGGGGCTATTAATACCTTTCAAGAAAAGGTTGTGATGCATCAAAAGCCGTACCTGCTTTATGTGGGTGATTTTAGGTGTTCGTATAAAAACTTCAATTTCATTCTTTCTTGTCTTGGTTCCCCCGTTGGGCCCGATATTGACAGGTTTGATCTTATTGTCGTATCTCACGATAACCCTAACAGTGCTGAACTCGCCATCTATTCCTCCTACTTGCCCCCCTCCCGTTTGCGATTTGTCAATAGTTGTACTGATAAAGATTTGGCGTCTTATTATATGGGTTGCGAAGCCTTGATATATCCGTCGCTATATGAAGGTTTCGGCCTGCCGGTTCAGGAGGCTCTAAGTTTTGGAACCCCTGTTGTCTGTTCTTGTGTGGCGTCATTACCTGAAGTGGGTGGTGACGCTGTGTATTATTTTGACCCCCACTCAGCCGGACAATTCCAGGGAGCATTGAAGGCCGCGATAACAGCCGGGCGTAGTCCATTATTGGTTGCCAAAAGACAAGCGCAAGCCGCTCAATTTTCATGGGATAAAGCCGCAAGAGAATATCTCGAGGTGTTCAAGGATATAAGCCAGTCCTGAGGATTCAGGTCTAAGGTCTCTTGTCTGTCGTCTGTGGTCATTTTTTGCCCCCTATGCCCCTTGCCTCCATATGTCTGCCGAATTTGAATACCAGGCTTTTTCTGGACGTGCGGATGGATTCGATTATTGCCCAGACTTTTCAAGACTGGGAACTCGTCGTCTGTGACAGTCATTCCTCTGATGGCGCCTGGGAGTATTTTCAACAATTTCGAACTGATTCGCGCGTTCACCTGTCCCAGATACCACAGGAAGGGATCTATGCGGGCTGGAATGAATGTTTGAGGCAAGTGCGAGGCGAGTATGTGTATATTGCGACAAGTGATGACACCGCAGAACCGGAGTTGCTTGCGCGAATGGTTGGGACGTTGGAGACACATCCCGATGTGGATCTTGTTGTCTGCAAGTTCGGGTTCATTGATGAAACCGGCCAGATAATGGTGCCTCCACCATTCCCGCAGGTGGGCTCATTTTATGATCCCTGGCGGGAGAAGGTGCATCGCCGCAATGGTTTGCTCGAGTTCCTGATCCATGTCGGGTTAGATTGCCCGTCATGGACCTCAATCACCTCGGTGGTATTCAGACGGCGCCTCATTGATAAGATTGGTTTCTTTCGAACGGATTGTGGGACCTGTGCCGACCGGTTGTGGGCGATGAAGGCGGCTTTGGTTACCGATACCCTTTCCATTCCCGATTGTCTGGCGACATGGCGTCAGCATTCCATGCAGGCTTCTGGTAAATGTCTGTCCATACAAATGAGAAAGCGTAATTGGATGCTTTCGGCAGAGACATTGGCCGCCTGTGAGAACAGGTTACCGGCGGAGTGGAAAAGGGAAACTGGATGGCGGGAACGAATATTGAGAAATGTTCGGGGGCAATATTTTAAGAGAATCGGATTGGATCGGGCAACGCTTAGGAAACAACCGTTTGAATTTCTAAAAGGGATGGCGTATGCGAGCCTTCATGAGCCGAGTTATTTGGCGCGTCGGATTGCGACGGGACTGACGTGGAATCAGGACGAATTCGGGAATGAAGAGGATTATCTCAGGCAATTGATTCAGGATTGGCATGTTCCCTGGCCGCCGGAGCGGGTAAATTAGAAGTTCCAGAACCATACTATGAAGACTGAATATGCTAAAACGGCCATCGTCCTTGGAGCTGGCCCTGCTGGCCTGGCCGCTGCCTTGGAACTGGCGCGGAATAATGTCCAGGTCATCATTTATGAACGTGATGAGATAGTCGGCGGCATTTCAAAAACCAAAGAGCATCATGGCTATCGTTTTGATATGGGTGGGCACCGTTTCTTCACAAAGAACCGTGAGGTCGAGGTTTGGTGGCATGTGGCTCTTGAATCAAATTTCCAACGGATCCCGAGGCTGTCGAGAATTTACTACAACCGGCGATTCTTCAAGTACCCTATAACGATCATGGATGCCCTCAAGAATGCCGGGATCGGTCCGTCTGCCCTTTGGTTTCTCAGTTTCCTGCGGTACAAAATTATGCCCATCCGTCCGGAAAAGAGTTTCGCTGACTGGGTTACCAACAGGTTCGGGAAACGGCTGTTTGAAACATTCTTCAAATCTTACACCGAAAAAGTCTGGGGAATTCCCACCACCGAGTTGTCTTCTGAATGGGCAGTTCAGCGCATCAGGGGACTCTCTCTCTGGTCGGCAATCCGCAATGCCCTGTTCCGCTCCCAAAACAAGGAGACCTCGTTGATTGATGAGTTTGATTATCCCAAATATGGACCGGGCATGATGTACGACGCCGTTGCCGGGCAAATAAAGGCAGCAGGTGGCACCATTCTGACTGGTTGCCAGGTCACAGGGATGCGGTGCCGGGATGGGAAAGTGACTGGTGTTGAAGTGATGAAGGACGGGTACAAAACTGAGCATTCGGCCGATGTGTTTGTTTCCACCATTCCACTCCCCGACACACTTGCCTTTCTTTTCCCAGGTCAACCGGAGGTGGAGACTTCAATAAGGAGTATGCGCTTTCGCGACTTCATCTCCGTGAACCTGATTCTCGACAAGGCCGACGTGTTTCCGGATACGTGGATCTATATTCATGACCCTACGGTTAAAGTGGGGCGAATTCAGAACTTTAAAAACTGGAGCCCTTGGATGACTCCCACGCAGGATCATACGCCGATAGGTTGCGAGTATTTCTGCACGGAGGGAGACACGCTTTGGAATATGCCGGACGAAGATCTATTGAAATTGGCCGCAGTGGAACTTAAGACTATTGGCTTGGGTGGTGATGCTGCCATTACGGACGGTTGCGTGTGTAGAATCCGGAACGCCTATCCGATGTATACCGGGGCCTACCGGGAGGCCATTTCCTGCGCCAGAGTCGCCCTGGCAGGAATTTCAAATCTGCAGGTTGCCGGTCGAGGCGGAATGTTCCGCTATAACAACATGGACCACTCGATCTTGTCTGGTTGGTTCGCTGCCCGGAAACTTATGGGCCAGAACTGCAGTCCCTGGGATGCCAATACCGAGGATGAGTATCATGAAGAACGCTGAGAAATCCTAAGTTTTGCCATGATTGTTGAAATCAAAAAAAGTGCTCTAGATTACCGATTTTTACTGGTGGTTGCCATATGTTTGTTTTTGGCATTTATCAGGGCAGACATTTCTAAACAGGTGGCAATGCCTGTGATGGTTACAGGATTGGCAGTCATCTGCGGACTGGTTCTTTTGTGGACTATTCAAAAACGAATGAGTACAGGGAGAATCCTGATTTTGATCGCTTCGGCGGGTTTTCTTTTAAGAATAGGATATACCCTCTATACGGGCGTGGACGAGCGGCAGCATGATGTATATTCCTTCTATCATAAGGAGGGGCATGCTGGATATATCGTGTACCTTTACCACAATTACAGACTTCCTGATTTTGACCCCAGGACTATTCCTCAATACTATCATCCTCCACTCCATCACGCCATTGTGGCCTTCTGGCTGAAACTCAACAGATTGATGGGCGTCGGCTGGGAGCAGCCTAAAGAAAATATACAGATGCTGACTCTTTTTTATTCCATGAGTTATTTGCTTTTGTCCTTAAAAATATTCCGTGAAATTGGGTTGAAGGAGGTCGGATTGGTTTTAGCATTTAGTGTCATTGCATTTCATCCCACCTTCCTGATTTTATCCGGCAGCATCAACAACGACATGTTGTCTATCCTGTTAATGCTGGGGGGCTGCTATTATACGATCCGATGGTATAAAGATCCGTCTGTCAAAAACATTCTCAAGATTGCGCTATGTATTGGTTTTGGGATGATGGCCAAACTGACGGTTGTTCTGATTGCTCCCGCCGTTGCCCTTGTATTGTTATCCAGATTCCTTAGTGAAAAGAGCCATCGCTGGAAGTTTATCCAACAGTATATTATGTTTGCCGTATTGTGTATCCCGTTAGGGTTGTGGTGGGAAGTCCGTAATCTGATTCTTTTTCAAGTCCCCATCACTTACGTCCAGAAGTTGGGTCCGGATTCGCGCCAATACATCGGCGATTATACGGTGTATCAGCGATTGTTTGACTGGTCCGCCTATCAATTCAAAAACCTTTACGTCGCATGGGGCACCCCATATTTCGAGCACAATATATTTCTAACACTTTTAAAGACATCTGTCTTTGGAGAGTCGGATCTTGGCGCTGGCAACCCATATATGGGAACCCCTTCGGCATTTCTGTTCTATAGTCATGCCGTTTTAGTGGGAGTGTCATTGTTCGCTATGGGGTGGGTGATATTCAAGAAGACTAGGGATTATGAACGTATTTATAAGGTTTTCTTTTCCGTTTTATTGATCACGTTTATGGCCTCATATATCAGGTTCTGTTTTGCCTTTCCTCATACTTGTACGCAAAATATCAGATATGTGACACTGGCAATCTTTGTCGGGGCATTGTCGATCGGCGTCTTGGCTGGACAGATATCTCAGTTAAATAAAGGATGGAAAACCATGGCGATGACCTGCATTGTTGCTCCGGTCGTTCTGTTCGTCGGGTCTTCAGCAACCGTATTTACGCTGTTGGGCTTAAAATGAAACCCGGCATCCCATTCCCCAACATCGCCTTCATTAGGCCTTCACTGGCAGATATGCAACCTAGTGGGGTGACCACTTTTGTACGACAAATTGCAGAGGGGTTTGCTAAGTATGGAGATCGCTTCAAGATTGTTGAGATTCCCCATGGGGATTATCAGTCAAGCAGTAAGGGGCGCGAGACAATAGACTTTAGACCGCAGACTTCCGATCTCATACCCCGAGGGGCGAGACAGTTACAAGAAGCAACGAACGAAAACAAAGGGGAGAAGAAACGTAGACGAAAATCTGAATCTTCGTTTCTCGCTCTTGGATATTTAAAACTCCTCTGGATAGATCTCCGGCGGGTATGGGCGGTACGCAGGGAATGCAGGAAAAGAATTATTCTTACCAATCAATTTGGATGCGAGACGCTGCCTATTGCACTCCGTTTGGTTTTCCCCTTATCCCGAATTGTGGCAATCAGCCATACGCATCCGGGGAGTGGCGAAGGAGTGTCGCATCCAGTGCGGCGCTGGGTCGAGACTGTCTGTTATTGGAGCGTTAACGATATTCTGTTCAATTCAGAATCCTCCCGGTGTGAATGGCGGGTCAAACTTGGGTTGCATGATGTAAAGGGACGTGTCATCCATCTCGGAACCGCACCTCCGGATCTAAGTGCGCCAACGGATTATCCCCAACGGGCACCCGGAACTGTTGATTTCTTGTGCGTGGCCCGTTTTGCTGGTTGGAAGGGACAGGGTAATCTGGTCCGGGTATGGCAAGATGTGCAGCAACAGTTGTCAAGTAGAGAACCTTCGCCCAAGCAATTATCAACCCAACAACCCAATAACGTGGCAACTGACAAGCGCGCCCGCTTGATCTTCATCGGCGACGGGCCCTGCCTTGATGAAGTACGCCGGGACGCCGAACTTGCCGGCTTGGGAAAAGCAGTTGTGTTTATGGGTCCCAAACCCGGAGCGGATCGCTATTTCAATTTAGCAGACGTGGCGGTGCTTTTATCCACGGAACCCGAGGCGTTTGGCCTGACCCTGTTGGAGGCGATGAGTCGTGGCAAGCCGATCCTGGCAAGTCGCATCGGGGGGATCCCTGAGATTGTCAT
>Ga0194063_10001589_pt1 | contig 14652 bp, 16 predicted proteins | sample SepL3720m_MetaG_FD_155459 | JGI IMG/M metagenome (GOLD analysis project Ga0194063, IMG submission 155459) | Anoxic zone freshwater microbial communities from boreal shield lake in IISD Experimental Lakes Area, Ontario, Canada - Sep2016-L373-20m | ecosystem: Environmental > Aquatic > Freshwater... | reverse complement strand
CATCTTCATCTGTATATCATCATTTACTGTGTGTTCAGTAAGGTAGCCCACCAGGTGCATCTCATAGCTGGGAGTGATCTCGCAGCAGAAGGTTTGCAGATGAGCATTATAGAGGTAGACACCGGCGATCCTTCCGGCGAATTTTACGATATCTTCCTGCCAGTATTCCGTTTCATCCAGATATACCAGGCGTAAAAGCGGTTGCATAGTATTATCTCCTGTCGTCGGTTTTTTCGGTGTCATACCATCCTTGGCAGGTGATGTCCAAGTAGAATTAAGCTTTCTCTTCTCATGGTCTGTGTGCCATTAGTGGCTGTGCTATGGTGGTAATAGTCGACGATACTCGGTTTCGGCAAGTGAGATCGCTTTTAATACCCTTTTCGCTTTTGGAGTATTCTTGTCGGCCATACTCCCGTATGCGTCCAGCAGTGCGTTGTAGATATCGGCCATGTTCCTGAAAGCAGCTCCGCGCTCTTCTTCTGTCATAATATCCTTCCTTTCCCAGGATATCCCGTCGGGGGCGTCATACCATCCTTGGTAGGTGATGTCCTAATATAGGTAGCCCGCAGACTCCAGGGCGTCTAACTCTTCGTCTGTAGCCTCTAATAGCTCGCAAATGTTAAACGTATTTAGACCTATTACTTCTCCTGTATCTGCGACAACTATTTCCTGACCATAGCTACAACTACCGTTAACCGTGGGCAATGTAGCAGTATATTCGTGACCGTTAAGGGTGTTACGTAGTTTCATCGCATTGCCTCCCTGGTTATTAAGCCACCCGCTGATAGAAGTGGGCAAGGATATCATCCCGGTATTCTGTCGGGAAATGATCTGCCATACCATTACATATCGGATCCACGCCGAAGAATCCCCAGCAGGAAACAATCGTCTCGCCTGTTTGCCGGTCATTGAGCACGAATCCATAGACATCACCCTGCATATAATGGTTATATGTCTCCACTTCACCGCGCAAGAGATCAGCGACACGGTCAATCATCCGGCGTGTGATATGCTTCACGCCATATTCTTTGCGGACAGTTTCCCTCGGGACATAGATATATCCGATTTGCCCCCAATCCCACCCGGCAGGATCGCAAGCGTGGAAGTGGGTACTAGTAGTGCTGATAGTCAGGCCTGAGTGATCAAAAAGGTAGAGCGGTAAGATAACTGCTGTACGCTCATTGATCTCCTGGGTGAACTCTTGCGGGGTAGCATAATTATGGGGTTCCCCGAGGGTGTAGCGATTATGCCAGCAAGCCATAGTGCCCAGGTTATCCCACTCACGCGGGTTATCAGGTGATTCGTCCTGGATGATCTCCAGGGTTACTTTGTCGAGTGTGATACTTTCCACAGTATCCTCCTTTATTGGATGTTGTCAGTAGCTTCACAGAAGACCTTGCTGTTTGAAGCTGTAGAATGAGTCGTGACCGATGATCATATGATCAATAATCGGGATACCCAGTATCTCCCCGGCATTTTTCAGTTGCTCGGTGATGGCGACATCTTCCGGTGAAGGATTAGCATCGCCGCTGGGATGGTTGTGGCACAGTATGATACTCGCCGCGTTAGCCAGAATGGCAGGCTTCATCAATTCACGCGGATGTACCAGGTTAGAATTCAAATTGCCGATGCTGACAGTATTGATCCCGATAGGACGCTTACGACAATCCAGCAACAGCACCACAAACTGCTCCCGATCAGTATCACCGATGAAAGCGGCCAGGATAGCATAGGCGTCAGCAGGCGAAGTAATAGTCCGCGAATCAGTACTGACCGACCTCTCCCGCGCCAGAAAAACCTTATAAACAGGTATACGCATTTTTCTTCCCTCCATAAACAGAAAACCGCCTACTCCAGCAAAGGGAGTAAGCGGTCATATTGAACTTCATAGGGATAATATGTGTTTGGAGGGGTGGGAGTTTACTGTAGGGGGGTGAGCAGGAGAATAAAGGTGGTGCTATAGCGTAAAATTTGAAAAATGGCAGGATATTCACATCCCGCAGAGTGAAAAATTATTCACTCTGACAATAATGAGCTGTTACGATTCTGGTTGGCAGTGTAGCGATTATATGGTACTATTCCCCCATCATTCCAGCCCGGGTGGCGGAATTTTTGCGCATTGTTTGTGCGATGTTCTGTTAACTACTTTTTTGTTAGCTGCAAACAGATTATCACTGTGAGTCACAACTCGTCATGATTAGGTTTTGATATTCAGAGAGCAGGTACAAAAATAGGTAACAAACTTAGCGCTCATCCAGGTTACATTTTTCGCAGGAAATTGCTATTGAGAGTCGAATATAACTAGGGTTATGTTTGAGGAGAACGAAATGACTGTAGTAACCAAAACAATCCACGCGCGCGCAGGACTTTTAGGAAATCCTTCAGATGGCTATAATGGCAAGACGATATCATGCTTGATTAAGAATTTCGCCGCATTTGTCACCCTTTCGCCTGCAGAAGACATTACTCTTTTACCGGGAAAAAACCTGTTTAAGAGTCAATTCACATCACTGGATGATTTAAATAATTCACTGGATTGCTACTCGCATATAGAAGACAAGGAAGGGTTATGCCTGTTGCAGGCAGCGTGCAATCTTTTTTATGTAGAGTGCATGAGGCGTGGTATCAAGCTGGAGAAGAAGAATTTTACCCTAGACTTTGAAACTACTATCCCCCTCCAGGTAGGTATGGCAGGCTCCAGTGCCATTGTCATTGCTACGCTGCGTTCACTGATGGACTGGTATGAAGTGGAAGAAGAGTTTCGTCAGGAGGAACTACCGCAGCTTGCATTAGACGTTGAACTGAAAGAGTTGGGCATCACCGCCGGGCAGCAGGATCGCGTAATTCAGACTTATGGCGGAGCGTTCTATATGGATTTCCGCGAGGATCTGATGAATAGCCGTGGTTATGGCGACTACCAACCGCTGGACCAGTCGTTACTTCCACCATTATACCTGGCATATTCCAAAAGTCCGAGCAATTCAGGCAAAATCCATAAGAGTGTCCGTGAACTCTGGCTCCATGGTGACCCGGTGGTACGTGAGGCGATGCTTACTTTCGCCAGCTTCGCCGAACTGGGCAAGCAAGCACTAGCTGATGGAGACCATGCGTTTTTCACTCATTTAATGGGTGATGCTTTTCTCTTACGACGCAAAATATTCGGAGATGTTGTGCTCGGCGTAGACAACCTGCGTCTGACGGCTATTGCAAATAGCCACGGTCTCACCGGTGCCACCTGCGGCTCTGGGGGAGCTATTGTTGGCGTAAAAGGTACAGTTGAACAGAATGTAGCAATGCAGAAGGATTTAATCACGGCAGGCTATGCCTACATCGATATCGAGATTGGGCCGAAATATAGCTGGAAATCTGGATAATAATCCATAATTGTTTGCTAAACATGTTACTTTTCGTCCTCATTTAAGTAGGGACTTTCGCTCAAGTACACCCTACGGGACAGATTGTTGGGGGTACGGAGATCAACTTCCAACTTTTTATACCAGCGATTGTCAAAATGACTGAAGCCAAAATAACAACCACCCGTGCCCACTTCAACAGCTCCATAGGCTTTCCCCTCCTTTCAAAGAATGGTCCAGCAATGCGATACATTATCATCAACATGTCTTTTGTATATATTTGATGTATTTGCAATGTTGGACTGTGCGGTAATTTGTGTGGGCAACTACAAGTATGTTCTACCTTTTGCCAAACTCACTGTAATACGGTACAATTACTGCACGTAAGCAATGCAACGGATAATTCTGTCGATTTTTCAAGGGATACAATTAGTTGAGCAGCCAGGTAACTATGATAGGAAGCGCAGAACTTCAGGTAATCCAGGCCACCCTACGCGTGGATGAAGGGCGCGATGCCTCCATCAGAGAAACTGCCGGCAAACAACTAGACTGGCACAAAGTGCAATCCCTGGCCCAGCACCATGGCGTCTCCCCGCTGGTCTGTAAACGCCTGAAAGAAGTGGCCCCCGATCTGGTCCCTCCGACAGCAATGCAGGAGATGGCTGCCTTCCAGAAAGCCAACGAATTGCGCGTCATCCAGATGACTGCCGACCTAATCAAAGTAGTACGAGCGTTGGAAGCAGAATACATCCCGGTACTGTGCCTGAAAGGGCCTGTGCTGGCGCAGGTGCTCTATGGCGACCCGGCGATGCGGTTATTTGGGGATCTAGATATACTGGTTAAGCAGTGCGATTACAACCACGCCGAAAAGGTGCTGCACAAGTTGGGATTGGAACCGGCAATAAACGAATTGTTCCCAACATACGAGACTACTGAGGGAATTTTTGCACTTGAACGTGAACGCCATTTCGAGTTTCCGCATAAGCAGTATGTCATCGAATTACACTGGAGGATAACCACCCGTGAATTCCCCAGGGCATTGGATATTGATGGACTTTTTGCTCGTAGTCGTGAAGTGACTGTAAATGGTCAGATGCTCCGGACGATTAGCGCAGAAGATCAAATGATCCATGCTTGCCACCATGGTTCACATCATTATTGGGAGAAATTTAGCTATATTGCTGACTCAGCATCAGCGTTATCCTTAATCGATGGCGCTCGTTGGGATAATATTGTTGCCACCAGCCAGGAGCAAGGACTCTATAGACCACTTCTGGTAAGTCTAGGATTATGCCATGACCTTTCTGGACTTGTTCTTTCAGAAACGCTGACCGCATCAATTGTGGTCACCCCATTAGTGCAAAGGATTGTTTATATGGCAAAATCGTACATTTGTCGTGAAGTAGGACATGGGGCAGATCCATTAGATAAGATGATGTTCATCCTTTTTCTAGCTAATAAAGACCGGTTCTACAGAATTACCATGTTTATGAGAACGATGTTCACTCCAACTGCACCTGACTTCCAATGGCTTTCTTTGCCCGAGAGCGTTCACTGGTTATATCCTGTGCTCCGTCCTTTTCGGCGTGCTGGACGAGGTGTATCGATGTTATATGCACGCCGAAAACACAGATGAGAGTATAAATCCTAAGTTAACCCTCGGTTCAATTATGGGGAAATTCAGTACCTGGCAATTGCGAGGGCCCATATTAATTTTGACTCAACAACAAGAAACCGGCTATAATATCCAAACGTATTCTCACAGTGCAGATTATCAAGGAACCAATTATGAATTTGTCATCAGAAAAGCGCATACTTGTTACAGGTGGGGCGGGATTCATCGGTTCCAACTTTCTCAGTCTTATGGTTCCACGGTTTCCTCACTGGCATTTCCTTAACGTTGACAACCTCACATATGCTGGTAATCTGCATAGTCTTGCTGGCATCGATACTTTGCATAATTATTCATTCTCTCAAGTTGATATCACCGATGCTGACGCAATTCAACAAGTCTTCACTGATTATCAGCCAGATTGGGTTATTCATTTCGCTGCGGAGAGCCATGTGGATCGTAGCATTGTTGGGCCTAAAGAGTTTATAGTCACGAATATTCTGGGCACTTTCAACCTCCTCGAATCATGCCGCGCCATCTGGAAAGATAGCGACGGGCACCTGTTCCACCATGTTAGTACTGACGAAGTGTATGGCTCACTGGGGGCTGAAGGGTATTTCACCGAGTTGACCGCTTATGACCCCAGTAGCCCATATTCCGCAAGTAAGGCGGGGAGTGACCATCTGGTACGTGCGTACTACCGAACGTATGACCTGCCAGTCAAAATCACTAACTGTTCAAACAATTATGGGCCACGGCAATTCCCTGAGAAACTAATACCGCTGATGATACTCAATTGCCTGGAGCGTAAGCCTCTGCCGGTATACGGCGATGGCGGCAACGTGCGCGACTGGCTGCATGTAGATGACCACTGCGAGGCTATTCTCACCGTTGCGCAATCTGGCCGGGCGGGGGAAACATATAATGTCGGCGGCAACAGCGAACGAACGAATTTGATCGTAGTTCGTACGATTTGCCAGATTGTTGCGGAAGAACTCGGAGTGCCCACAGCTGAAATTGAAGGCTTAATCAACTTCGTGACGGATCGCCCTGGCCATGATCGTCGCTATGCTATTGATGCGAGTAAGTTGTCAAATGAACTCGGCTGGACTCCTAAATGGACTTTTGAGGATGGAATGCGGAATACCGTCCGCTGGTATCTGAAGAATATGGATTGGGTAGATCAGGTGCGTACGGGTGCCTATCGTCAGTGGCTTACACAGAACTACGAAGATAGGGAATCATCATGATAACAAAAGGAATAATATTGGCCGGTGGCTCGGGTACGCGGTTATACCCGGTGACTGTGGGGGTCAGCAAGCAATTGCTGCCCGTGTATAACAAACCAATGATATACTACCCATTGAGTGTACTGATGCTTGCTGGTATTCGTGATGTTCTGGTGATTACCACTCCGCATGACGCGGAGCAGTTTCTGCGTGTGCTGGGTGATGGCAGCCAATGGGGGATATCTATACAATTCGCCGTGCAGCCAGATCCCGGTGGGTTGGCGCAGGCGTTCCTTATCGGCGAGAAATTTATTGCTGGTGATCCATGTGCGCTGGTTCTGGGCGACAACCTTTTTTATGGACAGGGGCTGTCAGAAATCGTGAAGAAGGCTGCACAACTAGCTACCGGGGCCACCGTCTATGCTTACCGTGTAGAAGACCCAACCCAGTATGGCGTTGTGGAATTTGATAAAAAAGGACAGGCGATTAGCCTGGAAGAAAAGCCCACCAATCCAAAATCGCATTTTGCCGTCACAGGGCTATACTTTTATGATCATCATGTAGTAGAATTGGCCAAAAGCTTGGCACCCTCCGTGCGGGGTGAATTGGAGATTACTGATCTAAATCGTCTCTATTTGGAGCAAGGCCAACTTCATGTCGAGTGCTTTAACCGGGGATTTGCGTGGCTAGATACCGGAACTCATGATGCAATGCTTCGCGCAGCGGGCTTCGTAGAGGCGGTAGAGCAACGGCAAGGATTGATGATCGCATGCTTAGAAGAGATTGCCTTCCGGCAGGGATATATCAATGCCGATCAACTGGCGGAGCTGGCTAGCCCCCTTGCGAAAAGCTCGTATGGGAAATATCTACTCTGGCTGCTTGAAGAAGCACATTCTAAAAACATCAGAATTAACATGAATTCTTCTAAAGGTAATAACTAATGGAATTAGGCGATGTCTTTGTTCATGAACGCGCGCTAGTCGAGTCAAGCAATATTGGTGTCGGATCACGAATATGGGCATTTGCACATGTACTTCCCGGCGCGGTTATCGGTCGGGATGCTAACATATGCGACCACGTGTTCATCGAAAATGACGTTTTCTTAGGTGACCGTGTAACTATAAAGTGCGGCGTTCAGCTATGGGATGGCCTTCGTGTTGGTGATGATGTCTTTATTGGCCCGAATGCTACGTTCACGAATGACTTATTCCCGCGTAGTAAACAATACCCTCAACGTTTCGAGAAGACAATAATTGAAAATGGCGCATCTATTGGTGCAAATGCAACTATCCTTGCGGGGGTGACAATCGGTACAGGAGCGATGATTGGGGCTGGAGCAGTAGTGACTCGCGACGTTCCACCTTATGCAGTGGCAGTAGGCAATCCGGCACGTGTTAAGCGATATGTTGTTACTGCTAAGGAACACAGTTATCAACCTGCTGGTGATATGCCTTCGGTGTTACCAAGCATCGATGGAGTTCAGCTGCTCACTTTGCCACAAATTTTAGATCCCCGAGGGGCATTATCATTCGGTGAAGTCGGACAGCATCTCCCATTCGTCCCGCAACGCTATTTTATCATTTATCAAGTACCACCATATGAAGTACGTGGTGGTCATGCCCATAAGGTATGTAAGCAACTTCTCATCTGCGTTCATGGCAAATGTTCGGTTGTTCTTGACGACAGTGAAGTTCGTAATGAGTTTGAATTGAATGATCCATATCATGCCATTCTTATCCCTCCAATGGTATGGGGGACTCAATACCATTACACAGATGATGCGGTACTCCTTGTTCTTGCTTCCCACATTTATGATGGGAATGACTATATTAGGGATTATAAATCCTTCTGTAAACTTAAGAAAGATGAGTACTCATGAACGTACCATTTCTCAGCTTAAAAGACAATTTCGATGCTCAGGCCGCAGAACTTGAAGCAGCAGCTTTACGTGTATTAAGGTCGGGGTGGTATATCCTCGGGCAAGAAGTATCGCTATTTGAAGGCGAATTCGCGGCTTACTGCGGGAGCAAATACTGCGTGGGCGTCGGGAACGGCCTGGATGCGCTCTATCTCATCCTTCGGGCGTTAAATATCGGCCCTGGGGACGAGGTGATCGTCCCGGCCAATACCTATATCGCTACTTGGCTGGCTGTCTCTTATGCTGGAGCAACACCGATACCTGTAGAACCATGTAGAGATACCCGCAACATCGACCCGGAACGCATCGAATCAGCAATCACCGGACGCACCAAAGCCATCCTTCCCGTTCATCTTTATGGAATGCCAGCAGATATGGCACCTATCAATGCTATTGCTGAACGGTATGGACTTGTGGTGATTGATGATACAGCTCAGGCTCATGGGGCAATGTACAATGGAAAGCGCGCAGGTTCGCTCTGCCGTGCTTCCGGATTCAGCTTCTATCCGACCAAGAATCTAGGAGCTTTAGGCGATGGCGGCGCTGTGGTCTCCGATGATGCCGAGTTAATCGACCGTGTGCGTTTGTTGCGCAACTATGGATCGAAACAAAAGTATCAAAATAGCGAACGAGGTGTTAATAGCCGCCTTGATGAGTTGCAAGCAGCGATGCTGCGCGTAAAACTTTGCGCGCTTGAGGCATGGAATCGCCGACGCGCTGAGCTGGCAGCGATTTACCTCAATGGATTGCGTGATATCGCGGAGCTGACATTGCCGCTGGTCCCCAGAGAGATGACGTCAGCTTGGCACGTATTCGTAATTCAACATCCCCGTCGTGACGCGCTCCAGGCCTTTTTACAGGAGCAGGGAATTGGGACGCTTATTTACTACCCAACACCACCACATCTATCTGAGGCTTATTCTGATTTAGGATACTCAAAAGGGGCATTCCCGATATCTGAGGAATTGGCAGCGACGAACCTGGCGCTTCCACTTGGACCGCAAATGTCGATAGAGGAAGTAGAATACGTGACGAGCTGTGTAAAAACTTTTCAGCTTTTGCAGAGTACCACCAGCTGGAGTCAGTCGTGAAAGTGACTGATAGAAAATCGCCCTTGCGATTGATGCGGCGTTTAATATTTATTATATGGTCGCGCCTAAGCCGACTTCCATTGCTATTTCGCTTTCGTTGGCAGGTATTATTCTCAGGTACATCCGTACAAAATGACTCATCCCTGCTAATTGAGCATCCTGTCACTATACATGGCATTGGGTCATTGGTGATCGGTAAACATGTGTGGCTCGGATTCAAACTCGCCAATAATGGATTGCCACCTATCCTATTACAACCTCGAACGGCTAACGCGGTGATCAGCATCGGTGATAGCTCCGCAATAATGAACGGAACAGAAATTATAGCACAGATGGCTGTCACCATCGGACCACGATGTCTGATAGGACCATCAGTTTCATTTATGGATTCCGATTTTCATGGTATCGCCCCTGATCAACGCGGGGCAATAGGCGCAATGGCCCCTATAGTATTAGAGGAGAACGTCTGGGTTGGCAGTCGTGCGGTAATTGTTAAAGGGGTTACCATCGGACGTGATGCAATCGTCGGTGCATGCGCTGTAGTAACAAAGAATGTCCCAGCTGGCGCAATCGTCGCAGGGAATCCTGCGCGTGTTGTGGGGTCAGTGTATTCGCTTCGTGTCAGCAAAGAATTTGACTCAGATTGTTATCAGGCAGGGAACTCCAACATATGACCGATACCCCAGAAAAATCCTATGGACAAATACTCAAATCAACGGCGATCTTTGGTGGGTCTTCTGCCATCAAAATTGTTTTCGGGATCTTTCAGGTGAAGATTATTGCAGTTCTACTCGGACCTGCCGGGGTAGGCCTGATGGGTATGTATTCATCCATTATGGTAACCGCATCGGGCCTGACGGGGATGGGGTTAGCATCCAGCGGTGTGCGGGAGATAGCGGAGGCAGAAGCAAGTGGTGATGCCGTACGCATCGCTAGTACCCGGCAGGCATTACGTTGGGCAACGTTGGTGTTAGGATTGATCGGTGCTCTGATGTTGGTGCTGCTCCGTGTACAGATTTCTTATGGTGTTTTTGGCGACACTAAGCACGCGGGAGCCATAGCCTGGCTGGCCATCGGGGTGGCGCTCTCCGTACTCGGTGGATCACAGAGCGCATTGTTGATTGGGATGCGGCGGATCAGTGACATGGCACGTGCAAGTGTGCTTGGTTCATTGATCGGACTAGTTTTCTCGGTAGCACTAATCTGGGGACTACGTGAGCGTGGCATAGTATTCTACCTGATCGCAGGCACCGTCACCGGCTATGCCGTAAACTATTACTTTGTGCGTAAACTACCCCGTGCCCAAGCCCCTGGTGACTTTACGCATATCTTCGCAACCATTAAATCGCTATTGCATCTCGGAGCCGCCTTCATGCTGAGTGGGTTGATTGGTATGGGACTTCAATTAATGGTTCGCTCATTAATAGTTCGTTCACTCGGAATCGAAGCAAATGGAATATTTCAGGCAGCATTAACAATCGCAGGAGTATACTTGGGATTAGTACTCTCTTCTATGGGAGCGGATTATTATCCCAGATTGACAGGGGTTGCGCATGATCGTATAATGAGCAATCGGTTGGTTAATGAGCAGACTGAGGTAGCTCTATTGTTGGCTGGCCCACTAATACTTGGAATGTTAACGTTCTGCCACTTGGTGGTATTGTTATTTTACTCATCTAAATTCGGAGGCACCATTGATATACTGCGATGGCAATTGATAGGAGATATCTTTAAAGTGATATCATGGCCGATGGGGTACCTGCTGATGGCGCGTAGTATGAAAAGGATGTTTGTAATCACAAACGTCCTATATGATGCTTCTTTTTTATTTGTAGTATGGGCTGGGATCGGCAGGATTGGGATATCTATTACAGGAATAGGGTATGCTTTCTGCCTTTTCTGCTCTACGGTTATCGTTTACAGAATTGCCTATAAAGCAAATGGCTTAGTATGGTCGAACAGAGTCTGGAAACTCAGTGGAATTTTAATCATATTGGGTATAGCCATAACACTATCGAGTCGAGTTAACGTGTGGCTCGGATATGTCGTGGGAACCAGTGCAGTTTGTGGGTATAGTTGGCATGCGGTGAGATCATTAAGTGAGAATTCCGGTGGCAACATTTTTAGACGCGGACTTTCGTTGTTTAGAAAACGTCGTTAAAATTGCTGGTTAACCGTTAAAAATTTTGTGAAAGGCAAAAGGAAGGTTTGTAGTAGTTTGAATATATACATAAAGTCTTACAATAGACCTTTTTACCTTGAGCGCTGCCTGCGATCAATCCAGAAGAATGTCCAAGGATACAATCGTATCTATGTCCTCGACGACGGCACGTTATCCAAATACTTGGAACGTTTAATATCTAATTATCCTGATGTAACTTTCTTATATTCAGGGGCTGACGATGGTAAGTTTCAGCTTGTTCGCGAACAACGTTTTGCAGAAATACGCAAACGGTATCGAGATCCTTCGTCATTCTGGATAGAGAATATCTCGAAAGATGAAGGTCAATACTTTTGGCTATTGGAAGACGATACATGGATTTGCCAACCGATCGATCTTCAGGCAACAGAAAGGGTACTAACAAACAGCGGCACAGCTATACTGAAAGTCACATGGTGCATCGACGGACCTGACCGAATTTTTTCTTCTCAGGTATATAGGTCGGAGGTAATTAGCAACAGCTGCAATGTCCAGTATTTTGTTCCCCATCTTAGATCGTTGCGTGATTTGTATCAGGTGTACGGGTTAGCACTGCATATTTTCGGTAAGCAATACTGGTTAAACGCCGTCAATGATCTCCGCTACTTTCTTGACGAGGACAGTCAATTGCGTAGAGTGCTAAACTATATTAGACGAAAAGATAACCGCGATATTCTTTTCGCAAAGACAGAAAACCGCCACCTTTATTGGGGATGGGCAATCCCGGGGCGAAGTGACCCGTTATACTATCGATTAGGATTGAAGCAACACATCTTCACTGACGCATTAAATGAAGCATGGCTTGCAGGCAGTTTAAATGTTATGGACGATTTTCCACGGGATATCGGTATCGATCATTTATTGGATATTTTTTCGTACTCAGGTATCGACAAATTGCAGATTGATTCATACAATATCTGGCGGTCTTCAATATCATTGCTTGCCACTCCGTATAATGAGGAAGACAAGCTTGCATCCGATGTTACTGGTCATAGAGAGTAGTATATGCTATTATAGTGAGTATAATGGGCATAGTGAGTAAAACTATCAGTATAAATGATTGGACGGATAAAAGAATGATAAGTATCGGTCGAATATTACGCGGGATTTACCCCCGTCTTTTATTGTTAAAAAAACATTTTCTATATACATGTATACTACTACGTTCTAGGTGGAGAAGATCCTCTTTAACTAGAATAGCTAATAAACTTGGGGTGGAATTAAATTTGCCACCATCAGTGAGTATCAATAATGCGGTTATTATCGGGGGACAGGGGGTACTGGATATTGGAAGAAACGTCGTTTTAGGTGACGACTTCTCCTCTTTTATTCCTTCTCCAGTTTCGCTCGTACCTTTCACTCTGAATGCGGTCATAGAAATTGGAGAGGATACGAACGTCATGAACGGTACCCGCATCATTGCTCATAAATCCATTACCGTTGGCTCTAATTGTCGGCTTGGTCCAGGTGTATCTATTTTGGACTTTGACACTTACTCTATTACTCCTCAGACGCGAAGTAATGCACCTGGTGCATGTGCACAAATTGTGCTGGGTGAAAATGTATGTGTGTGCGAAATGGCAATAATTCTTAAGGGCGTCATAATTGGTCGTGACTCCTTTATTGGCCCAGGTGCTGTGGTAATAGATAGCATCCCAGCGGGTGCTATTGCCTACGGTAATCCTGCCCGTGTTATTGGTTCAGTTTATGATTATGAAGATAATTTAGCAGTAGAGAAGGATTAGTCTCGTATGGATAAACCATTATTGACATTTATAGTGATGGCATACAACCAGGAACGAATAATTCATGAGGCCATAAAAGGTGCCCTATCACAGACCTATTCGCCTTTAGAAATTGTCTTATCGGATGATTGCTCGCCCGACCGCACGTTCGAGATAATGCAGGAGATGGTGGCGGACTACCAGGGACCACATACGATCGTATTAAACCGAAATGAAACAAACCAGGGCATCTGCGGGCACGTGAACCGGGTATTGGAACTAGCTCAAGGCGAATTGATCGTAATGTCAGCTGGAGATGACATCTCGTTGCCTCACCGCACGCAGAAGCTGTATGAGGTCTGGGAGGAAAGCGGGCGGAAAGCGATGTCGATATTTTCAAATGTATACATGATGAATTTCAATGGAGAAGTATTTGGACCCAAATACCATAAACCAGTAAAAGTTTTAAAGTCCGTAAAACAGGCAATCTCAAGTAATAATTGTTTTGTACTTGGAGCTTCGCATGCATTCTCACGGCGCTTATTCACAGAGTTTGGTTCCATTTCTCCAGGAATCATTCACGAGGATCTAGTAATCCCATTTCGCGCACTACTTGCGGATGGGATATCTTATCTCGACGACTGTCTGGTTAAATACCGTGTTCCAGCACCATCTGTTAAACCGAATCCATTCGTAAGTAACTACCATCAAACCATATTGGACCGATTCTCACTAGCATCAAAAGAAAAAATAGGAATTTGGGAACAATGGAAACTGGACATAATGCAATCCGGGCATATAGAGACTGAAGCGTTACGTTGTCACATTGATGAGCATATAGGCAGGTATATAGTTATTAAAAGATGCTGTATACTAGTATTGAAATCCAACCTATTTATTACAGCTGGAATTGTTGTCTGCACATCACTGAGGTATCGCCATTTATCACCTGTGGTATTCTATCTACTAGAGTGCATGCACAGGGTATTCATGAAATTTAATCGCAATAGTAGGCAATTTGTTTGATGTATCGTTAGATTGTTATAGGATAAGGTGTCGATGCGCGCATATTTATGCTTGGTATTTTACATGAGGGTGTAATCTATGCACATTCTAATATTGCCGTCATTCTACCCAACAGATATGGACCCTGTCAGTGGGAAGTTTTTTCAGGATCAAGCTCAGGCCTTAAGCAAATCAGGGCTCACAGTTGGAGTCGCTTTTTGCGAAGGAAGAAGTCTTCGTCGTGGTTTATCATGTAAAGCGATTTTGACGCACCATTTTCAGACTACATATAACGACGAAAATGGATTACCAACCGTACGGATTTTCGGTTGGAACACAATCGGTCAATTGACATTGGGCGCAGCCCTCGGTAGCTACCTCATGGCAAGGGCTGCTAATGAGTATATCAAACGCTATGGGTAAGTATTCGGTAAACCCCACTCCAAAGCTTACTTCAAATCAAACTTAACTTGCATTGGTGGGGAGTTTCCAGGCGGCCAGGTCTTCTGGGCTGGCTTTC
>Ga0194063_10001587_pt1 | contig 14667 bp, 14 predicted proteins | sample SepL3720m_MetaG_FD_155459 | JGI IMG/M metagenome (GOLD analysis project Ga0194063, IMG submission 155459) | Anoxic zone freshwater microbial communities from boreal shield lake in IISD Experimental Lakes Area, Ontario, Canada - Sep2016-L373-20m | ecosystem: Environmental > Aquatic > Freshwater... | reverse complement strand
ACCGAGGACACCAACAACTGGGGTCGGCAGGATCGCGGTGTCACCGGTCTGGTTGTAGAACGAGACGTTGCCGCCCGTGACGGGGATGCCGAGTTCGAGGCAGCCGTCCGCCAGCCCGGTTGTGGCCTGCTGGAACTGCCACATCACTGCGGGATCCTCCGGGGAGCCGAAGTTAAGGCAGTTGGTGACGGCGAGCGGGATGGCACCTGTCGCGGCCACATTGCGGTAGCTCTCGGCCAGCGCGAGCTTGGCCCCGTTGTAGGGATCGAGCTTGGCGAACCGGCCATTGCAGTCAGTCGAGATGGCGACGCCACGGCCGGTCTCCTCGTCGATCCGCACCATGCCGGAGTCCTCCGGCTGCGCAAGGACGGTGTTGCCGAGCACGTAGCGGTCGTACTGCGACGTGATCCATGTCTTGGACGCGAGGTTCGGCGCCGCCACCATGCGCAGCAGCATCGCGCGCAGTTCGTCCGATGACGAGGGTCGGGGCAGACCTTCAGGACCGTTGGCCTGCAATGCGTCCTGCCAGTCGGGGCGGGCGTAGGGCCGGTCGTAGACGGGACCCTCGTGCGCGACGGTGCGCGGCGGGACATCCACGATGCGTTCTCCGTGCCAGTCGACGGTGAGGTGGCCTGAATCAGTGACCTCGCCGATGACGACGGCCTCGACGTCCCACTTCGCACAGCGCACGAGGAAGGCATCCAGGTTGTCGGGAGTCACGATGGCGCACATGCGCTCCTGCGACTCGCTCATGAGGATCTCCTCAGGCGAGAGCGTCGGGTCGCGCAACAGAACCCGGTCGAGCCACACGTGCATTCCGCCCTCGCCGTTGGACGCCAGTTCGCTTGTGGCGCAAGAGATTCCGGCTCCGCCGAGATCCTGAATGCCCTCAACCAGTCCGGCGTGCAGCACCTCGAGGGTCGCTTCGATCAGCAGCTTCTCCATGAACGGATCGCCGACCTGGACGCTGGGCCGCTTCGTCGGGCCGCCCTCGCTGAACGTCTCGGACGCCAGCACCGATACGCCGCCGATGCCATCTCCGCCGGTGCGCGCGCCATAGAGCACGACGAGGTTGCCGACGCCCTTCGCGCTGGCCAGGTGGATGTCCTCGTGGCGCATAGCGCCGACGCACAGCGCATTGACGAGTGGGTTGCCTAGGTACGACGGGTCGAAGACGACCTCGCCCCCGATGTTCGGCAGCCCGAGGCAGTTGCCGTACCCGCCGATGCCGGCAACGATCCCGGGCAGCACGCGCCGGGTGTCAGGCGCGTCGAGCGGTCCGAAGCGCAGCGGATCCATGACGGCGAGCGGGCGCGCGCCCATCGAGAGGATGTCGCGCACGATGCCACCGACGCCCGTGGCCGCACCCTGATAGGGCTCGACATACGACGGATGGTTATGGCTCTCGACCTTGAACGTCACTGCCCAGCCGTCGCCGATGTCGACGACGCCAGCGTTCTCACCGATGCCGACCATGAGGATGTCGGTCTCGGGCTTCTTGTCGCCGAACTGCTTCAGGTGCACCTTGCTCGACTTGTAGGAGCAGTGCTCGCTCCACATCACCGAGTACATCGCCAGCTCGGAACTCGTTGGGCGACGACCGAGGATGTCCTTGATGCGCTGGTACTCGTCGGGCTTCAAGCCGAGCTCGGCGAACGGCTGGGCGTGATCGGGATCGTCGATCGCGTGCTGGACGGTGTCGATCACAGGGCACCCACCAACGAGTTCAGCACGCTGGTGAAGAACGGCAGGCCGTCCTCCGTTGGTCCGCACAGCGTCTCGACGGCATGCTCGGGATGCGGCATGAGCCCGACGACGTTGCCGCGCGCGTTACGGATGCCGGCGATGTCTCGTCGGCTGCCGTTCGGGTTGATCTCGAGGTAGCGGGCGATGACTCTACCCTCGCCTTCGAGCATGTCGAGGGTCTTCTCGTCGGCGACGAAACCGCCTTCGCCGTTCTTCAATGGGATGACGATCTCCTGGCCGGCCTCGAAGTCCGACGTCCACATGGAGTCGGCGTTCTCGATGCGCAGGCGCTGGTCGCGGCAGATGAAGTGCAGGGAGTCATTGCGGGTCAACGCCCCCGGCAGCAGGTGCGACTCGCAGAGGATCTGGAAGCCGTTGCAGATGCCGAGTACCGGCAGCCCACCCTTGGCTGCATCGACAAGCGCGTGCATGACGGGCGCGAAGCGGGCGATCGCGCCGCAGCGCAGGTAGTCGCCGTAGGAGAAGCCCCCGGGGAGAACCACGGCATCGACGTTCATCAGGTCGTCATCACCGTGCCACAGGGCCACTGCCTCGCCACCGGCGATGCGCACGGCACGGGCCGCGTCGCGATCGTCGAGCGAGCCAGGAAAGGTGACGACACCAACCCGAGGGATCACTGCTCGTCGTCCACGACTCGCATCGAGTAGTTCTCGATGACCGGATTGCTGAGCAGTTCCTCGGCGAGCTTGTGCATCAGGTCGTAGCGGTCACCCTCGAGGGTGCCCTCGATGTCGATGATGAACTGCTTGCCCTGGCGGACGTCCTGGACGCCCGTGAGGCCAAGGCGCCCGAGGGCTCCCTGCACTGCCCGGCCCTGGGGGTCGAGGATTTCCGGCTTGAGCATGACGTCGACGACGACGCGGGCCACGGGCACTCCAGTTGCTAGTCGCAGGCAGAAGGCTGGGGAAGGACTCCAGCCTATCGGCCCTCATCCGGGGCTCCCGCAGGCCCGATCACGCTGGGACCAGAGTGAATGGACTGCCGTCCAAGCCCCTGAGGACCGAGAAGTGGCGGTGGTCGAAGGTAGCGATGCGGTGAGTCGCGTATCGGTCTGCCAGGACGATGAGCGAAGCGTCCGTAACTCCTACGTTCTGGTCGTGGTAGTTACTGATGATCTCGGCACAGGTGAGCAGGTCGGCTGCACCCATGATGGGAAGCTCGAATGCTCCACCGCTCAGCTCGGCCAGCATCCGGATCTCGGCGTGCACGCCAGCGCGACGGGTCACGAGGTAGTCGAGTTCCGCCACGACGTATGGGCTGACGACGAGCTGGTCCCCGCCGTTCATCGTCTCCACGACGGCAGCATGATCAGGATCGTCCGCCCGGAAGTACGCGTAGAGCGCGCTGGTGTCGAGGATGATCAATCCCGGCCGAATCCCTCCAGAGCGTCACCCGAATCGATGTCACGGGCGTTGAGCCCCCCGCCCGTGAAGATTCCACCGGAGAGGCGCGCGCGGAGCAACTCCTTGTCCACAGCAACGCGGACGATCTCCGCCTCGGTGACGCCGCGGCGCTGGGCCTCGGCCTCGAGGCGTGCCTTGAGGTCGTCAGGCAGGTAGATCGTCGTGCGCTTCATGCCATACATCGTGACATGCGTTGGCGGCAGCGCCAACGGTTCGCTTCACTCGCTGGGGAAGGCCTGCCAGGCCGACCAGGCGGACTCCACCATGTCTCGCAGGTCGTGGCCGGCGTACCAGCCCAGATCACTCTGGATCAGCGTCGTCGATGCCCAGGTGGCTGCGGGGTCGCCGGCTCGTCGGCCCACGACCTCGGGCTCTGCGTCGCGACCGATGACCTCACTGACCATGTCCATGACCTCGCGCACCGACGACCCTTCGCCGCGACCGACGTTGAGTGGACCGACCACGCTGCCCTCCTCGAGCGCGGCTGCTGCGACCACGTGAGCGTCAGCAAGATCCGCGACATGGATGTAGTCGCGGATGCAGGTGCCGTCGGGAGTCGGGTAGTCATCGCCGAAGATCTGCGGGCGCGCACCTTGGTCAAGCGCCTTGAAGACCATGGGGATCAGGTTGTTGACGCTGTTGTCGCCCAGTTCATCAGCTCCGGCACCAGCGACGTTGAAGTAGCGCAGCGCAGCCCAGCGCAGTCCCCAGGCCGTGCCACTCGAGGCACAGGCCCACTCGCCAACCACCTTGGTCTCACCGTAGGGCGACTCAGGGTGAAGGACGGCGTCCTCTTCGACCGGATTCGCAGCGGGCGTGCCGTACACCGCTGCACTGGACGAGTAGACGAAATTGGCGACACCCTCGGCTTTCATGGCCTCCAGCACGGAGACCACGCCATCGATGTTCTCGCGGTAGTACTGCAGCGGGATCTCCACCGACTCGCCAGCAGCCTTGATCGCTGCCAAGTGGATGACGCCGGTGCAGTTGTAGTCGCGCAGCGCGATCGCCACCGCATGGGGATCCTGCACGGAGCCCTTGACGATTGGCACGCCTGGTGCAACGCGTCGCCGCAGACCGTGCGAGAAGTCGTCGAACACGACGACGTCACGACCACTGGCCTTGAGTGAACGTGCGACATGGCTGCCGATGTATCCGGCGCCTCCTGTGACCAACCAGGTGCTCATGCGAAGGTCTCCCCTGTGATGCGCTCGTAGGCCTCGACGTACTTGGCACGTGTCTTCTCGACGATCTCGTCGGGAAGCGGCGGCGGGGGGGTGTTCGACGATCGATCCCAGCCGGATTCAGGCGACGTCAGCCAGTCGCGTACGAACTGCTTGTCGAAGGACGGCTGAGGTCCACCTGGCTGCCACGTCGCGAAGTCCCAGTATCGCGATGAGTCAGGAGTGAGGACTTCATCGGCGAGCACTATGCGGCCTGCGTACTTGCCGGTCTTGGCGAAGCCGAACTCGAACTTCGTGTCGGCCAGGATGAGCCCACGGTCGCCGACGATCTCGAGGGCCCGCAGGTAGATGTCCAGCGACATCCGCTTGAGTTCCTGCGCCTCCTCCTGCCCGATGGTCACGATGACCTCGTCATAGGTGACGTTCACGTCGTGCTGGCCGAGCTCGGCCTTGGTCGCGGGGGTGAAGAGTGGCTTCGGCAGCTCCGAGCCGTCCTTCAGGCCCGGTGGCAGGCCGTTGCCGCAGATCCGTCCGGTCGCGAGGTAGTCGCTCAGGCCCGAACCGGCGAGGTAGCCGCGCACGACGCACTCGACTGGGAGCATTTCCAACTCTTCGCACACCATCGCCCGCCCGGCGACGGCCTTCGGGATCTTCCCCGAAGCCAGATGACTGGGCACGACACCCTCGAGCTGCTTGAACCACCACTTCGAGAGCTTGGTGAGGATGCGCCCCTTGTCGGGGATCGTGGTCGGAAGAATCCAGTCGTACGCAGAGATGCGATCACTTGCCACGAACAGCAAACGGCCGTCGGGCGTGCGGTAGAGGTCGCGAACCTTCCCGGAGTAGATGTGCTCGTATTCCGGGCCGAGCCCGTAGTCAGGAACTGCCATCAGAGAATGTCTCCCGGTCGATAGGACGCCGCATCAGGATGTTCGTCGACGATGGCTGCGACACGATCGGCAACGGCCCGGACCTGGCTCGCCGCCGCACCCGTGAAGGCCAGTGGCTCGGCGATCAGCGCATCAAGTTCGTCGCGACTGAGCCCGAGGCGAGGGTCGGCTGCGAGGCGTTCCAACAAGTCGTTCTCACTCTGGCCCGACTCGCGCATCGCCAGGGCGACCGCCACCGCATGCTCCTTAATCGCCTCGTGCGCGGTCTCGCGGCCCACGCCCTTGCGCACTGCAGCGATGAGGACCTTGGTCGTCGACAGGAACGGCAGGTACCGCTCAAGCTCACGATCGATGACAGCCGGGAAGGCGCCGAAGTCATCAAGAACGGTCAGGAACGTCTCGAACAGGCCATCCATGGCGAAGAACGCGTCAGGCAGCGCAACACGACGAACCACGGAGCAGAAGACATCTCCCTCGTTCCATTGCGAACCGGAGAGGTCGGCGACCATCGTCAGGTAGCCGCGCAGGAGCACCTGGAATCCGTTGACGCGCTCACACGATCGCGAGTTCATCTTGTGCGGCATCGCCGACGATCCGACCTGGCCTGGACGGAACCCCTCGGTGACCAGGTCGTGGCCGGCCATGAGCCGGATCGTGGTGGCCAGACTCGACGGCGCTGCCGCGACCTGGGCCAAGGCGGACACCACGTCGAAGTCGAGCGACCGCGGATAGACCTGACCCACGCTGTCCAGCACTCGCGTGAAGCCCAAGTGCCGGGCAACTGCCGTCTCCAGCTGTGCCAACCGCTGCTCATCGCCATCGACGAGATCGAGCATGTCCTGAGCTGTGCCGACGGGTCCCTTGATGCCACGCAGCGGATAGCGCCCGATGAGGTTCTCAATGCGATCGAACGCGATCAGCAACTCGTCGGCTGCGGACGCGAACCGCTTGCCGAGAGTGGTCGTCTGCGCGGGCACGTTGTGCGAACGCCCGGTGAGGGCGGTGTCGGAGTACGCGACGGCGAGCGCAGCAAGGCGGTCGAGCGTCGCAACGCACTTGTCGCGCACCAGCAGCAGGGCGTCGCGGATCTGCAACTGCTCGACGTTCTCCGTCAGATCACGGGAAGTCATTCCGATGTGCACGAACTCATGGCCAGCAAGCGCGTTGAACTCCTCAATGCGCGCCTTCACGTCGTGCTTGGTGACTCGCTCACGCTCGGCGATGGAGGTGAGATTCACCTCGTTGATGACGGCGCGGTAGTCCTCGATCGCCGAGGCAGGGATGTCAACGCCGAGTTCCACCTGTGCGGCCGCCACCGCCAGCCACAGTCGGCGCTCGTCCACGATCTTGGCCTCGGGGGACCAGATCTGCGCCATTGCCAACGACGCATAGCGAGCGGCCAGCACATCAGGGATCGAGGGTTTCGTGCTCACTGCCTCATCCTTCCATGGCGGCACGAAGGGCGATGTCGCGACGATGATGCGAGCCCTCGAGCCGAATGACATCTACGGCTGCATACGCACGTTCGCGTGCAGTCGCGAGTGAATCCCCATGCGCGGTGACGGAGAGCACGCGACCACCCGAAGACGTGATCTCACCATCGACGTTGAGGGTCGTCCCGGCGTGGAAGACCTCGACGCCCATCTCCTCGGCCGCCTGCTCAAGACCCGTGATGACGTCGCCCGTGCGAGGAGAGGCCGGATAGCCCGAGGCGGCGATCACGACCGTGACGGCGTATCCGGACTGCCACGTGAGTGGCGGATGATCGGCCAGATGACCCGTGGCCGCGGCCATCAGCAGTCCGGCGAGTGGCGTTCGAAGGTTGGCCAGAACGACTTGGGTCTCCGGATCACCGAATCGGGCGTTGAACTCGATCACTCGGACGCCTCGTGATGTCATCGCCAGCCCGGCATAGAGCAGGCCGGCGAACGGCGTGCCGCGATGCCGCATCGCGTCCACCATCGGTTGCAGCACCTTCTGGGTCACGTCCTCGACGAGGCCGGACGGAGCCCACGGAAGCGGCGAGTAGGCCCCCATGCCCCCGGTGTTCGGTCCCTCGTCGTCATCGCCCACCCGCTTGAAGTCCTGTGCGGGCTGGAGCGGCAGAACCGTCGTGCCGTCGGTAATCCCGAAGAGGGAGACCTCCGGTCCGTCCAGGAAGTCCTCGATCACTACCTGAGCATCGTTGCCGTGGGCAAGGCACTCGCGCGCATGGGCCAGCGCTTCCTCACGGTCGTCGGTTACCACCACACCCTTGCCCGCAGCCAGCCCATCGTCCTTGACGACGTGGGGCGCACCGAACTGGTCGAGTGCGGCAGCGACCTCGTCCATCGTCGTGCACACATGGGCCATCGAGGTCGGAACGCCGGCCTCCGCCATGACCTGCTTGGCGAACGCCTTGCTGCCCTCCAGCTGCGCCGCGGCGGCCGAAGGTCCGAAGCAGGGGATGCCGGCAGCGCGGACCGCATCGGCAACGCCGGCAACCAGTGGCACCTCCGGGCCGATGACCACGAGGTTTGCTTCCTCAGCGACAGCGAGAGCTGCGACCGCGCCCGGGTCCACAACGGCCACGGGGATCGTGCGGGCCACCTGGGCAATGCCTGCGTTGCCCGGTGCGACGACCACCTCCGTCACGTCGTCGTCCGCCAGAAGCGAGCTGACCAGAGCGTGCTCACGGGCACCTGAGCCAATGACGAGGACCTTCACGTCATCAGCCTAGTGAGAGATCTCCTCAGCCCAGATAGTGCTTGTCGATAGCGGCGAAAGCGTCGTCGAGGATAGCCAGGCCTTCCTTCATCTCCCCGTCAGAGATCGTGCACGGCGGGACGACGTGCAGGCGATTGAAGTTCGTGAAGGGCAGCGCGCCGCCCATCTTGATGGCCGCCATGAGCTCGCCCATCGCCGGTGAGGTGCCGCCATACGGAGCCAACGGCTCGCGCGTCTCACGATTGGTGACCAGGTCCAGTGCCCAGAAGACGCCAAGACCCCTGACCTCGCCGATGACCGGATGGCGCTCGGCCAATTGACGCAGACCCGGACCGAGGATGTCCTCGCCGATGTGCGCTGCGTTCTCGACGATGCCTTCCTCCTTCATCGCGTCAATTGACGCGACGATGGATGCGGCTGCAATCGGATGCCCACTGTAGGTCAGGCCGCCGGGGAACACTCGCTCGTCGAAGGTGTGGGCGATGGGGTCACTGATGACGACGCCGCCGACCGGGACATAGCCAGAGTTCGAGCCCTTCGCGAAGGTGATCAGGTCAGGGACGATGTTGAAGTGCTCGAAGGCGAACCACTTGCCCGTGCGACCGAAGCCGGCCATGACCTCGTCGGCGATGAGCATGATGCCGAACTTGTCGCACAGCGCCCGCACACCCTCCATGTAGCCGGGCGGCGGAATCAGGACGCCGGCCGTGCCTACGACCGACTCGATCAGGATGGCCGCGATCGTGCCCGGGCCTTCGAAAGCGATGACCTGCTCGAGGTGCTGCAGCGCGCGCGACGTCTCCTCCTCCGGCGTGGTGGCCCAGAAGGAAGTGCGGTACAGGTACGGCCCGAAGAAGTGCACAACGTGATCGGCGTACTCGTTCGGCCAACGGCGTGGGTCACCCGTCGCCTGGATGGCCGTGCCCGTGTTGCCGTGGTACGAGCGGTAGAACGCGAGCACCTTCTCCTTGCCGGTGTGGATGCGCGCCATGCGGACGGCGTTCTCGTTCGCGTCAGCACCGCCGTTGGTGAAGAAGACCTTGTTGAAGCCGTCAGGCGCGAGCTCGGCGATGCGCTTGGCTGCCTCGCCGCGCGCAGCGTTGGCGTGTTGCGGAGCAACCGTTGACAGCTTCCCGGCCTGATCCTGGATCGCCTTGACGACTTTCGGGTGCTGATGTCCGATGTTGACGTTGACCAGTTGCGACGAGAGGTCGAGGTAGCGGTTGCCGTCGTAGTCCCAGACATAGGAGCCCTCAGCGGCAGCGATGTCCATCGGGTTGAGGGCGCCCTGGGCGCTCCAGGAGTGGAAGACATGTGCGCGGTCGAGCGCATGAATGCGCTGGCCCTCAGCGGGATCAGGGGTGAACGACATGGGGACTCCTCGAGAGACGAGCGATGGACACACGCTACGGGCTGCTGTCGTTGAGGGTAAGGGGGTTCAAATGTTCACGACGATTCGGGTCAATACCCTGGGGGTGAATGCTCGTACTCCCGGCCCTGCGGCGATGTCCACGTGCACGAGGCATCCGCTTGACTGTCCGAAATGATCCAGCGCCCGAAGGTCTTCAACTGATGGTGTCTGGTGCACAGTGCTCCGAGGTTGGCGGGGCTGGCCACGATGTGGTCGCGTAGGGCCTGCGGGATGGCGTACGTCCTGCGGCCGCGATCGAGTAGGTGTCCGGTGAGGGGGTCGGTGACCAGACGCCGGTGAGGTCCGCAGAGGCCCGGCCAGCAGTCGGGACGACGACGACCTTCCTGCACCGCGTGCAGGCGCGCGATGACATCGCCGCCCGTCGCCGGGGTCTCGTCGAAGTCGATCACCATGGCGCGACACAACGAGATAGGTCTGACATCCACTGACGCCCGAACCCGTTATTCACAACCCTCTATGGCAGTCGCTCAATCAGTCCAGCGCGCACGCGCCGCCAGTCTTCAGCAGTCACCGAGAAGAGAACGGTGTCACGAATGGACCCATCCTGACGACGTTGATAGCGGCGGAGAACGCCTTCGTACGAAGCGCCCAGCCGGGCAATCGCCTGCTGACTGCGCACGTTGCGGATGTCGGTCTTCAACTGCACCCGCCCGTAGCCGTGATCAAAGGCCCACTCCATGAGCAGGAGCTTGCAGGCCGGGTTCACCGCCGTCCCCCAGACCGCGCGGCTGTATAGCGTGAACCCGATCTCCAGTCGCGCATCGACAGGTGCGATCTCGAGATACGAGGTCGTCCCGACGACCTCACCGCTACGGCGCACGGTCCATGGCCACCGGCCAGCTGCACGAGCAGACTCAATCGACGCCGCCATCTCCTCGGCGGAAGCAGGGCGCCCACGCACGTGCGCCCATACGTCGTCACTGTCCAGCGCGTGGAAGAGGTCGGCAGCATCATCGAGAGTGGTCAAGCTGAGCTCGATGTCGCCACACACCAACGATGTCGACTCGGGCACAGGCCACACTGCCAGCGGCCATGGAGAGTCGTCCGGTCGCGGATCCTCGAGTGGCGGAAACGAAGGCATCGAAACGACTACCTGTTGGACTCGAAGGTGAATGTGACTTTGTATTCCGACGGCGTGACGGCCTTCACCTTCGCCGATCCGCGGGCCCCGGAGAAGTCACCGGTCCCACCGATGATCGCGTATGCATCGGTCCTGACGGGAGTCACACCGAGCGAAACGTGGATCACCTGCTGGATGAGAAGCGTTCCTCCCGACAGTGTGTACTGCAGCAGGACATCGCGGTCCTCGACTCCGCCCGGGATGTCCGTGCGCACCGTCAATCCACGGAAGGTATAGGTGCCGACGCTCTTACTCGTCGGAGCCTTGGAGACGCTTCCCCACGCGAACGCAATGTCGCCGATGGAAGGACCGGTCTCCCCGAGATCGACGACCTGTCGTTCGGCCCGGTGCATGAACAACACAATTGTGTCGCTATTCGTGGTCGCTTGGGCGATGGGTGCCCCCGACACGAGGACTACTCCAGCAACACCAACTGACAACGCTCGGACTGCGAACCGCATGATGACTCCTTTAGCCCGGTTCGCCTTTCCCTGGCTAGTCGTCGATCAGGTCGTTGATCGCAATGGTGGCATTGCGATCCTGGCCGACACCGATGGCGCTGATCCGGGTACCGCTCACATCCTGCAGGTACTGCACGTATGAACGCGCGTTGGCCGGCAGATCCGCGAGCGCTCGGGCCCCGGAGATGTCCTCGCTCCAGCCGGGCAGGTACTCGTAGATCGGCTTCGCGTGATGGAAGCCGGTCTGCGTCATCGGGATCTCGTCGCAGCGCTCGCCGTCGACGTCGTACGCCACGCACACCGGGATCTGCTCCCAGCCGGTAAGGACATCGAGCTTGGTCAGGAAGATGTCGGTAAGGCCGTTGACCCGAGTCGCGAAACGCGCAATGGGAGCGTCGAACCAGCCACAGCGACGCGGGCGCCCCGTAGTGACGCCGCGCTCACCACCGATGGTCCGCAGCGCCTCTCCGTCCGCATCGAACAACTCGGTCGGGAAGGGGCCGGAGCCGACGCGGGTCGTGTAGGCCTTGAGGATCCCCACGACGCGGGTGATGCGCGTCGGACCGATGCCGCTGCCCGTGCTTGCGCCACCGGCCGTCGGGTTCGACGACGTGACGAACGGGTAGGTGCCGTGGTCGACGTCGAGCAGCGTGCCCTGGCCACCCTCGAGCAGGACGACCTTGTTGGCGTCGAGTGCGTTGTTCAGCAGTAGCGCGGTGTCCGCCACGTACGGCTCAAGCAGGGGCGCGAAGGTCAACAGGTGCTCGGTGATCTGCTCCACGTCGATCGCACGACGGTTGAACACCTTCACCAGTACCTGGTTCTTGCTGGCCAGCGCACCCTCGACCTTCTGGCGCAGAATCGACGGATCGAAGAGGTCCTGGACGCGAATGCCGATACGGGCGATCTTGTCGCTGTAGGCGGGGCCGATGCCCCGACCCGTCGTGCCGATCTTTGAGTTGCCGAGGAATCGCTCGGTCACCTTGTCCAAGGTGACGTGGTACGGCGTGATGAGGTGCGCATTCGCGCTGATGACCAGCTTCGAGGTGTCCACGCCGCGCTCGTTGAGCGCGCGCATCTCCTCGAGCAGGACTGACGGGTCAATGACGACCCCGTTGCCGATGACCGGCACCACAGACGGCGTCAGGATGCCGCTGGGCAGCAGGTGGAGGGCGAACTTCTGATCACCGATGACAACGGTGTGGCCGGCGTTGTTCCCGCCTTGGTAGCGCACCACGTAGTCGACGCGCTCCCCGAGGAGATCGGTCGCTTTTCCCTTGCCTTCGTCGCCCCATTGGGCACCGACGAGAACTATTGCTGGCACGTGGCGGAAGGCTACCCGTTCGACAGGTCCACGGCCAATGCGGTGCCCAGACTGTGTCCACTGAGCCAGGCCGCCTCGACACGCGGGCCGCCGTGCCACTCGTCCCCCGCAAGGCCCAAAAGGGGCGTCCCATGGCGCCAAAACGGCTCAGCATGACCAGCCAAGGGCTTGGCCAGGCTCCACCGGTGGACCTGCGCCCACTCCGGCAGGCTTGAGATCGCGAGCACCCTCTGGAGAGCGGCGATGACGGACGGCAGCACGGCACTCGGGTCGTCAAGGTGACGCGCAGACAGCACCGGGTGGACATGCGCGACCAGTACCGGGGCTCCATCACCCCGGCGACTGCCGTCGTCCGCGATCCATGTCAGGACGGAGTCGTCGTTGACGAACACCCCGTCCAGCTCGATCCACTCCCGTCGGGCGAAGACGCAGGTGACCGACAGCACGGGTTCCCACGGGATCACCGGCACATCGGTGAGATCGAGGATGCGCGCCGCCTGCGGCCGTGGCATACAGACTGCCGCGGCCTGTACCGACACCTCGTCGACGAAGACGTCAGCCCCGCGCAGGCACACGGACGCGACTGGGGAGTTGGTCATGATCGCGAGAGACGGAGCCAGCGCAGCGAGCCCCGTGACCACGCTGCGAAGGCCCCGCGGGGCCGCATAGCGCATCGGGCCTGCGGACACCGCTTCGATTCCGCTCGGGCTGGCCACGTGGAAGGCATCCGTCCATGGCCTCACCACACCGAGATTGACGAGTTCGGTGACCACGGCATGGAATGCCGGATCGTTCGCCGTGAAGTAGGACGCACCTATGTCCACGACTCGACCATCGAAACGCGTGCCGGTATCACGCAGGGTGCGCGACATCATGCGCCCGCCGATCACGTGGCCCTTGTCGCGGACGACGACGTCGGCACCAGACCGAGCCAGCTCGGTCGCGCAGGCGATGCCACTGATACCCCCGCCTATGACGACCGCGGTCATAGCGCGCCGCTGCCCACGAGGAGTCCGCTACTCACGTGGTGTCGATGGATCGCAATCCTCGATGAAGACGCCCAGCCGTGAGACTTCATCGGTCTCGCCGATAGCTCCCGCGGCCCGGGACAGCGAACGCAGGCAGCGCAGGAACCCTTGGTTGGGCTCGTGGCGCCAGGGCACTGGCCCATGCCCCTTCCAGCCGCTGCGACGCAGGGAATCAAGGCCTCGGTGGTAGCCGACGCGCGCGTACGCATAGGACTCCAGCGCACCGCCCCGCTCCCAGGCCTCATCGCTGAGGGTCACCCACGCCAGCGGGCTGGTCGGGTTGTCCCGGACCACCTGTTCGGCAGCGGTACCGGACGCGAGTTCCGCTGCTGCCGGGTCGACGGGCAGGAATGTGGCCGGGGGGCCTTCGAAGAGGTTTTCGCCGATTGTCATGCCCTGAGCCTGCCAGTCATTGCGCCGGCCCGCACAGAACGAGGCCCGGTCCATGCGGACCGGGCCTCGTCGAGGAAGCTGTGACTACTGCATTCTCGTTCCAGCCGAGCGAAGGTCCTCGCACCCGACGACAACGCGAGCGGCCATGCCGGCCTCAGCGAGCTTGCCCCAGGCGCGCGGGTCATAGGCCTTCTTGTTGCCGACCTCGCCATCGACCTTCAGAACCCCGTCATAGTTCTTGAACATGTGATCGGCGACCGGACGCGTGAACGCGTACTGGGTGTCGGTGTCGATGTTCATCTTCACGACGCCGTAGTCGAGAGCCTCGCGGATCTCAGTGAGCAATGAGCCTGAGCCGCCATGGAAGACCAGATCGAACGGCTTGTCCGTGCTGTACTTCGCGCCGACAGCCTTCTGGATGTCATCGAGCACCGACGGGGTGAGGACCACGTTGCCGGGCTTGTAGACACCGTGCACGTTGCCGAACGTCGCGGCGACCATGTAGCGGCCGTTCTCACCGAGGCCGAGCGCCTCGGCCGTGGCCAGGCCGTCGTCGATGGTCGAGAACAGCTTGGCGTCATGCGAGGCCTCGATACCGTCCTCCTCGCCGCCGACAACGCCGATCTCGATCTCAAGAATGATGTTGGCCTTGCGGCATTCCTCGAGCAGACGCTTGGAGATCTCCATGTTCTCCTTCAGCGGGACAGCAGAGCCGTCCCACATATGCGACTGGAACAGCGGCTCGAGGCCCTTGGCGACGCGCTCCTGCGAGACGACGATCAGGGGCTCCATGAAACCGGGGAGCTTGTCCTTGGGGCAGTGATCGGTATGCAGCGCGATGTTGACGTCATAGTGCGCAGCAATCGAGTGGGCGAACTCGGCCAGCGCGGTGGCACCAGCGACCATGCTCTTGACCGCCTGGCCGGACGCGAACTCGGCACCGCCCCAGGAGATCTGGA
>Ga0194063_10001586_pt1 | contig 14684 bp, 8 predicted proteins | sample SepL3720m_MetaG_FD_155459 | JGI IMG/M metagenome (GOLD analysis project Ga0194063, IMG submission 155459) | Anoxic zone freshwater microbial communities from boreal shield lake in IISD Experimental Lakes Area, Ontario, Canada - Sep2016-L373-20m | ecosystem: Environmental > Aquatic > Freshwater >... | reverse complement strand
GAATTGTTACATGTTGTATGTTGCATACTACATGACAAAAATTGCAATCAATGGCTTTGGTCGAATTGGTAGACCAAGTCTAAAAATCGCCTTTGAAAAAGAAGACTTGGAAGTCGTCGCAATCAATGATCTTACTGACCTCAAGACTGCTGCGCATCTTTTTAAATATGACTCTAGTTATGGTCGCTATGCCCATGAAGTAAATGTGGATGAGGAGAATTCAGAATTGATCATAGATGGAACTAGGATTAAATTTTTTTCCGAGAAGGACCCTGAAAAATTGCCCTGGAAAGAGTTGGGAATTGACATTGTTCTTGAATGCACTGGGGTTTTTGAGAATCGTGAAAAGGCAGGCAAGCACCTAGAGGCTGGTGCGAAGAAAGTGATTCTTAGTGCGCCACCAAAAGATGATATTCCAATTTTTCTTCTTGGAGTCAATGAAAATGAATATGATCCGTCCGAAGCGATTATTTCCAATGGTTCTTGTACGACCAATTGTCTCGCTCCAATAATTAAGATCTTAGATGATAATTTCGGTCTAGAGAAAGGTTTTATGACTACTACCCATTCTTATACAAACGATCAGCGCATTTTGGATTTGCCACATAAAGATTTGCGACGAGCAAGGGCAGCAGCTCTTAGCATCATTCCAACAACAACCGGTGCAGCAAAAACTGTAGGCAAGGTCATGAAGCATTTGGAGGGTAAATTGGATGGAATCTCTCTGCGTGTTCCAACTCCAGTTGTTTCCATTGTTGATTTTATTTGTAATTTAAAGAAAGATGTGACGGTAGATGAGTTGAATAATGCTTTTCGTGATGCAGCGCAAAACGATATGAAAGGAATTCTATCAGTAACTGATGAGGGATTGGTGTCTATGGATTTTAAGGGAGATGCGCATAGCGCAATTGTAGACCTTCCGCTTACAATGGCTAATGGTAACTTGGTTAAGGTTGTCGGTTGGTATGATAATGAATGGGGTTATTCTAATCGGCTCGTGGAAATGGCTGCATATATTAGTAATAAATAAAAAAATGTACGATATAATTATCAAAAATGCTAATATTATTGATGGAACTGGAAATGCGGCATTTCGGGCAGATATTGGCATTCGAGAGGACGAGATTCGAAAAATTGGAGAATTGGGCGATGAGCGAGCGAGTGTTGAGATTGATGCTCAGGGTAAGATGGTTTGCCCTGGATTTATTGATGTGAATAACCACAGTGATACATATTGGCGGATTTTTTTGAATCCTCACTTGGAAAGTTTGATATATCAAGGCATTACAACGATTGTTGGTGGAAATTGCGGGACATCACTCGCGCCATTGGCAACTCCGGCAACGATTGATGCGATTCAAAAATGGGTGGATGTTAAAAAAATCAATATTAGTTGGTTGAAAGTTGAGGAATTATTTTCAGTTCTTGAAGAAAAGAAGATCTCATCAAATTTTGCAACGCTAGTCGGGCACGCTACGCTTCGTCGAGGAGTCATTGGTGATGAGGTGCGCAGTCTTTTACCAAAAGAGATTGAGGCCCTAAAGAAATCGCTAGAGAATGCTATGAAAGAGGGAGCGCTTGGGATGTCGACAGGACTGATATATTCCCATGCAAGACTAGCTCCTTATGATGAGCTTTTGACACTAGCCAAAATTGTAAAGAAATATAAAGGGGTGTATGCGACACATATTCGATCGGAGCAAGGAGATATTGTTGAAGCGATTGAGGAGGCGCTTCGTGTTGCTAGGGAATCGGGCGTAAGATTGCAAATTTCACATTTGAAGGTTATCGGAGAAAAGAATTGGTCAAAGATGGGTGAGGTATTGGATTTGATTGGCAAAGCAAAAGAAGAAGGAATTGATGTGACCTTTGATGTCTATCCCTATACTTCAACAGGATCGGTTCTATATTCTTTTTTGCCGATTTGGATTTCAGAGGGAGGAAAAAGAATAATGCTTCATCGATTGAAAGACCCAGTTATTCGAGCTAAGATAATTGATGAAATGCGCGAATCAGATTTTGACTATTCTAAGATTGAGATTGCCATTTCTCCACTTAACAAAACCTTGGCGCGACATAGCATTTCTGAAATTGCACAAAGTCAGGAAAGATCTGTCGAAGAGGTGATTATAGATATCCTAGTTGCTTCTGAAGGTATGGTGGTCACTTCCGTGGAGGTTTTGAGCGAAGAGAATGTGAGACAAGCTATCGCGCACCCACTATCTTTTATTGCAACGAATGGCTCGGGATATGACATCTTTCATGCCAAAACGGGAGAGCGGGTACATCCGCGTAATTTTGGGTCATTCGTCAAGGTATTGGAAAAATATGTTAAAAAAGAGAAGCTTTTGAGTTGGGAATTGGCAATTTGCAAAATGACATCAGCGCCAGCATTAAAGTTTGGCATTAAAAAAAGAGGGGTCTTGAAAAAAGGTTATTTTGCTGATATAGTGATTCTTGATCGGGATAAGCTTAAAAGTCCAGCTACGATTGAAAATCCCTATCAATACTCCCAAGGCGTTGAGTTTGTTATAGTCAATGGAGAAATCGTGCTTGCTGATTCTGTGTATAACGGGAACAGGAACGGGCGTGTGATTAAACGCTAAACCTAAGATGAAGCCAATCCCAAAAACATTTGAATTTAAAGAAATCACCCTGGAGCCAGAAAAAGCCAGGGTTGTTTTTGATTATTTGGTAACATTTAGCAATCAAGAAGCGATTCAATTTTCGGAAAGCATTATTTTCCCGCAAAATTTTTCAGTCAAAAAGATTCCAGCCGAGCTTTTAGAAAACTTGCTGACAGGTCTGCAACTTATCTTGGGCATAAGTTACTATAAAACATATTGTCCGCCAAAAATCAAAACAGCATTTACGCTTTCTAAAGAACAGGCAGATTTTTGGGATGTGGTCTATCGCAAAGGCTTGGGAGAATTTTTTTATCGCAATAAGATTGACTCGCGAAATTTGATTAAATTTCCTTTTGGGAGAAATGTGAAACCAGCGGCGCAGAGAATGAGGATGAAAAATAGGGCGCTTGTCGGTGTTGGTGGCGGAAAGGATTCTATCGTTGCTGCGGAGCTTTTAAAATCTCACGGGCTAGATATTGCAGCGCTACTTATTGAGACGCAAAAAGAGGATCAAATCTCCAGAAATATTATAAGCAAGTTGAAAATTGGTGAGTTGGTAATTTCAAGAGAGATGGACGAGAAAATCTTTGGAGAACTTCCGGGGGCCTATAACGGTCATATCCCGATCTCGGCTATTTTTGCTTTTTTAGGCTATTTGGCAGCTGTTTTATATGATTACTCATACGTGATTGTGGGTAATGAGTATAGCAGTAATTTTGGGAATATTGATTATCTCGGAGAAGAAGTTAATCATCAATGGAGTAAATCGGGAGAATTTGAAAAGCTCTTTCAAGATTATGCTAAGAAATTCATTTGTCCAGATATTTTGTATTTTTCCCTTTTGCGTCCCTATTATGAAATTCGTATTGTGGAGATGTTTGCGAGATATAAGAAATATTTTCCCTTTTTCACGAGTTGTAATCGGAACTTTCGTGTTCAAAAGGAGCGACCGAAAACGCTTTGGTGCGGTGAGTGTCCTAAGTGTGTTTTTGTCTGGACATTGCTTTCAGCATTCCTTGAAAAAAAGGAATTGGTGAAAATTTTTGGAAAAAATTTATATGAAGATGAAAAATTATTAGCGGTATTTTCTGATATCTTGGGCTATGGGAAGATGAAGCCCTTTGATTGTGTTGGCACATTCGACGAAACGCGAGCAGCATTGTTTTTTGCTAAAGACAAATTTCGAGATAGTTTTATTGTGAGTAAGTTTATTGGTAAAATAAAGAATTCTGGGAAACTTTTGGAAAAAGTTTTAACGGCAAATACTGCGGAAACGTTGCCAGCTGAGTTTAAATTATATGGCGCTAAGAATGTTTTAATCTTGGGTTATGGCAAGGAGGGTGCGGTAAGTGAAAAATATCTCAAGAAATATTTTCCCAAAATAAAGATTGATGTCGCGGATAAAACGACTGATAAAAATTATCTAAAAAGACAAAAGAGCTTTGACTTAGCCATAAAAACGCCGGGTATCAATAAAGAGCTTCTAGCAATTCCATATACGACCGCAACGAATTTGTTCTTTTCGCAAGTAAAAAATATCACAATTGGAGTGACAGGGAGTAAAGGCAAGAGCACGACAGCTTCACTGATTTATAATATCTTAAAGGAAGCGGGAAAAAAAGTGCGTCTGGTTGGTAATATTGGCAGTCCTATGCTTGAAGTTCTTCTGACGCCCATCGACGCGGATGAAATTTTTGTGGTGGAACTTTCTAGCTATCAGTTAGATGATTTGGAATATTCTCCGCGGATTGCTGTCATAACTAATCTTTTTCCTGAGCATATGGATTTTCATGGTAGTATTGAAAAGTACTATGTGGCGAAAAAAAATGTTATCAATTTTCAAAATACTGATGACACGTTCGTATTTAATGGAAAAAATAAGGAGTTGAAAAAATGGTCAGGGAGTGCAAATGCGAAGGATTTTAATGATGTAATTTTGGGTGATATCGAGGTTCCGCTTTTGGGAGCGCATAACATAGAGAATGCTAGAGCAGCGATTGCTGTTGCTAATTCTTTGGGTATTTCGAAACTTGCAATTAAAAAAGGCATCGAAAATTTCAAAGGTCTTTCGCACCGATTGGAATTTGTGGGCGAATTTAGAAAAATAAAATTTTATGATGATGCAATCTCAACAACACCTGAGTCGACAATAGCGGCGCTGTTAGCTTTGCCTGATACGGAGACAATCTTTCTAGGAGGGCTGAATCGGGGGTATGATTTTTCGCAGTTAGCAATTGCAATCGATAAATCTAGTATAAGAAACATTGTTTTTTTCCCGGATAGTGGGGGAGAGATCGAAAAATCTCTTGCTAAAAAATCGCACAAAAAATACCTGACGCTGCATACGAAAGATATGTCGGCGGCGGTAGAGTTTGCTTTTGTCAATACTAAGCTTGGCAAGATATGTCTTCTTTCCACTGCTTCCCCGAGTTATAGTATTTGGAAGAATTTTGAGGAAAAAGGAGATGTGTTTCAGACGGCAATTAGGAAGTCCGGGTAGCTTGCTGGACAAGTTTCTTTTTATTGTTTATAATGGCAATTAGTTGTTTTTGAAGTAAGTTTGAATGAAAATAGGGCCCTTAGCTCATTTGGTAGAGCACCTGCTTTGCAAGCAGGGGGTGATCGGTTCGAGCCCGATAGGGTCCACGTTTCAAAATAAAAAAGTAAAAATCAAAATTATTTTTGATTTTTGAACATACGGGCGATTAGCAAGATGACAGAGCGGGCATTTGCTCTCTCGCAAACACCCTGATTCTGACGAGGTACATTTGAAAATAGAAAATATTATATTACGGGCGATTAGCTCAGTTGGTTAGAGCGCGTCACTGATAATGACGAGGTCCGAGGTTCGAGTCCCCGATCGCCCACACGGTATTTTTCTTTTAGAAAGGGGATTAAAAAACGCTTGACAAAAGCGTTTTTTTGTGCTAAAATTATAAATTAGTGAAAAGGTTGCAAAAAATGAAATATTGGTGCAAGATAGGAGTGTAATCTAGGGAGTTGTTTTTTGAAAAACAAAATCAATGGAGATATTATTTCATAAAGTGTAAATTTATCAAGTCATATCTCGGAGGATTTTGAATGGATAGGTTTCTTGCAGTTGCAAGTTACCTATCAATGCAGTTCTTTGATTTTTGTATAGGGCGTCTCGCTGGGAGGCGCTATCGAGGGTGAATTTTTTGGGGAAGGAGGTATTGTCTTATGCTTCAAGGTCCAACCTCTGCAGGATGCCCTGCGGAAAATGTTAAACCGGGTATGAAAAAAAGTATCATGTTGCGGTATCTAGCAAAAGAAGTTGATTGGAGAAACGAGAATGAAATTCGGGAATTTCTTCAAGAGCGTTTTGCTGTAAGCTCATTATCACCATCGGATCGTTCAGGGCTGTACATTGATCTGATGATGGTATTAAGCTTGGAAGGATTGGTATTCCATACAGAGACCAAGAGTGATCTGAAAAGGTTGCAAAGTGGTTATGATGTGGAAACGATCCAGAGCTTACTTTTACCCGGATCGGAGTACCAAGTTGGGCAAACTGGGAATTGTTAAGCAGCAACAATTGGTGATGATTTTATCGCCAAAAAAATAAGCTCAGAAAAAAAGGCAGGAACCAAATCATCGGTTTTCTGCCTTTCATTATTTTTAGAGGACTATTTTTCAGTAATTTTCCACAACTGCTCCAGGAATCAATTTGCTAATCTCATTTTCAAGTTCTGCGCCCTTGGTTATGCAGTATGGTGTTTCCAGTTTTGTGTTGTTTATTTTAAGATAAACTTTCGTGTCGCCAGCCGCACATTTCCCGAAATGAGCAGAAAGGGTTTTGAGAGTTTCTTGATTGGAAAGTGTTGGAAGAGTGATAATAATTTTCGGTGTGTCATCTAATGATGCCTTTGAGGCATCATTTTTTTGTGGCTCGATGACTGGGCTATGGTTTTTCTGAGTGGCGATGATGCGGGCGCGCTGTTCCATTTCTTCTTGATTAATTACTTTCGCACTATCGACGAGAAGTTTAAAACTACCATCTTTATCGGAAATCTTTCCGGAAGCCAAGATAACTTTATCCTCTGTCCAGAGTGATCCAGTGGCTTCGAGTACTTTGGGAAAAACGATTAGTTCGATATTGGAATACATATCTTCGAGTGTGGCAAAAAGCATTGTTTTTTGGTTTTTGAGAAAAATCTTTTTAACCTTGGCAATTACTCCGCCCAAAGATATTTCTTGCCCGACCAAATCTTTTCCGACGTTGCGAATTGGTACGGCGATTGAATCAATATAGGCCTGAAAATCTGCGGCCGGATGTCCGCTAATATAGAGACCAATTAATTCCTTTTCCCAGGCTAGCTGTTGTTTTTTAGTGGCGGGAAAAGTCGGTAGAAGTTGAATTTCTGGCTCTGCAAGTTCCATTGCTCCGAAAAGACTAACTTGATTTGAGTTTTTGTTTTTCTGAAAGTTTTTCGAGTGTGACAAAATATTTTCGATCGAGGCAACAATTTGGTTGCGTTCGCCCAAGTCTTCAAGTGCGCCTACTTTTGCCAGAGCCTCAATTGATTTTTTATTGAGATCTTTTGATTCGACGCGCTCGATGAAATTAGCAAGACTGGTAAAGCGGCCAGTTTTTTTTCTTTCCTCGACGATGACGTGTGCGATTGTGTGCCCGACATTTTTGACAGCATTGAGTCCGAAGCGGATTTTCTCGGATTTTGTTTCAGGATCAATTATCACCGAGAATTCTTCAAAACTTTCATTGACATTAGGAGGCAAAACTTCGATGCCCATCTCGCGACATTCTGTGACTTCAATCGCAACACGATCAATGTCGTCTTGGTCAGAAGTGAGAAGCGCGGCCATAAACTCTGCCGGATAGTGCGCTTTGAGATAGGCTGTTTGATAGCCGATCATGGCATAGCAGGCGGCGTGACTTCGATTGAAGCCATATCCGGCGAATGGTTCGATATAGGCGAAAACTTTTTCTGCCACTTTGCGGGCAGTGCCAAGCTTAACGCTGCATTCAATGAATTTTATTTTTTGCTCAGCAATCAGAGCGAAGATTTTTTTGCCCATCGCTTTTCGTAAAACATCAGCTTCGCCTAAGGTGAAGCCGGCCAGGGCTTGTGCAATTTGCATTACCTGTTCTTGATAGACTGCTACGCCATATGTTTTTTCCAAGATCGGTCTTAGTTTTGGATGGAGATATTGAATGGATTTTTCTCCATGTTTTCGGGAAATAAAGTCCGGGATCCAGTCCATTGGTCCTGGGCGATAGAGGGCGACCATTGCAATGATATCCTCAAAAACAGAAGGCCGAAGTAGTTTGAGGTATCTTTTCATACCGGAGCTTTCTAATTGAAAGACACCGGTAGTTTGCGCTTTTTGAAGTAGTTGAAAAGTTTTTGGATCTTCTTCTGGGATGTCATCAATGTTTAAATTTAAATTTTTAGTTCTCTTGAGGATCCGCAGAGCATTTTGCATGATGGTGAGATTTTTGAGACCCAAAAAGTCCATTTTGAGCAGACCAATTTTTTCCACGTAGCTAGACTTAGTTGAAGAGGAATATTGCGTGACAGAACCTTCTTTTTTGCCTTGCATTTTTTGCAAAGGGGTATATTCCGTGACGGGTTCGCGGGTAATGACTACTCCACAGGCATGCATTGACGCATGGCGCACGACGCCTTCCAGACGTTTGGCGCTATCGACTAATAGTTTAGCGTCACTACCTGAGGCGTAAAAATCCTTAAATTCTTTGACGTTTTCTAATGCATCGGCAATGGTGGAAAATTGAGGAATGAGCTTGGCAGTTTTGTCGCAAAAGTCATAGGGAATGCCAAGCGCGCGTCCAGCGTCCCGGATGGCGGCGCGGGCAGCCATAGTTCCAAACGTGATGATTTGGGCCACGTGATCATTGCCATATTTTCCTCGCACATAATCTAAAACTTCATCACGCCGATCATCAGCAAAGTCCATATCAATATCGGGCATGGAGATTCTTTCCGGGTTTAGAAATCTTTCAAAGAGAAGATCATATTTGATTGGATCAAGGTTGGTGATGCCGATGAGATAGGAAATGAAACTTCCAGCAGCACTGCCACGTCCCGGTCCCACGATGATGCCTTGGTCTTTTGCCCAATTGATCATATCTTGGACAATTAAAAAGTATGAGGCGAAACCAGTCTTTTCGATAATAGAAAGCTCATATTCCATGCGATCTTTGTGGACTTGGGTGACTTCCTCAGATTTGAATCTTTTTGCCATACCTTCTTCGGTCAGTTTTCGCAAGTATGTTTCCGTTGTTTCGCCTTGCGGCACGTCAAAATGGGGGAGTTGAGTTTCGCCCAATTTTATTTCTAAGTTGCACTTATCAACAACTATTTGTGTGTTTGCGAGAGCCTCGGGGTTGTTTTGAAAATGCTTGGCCATCTCTTCGGGGCTTTTGAGATAGAGCTTGAAATCCATCAAATTCATCCGATTTGTTTCAGCTACCTTGCGATTGGTTTGGATGCAGAGCAAAATGTCTTGGACTGATGCGTCGTCTTCTTTGACGTAATGAATATCGTTTGTCGCAACGAGCGGGATGTTTAATTTTTTTGAAAGACTGATTAGCGCTTCATTTGCAATTACTTGTGGTGCGAAGTTGGGGTGGTGTTGAATTTCTAGGTAGAAGTTACCTTCGCCAAAGATATCTAGATATTCTAAAGCTAATTTTTCAGCTTTTTCCATGTTGCCCGAAATGGCAGCGGATGGAACTTCGCCCTCGGCGCAAGCGCTAAGGCCGATGAGACCATCGCAGTGAGAGCGGAGAACTGTTTTATCTATACGGGGTTTGTAGTAGAAGCCCTCAAGGTGAGCAATGGTAATGAGGCGCATCAAATTCTTATACCCCGCTTCATTTTTGGCCAGGAGAATGAGGTGATGACGCTTACGATCAGCCGAGTCCGGATTTTTACTATGCAGATCGGTGGGCGTGATATACATCTCGCAGCCAATAATTGGTTTTATGCCACGAGCCTTGGCTTTGATATAGAATTCAATCGCTCCATATAGGACGCCGTGATCCGTGATAGCGAGCGAGTCCATACCCAGTTCCTTGGCGCGGTCTAGGATGTCGTCAATTTTGGCGAGACCATCGAGCAAAGAAAAATGAGTGTGGACGTGTAGATGGGTGAATTTAGGGGTTGTAGTTTCAGGCATATTCTTGAAATTAAAAAAAGCTCTCGCGGAGCGTTTTATAAATGTTTTAAATTTGAACTTTTAAGCTTTGCATTTTTAATAGGCTATCTTCATTGCCCGGACGAATCCTTGGGGTTTGCAAGATAGGTTATAAAGGTATTATAGCATATCTGTGGTCCATGGTATAATGAGCTCATGATAACAGCAAATTTTGAACAAGAAGAGCATCTATTGGCCTCAGGCTTCGATCTTGTCTTGGGGATTGATGAGGCGGGGCGAGGGCCACTGGCAGGGCCGGTTGTGGCAAGCGTTTGTGTGTTGAAATTATCGGGCGATGTTGGAAGAGACGCAGCAATGCTGCGTCTCTACGGGGAGGATAAAAAGTGGAATCTCATTCGGGATTCTAAGATGCTTTCAGAAAAACAACGCGAAATAATGTTTGATTTTATCCATGAGCATTTTTATGTTGGCGTGGGAATTTGTGATCACTTGACGATTGATCGGATGAATATTTTGGAGGCGAGTTTTTTGGCGATGAAAAAGGCCGTGACAGATTTTCAAAATACACATAAGGAATTGTTGCGGAATAAAAATTGCATCGTACTGGTAGATGGGAACAAGGTCATTCCCAGCTTCTCATTGGAACAAGTGGCGATTGTTAGTGGAGACAAGCTGGTCAAATCAATCGCTGCCGCATCAATTATCGCCAAAGTGACGCGAGATCGGATAATTTGCGAAGCGGATAAACTATATCCCGAATATGGCCTAGCTAAGCATAAGGGCTATGGTACAAAAAAGCACATGGAAGCACTTAAGAAATACGGTTCTTGCCCAATTCACAGGCAGAGTTTTGAGCCAATGAAGAGCTGGACGAAGCGGGCTAAAGGGTGTTATTATAAGGGTGTAAAGTATCAGCTTAATCCCTAACCCAATATACAAAAAATATATGAAAATAGGAATTGACGCTCGAACAATTTTGAATCCAGAGAGAGGTGAAGCAATCGGCGCTGGACATTATGCCTACCAATTGATCCGTCATCTTTTGGAAATTGACAAGGAGAACGAATATGTTTTATTTTTTGATTTTCGTGTGCGTGAAAAAGATGTTGCGAAATTTTCCCGCGACAATGTTAAGATAAAATTCTATCCTTTTTCCGATTATAAAAAATATTTGCCGGGAGCTTATAGCGAAATTTTGGGAACAGCAACGCTCACGAAAGAAAAATTGGATTTGCTCCATACAACTTCTCCGATGAGCAGAATCCCAACAACGTACCGAGGAAAAACCGTAGTGACAATTTATGACCTTGCTGCTGCCAAGGTGCCGGACGTTTTCCCTCAACTGGCGCGAGCAAAAACTAAAGCAATGCTCAATATGGCAGTCAGTCGAGCGGATAAATTGATTGCGGTTTCTGCTTCAACTAAAAAGGATCTTTGTGAAATTTTTAAATGTCCCGAAGATAAGGTACAGGTGATTTATAGTGGCTATGACGCACGCTTATCCGAAAAATCAGTTATGCCACGCGGGGACGTTTTGAAGCGTTATGGCATGGTGGAAGGGGACAAATATATGCTATTCCTCGGAACGATTGAGCCTTTGAAAAATATCACACGTCTTATGGAGGCTTTTGCGGCGTTTAAAAAACGCTTCCTGACGACAGAAAAGAATTTTAACTATAAATTAGTTCTGGCAGGGAAGCGGGGCTGGCTTGCGGCTGAATACAAGCGTCTGGCAAAGGATTTGGAGATTGAAAAAGAGGTAATTTTTACTGGCTATATCGTTGGTGATAATTTGGTGCCACTATTTTCCCAGGCCGATTTTTTCGTGATGCCATCACTCTATGAAGGTTTTGGGACGACCGTGCTAGAAGCTTTTGCCACTGGTGTGCCAGCCATTCTTTCTAATGTTTCTTCGATTCCAGAAATTGCTGGGGACGCGGCAAGACTTGTGAATCCATTGGATGTGAAAGAAATAACGGACGCAATGTTTCAATTTTCTCAAGATGAAAATTTGAAAAACAGCTATCGTGAGAAAGGCCATGCTCAAGTGGAAAAATTCAATTGGGAAAAAACGGCCAGGGAGACTCTGGAGCTTTATAAATCTTTGAAATAATTTAAAGGTGTCATCCCCGCGGAGGCGGGGATCCAGGCACCTCAGGCAATAAAAAAATAAAAACAGAATATATTGGTCAATAATAAGATGTTAGAGGATTTATAATTCGATTGTTTATAATTTATAACTAGTGGAACCTGGATTCCCGCCTTCGCGGGAATGACAATTGGATGGAAAAATTCTGGAAATCAATTTCAGCCGTAGAGGCGAAAGAAATCATTAAACAAAAATCCCACGACGGGGATTTTTGCATTTTAGACGTGCGAACGGAAAAAGAATTTTTGGGTGGCGCAATTCCAGGCGCAATCAATTTGGATTTTTATGCCTCGGATTTTTCGCAAGAATTAAATAAGTTAGATAAAAATAAAACTTATCTGATCTATTGTCGCAGTGGCAGTCGTAGTAAGTCTGCACTTGCAATTATGAAACAGTTGGTTTTTGAGTTTGTTTATGAGTTGGATGGTGGGATTATTAGTTTATAGCTCGCTAGGAGCTAAGGGGTTGCCAAATTGGAAATATTGCGATATAATAGTTATCTATTAGCAGGCTCAGGCTAATAGATTTTTTTTCTTTTCAAACTTAAAGCGGAGGAAATTAGCGATGAAAACAAAAGCGTTTTTGGCGGCAATGGTTGGTATTCTGTTGGCGTATGCCCCGGTTATGGCTGGCAACTTCTATGTCGGGAAAATTCCCGAGCCGGGAAGCGGCAATAGATTTCTTTTGCAATCCAATAAGGTCTGGATCGGGAATATCCCTGGTCCGGGAGGTAGAGAAGGGGAGACGCTAATCAACGAAAGAAATAGCGACTCCTGCAAGTTGTTGAATAAGTGGGGTCTCGTTTTGGACGAGTGGAAAAATGGTAATGCCGAGCATAATATGACCCCTGCTGAAATACTCGTTTTCGCTACTCAAGAAAACGACGGGAACGTCGCTGCTATGCTGGTGAAAATGGAAATGTCACAACGGCTAATTACTGTCGGCCAAAAGTGGAACAATGATTTCGAATATAGGTTGCTCGAGCCAATGAGTTACGGAGCCAATCAGGCCGACAGGTGCCGATGGTATGGCTATGCCCCAAATATGGTGGGCGAGTCATATCAAAACTCTTTGGATGAAAGTCGTGGATTAACATTCAAGGAGACGTTTATGAAATCCACTGACAATCAGGGGAATTGGCCAGAATTTCAAGAATTGTATGTCGCTTGTGCCCAGTTTATGAATGATAAACTCGGGCTAAATACGTCATATGAGACGAAACCAAGCTCTAGCGGCTATTATCACGATTTTTCGGTTACGCCGGAAAATCGTGACAAATATGTCGCTGCTGTCCAGCTCCTCTTCGAGGTAATTGGATCGCCACTGGTGGACAAAGATCTTTTTAAAAAGTCCGGCACACCCAGCATCATAAACTATGATGCGCCGGAAAAATTCTGCCAATGCCAGTAGGTCATGGAAAGAAGTAAAAGGGATAAAGGGCTATGGTTTTTAACTGTAGCCCTTTTGTATTTTTAAATTTCGGCGCACTACTGTTGCCAAAAGTCCATAATTAGGCTAGAATCACATTACAACTAAAAAGGCATTTGAGGGGGCAATCAACCTCCGAGCTGAAGAAAGAAACGTACGACGAAGTTTTGAGGGCAATCCGCCTTCGCTAAAACTTCGGTGGACGAGGTAGAATCTTCCGGGTAAGCCCGTTAACGCTGTCACAAGGATCATGTAATATAAAACATGAAACATGTAACAAATTTGTTATATGCTACATGCTTTATACTTCATGATTAAATTAAGGTGGTACCACGACTATTTGTTCGTCCTTATGCATTTTGTTTGCATAGGGATTTTTATTTTTAATTTTATACTAAATTTATGTTCAAAAAAGTTGATTCAAGAAAAAAGTATTCTGAGATGGAAAAAGAAATTATTCAATTTTGGAAAGAAGACGGCACTTTTCGAAAATCGGTCGAACAGAGAAGTAAGGATAAATATTATAGTTTCTATGACGGGCCGCCGTTTATCACTGGTGTGCCACACTATGGCACGCTGCTTTCCTCAATCGTGAAAGACGCAGTTCCTCGTTATTGGACAATGAAAGGCTTTCGCGTTGAGCGGCGTTGGGGTTGGGATTGCCATGGGTTGCCTGCTGAGAATATGGTTGAGAAGAAGTTAGGACTCAAAAGCAAAAAAGACATCGAAAAAATCGGAGTGGATAAATTTAATGAAGCTTGTCTTCGTGAAACTTCGCAAATTGCTAGCGAATGGGAAGATGTGGTTGATCGCGTTGGTCGCTGGGTAGAATTTAAAGGTGCATATAAGACAATGGACAAGGGCTATATGGAATCAGTTTGGTGGGCATTTTCGGAGCTGCATAAAAAAGGTCTTATCTATGAAGATGTGCGTGTGTCACTGTATTGTCCGAGATGCTCCACTCCGCTCTCGAACTTTGAGATTGCGATGGATAATTCCTATGAGATGGATAGCGATCCTTCGGCCTTCGTAAAATTAAAAATTAAAAATCAAAAATCAAAATTAGAAGAGGGAAATAATTATTTTTTAGTATGGACAACTACGCCATGGACATTACTTGCTAATGTTGCGTTAGCTATTGGAAAAGACATCGATTATGTGAAAGTGCGGTATGCTGATAGGAATGGCAATCCTGAATTTTATATTTTAGCTAAAAGTATATATGAAAAAAAGGTTGATAATTTTTTCCCCAGTGTTAAGGAAATTAGCTCATCTGAAGTCCCTCCGACGCCGCCTAGTATTATGGAAGAATTCAAAGG
>Ga0194063_10001585_pt1 | contig 14706 bp, 13 predicted proteins | sample SepL3720m_MetaG_FD_155459 | JGI IMG/M metagenome (GOLD analysis project Ga0194063, IMG submission 155459) | Anoxic zone freshwater microbial communities from boreal shield lake in IISD Experimental Lakes Area, Ontario, Canada - Sep2016-L373-20m | ecosystem: Environmental > Aquatic > Freshwater... | reverse complement strand
GAAAAACAATAGTGAAAGAGTGGATTTATCAACTGCTTTCGCCCGATAAAAACATTGTGCGTAGCCCTAAGAGTTATAATTCGCAAATTGGGGTGCCGCTGTCGGTTTGGCAGATGCAAGCCGATAATGAATTAGCCATCTTCGAAGCGGGCATATCCGAGCCGGAAGAAATGAAGATGCTACAACCCATCATTCAACCCACGATAGGTATTTTCACCAACATTGGAACTGCTCACGAAAAGAATTTCATCAACAGCAAACAAAAGACAGGCGAGAAATTAAATCTTTTCACCAAAGTTGAAACGCTGATTTATTGTTCCGATGTGTTCGAGATTCAAGACAGAATCATTCAATCAGAGATTCTCAAAAAGCATAACTTCTTTGCATGGAGTTTCAAACGGAAAGCCGATTTGATGATAACTTCCGTGAACAAAGAAAATAACAAAACCAATATCTCAGCGAACTACAAGACCATTGACATAGCCATTATTATTCCTTTTGTTGACAATGCGTCTATCGAAAATGCGATACATTGTTGGGCGCTGATGCTCCATTTGGGCTACGAAAACACGCTTATTGCCGAACGAATGGCAAACCTAACCACCGTGGCGATGCGTTTGGAACTGAAAGCAGGAATCAACAATTGTTCTATCATCAACGACAGTTATAGTTCCGATTTGAATTCGCTAAGCATTGCGCTTGATTTCATGAATCAACAAAATCAGCATAAGAAACGCACGGTGATTTTATCCGACATCTTGCAAAGTTCTTTAAGCGATAGTGATTTGTATTCCGAAGTATCCAATCTATTGGTGGCAAAAGGTGTTACTCGTTTTATTGGTATTGGGAATTCTATCCTAAAAAATCAATCCTGTTTTACAATAGAAAAGACGTTGTTTCCTACTACGGATGCATTCCTAAATAAACTTTCGCCTACAGAATTTCATAATGAAACGATACTGATTAAGGGTGCCCGCGTTTATGAGTTTGAGCAGATAGGAAGAATGTTGCAGCAAAAAACGCACGAAACCGTATTGGAGATTAATCTGAACTCTTTGGTGCATAACCTCAACTATTATAAAAGCTGTTTAAACAAAGGCACCAAGGTGATGGCGATGGTGAAAGCTTTTTCCTATGGTAGTGGTGGTTTTGAGATTGCCAACGTATTGCAATATCATAACATTGATTATTTAGCTGTTGCTTATGCTGATGAAGGCATTGAGTTGCGCAAAGCACAAATTGCGACGCCTATCATGGTGATGAATCCTGAGGAAGAAAGCTTTGATTTGATGAGCAAATACAAATTAGAGCCTGAGATTTATAGCTTTCGCACATTAAATCTCCTCATCAATACCATTCTGACTTCCGAATCAAAAGAACTTCACGAGCACCCCATCCATATAAAACTTGATACAGGCATGCATCGTTTGGGATTCAATCCCGAAGAAATGGATGAGTTGATAACGATATTAAAACTACATGATCAGATTACCATCAAATCTGTTTTCACGCATTTATCTGCAAGCGAAAACAGTGCTGAAGATGATTTCACCAAACATCAGATTCAATCCCTTACCGAAGCTGCCAACAAACTAAAGAAAGAGTTTGGCAACGACATCATGGTGCATGTGTTGAATTCGGCAGGTATTTCTCGTTTTATGGATGCACATTTTGATATGGTTCGCTTGGGCATTGGGCTATACGGTATTTCTTATTTTGAAGAAGAGCAACAAATGCTGCAAAACGTAAGCAGTTTGAAAACCACAATATCGCAAATCAAAAACATTCCGCAAGGCGAAAGCGTAGGATATGGCAGAGGATGGGTTGCTCCAAAAGATGCGCGTATTGCGATAGTACCTATCGGATATGCCGATGGCTTGAATCGAAAGCTTGGCAACGGCAAAGGCTTTTTATACATCAATGGCAACAAAGCGTCCATAATTGGCAACGTATGTATGGACATGTGCATGATAGATATTACCAACATTGAAGCTCAGGAAGGCGATGCCGTTATAGTGTATAATGATGCGGCTTCAATCAAACAATTTGCCGATGTGTTAGAAAGCATCCCTTACGAAATACTCACATCGGTTTCGGGCAGAGTGAAGCGCGTGTATTATTACGAATAGTTGAAGATCTGGCAAACAAAACATCTCTTGTAATATTGATTTTATTGATTGTTAAAAAAGCGAATACATATAGCATTTATTGACTTTTAGGTATCTCTTTGGAACTTGGTTCCACATTTATTTTACACTTTTGGTCAAGACTTCCGCAAAAACCTATAACTTTGTGCCTAAAAAATGAAATGAAATAGGTGGCAACAAATCCGAGAGTATATATTAATGGTAAGTTCCTTTGTCAGCAGGCAACAGGTGTTCAGAAGTTTGCGCTTGGACTTTCCCAAGCATTGCAAGCGAAACATCCTGAAATCGTAGTCATTGTGCCGAAAGGAAAACATCCGCATCAGGGCTTAATGGTGAAGGAATACGGTTATGGTCAAGGTTTCTTTTGGGAACAAATTTGGCTGCCTTTATTTTTATGGTTTCATCCGCATTCCATACTACTTAGTTTTTGCAATACGGCTCCCTTGCTGATTAAGAAACAAATCGTAACCATACATGATCTTGCTTTTCGAAAAAATAAGGATTGGTTTAGTGCCTCTTTTCGACTGTGGTATAATTTTCTTATCCCGCACTTGTGCAAGCGTTCGTTGCAAATCCTAAGTGTTTCGGAATTCAGTAAGCAGGAAATCTGCAAAGCGTATGGGGTTTCTTCCAATAAAATCCATGTGGTGCCCAATAGCGTTCCTTTGATGGATTTTGATGCGCAAAGACCATATCCTTTTCCGTATTTATTGCTGACAGGCATCTTCAATCCAAGGAAGAACGCAGCTTTTATCTTTTCGCTTTTGCCTGAAATCAAAGAGAAAGGATTTCATATAATGGGTGTGGGCATGGAAGCAGACATCTTTGGAAAGACAACATTTCCAAAAGATGAAAACGTACATATTTTAAATAATATAGATGATAGGCAGTATTATACTTTGATGAAACATGCGGATGCATTGGTGTTTCCTTCGGAATATGAAGGCTTCGGGATACCCGTTTTGGAGGCGTTGGTATTGGCGACTCCGGCGATTGTTCCCGATGTGGCTGTCTATAGAGAATCTTTTGGCGATATACCTTTATACTATGCTGCCGGGGATGCAAAAATGTTGCTGAGAACATTGGATAACATAAATATTCATAAGCCTGCAACAAATTCAGTGGATTATTTAAAAAATAAATTTAATTTTGACGCCGCGGAAAACATAGTTACCGAAATCATATACAAATTAATCCAACATCCATAATTGATAAATGCCTAAAATAGCCTTAGTACACGATTGGTTCAACGAAGCCGGCGGCGCCGAAAAGGTGGTGAGGGAGATACTGCAATGTTATCCCGAGGCAGATGTGTTTTGCTTGTTCGATTTCTTCAATCAAGCGAATCGCGATTATTATTTATTTGGAAAGAAAACACATACGAGTTTCATACAGCGCATCCCCTTTGTGCGGCAGCAATACAGGTCGTTGTTTCCTTTGTTTCCGCGAGCCATCGAGAGTCTGAATTTGAGCGATTATGATGTGATTATATCTTCCTCTTCTTGTGTTGCCAAAGGCGTGAAACGCAATGCAAAGCAGTTGCACATATCTTATTGTCACAGCCCTGCACGTTATGCCTGGGATTTGAAAGAGGATTACCTTCGAGCAGCACGAACAAAGATGACGAAAGCCATCTTGAAATTCTTTTTCGAGAAACTCCGCAAATGGGATTTCAATACGAGCGACCGTGTGGATTATTTTATTGCCAATTCGCGCTTCGTCAGCGAACGTATCCGACGTTTTTTTAATCGCGACAGCACAGTCATCTACCCTCCCGTGGATGTGGAGATGAAAGTATCGGCAAAAGAGAAGAGCGATTATTATATTTCCGTGTCGCGCCTCGTTACTTATAAAAATGTTGATCTGATTATAGAAGCCTTCCGGCAAATGCCCGAACTAAAGTTGCAGATAGCAGGCGAAGGTCCTTTGCGCAGCAGAATCCTGAAGAAGCTTCCACCCAACGTGAGTTTTTTAGGATATATTGATGATAAAACAAAGCACGAAAAGATAGCCGCTGCCAAAGCTTTTATTGCGGCTGCTACGGAAGATTTCGGCATTTCGGTGGTGGAAGCGCAATCATACGGCACGGCGGTGATAGTCCCTTTCGTGGGTGGATATGCCGAAACGGTGAGTAAAAACACGGGTGTTTTCTTTCATCAAAAAACGGTGGAAGATATGGTAACAACCATCCGGAAATTCGATGCCAATCATTATATGTTCCAAGTAGAAGACTTTGAAAATAATATTAAGCCTTTTGGGGTGGAGCGTTTTCGTGAGGAGCTTAAGACGTTTATTGATAACAAAATTCAACAACATTTTGCCGCTACGTCTTAATAAAACTAATGGACTGCATAGTGGGATGACGCTGCTTTTTTTGGCGTTGTTTGCTTTTCCTATATTGCCCATGAAGCTCACGAACGGGATTCTGATGGCATTGGCATTGCTCACCCTCGTCTCATTTTTTATCAAAAGAATCCCGATAGGCAAAACTCTTTTGTGGAATTTGGTATTTGTGCTGCCGTTTATTCCTTATTTGATAGAGCTTTGCATAGCAGGCACACAACCAACGGTTCGTTTTGAGTTTGAGAAAAAGATTTTCTTTTTCACGGCACCACTCATCATTCCGATGTTCATCCAAATCACATCCTTTCGGAATTATCAACGCGCTTTGTTGGTCTTTGCTATAGCAGTAAGTGTCCTTAGCCTTTATGCTGCAACTGTTTTATGTTGGCAAGGCATCCTCTTCAACACCTCCGCTTACGAAAACGGTGCTTATATCTTACGCACCCAATTCGAACAGATTTCAGGCTTGCATCCAACCTATTATGCCCTTTTCGCGCTCACTTCCGCATGTTTCTTATGGGTGAAACCTGCATCAAAGAACAAATGGTTCTATCGCGTAAGCATAGTGTTGGCAGTCTTGCTGCTGAGTATGGTACTGATGTTGGCAGTGCGCATTGCCTTTGTGGTAGGGATCTTGTTGTTATTAGTATATATAGTACGCTCCAAAGGAACCAAGCTGCGCAAATGGATGATGAGTGCTGGTGTTTTGCTAGCCATACTATTGATTTCCGTTTCGGTGCCTTCCCTCCGCAATCGTTTGAGCGAGATGCTTTCCTTAGATGTTGGGCAAATCAACAACACCAACACCATGTCGCAGCGCATGACTATAGCACATTGTTCGATAGAAGTATTTACGGACCATCTACTGTGGGGCACAGGAAGCGGCAATTCCCAACAAGTTTTAAACGACAGCTATCGCGCGGCGGGATGGACGGAAGGGGCAACGCAGAATTTCAATGCCCACAATCAATATCTTTCTATCGGCATAAATTATGGCATCTTTATGCTGCTGATTTTTCTAATGTGTCTTTTTGTGATATGTCGTAAAATAGTCCAAGCACCCGAAGGCATCTACTTCTGCTTGGCTATCTTGGTATTTTTCCTCAGCGAGTCCTTGCTCGAACGACAGATGGGGGTCTATTTCTTTGGGTTGTTGGGGTTGATGTTTTATAATAGGGCTGGTTAGTTGATTGGTTGATTGGTTGATTGGTTGATTGGTTGATTAGTTGATTGGTTGCGGTATGTTTATAGGCAAAGCCAATAAGGATAAGGAAGACGAAGGTGGAACCTCTGCCTATAGCGGCGTCATTTTATAGTTGCAACCTACAGATTAAAAAAGTGCGAAGTTTGCAACTTCGCACAACAAGTATTAGTGATAGGATGATTCGAAGTCATCCTATCACTTGCACCAAGATGATTCCCGCGCATAATAATTCCACTACCGGTCAACTAAAGCCCTGCGTAAGCAGTACTTTTTGACCAGTCCACTTCTTCATGTGTTCATTGAATCCTTAGGGCATCATTCGAACGAAAGTCCCGGAATTTATACCAGTACCCGGAATGATAACACCTAACTTATCGGGCCATACGGAAACATACGGAAAAATGAGCTGACTGTTACATTCTACCTGAATCTCATAAAGAAATCCTACAGGGTAGGTATTGGCATTGTGGGTAGTCTTCCCCGGATCAAGCGTAATGACAAGAGGTCCAGGTGCTGCTGCTGTCTTTGCTCCTAAAATGGGGCATTTGAATACCGTAACTTGCACCACTTGTTGCTTAGTGTCGTTGTTGAGAATAGCCCAGTCTAAACTTCCTGAATTCGCAGGCAATAGAAATGGACCTGTCGTGTAACGATACAAATACTTGCCGGGCAGCGTAGCAAGTACAGCGTTTACAGGAAGTACTTTTGCATCAGTCAGAACCGGCATTCCCGTTTCTGGTTTGTTGTCTTTACTTGTTGTCATAATTTTCGCCTTTCTTTTTCTAATTTATTAATTGTTGGATTGTTATATTGTTGAATTGTTGGATTGTTATATTGTTGTTGTGTTTAATAGGCAATAAACTTGGACTACGGTTGGAACGTAAGCCCAAGTAAGCCCAAGAGTGAAAAACAAACTCATTCCTTTTTCTCACTTTTTGGCATGACAATGCTATCCGCCTTATTTATTCGAATATAGGATTCATGTATGGAATCAACTTTTGCAAGATAAGAGGTGCATTGCAAATCAAAAAAGCTACGACTGTTGTCTAGTATTATCTTTATTTGCTCAAAGCTTTTTGGGTCTGTGATATTCTGTATCATTGCTTTTAATAAGCCGTTTGCAAACAGGTCTGTAAAATCCTTTTGGTCTAAACCTTGATTAAGTTTGCAGAGTTTGTACAATATTTCAAATTTTCTTTTCTCAACACTCTTTTGGTCCCATGTTTGAGAAAACCCTTTCATACCAAAAGTTATACAAAGAGCTATTGTAAATAAAGATAGTGCTTTTTTCATATTTTTTTCTATTGTAAATTGTTTAGGATTACTTTTATACAACGTGTCATTCCCCAAAATAGTATTAGTAAATATCATTTATTTAATAAGCAACGGGGGCAAAGGTTGCAAGCTGGTGAAACCAATTGAAAAACCTATAAAGAGTTTGAAACCTTTATAGTGCTCCTGCCAATAGCAAATTTTACATGAAAGTAAACAGCGATACGGCGTACCGCTGCTACTATCGGTAATCTTCGAATTTCTTTTATTTTAAGAAGCAGGTGTAATCCGGAGTTCCCACTCTGTTTCCGGTTTGTACATTTTCGCAATTAGCTTTTGCTTCCTTTTTGGAATCTATGGTATATGTAATATTGTTATTTAATGAAGGATTGGATGCTGATTTACATTCGCAAACCCAGGTTTGCGAACATCCTGTAAGCCACAAACTAATAAAGATTATGGCAACAATTAGTAAGTAAGTTTTTTTCATTTTGTTTAATTTTAAAATTTGTCCTACTCTAATGGCTTTTCAGTTCCGCCCCGTTTGTTAGAGTGATTTCTGGTCTCCACTTTTTTATAAAACTTTGTATATCACATTAGGCTGTCAGCCTTTATTTTAACCAATGTTTTATTACCAATCCCGAAAAGAATTGCAATTCATTTCAAGAATAAATTTCATTCTACCCTATCCTTATAATATGCACATCACTCCATTTCCCTGCAAATTCAGGATAATGCGTGTTGGTGAAACGAAACCAGCAATGTATGTCGAAACCTATTAAGGCTGCATCGGCAGTAAACTGAAAGATGGCTTTATAAAAAGTCTTACTTATGGTGCGGTCGTTAACGCCTATACAATTTTCTAAAACTCTTCCGGGCAAATCGGTGGCTTTACGTATGTTGCTTTGTACAAAAGCATACGACATTTCAATGGCGTTGGTGCCTTCTGCCAGATGGCTTCTTTTGATTTCGCCGCGTGGTTTGGCTTTAAAATCAATAACGCCGTTCCGACCCGGAATATCATCCACCACAATTTCAAAAGGGATTTGGCTCTCGGGTTTCGTACGAATAGGTGGAAGTCCTTTTCTACGATTAAAGACCAAACGGTCTTCATTGTTCCATTTGCTGGCGGCAGTGTCGTCTAAAATTTCGGAGATTTTTTTCTTCGTAGCGATGGTGCTCGCATTCAAATTTTTCACTAAAATACTGTCTTTGCGTAGCGGGGCAGCATCGTACTGACTTTTATTATAAAAGTAGGTTCCTTCAGTTTCGTTGTCGCCTACTAAAGCTTCTAATGCAGAAATTTGTGCAGGAGGAATACCTAATCTTGTTGCATTATCTTGCATCCAGGGATACGCCCGGAAAATATAGGTATAATAGCCATTAATTGTGTTTGGATAAGCCATAGTTTTATTTTTTTTTAATGATTAATTTGTTTTTTTTAATTAAAAAGATTCTGATTTGTTATTATGTATTTTGATAGTTTCGAATGATTGATTTCCGTATAAGCCCAAAAGATATTTGGTGGATATTACCAATAATATCCGCGATAATATCAGATTTAAGCAGGATTGCATCAATGTTCTGATGCTACACATCAATGTTCTGATGCTACACATTAATATTCTGATGCTACACATTAATATTCTGATGCTACACATCAATATTCTGATGCTACACATTAATGTTCTGATGCTACACATTAATATTCTGATGCTACACATTAATGTTCTGATGCTCCATTTCAATGTGTAATCGTAGTGCATTAAGATGATAATGCAGCAAGACAGCTTGTTGCATAATTTGTCTCCACTATGCACCCCCCAAGCCTTCCCATAAAGCCGCAGCTTGCTCAACTTGCTGAACCGCCTTTGGAAATTTGTACAGACACTATTATATAATGGCAAACTTTTCATATTGTTTTTTTCGATAAAAAGAAATGCAAAGTTAGTGCCATTGTGTCCAGAAAACAAATTCGTTCAAATTTTAGTATAATCGTATTGTTTTTGGGTATAATCGTATTGTTTTTGGGTATATTCGTAAAATTGGTGGTGCCTAAAAATGTGCAAAAAACGACTTATTTTGGTGAAAATCGCTACGATTTTCCCGAAAAGCAAAAAAATGTAATTATTTCAGCTTTTTTTTACCCCTACACGAAAGCGGTATATCAACAAGTTCGTCGCCAATTTTCAAGGTGCAGGATTTGTTTAAGAAAAACACAGCATGCAGGTATCGGCGATTGATGGCATAGCTCTTGTGTACTATTACAAAGTTGATATCGTTAAATGCTGCTACAAGTATTTTCAAACCTACGCAGGCTTCTTGCACTTTATTTTCCGAATTGGTCATAAAAGTATGTTTCCTTTTGCATCTGATATAGGCAATATCCTCCGGATTTATGAACAGATGTCCCGTGGGAGTAAGTACAGGCACTTTTTTGTGTGGCGATGGAATCAATTCACCTGTAGGAGCTGCTTCGGACTTAGGTTCAGCACTATGGTTTACCCTAAATTTCAGCAACGTTTTGTCAAGTTCGTCAGCTTTCAGAGGTTTCGAAAGGTAATCGAAAGCACAGTTGAGTATGGCTTTTTGTGCATGTTCGCATCCTTCGGTAAGGAAAACCACTGCAAAATCATTGCAATTGATTTTTTTCAACGCATCAACCATCGAAAAACCATCCTTTTTGGGCAATGCAACAGCCAAAAAAATTAAGTCCGGTTTGATTTCTACAATTTTTTTCAAAGCCGTTGAAACATTATGTGCTTGCGCTGCTATAATAATATCATCATGCTTTTCGAGCATAGTAACCAGCGTATTTCTGGTTTCTTCCTCATTATCAACTATAATAATTTTAAATTTCCTGCTATCCATTCCGGGTATGTTTTTAGGTAATTATTTATGTCGTTATATAATTGGTGTTCTCAATGCAGCAATAGTAGTTTTGTTAAAGCTCTTATAGGCGTTTTTTTTTTTTGCAAATATAAAGGGTTTATTTTAATAAATCGGAATTTTTTACTTTTTTATTCCATGTTGTCTGGGAAAAACCGTTTTCATCCCTTTCAATTCCTTACAAAACTCATGTTTCAGTTGTATTTCGCCCCGATGGGGCTTAATGCTGTATTGGTTTATTTTTCTATAACAATTTTGTCCCGACGGGACTTGCTTACATGCTGAAATCCCCAATTCCGTATGGATTTAATATTTATAGAAATTTTCAATATGCAGTTTTTTAAGTCCCGTATGGACGATATTATTAAACCTGACAAAAATGTTTTAATTTGGTAAATAAAACATTTTTAGCATAAATTTCTTGCATCCACACTATATTGGATAGCACCGTCCGAAAGTTCAGTCATTGCATCATTGCATAATTGCAAAATTACATCATTGCATAATTATATCATTAAATAATTATATCATTATATCATTGCATAATTATATCATTGCAAAATTTTTTATGCAAATACCACGAAAGCAGATACAATATGCCCGGTAATGTCATGATTAGGTAGGGGTATGTTGTTTGCCAATTCCATCTATAATAAACGAGAACACATAGCATGATACCTGCAAACAAATTGATACCGCCTCCGATAGCTTCCCATTTGAATCCGATGAGCATTCCTGCCAAGCATGTCAACAACACTATCAGAAAAACAATAATTAAAAAACCAAGGTTGGTAAATTTTATGGATGGGGTAACGCTGATATTAAAAAATATCAAAAGAAAGTAGCCCACCAACAGTAAGGATAAAATTCGGGCAGACCAGCGTAGGATGTTCAGTCCCACAGGTGTTTTTTGTACAGAAGCTTCCATGTCATGTAATTTTTATACAAAAGTAAAAATAAATATAAGACTACCAAAAGTCTTTTCACTTTTTTCTATTGAAACCTACAGCTCTTTCCATTGTATTTTTTTTACGCAGAGCGATGCGTAGCCGACCTTATCTTTTTCCGTAACAAATCATTCTTTTTTGAGACACTCTACTATCGAACTCAATATGAGTCGTCCATCTTCATTAGATAGTTCCATGTCGGCAGCGCGTTCGGGATGGGGCATCATGCCAAACACATTGCGCTGTTTGTTGCAGATGCCTGCAATGTTTTCCAAGCTGCCGTTGGGGTTAGCTTCGGCGGTGGTCTGTCCTTGTGCATCGCAATATTTGAAAAGAATTTGGTCGTGCTTCACCAAGTCTTTAATCGTTTTTTCATCGGCATAATAACGTCCTTCGCCATGCGCTATGGGTATCTTCAAAGCGATTTGGGGTGTGAGAAACTGCGTGGGGAAGGTCTTTTTCGCCACAGGAGTGATATAGATATTTTTGCAAATAAACTTTTGATTATCATTGTGCAACAGTGTGCCGGGCAACAGCCGCGCTTCGCACAATATCTGAAAGCCATTGCAAATACCCATCAAATATCCGCCCTTGTTGGCATAGTCAATCACCAACTCCATAATGGGCGAAAAACGCGCAATAGCACCCGAGCGCAAATAGTCGCCATACGAAAAACCACCGGGCAAGAAGATAAAATCGCATCCCTGCAAGTCTTTATCTTTATGCCACAAAGCAACAACATCTTGCTTCAAAATCTTTTTTAAAGCATACAAAATATCATGATCGCAGTTGGATCCCGGAAAAATTACAACACCAAATTTCATCTGTTTCGATTTAGAACCGCAAAGATATATCCTTTATCAAGAATAGCACGTATTTTTTTACTAAAATATTTATCATGTATTCGATTTTACTTTTTAGGGATACCTCTAATCACCTCATCTTATGCTTCAAAAGCATTTAATCCGTTCTGTCGAATTTGTTCGAGTTCCTCAGCATGAAATACCCCTGCTGTATGCAGATTTCGATATTCGTCGCTCACCGATTGGTTGAACACAAACAAATCATCGGTATTGATGGAGACACGCACCCCATGGTCGAACAAAGTTCGGATGGGATGATGTTCCAAGGATATAGCACGACACAAAGCCACATTGCTCGACGGACAAACGTTCAGCAAAATCTTATTATCAGCCAACCATTGCATCACTTCTTCGGAATCTGCTGCCGCAATACCATGCTGAATTTGGCTCAATTGCAGGGTTTCGGCAGTGGTGCGCACCGATTCGGCAGAGCCATATTCGCCCACATGTGCCGTCAACACCAAGCCCATCTGTTGCGCTTTTCTATAGATGGGGACAAAATCGTCCACGCTACCGTGAAGTTCGTCGCCATAGAGGTCAATGGATTTAAAAAAACCTGTATCGAGCAAATTCTCGGCTTCGTTCATCAATTTGCTGAAGTTGTGAGCTCGGTCCATGCCAAGCTGCGGATAGAAAGCAATCTCGGGAGCACATTCTTTGTGAGCTTTGGCAACCATGTCGGTCATCATACTTCCCGGAAGATAATAATAAAAACGGGAATCAATGCTTATTTGCAACACGCGTACGCCATCCGATTTGGCTTGCAAAAAGGAATTTCGAAGAGCATTCTCAAAGAAACCGAGTTGGGGGATATAAGGTCCCAAAGTGTGGTTCAAATAATCTTCAAACTCTTTAAACACATGAAATTTGGCGGGAGGCTCTTTTAGGTCTGCATTGTAAAGCTGTTTCAACACCTCTCGTCTATAGCCCAACATACCATGATTGTGTAAGTCGCTTTTGGGGATAGCTTTTAGCAAGGAGTCATCCGCTTGGGTTAAGGCATCTGTAAGTGTAGGAGTGTTCATGAAATTTTTTCTGCAAAATTACAAAAATAAAACCACCCCTCGCGGGGTGGTAGTCAGATTATTTTTCCATAAAATTGTCGTCTCGTATTCCCTCGAATCTTATCCGAGCATCAGCACAACTGCAAGTACCAAAATCATAAATGCAGCATAAGCTATCCAGAATACATATTCTTTTGAAGCTGTCATATTAATTGGTTTTTTAAGGTTATTAAAATGATTGGTTGCTGTTACTTATATATAACGTATAAATTAAAATAATATGAGTAAAAACATGGGCAAATCAGTTAACGGTAAGTTCTTTACAGTTAACGGTAACATATCTGTTGTTATAAATCATTCCCAGAAATAAAAAAAACGCTAATTTTGCCGAAACTTTCAAAATGAACCAAGATAACATCAGAGTACGATTTGCTCCAAGTCCTACGGGACCATTACACATAGGCGGCGTTAGAACAGCCTTGTACAATTATTTATTTGCCAAAAAGCATGGGGGTGATATGCTCCTGCGGATAGAAGATACCGACCAAACCCGTTATGTGGAGGGTGCCGAAAACTATATTATTGAATCCTTGCAGTGGTGTGGCATCCATTTTAACGAAGGCGTAGGCGTTGGAGGTCCTTTTGTGCCCTATCGTCAGTCGGAACGCAAAGCGATATACAAACAATATGCCCTTGATTTGATTGATAAAGGCTATGCCTATTATGCGTTCGACACCCCACAAGAGTTGGATGCCGCCCGCAAAAGCTATGAAGCCGAAAAGAAAAACTTTCAATACGATCAGCACAACCGTCTCGAGTTCAAAAACTCATTGACCTTGACAGAAGCAGAAGTAACTGCTATCATTGAATCGGATGAACCGTATGTGATTCGTATCATGATTCCTGAAAATGAAGAGATATTGGTCACCGATTTGATACGCGGCGAAGTGCGCGTCAATTCTACGCAGCTTGATGATAAAGTCATTTTCAAATCAGATGGATTGCCCACCTACCATCTTGCCAACGTGGTGGACGATTATTTGATGAAGATTTCGCACGTCATCCGTGGCGAAGAATGGTTGCCATCAGCGCCTTTGCATGTGTTGTTGTATCGTTATTTAGGTTGGGAACATGATATGCCTCATTTTGCTCATCTCCCGTTGTTGTTGAAACCCGATGGCAATGGCAAACTCAGCAAGCGCGACGGCGACCGCATGGGCTTCCCCGTATTCCCCTTGCAATGGACCGACCCACAAACCAAAGAGATCTCCTCAGGCTACAGAGAATCGGGATATTTGCCCGATGCCTGTATCAATATGTTGGCATTCTTAGGATGGAATCCGGGCACCGAACAAGAGATATTTAGCATGGACGAACTTATTGAAGCATTTTCTTTAGAACGTGTGGGCAAAGCAGGCTCTAAGTTCGATCCCGAAAAGGCAAAGTGGTTCAATCATCATTATCTGCAACAAATGTCGGATGCAACTCTTGCCGAACTACTTGCTCCCGAATTGACCTTAAAAGTACTGCATCTTGATACTGCGAAACTTTTGACTGTTATTGGTATGGTGAAACCACGTATGACTTTTCTGCATGAATTTTGGGAACAAGCTTCGTTCTTTTTTGTAGCTCCCGATAGTTATGATTCCAAATCGGTGAAAGACCGTTGGAGACCGGATTCTGCCGAAAACATGAAAAAGGTGGGCAGCTTATTACAAGAGACAGAACCTTTTCATGCCGCTGTTGCGAAACACAATGTCATGAATTTTATTACAGAGGCACAACTCAACACAGGTCAAGTTATGAATGCCTTGCGTTTGCTAATCGTTGGAGCCTCCAAAGGACCTGATTTGTTCGAAATCATGGAACTTATTGGCAAAGAACAAAGCTTAAATCGCATAGAAAAGGGCATTGCAGCTTTGTCGCAAGCCTAAGCCTTCATGACGCCACAGGACGATTGGCTCGGCAGAACGGAATTGCTGTTGGGCAGTGAGAAGCTTGATACACTAAGGAAGTCGCATGTTTTAGTCATTGGTT
>Ga0194063_10001584_pt1 | contig 14711 bp, 8 predicted proteins | sample SepL3720m_MetaG_FD_155459 | JGI IMG/M metagenome (GOLD analysis project Ga0194063, IMG submission 155459) | Anoxic zone freshwater microbial communities from boreal shield lake in IISD Experimental Lakes Area, Ontario, Canada - Sep2016-L373-20m | ecosystem: Environmental > Aquatic > Freshwater >... | reverse complement strand
CAATGGATTGAGTTCGACTTGGGCCAGCGTCGCACCGTGAGCGCCGTGAGCATGGCGATTTTCAACGGAACCACTCGCTCGGCCGGGTTCAAGGTCTACACCTCCAACGACCGCAAGAAATGGCGACTGACTGCTTCAGCTCGGAGCAGTGCTGAGACGCTGGATCCCGAGCGTTACACACTCAAACCTCTTAGGGCGCGCTATGTACGCGTAGTGTTCTCTGGCACGAGCAAGAGCAAGGCGAATGCGATTTCGGAGGCGTCGGTTCGCTAGCAGCCACGACCGGGGACTAGGTTCTTCTGTACGCATTTCCTGGGCGGTGCCTCATCCAAGATTCGGGAGAGGGACGCGCCGTCCTTGGCCTCCGCTACAATGACGATGCCGCCTGTCTAAGACCGCCGAGGAGCCCACTCATGCCCGAGTCACTCGCCCCGGAACTTGCCCCCATACTCGCCGTCGAGCTTGGCTTGAAACTCGACGAGTACGAGAAGGTCGTCTCCACCCTCGGAGACCGCATCCCCAGCCTCACCGAGCTCTACATGTACTCGCTCATGTGGAGCGAGCATTGCAGCTATAAGCACTCGCGCAAGGCGCTTCGCATGTTCCCCAGCGACGGCCCGGCTGTGTTGCAGGGCCCCGGCGAGAACGCCGGCGTTATTGGCGTAGGCGACGGTTGGGCGCTCGCGTTCAAGATGGAGTCGCACAACCACCCCAGCGCTATCGAGCCCTACCAGGGTGCGGCGACCGGCGTCGGCGGCATCATTCGCGACATCTTCACGATGGGCGCGCGTCCCATCGCCTCCCTCAACTCCCTGCGCTTTGGCACGCTGGACAAGCCACGTCAGCGCTACCTCTTTGAGGGCTCGGTCGCCGGTATCGGCGGCTACGGCAACTGTCTGGGCGTCCCCACCGTGGGCGGCGAGGTCTACTTCGAGGAAGCCTACGAGGGCAACTGTCTCATCAACGCGATGTCGCTCGGCATCATGCGCGAAGAGGAGATTATCCTCGCGGTCGCTGCCGGTCCCGGCAATCTGGTGCTGCTTATCGGCTCGACCACCGGCCGAGACGGCATTGGCGGCGCGAGCGTGCTCGCGAGCCAGGAGTTCGATGAGCGTGCCGAGGACAAGCGTCCGGCCGTCCAGGTGGGCGACCCGTTTGAGGAGAAACTGCTCATCGAGGCGTGCCTTGCACTGCTTGCCGACAACCTGCTCGTCGGACTCGGCGATTGTGGCGCTGCCGGGCTCACGAGCTGCATCAGCGAGATGGCGAGCCGCGGCGGCATGGGCGTCGACATCGACGTCGCCAAGATCCCCGCGCGCGAGGACGCCATGAAGCCGTTCGAGTTCATGGTGAGCGAGTCCCAGGAGCGCATGGTCGCCGTCGTCACTCCCGAGAACCTCGCCGCCGCGCACGCCGTGTGCGAGAAGTGGGGCCTTCGCTCCACCGTCATCGGCAGCGTCACCGACACCGGCCGCTTCGTGGTCCGCGAGGGCGATGCCATCGTCGCCGACATGCCTGCGTCAACGCTCGCGCACGACGCGCCCATCTACGACCCCGCCATGGAGCGCCCGGCCTACCTGGACGAGGTCCAGGCCTTCGACCCGATGACCGAGCTCGAGCTTCCCACAGACCAGATTCGTCTCGGCGAGGTGCTGCTCGGCCTGCTCGCAAGCCCCAACATCTGCTCGCGCCGCTGGATCTGGGAGCAGTACGACCACCAGGTCATGCTCAACACCGTTATCCTGCCCGGCGGCGACGCTGCGGTTCTGCGTATTGGCGACGAGGGTCGCGGAATCGCGGTCTCCACCGACTGCAACGGCCGCTACTGCTACCTCGACCCCTACGTGGGCGCGCAGATCGCGTTCGCCGAGGCTGCCCGCAACGTCTCGTGCACCGGCGGCGACCCCGCTGCCATCACAGACTGCCTCAACTTCGGCTCTCCCGAGAAGCCCGAGGTGTTCTGGACGTTCTACGAGTCCGTTCGCGGTCTCTCGGACGCCTGCAAGGCCTTTGGCGTCCCGGTCATCAGCGGCAACGTGAGCTTCTACAACGAGTCCTTTGGCCAGCCGATCTATCCGACACCAACTGTCGGCCTAGTCGGCCTGATGGACGACGTTCACGCTCGAGCCACCGTCGGCTTTGAGGACGAAGGCGACGTCATCGTCCTGGTGGGTGAGTCGCTCGAGGAGCTGGGCGGAAGCGAGTACCTCAAGGTTGAGCACGGCCTCGTGTCGGGTCGTCCCCCCGCGCTCGACCTCGAGCTCGAGCGCGACGTGCAGACAGCCGTGCGCGACGCGATCCGCGGCTTCCTGGTCAAGAGCGCGCACGACTGCTCGGAAGGTGGCATCGCCGTCACGCTCGCCGAGAGCTGCCTCGCCGGCAGAATCGGTGCCGACGTACACCTCGAGGACGGCCTCGCACCAGCGGCCTCACTCTTCGGCGAAACGCAGAGCCGCATCGTAGTCACCGTGTCGGAATCGGACGCCGAGAAGCTCGTCGAGCACCTCATCGAGCGCAACGTGCCGTACGGGGTTATCGGCACCGTGGGAGGGGAGCGCCTCACCATCTGCGAGAAGCTCGACCTGTCGCTCGACGACCTGGCCGAGGCGTTTGAGCCGACGCTCGCGGCGCTGGTCGCGGGTGAGCTGCAGACCGAAGAGCTGCACGAGGGTTAGTCGGCATCGACCGAGCCACTTGTACCGAGATGGCTGCAGGTTGTGCGAGGCGCGGATTCGGGAATACGTTGAGTACGTTCTCACTCATTCTAGGTAGGGGTAGCGCGTGGTTTCTGCCGATTCCCGGACCTGTTTCCAAGCTCGCTCCGGTCGCGGAGCGCACATACGGCTGTTTGCGGTCATCGCAATTGTGGGCACCGCTGCCGCTATTCTTGCAGCGCGACCCGCGCCTGCACTAGCGACGACTCTTGCTCGCATGCCGATAGAAGAAGCTGCTCGACGGGCGTCCACCGTAGTCGTCGGAACGGTCGTCGGCACTCAGGTCGAGCCGCTTCCCGAAGGCGTGCGCACGGCGGTGCGCCTCTGGGTCGATGAGTCGCTCAAGGGGCACGCAGCCGGACTTACGACGGTCTACGTGCCGGGTGGGAAGCTCGCGGACGGGTCGAGCATGGTCGTCGACTCGATGGCTTCGTTCGCGCCGGGCGAGGCCTGCTGCGTGTTCGTGGACGACCGCGGTTGGGTCCTCGGCGGCTATCAGGGCAAAGTGCACCTTGGGGAGTCGGGCTTTGGGAACGCTGCGGTCTCACAATCGGCCGCTATCGCGCGTGTGAAAGCGGTGCTCGGCGGAGAAGATGTGGTTGCTGGGGCTGCGCCGGGAGCTGATACGCGCGCGCAGGGGTCCCCGACGGTGAGCGTTACGGTGGGGCAACCGACAATCGCCTCAGTTACGCCGGGGTCGGCTCCCGCTGGTACGCACAGCAAGGTGACCATCTCCGGTTCAGGGTTTGGTGCCATCCCGGGCAAGGTTGAGTTCGCACTCAACGTCTATGGGGTCGCGCGCCTTGCGGCAAACCAAATCACGTCGTGGGCAGACACTCAGATCGTCTGCGAAGTGCCAACCGGCAGGCTAGCCGGTTCGACAGTCTCCGCGGGGTCCGGCCCAATCGTCGTCACCCATCAGAACGGCTCCCAGTCCAATCCCTACGAGTTGGGAGTGCCTTTCGGCTACGCGGCCCAGAAGTGGCCGACTCCGCAAACGCAGTTCCTGCTGAACTCCCGGGGTGTGGACGCTGCACGCCGCGAGCTTCTGGTGGACGCCGCAGCCGCCTCTTGGACTGGAGCCCGATCGGCGTTTCAGTTCACGGATGCTGGCCCGACCAACGTGGGCGCGGCCAAGGATGGCAGGAACGTCATCAGCTGGTCCGACACGATTCCCGAAGGCGTGGTCGCGATGACCAGCGGCTACATGGGCGCCTCGGGCGTCATCCAAGAATGCGACATTCTGTTCAACAATGCGCTCACTTGGGGCGACGGCCTCACCGACGGCACAACGGACGTTCAGTCAGTCACACTTCATGAACTTGGCCACTGGCTCGGCCTGCTCGATCAGTACGCCGAGGCCGATGCCGACAAGGTGATGTACGGATTCAATCTGCCCGGGCAGCAAAGGGAGCTCACGGTCGCAGACATCTCCGGCATCAGATGGATCTACCCTGCGCCCTCTGGAACGCTGAGAGGCATGGTTCGTTCTTCCGCAGACTTGCCAATCGTGGGAGCAACACTTCTGGCCGAAACGTGCGTGCCGGTTACGAGTGCGCAAGACGGATCATTCGTCATTTCAGGAACTCCTGCGGGGAGCTACCAGGTCGTGTGCTCAAGCGCGGGGTACACGACCCAGGTCTTTTCGGCCGAGATTGTGGCTGACCAAACTGCCGAGACCACCATCACGTTGGCTCCGGGGAAGCCCCTGCCTGTATTCCGCTTCTATAACAAGAGGAACGGCAGCCATTTCTATACGGCATCCGTGGCCGAGCGCGACGAGGTCGTTTCCAGGCTGTCTGCGTCATTCAACCTCGAGGGAACCGCGTACACCATCAACACGCTCGACCCCGTCAACGGAGCACCGCTGTTCCGCTTCTATAACAAGAGGAACGGCAGCCATTTCTACACTGTTTCACTCGCAGAGCGGGACAGTGTGCGCGATAAGCTCTCAGCGACTTACAACTACGAGGGGCCGGCGTACTCCGTTTCGCCCATGCCATCGCCATCGGCGGTGCCGGTGTATCGCTTCTACAACAAGAAGAACGGGACACATTTCTACACCGCATCGACTGACGAGAAGAACCGCGTGATGCGCAACCTAACTAGCACCTACACCTACGAGGGACCTGCATTCTGGACCTCTCCCTAGGGCGAGACGAGGAACCCCCGTGGTCCGCGGAATCGGACGGGGTGCTAGCCACGTGTCAGCGCATGCGCCGGGGGCGTGTCAGGCGGTCCAGACTGGGGTAGTATCAGGAGCAGTAGCCTAGCCAGGGGCTAGGAGACTTCCTGCTGCACAGGGTGGCAGGATTGTCTATTTCGTTCGGAGTTTACTGTCGTCCAGGAGGAGGGGTTCACTTGAACAGAAAGTACCAAGCAATCGGATTGCTGCTGGTTCTTGTCCTCGCGCTCGCGCTTCTGCCCACGGTCGCGATGGCGATTCCGGTTGGTGACCAGGGTGTTCAGGGTGTGGTGAAAGACGCGTCGGGTATTCCCATCCCATTCGCGGAGATGCGGGTCAAAGATGATCCGACTGCAGACTATGAGTATTTCGTCGCAAATTACGACGGCACCTATTCGTACCCAACGCCCCCGGGGCTCACTGTCGAACTAGTGGCTGCGGGCGTGAACCACCAAGAAGATGTTGCCTTCCCTGTCGTTGTCGCCGCAGATGCGTTTACGACGGAGGACTTCACACTCGACCGCGACGCTGAGTTCTACCAGCCCGTGTACCGGTTCTTCAACATGACCGGGGGAGTGCATTTCTACACGGCGTCTGATGCGGAGTTCATCGACGTGTACAAGAACATGGCGGCTCTCCATTACCAGTACGACGGAATCGGCTACTGGGTCGCGCAGGGGCCAGATATCGAGCCGACATTGGATTCCGATGGCGCGATCAATCACAACACGGTCCCCCTGTATCGTTTCTTCAACAAGAGGACGCTCGTCCACTTCTACACTGCCGACGTTGCCGAGATGAACAACGTCAAGAACAACATGAAGGCCTACTACAACTACGAAGGCGAGGCCTATAAGGTCTCCGACTCAGACCAGTACGGCCAAGCAATCTTCCGGTTCTACAATCCAGGCCGGTACGCGCATTTCTACACGGCGGACGATTCCGAGATCTGGGGACGCAAGTCGCTCTCCGCGATCTACCAGTTCGAGGGCATCGGCTTCTACAGCGGCGGATGGGAATGGGTTCCGCGACTCGTCGAATAGGCTAGGCACTGAAATCCGGGGCAGAGTACGCGCTGTGACCTCGGAATTGCATTTCAACAAGAGCAGGGCCGCCAATCTGGCGGCCCTGCTCTTGTTGTCGTCTGGTTCGGGGGGAGCGAGAGGAGTTCGACTACGGCATCACGTAGAACGCGGGCCCCTCGTAGGTGTACCTCGCAGTGAGGTTTGTCCTCACGTTGTCACGCTCGGCCACATCCGCGGTGTAGAAGTGGGTGCCGTTCGTCTTGTTGTAGAAACGGTAGACCGTGGTCGCGCCGGGGGCGTCGGTATCTGAGACCTTGTAGGCCTCGCCCTCGTAGTTGTATGCAGATGCAAGGCGCGCACGTACGTCGTCACGCTCGGCGACATCCTTGGTGTAGAAGTGCGCTCCGTTCTTCTTGTTGAGGAAGCGGTAGAGAGGCGTAGAGTTCTTTGTTTGGTCGGCGATGTAGGCGGGACCCTCGTAGCGGAGTGTCATATAGAGACGATTCTGCACGCTGTTCGCCTCGATCACATCCGCCGTGTAGAAGTGTGAGCCTAGCTTGGCGTTGTAGAAGCGGTAGACCGAACCCGCGGGTCCGGTGATCGGGGTGAACGAAAAGCCTGTGGTGGGATCGCCAAAGTACTTGAGGTAGATGTTGTAGAAGTTTGTGTTGCCGGAAACGCTGGGGTTGTAGACGTAGAGCTTCCAGGTGGAGATGTTGACGGGAGCCGCACCCGAGGGCATCCAAGTTGTGTCGCCGGGACCCTTCCACTTGGGGACGTACGTGACGCCAGGCTTGAGCTCGCCGTAGCCATCGAGCCGCATCGCCGAATACCACAGTTGATTGCCAAAGCCTTGGAACGCGTAGTTTCGGTTCCCGCTGTCCGGCACGCCCATCCCAACAGCCCAGTCGTAGCGGTACTGGAGCGTATTCGGCATAACCGGATTATCAATGAGGCTTTGTTCCTTCTGGAGCATCGTGAGCATGACCCGGGGGCTGATGCCCCACTGCTGGCAGGCTTCCCAGATGATCACGGCTGCAGTGGCGCTGGCGCCGCCGTCATGACGCGCGAATGACGCGGACTTTAGCGGTCCGTTCCTCGTGTTCAGAAAGGCCTGGACTTCGCCGGCGGACATTGAGAAGGTCGCCCGCATATTGGTGTCCGAGATGACTAGGTTGGGAGGCGCGGCGAAAGCGGCGCTCGCAAGCGCGAGGCAGAGGAGTGTCGCGCCGAACGTAGTTGCGCAGCGTCGACCGAAACGACGCAGCTGCAGAGCGGATGAGCGAGATGGGTTCTGCATAAGATGAGTCCTCCGAGAGACTAGTTAGTGCACAAAGCGGCTACGGCTCGGGGCCAGAGTCAATCTGTAACGCGCAAACAGCATACCATCATCCACCCAGTCGCGGTCCCTGCGGTGCTCGCGCAGGGGCTCTTGCCACCGCCCGCGAGGCCCTGATTGGCCCGAATCGTGCTAAACTACGCCCGTTCCCACCCCCTTCTACGACGCGAGGCGCTCACTCCGCATGACAGCTGATTTTCGCGATGAGCCGCTCCTAAATGATCGTCCCGAGCACCCCGAGGAAGCCTGCGGGGTGTTCGCCGTGTACGCGCCCGGCGAGGACGTCGCCCGGCTGACCTACTTCGGCCTCCACGCGCTGCAGCATCGTGGCCAGGAGTCGGCGGGCATCGCAGTGGGCGACAACGAGACCGTCACGGTCACCAAGAACCTCGGCCTCGTTTCGCGCGTCTTCAAGGAAAGTGACCTCGATTCCCTCACCGGCGACGTTGCTATCGGCCACACCCGCTACTCGACCACCGGCTCCTCCACGAGCTGGGAAAACGCGCAGCCGCACCTGTCTACCATCGGGCACCAGATCTTCGCACTCGCGCATAACGGCAATCTGGTCAACACGCACGAGCTACGCGAAGAGCTCAAGGACAAGGGCCTGCGCTTCCGCTCCACCACGGACTCCGAGGTCATCGCCACGCTGATTGGCTTCTTCACCCTGCAGACGCATCACATCCGCGCCGGCATCCGCGAGACCATGAAGCTCATCAACGGCGCCTACGCGGTGGTTCTAAACACCGAGAACGCCGCCTACGCGTTCAGAGACCCCCACGGTGTCCGTCCGCTCGTCATCGGCGAACTGCCCGACTCCACTGGCTGGGTAGTCGCCAGCGAAACCTGCGCGCTCGACATCGTGGGGGCCACGTTCCTGCGCGATGTCGCTCCTGGCGAGATGATCAAGATCTCAGCCGACGGCATCCAGGCCGAGCAGGCCGTTCCCGCGAAGAAGCCGTCGCTTTGCATGTTCGAGTTCGTGTATTTCGCCCGCCCCGACTCCGAGATGTGCGACTGCTCGCTCTACGAGGCGCGGCGCCGCATGGGTGAAGCGCTTGCCGGAGAGGCCGCCGTCGAGGCTGACCTCGTCATCGGCGTGCCCGACTCGGGCATTCCCGCCGCTGTCGGCTACGCAGCCGGAAGCGGCATTCCTTACGGCGAAGGGCTCGCCAAGAACCGCTACGTGGGCCGGACCTTCATCTCGCCGAGCCAGATGCTGAGGCAGCAGGGTATCCGCCTCAAACTCAATCCGCTCAAGCACGCCATCCGAGGCAAGCGCCTCGTGGTGGTCGACGACTCAATCGTGCGCGGCAACACCACCAAGAAGCTTGTGCAGCTCTTGCGCGAAGCCGGTGCCGCCGAAGTCCACATGCGGATCACGTCGCCGCCGGTCAAGTGGCCCTGCTTCTACGGCATTGATACCGACTCCCAAGACCAGCTCATCGCCTCCAGCAAGTCGGTCGAGGAGATTCGCAATCATATCGGCGCTGACTCGCTCGCGTACCTTTCGCAGCCGGCGATGGTCGCCGCTACCGGTGCACCTGCCGAGCAGTTCTGTCTCGCCTGTTTTGATGGTCAGTATCCGGTCGAGATTCCTGACTCGGTGAAGGCGGGCAAGCTTGCGCTCGAGAGTTGCGGCTGATGGGTGGACGGATGGCGGCGCGCCGCTCGAGAGCGGCTGAGTCCACGCGGGCACGCTCGTCGGATACAGTTTCCGGGCTGCAATCGCGCATTGATCGCGGCGAGCGTGCACGCTCCGCCGCGCGCAGGGCGCGCTTCGGTCTGTTCTTCTTCGCACTCGTGGTGCTCGCGCTGGCAAAGGCCGTCTACGCCAGGACTCTGGTCTTGGACACCAGCTGGTTCTCGGTAGGCTTCCTGCTCGAAGCCGCCGCAATCGTGCTGATACTGGCGCTGGCTGACGTGGTGGCGCCCCGCCGCAGCTACACGGTAGACATCCTCGTCTACACGGTGCTCTCGATTGTCATGCTGGCCAACGTCATCTACGTCTCGGTCTTTGGCCAGATTGTCGACCCAAGCATGCTGGCCATAGCCGGTCAAACCGCCGAGGTCACCGATAGTGTCACCTCCATCCTCAGACCCGGCTACCTCGCGTTCGTTCTCGACATTCCGCTACTGATAGCTGCAGCGGTCTACCTGCGACGCACCAATGCCGGACCGATCGGCAGGAGTCGGATGGTTGCGGTGGCGCTCGCAATCGCCGCTGCCGTGTTCGGTGCGCAGATCGTTTGGGTGCGCGCGCTGCCGGCGGAAGCTGATGGGCTGGCCGTGGCCAAGGTACGCGGGCTGGCCGCCTACCAGGTCTCACGTCTGCTTCCCAGAGAATCGGCCAAGGTGGCACTGGCATCTTCGAGCGCCTCGAGTACCCCGGGCGCGCGCAAGTTGCCTGCCGGTGAGCAGCTACAACAGCAGATCGAGGGGATTCGGCAAGCCGAATCAGGCGTCCGGATCGCGGCATTCCCGAGCGGCACCTACGCAGGAAAGAACGTCATCTACGTACAGGTTGAGGCGCTGAACGGCTTTGTCATCGGCAAGAAGTACGATGGCCAATCGATCACACCAAACATTGACAAGCTCATCAAGACGAGCTGGTACTTCCCCAACACCTACTCGCAGACGAGTTCAGGCAACACGGCCGACGCCGAGTTCATTGCCAATACGTCGCTCTACGCGCCATCCACGAAGCCCGCATCCACGACCTATTCCGTGTACGAGATTCCTTCCTTGCCCAGACTACTCAAACAGAAGGGCTACACCTCGCTCACCTTTCACACCAACTACGTGAGTATGTGGAACCGTGGAGAGATGTACGCCGCACTGGGCTTCGACCGCTACTTTGATCGTCCATTCTTCAAGAATGAGGACATCATGTGGCGTTCGTCAGATCAGGTGCTCTTCAAGCGTGGTACCGATGCGGTTCGCTCGGCGACGGCCAGCGGTCCCGTCTACGCGCAGTTCGTCACGATCACGTCGCACAGCCCCTTCAAATACCCTTGGGCGAACCGCAGGGCAGTCACGGTGTCTGCAGCAGACCAGCAGACGACGGCCGGGCGTTACATCCAGTCGATCAGCTACGCCGACAAGGCGGTGGGGGAGTTCATAGACAAACTTAAGGAAGAGGGACTTTACGACAACTCGATTATCGTCGTCGCGGGTGACCACGCCGCCATGTCGGAGGACACGCTGAAGGCTGCCGACAACCAGCTTCTGAAGCAACTGATCGGTCGCGCCTACAACAATTCAGATCTGCAGCGCGTAGGCATGATCATCCATCTGCCGGGGCAAACGGAGCCTCAGCAGTCAAAGAGCACCATTGGTACTGTCGACATCATGCCTACGGTTGCTGACCTTGTCGGCCTGGACCTGTCGGGGACCCCGCATCTTGGCAAGAGCGCGTTCGTCGGGTCAAAGGGGCTCGTACCGACGCGTGCGTTCCTGCCTGCGGGCAGCTTCATAAACGACTCGGTTGTGTTCGAGCCTCAGCTTTCGTTTGACGACGGGCACGCCTTCTCGATTACTGATGGCTCTTCAGCGCAGGCGACGGACCAGGAGCGAGTGGATTTCGATCGTGCAGCCAAGTTGAGTGCGATCTCCGATCAGTGGCTCAGGAGCTTGCCGCGCAGGTCCAACGCCGCCGCCAATCAGGACCGCGGGTTCTGAGTCGCCTATCGCGGTGTACCGGCAGAGCATCGCATTTCCGACAGGGCATCCGGCTTGCTGAGAGGGCTCGGAGTTAACCAGATTGTTTCGTTCCACGGACCTTGCCGGTCGCGTCGCTATACTGAAGAGCAGTCCGCAAGCCAACCGATAGGACCTTTGCCCGCATGTTTCGAAACACCAGAAGAATCTCGGATGACATCTTCTTCATCGTCCTAGTCGTACTCGCTGTTCTTAAGACGGCACTCGCCCGCTATTTCGCACTCGGCGTGACCAACCCGCTCTCGGCTTTTGTGGTCGAGACGGCGCTTATCGTCATCATTTTGGGTGTTGTCGACCTGATTCCATCGCGTCGTCGCTACCTGCTTACACTGAGCGCGTACGCTGTGATTTCGTGCCTACTGCTCGGGGCCACCGTATACATTGCGTTCTACGCGCAGCTGTTCGACCCAAACATGCTCGCAGTCGCGGGCCAGCTGGGGACGGTCGCTGGCGCGATTCGTGGCCTTATCAAGCCGGTCTACGTACTCTTCCTCTTAGACATTCCGTTTCTTGCATGGTGGGCGGTAGTTTTGGGCCGCGCTGACAAGAATCGGATTGCCTTGGCAGCCGTCGCCGTCGCACCAGTCTCACCCGATTCGGCTGTCTTGCGGAGGCGCTCGCGGGTTCGGAGCGCAGTTCCCGGCCGCAGTATCTGGGTGGCCGGTGCGACGATCGTGGCGCTGGCGGTGTTTGCGGGCCAGCTCGTGCTTGCGATGCAGATATCTAGCGACGTCGACGGCGTTGCCATCGCGCAACTTCGCGGATTGGGCGTTGCGCAGGTGTCGGTCTTCCTGCCCCGAGGCGCCGAAGGATCCGCACAAGCGGACCCGGCCGATGTGCAGCTGGCTCCGACCCCGAGTAGCGTTGCGACGGTGGCCCCCATCTCCACGCTGCCTACACTCCCCGTGACCGCCGGGAGCAAGCTTCAGGAGCGTATCGAGACAATCAGAGGTGCCGGCAACGGCTCGAGAATCACGACGTTCTCGGCAGGGGCATACGCAGGCAAGAACATCATCATGATCCAGGTCGAGGCGCTCAACACGATGGTGATGCAAAAGCAGATCAACGGTCTCGACGTCACGCCCAATCTCAACGCGCTCATCAACGAGAGCTGGTACTTCCCCAACACCTACTCCCAGACCGGCATGGGCAATACCGCCGACGCAGAGTTCGTCGTGAACAGCTCTCTTTACACTCCTAAAGGTCAGGCTGCGCCAGTGACCTACGTTGGCCGTGCGATTCCTGCGTTGCCACGGTTGCTCGGGGAGCGCGGATACGACGCGTTCACGTTGCACCAGAACACGGCTGCCTATTGGAACCGGAGGGAGCTGTACGCAACTCTCGGTTTCGCTCGCTACTACGATATGGATTTCTTTGGCTATGACGACAGGCTGAACCAGATGGGCGCGTCCGACGAGGTTCTCTTCAAGAAGGGCATGAAGGTTCTGCGTGAGGCGGAAGCGACTACGACGCCCTACTGCGCAGAATTCGTGACGCTTTCGGCCCACACGCCGTTTGATGTGATTCCACAGTCGCGTCGGCCGATCAAGACACCCGCAGATCTCAAGGGCTCGCTCGTGGGTGACTACATCTCCTCAGAGAGCTACAGCGACTTCGCAATCGGGCAGTTCCTCAGCCAGCTCAAGGCGGAAGGCATCTGGGACAACGCCATCGTGGTCATCTACGGCGACCACACTTCCATGAACGAGAACACGCTATCGGGTAAGGACGCACGCGGCGCTCAGGAGCTACTTGGCCGCGCCTACAGCACGGCGGACCGGCAGCGTGTGCCCCTCATCATCCATCTTCCTGGGCAGACCAAAGCCGAGCTGGTGACCGCTACCGCGGGACAGGTCGACATCATGCCTACCATCGCCGACCTTGTCGGACTCGATCTGAGGGGCACTCCCCACATGGGGAAGAGCGTGTTTGTCAACTCAAATTCTCTCGTGCCGACCCGCTCCTACCTGCCTGGTGGGACCTACATCAACGACACAGTGGTGTTCATGCCGGGCGTCGGGTTTAGCGATGGCAAGGCGGTCAGCGTCGAGACCGGACAGCGGGTGGACAAGACCGACCGAGAGCGAGCGGACATGGCGAGAGTCCAGGAGCTGACCAAGATTTCCGACAAGTGGGTCATAGGTCTTCCTATGCGCAAGGATGCTCCGGCCAAGCTCATAGGTGGATGGATTCCAAACAAGGCTGCACGCGAGGCAGCCAAGCCGCTTGGGGCCACACAGAGCGGCGAGTAGGTCAGCGGCGTTCTGCTGGGAAGGAGCACTTGGCTCCTGCCGATTCGGAGGTGGGCATCGCTGTTGGGTTTTGAGAATGCTCGGCGCTCCACCTGGGCATGGGCGGTCGCGCTTGCGCTTATCTGTGCTTTGCTCTTCGCTCTCGCCTGCGTTTTGGTCGCGCGCGGTGCGCCCCTGGCCCCCTACTCGTGGGCAGAGCCCAATACGCTGGTGGCTCACGCGATGGGAGGCATCAACGGGCAGGACTACACCAACAGCCTTGAGGCGTGGGAGTTGAACTACAAAAGAGGCTATCGGGTGTTTGAGGTCGACTTGCGCGTCTTGGACGACGCCACGCTCGTCTGCAGTCACTCCCAGCCGGATGAGCTGACGGTCGGTGAGTACGAAGCGACACGGACCGTCGGTGGATACACGCCGCTTACGGTGACGAATCTCGCTGAGTTGATGGCTCGGTATCCTGATGCCTGGGTCATGACGGACGTCAAGCCCGGCGGTCTGCGCGAGCACGAGAAGATTCTCAGGACTCTACAGTCTGCGCTCAGCGGTGACCCTACCTCCAAGAGCCGGATAATTGTCCAGACGTACAGCGAGGGTGACTGCATGGTTGCCCACAAGCTCGGGTTCGAGAACATCGTATATACGTTGTATCGGCAGAAGCCTCAGGACTTTCCGCGCGGAATCGCTTTTGCGGCGAAGAACAACATACGGTTCGTTGCCATGCCAAAAGAAACGGTAACGAGAGAACTGGTGAGACAAGCGGAGCTCAGGCACCTCTGGGTGGGCGTGCACACTGTCAACACCGAGGCTGAGCGTGCGGACTACGAGAAGCTCGGAGTGACCCATTTCTACTCGGATTTCCTACGTCCGTAGCACCTCGCGGACGCTCAGCGAGATCGGCGCAATTGGGAGCATCGGGACTCGGCTCCGCCGCTATACTGTCGGTGAAGCTGTGGCAGCCGCATCGAGTGGGGGAAGCATTCATGAGTGACGATACCGGCCGACTTGGCGGGGACCGCGCGGCAACGACCTACCGAGACGCCGGCGTGGACACCGCGCAGGGCGCTCGTGCCGTCGAGGGGATCCGCGAGGCGGTTCGCTCGACCTACCGTCCCGAGGTCATCGGAGACATCGGCGGTTTTGGCGGCTTGTTCTCGATAGCGGCCGCCAAGAACATGACCGACCCGGTGCTCGTGAGCGGGACCGACGGCGTTGGCACCAAGCTCAAGCTCGCGCAGCTCCTCGGCCGACACGACACCGTCGGCATCGACCTGGTCGCCATGTGCGCGAACGACATCTTGGTCTCGGGCGCCGAGCCGCTCTTCTTTCTCGACTACGTGGCCATCGGCAAGCTCGACGCCGACGTGGTCTCCCAGATCGTCTCGGGCATCGCCGAAGGCTGTCGCCAGGCTGGCTGCTCGCTCATCGGTGGCGAGATGGCCGAGCACCCCGGCGTGATGCCGGCCGACGACTACGACC
>Ga0194063_10001583_pt1 | contig 14716 bp, 13 predicted proteins | sample SepL3720m_MetaG_FD_155459 | JGI IMG/M metagenome (GOLD analysis project Ga0194063, IMG submission 155459) | Anoxic zone freshwater microbial communities from boreal shield lake in IISD Experimental Lakes Area, Ontario, Canada - Sep2016-L373-20m | ecosystem: Environmental > Aquatic > Freshwater... | reverse complement strand
CGACAGAATGCGATACACGCCGCCGTCGTACATAATCGTTCCTTTAGTATTCTAACTATAAACTCTTGCGCTTCCGCACCGCTGTTACTGGCTTAACCGGTACTATCTTACCCATGCGATACCAGAGAAATAAGCCGATCGATATCGAGATTACGTCTGGCACGAGAAACCAATAAGCCCAGTTATCATTATCGCCTATAATGACGCCGTCTTTGCCGGCCGGTCCGCGCTGTCCGTCTTTACCGGCCGGACCTGCTGGACCTTGCGCACCTTGTGGGCCTTCTGGGCCGACTGGGCCTGGAGGTCCGCGTAATCCAAGTATTCCTGTTTGTCCGTTACTTCCGTCCAATCCCGCCGGTCCGGCCGGGCCTTGTGGTCCGGGCATGCCTTGTAAGCCTTGTGGCCCTTGTAAACCTTGTGGCCCTTCTGGTCCAGCTGGTCCGGGAATAGGGCAGTCGGGCCGGCGCTCCACTACGGTTTGCGCATAACTCAGACTGGTAAATGCTACAGCTACCAAACAGAGCAACAGCACTTTACGATACATAACAGATCTCCTTAAAATCGGAAACTGGAACGCATCCAGTATAGCCTAATGCCCGATCCAATGAGAAGGCAAATACCATTTTGCGAATATATGAATGGTCAGCGCGATCCAAGCAAGCGCAAACAAACCATCGGAGCGCTTATTGATCCATCGGCACGCTTCGCAGATAGATGGGCCCTTGCCTAGCAGGACAACTACGACGATATCCCAGGCAACTCCCATGAAAATACAGCCTAAGACGAAAATAACAGCAAGTTGCGCGTAATTGAGTGGACCGTTCTCCATTACTTGTGTACCTTAATTCCTTCCCATGCTGTTGGGCCGTTGACCTGCCACGGCTTTTCTTTCAATCCCGAGGTATCGCCCTCACCGCAGGCCGTGACTTTCATGCAGGAGGGCTGATGCTTCACTTCGCCTATAAGCGCCATACCGGCTTTGTAGAGCGCAGGGTATCTGGCGCCCTTATATAAGAGATCGCGCGTTAGCGGGGGTTCTGGGGGCATTCCCGGGGCTGTATTAGGCGCAGGGGCTATAAGCGCCTGACCCGTCTCCAACAGTTTGTCCCTAGGCTTCCCAGAATTGAGATCCTGCGGGAGTTGATTAGCTAGTGGTTCAGTCTGTGGCATTGTACGGCTCGATTGCTCTTGTGTCGGGTGTATTGGCTACAAACGCATCTCTGTCAGCTTGATGCGCAAAAACGTAGAGCGCATTACCGCCAAAGCCAGAGCCGCAATACTTCCTCGCTCCCTCTCGTCCTTCTGGCAGTGCGCGCATGCCTTCGCGTTGCTGTGCAGTATAGCTTAAATTTACCGCTTGACAGAGTCGAAATAATGATTGTAGTTCGCAGGCTAGTGATGCCATGTTGCCAGCAGCCAGTATACTGCCCCAACTTTTAGGCTTAGTACATGTCTCTGCCGTGGGTTGCGCATGCGGGCCGCACCACAATAAAGCCAACTTACCTTCGAGCCATTCTGTTGGGTACTTTGCGCGCAGTGAAGGCCAATCGCCGCTCTGCCAAACACAAAGCCCTGTCTCTTTGATGACGGCAGGGTCTTGCCAGCCAGCACCAGAAGCCAGTTCGATCTCCACGGCGGGCAAGCCATGCAGAATAGCTAAAGCAGCGGAACCCCCCAGACCGGCGCATCGGCCGGCCTCTAGGTCTTTAAGCGTAACTAGTGGCTGGATAGCCATGTTAACAATGCGCCCTACGCGATCAGCGTAAGCCGGAACGTCTAACCAGCCGCCCGCAAAATCAACACGTAAAGGCACATGCATAGTTCAGCTCCGTGCTACTCCGTGGGTGAAGTCCCAGTGCCGGCGTGCGCTGCAACACTGCATATATGATCCCGTGCTCATTACAGAAGTTGCGCTTCTCTTCGTAATCGCCGTCCTCGTTGACGATCCACATATCTGGTTTGATTATCTTGATCTCTTCCTCGGCATCCATGATACCGCTACCGCTAGCAATCGTTGCCGAGTATACAGCGCCTAGCGCTTGCACCATGTAGAGGCGCTCTGCTTCTGGAAACTTAGGATGATCCGGGCCCTTTAGCGCTCGAATCGTGGCGTCGCTGCCAACGCATACATATAGTTGACCGTGCTTGGCAGCTTGCTCAAGAAAGTATACATGACCAGAGTGCAGTCCGTCGAAGCACCCTGTTACTACAATTTTCATAATGGAAATGAAAGTTCAGAAAGGTTTGGAGCTGTTTATCCTTTATTTCTTTCTTAACAGAAAGAAATAAAGTCCGGAATTTCTTTATATTTCGTAAGAAGTAATAACTCTCTACTGTACTTTACTAAGCCAGTCCGCGCTGTCACGAAACGTGTTAATCGCCTCGCAAGCCGGATAAGGGTTAGAGTCAGCATAGTCATTAACTAATACACGAGTTCCGCCTTGGATGCCATAGATAATCCGATCCCATCGAACACCAGCTCGGCTTAACGTGGCTTCAGTATGCTCCGCTTCCGATGCTAACCGACCTGTAAGAAAATAGATTGAACTGCCAGCCTTTCGTAGTTTGGCGATCTTCTCGGCCACTCCAGGCAATACAGTAGTTGTCGCCCACCCTCCCGGGCCATACGGCGTACCGCAAGTCGTAACGCAACCATCCAGGTCTATGAAGTAAGCCTTGCGCTTCTGTCGAAAACTAACGTAGTTGTCCCAGATGCCCCAGTCGTGCGCTTCGCAGACCATCTTAGCCATGAAGCGGAAACCAGCATCCAACATCTTAGAGATCACGTGCGACACGAAGATCTCGCCTTCTTGCTCTATGCGCTGAAACGTGTGCAGGTAGTCGGCTACATCGCCGAACTGATAGCCGCCGTGGCAGTACCAGTCTCTAGGTCGCTGCTTCTCGACGATCGATCTTACTTCACCGTTCCGTTCTTCGATCCAACTCTTGCTACCACGGTCACCGGTAGCCGTTTCGCGCCAAGCCACATAGACGGCCGAGTCAGTAGGCCATGTTGCCCCCTGAGGCAGCCTAAACGCGCAGTCGCAGTCTTTAACGACAAAACCGCCGTGTACTCCAAAATGCCGGAGCATGGCCTCCACCGTGCACGCTGGGCCCCTTGTATCGCGATCTAGGACCAAGACTTGCGCTGTAGGCTCGAATTGGCGGATTACCGCGGCGGCATCCCACTGTTCATCATGCTCTTTACGGATAGCAAAGAACGGCGCAATGCCGTCAGGGAATGTCCTCATGCTGTCTAGCGCCCAAGAGAACATCGGGCGCATATCGTTCATCGTTCGTAGGTATTTTGGCGGACCTGCCGGAAATCTACTATTTAATCCGGCACAGGGCATCAAGACATTCATCGGCATTGCCTTCTGTATAAACTAATAATAGCTGTTTAGAAATTCGTGTTAGTTCTTCTGCAAAGCACCATCGTGACACCCGCGCAAGTTGACAAGCTAGCCCAAGTAGCAGCTCAGCCGGCTGAAATGACCGCGCAAGCTGTGCCACGATTAGTGCATTAACTTTAGCCGCAGCAGATGTAGCCGTACCAGCGTGCCCTGTCTGTTTAATATTTTCCCAGTTAACCGCTGTTGACTGTAAGATCTTGCCCACATCCCATAGCGGCGATTCCACAGCAGACCATGCCGGATCAATTAACCACCAGCGGTCCGCTGTATCTACAAGAATATTATCACATGTCAGATCTCCGTGCGAGTAACCCAATGTTAACTGCGCCGGTTGCGGCAAATTGTCGACTAGTTGTATGTACTCCTGGTCCGTTGTCGGCGCTAACTTGAATTTCTCTAGCATTACTGCCCATAAGTCGAGCTGCGTGGCGCGTATCGTACCACTGCGCGCTACAGCTGCCACAACTTGTAATAGACGCGGCACCGCGCTAGATGTAATACGCCCTATAGGCGCAGCATCAATGCGCGACATGGTGTAACTAAGTTCTTTGACTTCCAAAACCAGCGGAACCGAGAATAGACCGCAAGATGCGCTAATTGTCCTTAGTTGTTGCAATTTGTCGACTTCGTGCCGTAGTCGCTCAGACTCTGTAGCAGGAAAGTGCTTACATACAACATTACCAGCAATCTCGACTCTGCTGGGACCGTGTGATGATATCATGGAAATACCAGGTCCGTATTTTCTGGTCGGAATGCAGGGCGGTCCATTTGTTGGCGCAAACGTAAGATTGTAGCGTCCTCAGCAGGACCGAGGACAATATCTTTACGTTTCAGTAAGTGCATTAATGAGTATGGATTAAGCGATAACGGATAGCGCAGCGTTACGGTGCGTGTCCACGCAATGTCCTCTCCCCTGCAACCCACTTGGCTGGTAATCTCCTCGCATAGCGGGCACTCTTGCATAAGCGCGCGCTTAGCTACCCAATAAGCGCCAGAGAAGTACATAAAGCGCGAAAGATCTGTAACGTTGTATGGCAGTATACAGTTTGGCGTACAGGCAGCTGACGGGTCTAACGTCCAGTCGCGGAAGCGTGAACCGTCCACATTCATAATTGGCGTCATACAGGCATGCCAATCATCGCCGTATTTCTTGAAGCCCTCGTACCACCCAGGCGTAGGAACGACATAGTCATGTAGATAGACAATGCGCTCAAACGAAGCTGCCTCGGTAATGCGGTTCTTTTTATAGGCGAGCCACATAGGTATACCTACATTCTCGTCATGCGGGATGTGGCGCACGTCAGGCAGCGGGTTTCCGCCTACAACTATGATCTCATAGTCTGGTATGTTTTGGCGCCTAATAGCGTCAATTACCAACTGTACGCGCGCAGGCACTGAACCGTCTGTAACAATGCCGAAAGTAAATTCCATGCTATGTTCCAAACAAGTAGCAGGCATCTGGATGCGTTGCCTGCAAGCGCGTCCACTTCCAGCGGTTATCTGCCATTACTTCATCGGCCCAAGGCTGTGCAGCATTACCATCACACATCGCGCTATATGCCATCAACCATTGTCGTGGCCGTATAGTGGCCATAATCTCCCGCGCTGATTCTAGAGGCATCTCCGACATCGACCAAAGCGCAATAGCCAAATCCGGTGTCTGCGGCATGTCGGCTGTGCCATTACAGCGCGTTGGCGCAGGTAGCCCACACGCCTCAGCGTAGCGCTCCTGTAGGCCCATCATCTCAGGGAAGTCATGAATGTAGTAGTTGCCACTGAATAGATGATATCGCAGCGCTGCGTGCATAGCGCCAAAACCACCGCCGATCTCCAGTATCGTGTCAAATTGGCTTGGCACAGTATTGGTTAATTGCTTGTACTGCAACAAATGGTAACACTGATGCATTATATTGTCATGCAAACCTAGCGGACACGTCGCCGCAGGCCAGCGCGCGGCTGATAAGGCCGCAGATTCAAGCCTGCATGCGTTTGCATTTGCTGTGCTACCGTTCCGAGTAAAGATCATCATACCGCGCACAATTAATGATTCAGCTAGCTTGCGCCAATCGTCGCGCAGAATATTGCCAAACAGCTCCCGCCGTTGTTCCCAGCCTTCAGTTCCTATCAAAGTAATTCTAACTCCCGTAATTGTTGCATTGCTAGTTCGTGATTACTCGGTTGTGTTAGCGCCGCCCCGTGCCGTACGTACGTGAATAGGTACTCCGGAACGCGCTCTAGTTTGAAGCCCATACGTGTAAGTGTGAGCCACATAGCCCAGTCGTCGTACAGGATGTTGCGATAACCGTCTGCGGCCTTGTGCGCAGCTACGCGCATAACAGAACAGCTAGGTAGCGGATTACCTTGACTTATATTCGCAAATGATGGCAGATCCACACGCCATAGCGGGCCGCTAGGCGGTTGTTGCCAATAATTACATCCCACAACGTCAGCGCCAGTGGCTTCCATATGACCTACACACTTCTCGACGAAGGTAGGCTCCCAGCCATCATCAGCATCCCATGTGGCCACGGCATCTGTTTGCGCTAAGGAGAACGCCCAATTCTTCGATTCAGCGCAGCTTAGCTTTACCGTGCTAGCTTTAGACATGGGCAGCCCATAACTTGCGCAAATCGCATCGGCGGCAATGCGCGTTTCTGGCAAGGTGTCCGTTACCAGTATTTCGATCTTGTCTGGTAATCTAGTTTGTTGCGCTAGCGATTTAGCAGCCAGTGGAAATAAATCCACATTCTTATGTACAAGCACAGCTATGGTGATACTACACATTACTACGATAAGCCCTCTCTACAATGTCCAACTGCCTTAATTTGGATGTAGTGCCCACCAGCCAGTTAGCATGGAATACAAGCATATTCTTTGTGCTGACTGGTCGCACCTTGTTAAAGCGCGCCTCCCCGATGCCGTAGAGTGTGCAAGGGTTTGCGAATAGATCGCTTAGAAGTGTATAGCGCACGCCGCTAGTCGGAAGTAGCGCATTTATCACCGTCTGATCATTATCACGACGGTTAGTAGTCTGCGAGAGCGCAGATATGGCATCATCAAGTAACTGTAACGTGGCTGGATTGCTGCGCATAAAGAATAGACCGGTGCAGCAACTCTCATGGTCGCGCTGAAATACACAGTCGTAGCCCTCTGATTCAGCAAGAATCTGCGTTAAACTGGGCCGTAGAAATATAACATCAGCATCAGTGAACACAAAGTCTTCAGTCGCTTCTCTCCGAATGACACGTAGTTTATCTAGCGTAGTCTCTCTGAAGCCAGGACCGCTATAATGTCCTGGCCCCAGCTGCTGTCCTTCAAACGCGTGCACCGTGTATTCTTCTAATTTGCTTGCTAGCAGATGTTGAACTAATATCCTGTGCGATGGCGTGTAATACGTTATTAACTTCACAACTGCTCCTGTTTGCGCCAATCCTCATACTCGGGGAACATTCCACCGTAGTTGTCGTCAGGCGTGTCTTCTTCCTTCTGATATTTAGGCAACGAGCGCCGCTCTAGCGCATCATACCACTTCTGTAGCTCATAGAGCTTCTGCGGCGTATATCGGTTCTGCCAGTACTCGGGTTTGCCGATATCCATGTAGAGGTTGCGCTCAACCTCTTCAGGGGCCATACCCATGTCAGTATACTGGCGATGCATCTCGCCCACAAGTTTGTCGATGTCCGGGTCAGGCTGCCCAGCTGTTACTTTTTTTTTACAGTTGGGACTAGATCTGCAGCCACTTTAAGTAGATATGCGGCTGCTTTAGCCTGCGGAGTAGCTGTACTGGCAACGCCACTGCCAGATGCAGAGCTAGCGCCAGACATAGTACCGGGCTTAGGACCACCAGCAATAGCAGGCGCAGCTGGCGGTTTAGCCGCGGCCGCATAGCTATTAGTAGTAGCAGGCGCGGTTAGCTTAGCGTAGCTGCTAGTAGTGGCCGGCGCTTTAGCTGGAGTGCGCGCAGGTGGAGCAATAGGACCACCAGCTACAGCAGTGGCAGGTGGCTTGGGATTTAGTACCTTATTAGCTGTGTTATAGACTTTCTTTCCAGCACCATACAGCGCAGCTAGTCCTGTAGTAGGACCAGGAGCAGAGGGCAGTTTGAGTCTCTTACTCACCTGGTTTGTCACTAGATCAGTAATGCCCTTGCCGCTCTCTGCTGAGTTTAATGTAGAGTTGGTTGTTTTAAGCCCAACATTTAGTTTATTAACCTTGTTGTATGTATCTAAGGCGCGATTGCCCATAGTGAGCGCCTCTGCGCCCTCGGCAGCAGGAAGTCCTGCAAGCCCGCCTGTAACCGCAGCTACGCCAGCATTACTACCGACGACATCGCCTAAATGCCCAGCAGTCTGCATCCAAGGGTCTGCGCCTTGCAGGTCTTGCTTGTGCGAGTTCTGTACACGGCTAAATGACCCACTCTCACGAGGATCAAGCGCTCCGCCGAAATCTGCATTGCCAGCCACGGCCGACCTGCCCATCGAATCTGCGAAAGCCTTGGTAGCGTTATAACCTTCAGTGCCCTCTTGTCCGGCTAAATAGCCAGCACCCTGCACAGCCTTACCGCCTAGATAGCCAATACCACCGCCTAGCGCATTACCTGCGCCTAGTACTGCCTTTGGCGCGCGCTCTAGGTTACTGCCTACAGTGTCAGCCGTATTATGTATGGCGGTCCTGATAGGCTGTGGTATCTTCTGCACAAGGAGCTGCGCCCCACGATTAACTCGGTCTATGCCAAGATCTCTAGTTATGCCCGCGAAGCCTTCACCGCCTGCAGGACCGCGCACAAGGTTATCTAGCCCATAGTCGTCAGGGTTGGTTCCGTTTAGGCTCGCCGTGTTCTTCCTAAACGCAGCGTTCATATCGTAGTTGCCAAGGGGCATGCTACTGTAGTTAGTGCCAATGTTTGAGCCTACTGTAGAGTAGGGGCGCCTATTGCCACCGCTAGAGCTACCGCCTGTGCCAGAACTGCTAGCGAAGTCGTCAGAGCGCTTACAGAAGTCCATACCGCTAGCCAACAGGTACGCAGAGGCTTTCTCGCGCTCTTCGTCCTTATGCTTGTTGCGTAGCCACTCCATGAGCTTATACCCGCCATACGACGCCGCTAAAGCGCCAGCGCCGCCAGCAACCCCGCCCCAGAACTTAGGGCGCTGATAGAAATGACCCGGCGGAGCTATCTCAGGACTAGCCGCAGCCGCAGCGCCCTCAGTTTGATCTGTAGTAGGCGCAGTAGGGTCACCTTCAGGGATCGGGTACGGCTCGTTAGTTTTCGGGTCTACTCGCGCATCCATAGTCATGTTGTGCGCTAGTTGGTCCCACAGTCCCTTAGCTTTGGTGGCGCCAGAATTCAATATTCCGCCGATCCTGTGGGCGTCGTTAACGCTGCCTTTACCGAGCGTGGTTGCTACGCGCTTGGCTTCGCTCCAATCAGGCATTCTAGGTGCATTACCAAGCGGATACGGCTGATTAGTGTTTGGGTCTATGTTCGCACTTCTATCATTTTGCTTGAATCCTTCCCATAGGCGCTTCGCTCCGCCCCAGTCAGGGCTTTTAGGCTCATTACCTATCGGGGCGTCGATGATTGCGGAAGCGCATTTTAACAAACTAGCTGCATTATGTTTGGTTGTCATTTTCATCTCAATTACAAAAGTGGGTTATGGTTTAGCTAGGTTGTTACCAGGAGTTCCGCCATAAACGAAGCGCGGACTCTTGCCGGAGAAGTCGAGATCTTGCTTGAGCACTACGCCTCGGTTCGGCGATATCACGTTATTTAATATATAGCGCGCGCCCATTGTGGCCAAGTGCCCAATACCAGGAGTACCAGGATGAACTTCATCCACAGTGCCAGCATCTCCGTACGCTTTGAGTTCCTCTGGTGTTAGCTTGTGCGCTAACGAGGTAGGATGTCTCACGTAGTTAGTAGCTATCTGCTTCTCCTCAGGAGACAGGCCGAAGTCCCAGTGGTCAAAGATACGTACGCGCTTGTTATCGGTATTAGGCGTAGTACCGTGGCGCGCTAATGAAGCACCCCAAGGATCTTGCGCGTTATAGACGCCCGGCTCCTCTGGGTGTATCTTCTCTGCAGCGCCAGCTATCGAGTCTTTTAACTGCGGGTCATCCTTCCACTTCTCCACGCCTTTCGGGTCTAGCTCGTAGTACGGGTAGTCACCAGTAATACCGCCGCTAAGTGGTTTACCGTCTGCTGTAACGCTAGGCTCGAAATGTCCGGTACCTAACGAGTTAGTCATCTTGTGCTCGGGGCGCACAGGCAGACCCAGCGTGTGACGCCACAGATCATACCTAAGCGCATTACTGAAGTCGGCTTCAGGTGGAGTCTTACCTTCTGCTACGGGATGTTTTGGATCCAGTAGTTCAGGGTCATAGGCAGTAGATACCGGCCTATCCTTAATAGCAGCATTCCATATCTTGCTAGGAGTGGGCATTAACTCTTTACCGTGGGGAGAGTAGCCTATAGGCACCATAGTGTTACTCAGGTACCTGCGCGCTCTATCTCCTACGAGCTCTCCGCCTACAGCGCCTACCCCTGCGCCGGCCAGCGCATGCATTAACAGCGAACTAGGGCGCTTTCCCTTCTTACCTGCAATAGTATCGCGGATACCGTAGGTAGCTGCACCGCCTAATGCGCCTATACCTGCCCCTGCCAAGATATCTGGCATATAGAGCGAATGCGGGAGCTGGTGCTTCAGCTCATCCATAAAGCCGGCTTTAACCTCTTTGTGCTTCTGCTTCTTATTCTGCACGTGCCGGTAGAGCGCATATAGCGCAGCAGCACTCAAAGCAGCAGTGCCGCCGCCTATTAGCGTAGGCGCATTATCGTGCGCCCAGGCATAGGCTTGCCCCGGAGCAGCAGCCACGTGCGCTAAAGTGCTATACATCTTAGCTTTATGCGCATACGTGTCATTAGCCGTATTCATCCTCGAAGCCATAGCGGTTAGCTCAGGATCAGCCCTAAGCGTAGATCGAAGAAGCGCAGCCTGTTCATCCTTAGGCAACGTGCTAGGATCTCGGCCTAACACATTAAACAGCGACCTATTCAAGCGCTCGCCGTATTTAGCCTTCATATCCGGATCTTCGTCTACTAGGCCCTTAACCGCGGCTATTGGCCCACCCTTAAACGGGCCGTAGTGTTTCTCAGCGCCCTCGTCCCAGCCGTGCGTTAATATCTCAGCGCCTAAGTTCTTGATCAAGCCTTGGCCGCCCTTCATCTTCTGCACGTAGGCGAGGATACCAGGCGCTCTGCCCTTAATCTGGTCCTTATAGATGTCATACGCCTTATGCTGACCGTACACGTTCGTGTTAAGCGCCATATCTCCAAACACGCCGTAATCAGCTAAAGCAGTAGGATGCCTGCAATCCCGGTTTATCATGGCCAGCCCGGCATTCACAGTCGGGATATAGTCACGATTGTAGGGAAGCGCATGATCGAGCATCGTTCCGCCCACTCCAGCGCCTATAGCAGCTGTGCCGCCTAACGCCAGCATCCCAGGCCACATAGGAGGCTTCTTAGGCTTAGCAACCGGCCGAGGCTCGTCCATCAACTCAGAGTAATCAGCGCTAGCCTTCACCCCGCCGCCTAGCTTATTAGCGAATAGCTTACCCAGCGCTATAGCGGGATCTATCGTATCTTCCATACCCGGCGCATAGTGTTTCACCACAGCCCGCCCAAACGGCTTTAAGCGCTCCACAAAGGGGCTACTGGCAGCGCTAGCCCATTCCGTAGGATCTGAGGGCTTATTACGCTCCATAGCCTCAGCTAAGAGCTTAGAGTGGTCCGGCCGGTCAGGCTGTGCAATACCGTGTATAAGCGCAGTCCCTAATAAGCCACCAGGAGTTAAGCTACGAAGCCCATCTAACACCCCATACATAGGATTCTTGTTTCTCCCATGATACAGATCGGACGTAAACTGAGGCCATGCAGCGTGTTGCGCATAGTCGGCCACAGTCTTGGATACAGGGTCTTTATCCGCCCAGGGCGTGTATTGCTTAAGCAGATCGCCAATAGCGCCCACAGCGTGCTTACCGCTAAGCTCTGGCGCTACAGCGCTAGATTCAGCCGCGGATAGACCTGCGCGCTCACCCATAGCGTTCGTCAGCATATTCGGGTATTGCTTTAGCATGCTGTAAGCGCCGGCACCCAACGAAGCAAGACTAGCCGCGCTCGAAAGCGCGTTAGTCGTGTTATTCAGCCAATTAGGCATAAAACCGAAGCGCGGATTAACAAACCCTGTAATGGCGTTCCGTACAGGATGCTGCATAAACGTCTGCCCCTGCGGCACTCTAGCGAAGTTCTGCAACATAGTGCGCTTAGGGTTCTTAGTCATCGTCGCCATGTTAGTGTGGCTAAAGTCCCCCTGGCCGCGCATAGACTGGTATTCTATCTCGTCTCCGTGCGTCCAGTCTTTGGGCACCTTCACGTTCTGCGCTTTAAGGTGCTTACGGTAAGCCTTAGGATCTTCCCAGTCCAGCTCGTCTGCTGTCTTATCGGTTAGCGCATCGTAAGCTGTCTTCTCCTTGGGCTTACTCCGAGCCCAGTTATGTAGCTTATAGGCAGCGTAAGGCAAAGCTACTGCCCCTGCACCTGCAGCTAAACCACCCCAGAACTGCGGCCGTTCCCAGAACTCTTTATTCTGCTCACGACCTAAACGGCCCTCTGCCTTAATGCGCTTATCGAACTGTTCATTAGCGCTCTCATGGGAGTTACGCAGTTGCTCGTCGCGCCGGCCTAACTCCTCCTTAGCCTGGCTTAGCGCACCAGCCTGCGTGTAGCCTTGCTCCGCCAGCGCATGCACTCGACGCACTAGGAACTTATCCCATGGCTCGAATTTAGTGATCGGGTCAGTGTGTAAGGAAGGTAGCGTATCCATCGGTGCCGGACCTGCGCCCAAGCGTATGGATGGGCTGTCGTCGTCTAGCGCTAGCGGATTATGTCCTAGTATGCCTGTGTCGGGATCACTCGCCGTGGCTATACTTTTCCAATTGCCAGGTGTTAGCGCTCGCGAATCGTCAGGATACGTAAAGGTATTCTGTGACGATACGGGTCCGTCATGTCCCTTGAGCTTGTTCTGTATCTCAAGCATAGTTATCCCTGACTCATCTGCTGTCTTATCTATTAGCGCATCGTAGGCTGTCTTCCCTAGCCCCTCGCTAACTGTAGCTACAGCACCAGGAGAGCCAGGGCCGAGTACGGTGGAGCCAAACGGACGGTTAGCGAACAGAGACGAACCCATGATCTTGGATGCGCCACGAATAGGATCGGCCGCGGCTGCCGGTGTACCCATCCACGCCATAGGTTGCTGTACAGGCATGGACTTATTGAACGCGCCAAGCTGGGTGTGAAGCGCTTGAGTATTCGGTGTGAGGTTCGCGGCGGCCGCAGCCTTAAGTATAGCGCGGGCAACTACTTGCGACTGCTGAAATCGCATTAGTTCTTCGGCCGGGCCGTGTTCCGGAGAAAATAACGATCCTCCACCTGGAGCGCTATGCATGTGCGCCGTTCCCAGCTTGATAGCATTGCTATTATGCGCTACAGGGTTATCCGTGCTATGCGCTACAGGGTTATCCGTGCTATGCGCTACAGGGTTATCCGTGCTATGCGCTACAGGGTTATCCGTGCTATGCGCTACAGGGTTATCCGTGCTATGCGCTCCAAGGCTATGCGCTCCAAGGCTATGCGCTACAGGGTATGCGCTATCCTCAGACTTCTTATTCCACCAATCCTCTAGGGCTGCTACTCCCTTCTGCAGTGGCGGATGTACATACGGCATACCAGCAGTAGGTGACTCTCCTAAGTGGAACTGTTCTTTCCTTGGGTAGCGCTTATAGAGCCAGGATGTGGCCTCGCCTATCGTATCATCTGCAAAATCTATGCCTGCTTGTGGCCTTCCCTGCATCTTAGCTTCGTTACGCCACTTCTGTCTCATGATATCTGGCGTGAAGTGGCGTAAACCCTCTGTATATGCGCCTCCTGCTAATGCGCCTGCACCGCCGCCTATAATGCCTCCCTGTAGGGTATTACCTATTAGGTGCATAGCGCGGTTCTGGTGTTTATCCTTAGACTTAGGGGCTTCTAGGCCGTTAATAAAGCCTAGTCCGCCGCCTATGACAGCTCCTGGTACTCCCACGCCTAGTGCGGCTTGTAGGGTAGGATCTAACTGATTAAACCACGTAGACACCGGGCCTTCGGCTGTCTTGCAGATATTAGGGCCTGAAGCGTGTGCCGGGAAGGCAGAAGGTTGGCCCATATTTTTAGCTATTCCATCATCCATAGTGGATTCTGGTTGCTGATGGTTATCTCCGTCTGGGAGTTTTGCGCCGGAGTTAGCGAAGGCTGTTACTGAATCTATCTTAGGTTGATCTGAGAGCGCGGGATATTGATCGTGTACTGAGGCTGCTGCCGGTGTCTCGAAGGCATAGTTAGCTGCCTTAACTGGTTGTGGGGCTTTGAGTTGTGCTATTAGCTCTCTAAGCGCCGCTCTGCGCGCTCTAGTGAGTTCAGGACTAAGTCCTCGACCTACATTAGTGTGCCGTAATGCAGTATGTGGCGATCTGAACCTAATGTTATTCAACCAGCTAGGATCAGTGGGCTCAGTGCGATCTCCGTCGATTTCTCCAGAAGCAAATAGCGTGCGCGAGCCTCGGAATAGCTTTGAGCGTTCTTCTTGTTGTGGTGTATCATATGGCGGCTTCCAGTCGTAAGTTACTGCGGGTATGCTCATCATCTTAGGGTTCTTAATCTTATAGCCTGCTTCCTCTACATATTCGCGCGCTCCTGCTTCTGCTGGATCTTCTCCTGGATCAATACCTCCGCCGAAGACACCGTGGTTCTTATCATCCTCATAGATACCGCCTAGTACCTTACCGCCTCTATGTCCGAACATCTCTACTCTATCACGATATGGTAGATCTGCGGCAGTCTTTGCGCTATCCGTAAGTCCTAATGCCGCTTGGAGTAATGACCGGCCAGAGCCTTGCTGGTTCTTGACTATCTCTGTCATTCTTTGTTTGATGATATTGCGTAATCCGGGGTCGGATTTATTGATATCATCGCCTGCGCCGTAGAACTTTGTGGAGCCTAGTGGATGCTTAGAGAGCCAATGCTGAATGGCTTCTTCTGCTTGTTGTGGAGTGTTTACGATATTTCCGGTATCTTTAGCAAATTCGCGCTTAACCTCGGCTATACGAGCATCCAATTCTAGTGGCGAATTAACATACTTAGTGTATGGAGATTCTAGCCTTGCGCTGATGCCCTTCATGGGCCCAGCTGTGACATCGCGCCACTCTGGTCC
>Ga0194063_10001582_pt1 | contig 14718 bp, 11 predicted proteins | sample SepL3720m_MetaG_FD_155459 | JGI IMG/M metagenome (GOLD analysis project Ga0194063, IMG submission 155459) | Anoxic zone freshwater microbial communities from boreal shield lake in IISD Experimental Lakes Area, Ontario, Canada - Sep2016-L373-20m | ecosystem: Environmental > Aquatic > Freshwater... | reverse complement strand
GAGCAATAGAGGGGGACGGGGGGAGGCCGACCAAATAGGAAACATTCTTATTTACTTTTTCAACCTGTTGGCCGTAGCGAACGCCGAGGATAAATATGAGAATGATAAATAGAAATGCGAGGAACAGATAGGGAAGAGTTTTTTTGGACATACAGAGTAAGTATACAATAGTTTGTTCATACATTCCCTCACTAGTGTTTTAGTTTTTAACTTTCAGCTTGTTATTTTCCTCAAAAAATGTCTTTATCACCTCTTCAATGCTCGCGTCCTCCACCGTGAGGTCGGAAAAGGGAAGTAGAGAAGAGATAATCTTAATTTTTTCTGGAATCTCAGAACGTTTAACTGAATATATAACTTGAGGAAAAATATAGGACAGAGGCTTTCCTATGAGGTTTATTTTTTTCTCTGACACCTTTTCATCGAGCGTTATTTTGATGCTTTTTTCTGTTGAATATTGTTCCGTAATGTTTTTTAGAGAGCCGTCATATACGATCGTTCCCTTATGGATAATAATGAGGCGCTTGGCTAGCTTCTTTACATCTTCCAAATAATGACTAGTAAGAATAACTGTAGCCTTATAGGTATGTTGATACTCTTTAATAAACGTTCGGATAGCTTCTTGAGAAAAAATATCCAGACCAATGGTTGGCTCATCAAGAAATACTAATTTTGGTCTGTGGAGAAGGCCTGCGATAAGCTCCATCTTCATCCGTTCTCCGAGCGATAGAATTTTCACCGGCTTATCGGCTAGTGGAGCGCAGTCTAAAATCGAAAGAAGGTTGGCTAGTGTCTTTATATACTCTTTATGAGGTATCTCATATACTGCTCGTTGTAGTTCAAAACTATCCTTTGCAGGAAGATCCCAAATAAGCTGGTTACGTTGCCCCATAATGAAGGCGATCTGTTTTAAAAACTCTCGCTTCTTATCAAAGGGAGTAAATCCAAGAACGGAAAGAGAGCCGGAGGAGGGATAGAGGATACCGGCAAGCATTTTGAGCGTGCTGGTCTTTCCTGCTCCATTGGGGCCAATAAATCCGATGAGCTCGCTTTGGGATATTTCAAAAGAAATATCCTTCACCGCTCCATATTCCTTAAATGTGCGGAAAAAAATATCTTTCAGAAAATTATTCTGTCGTACATGGGATTTATAGATTTTTGAGACGTGTTTGACTGAGATCATATGAATCAATTTTTAATTTGAAATTTTCAATTTTTAATTAATTTATAAATTGTTTAAAAATTATAAATTTAAAATTGTAAATTTTGTATTATCCTCCCCAACTCTGATATCGTTTCAAAGCAAAATTCCATAAGCTCATGGCGCCATAAAACAGTATCGATGATATCACAAATGAGAATAGTAATCCGCTCAGAGAAAGGGTGCCTAGAAGAGCCTGAGGGGGAAACGAAGTCATCACCCCTATAGGAATAATGAAGGTAAAGATGCTTCTGATTGGTTCTTTATAAATTGCCATGGGAAATCGTCCTAAGCTTGTCATATCACGATAAATAAGAATAGTATGATCTACTTCTGTGGTGATGATGCCGAGGGCGAGAACTATTATATGAAATGAAGTTGCAAGCCAGATAGCATTGAGAAATAGTACAAAAAATGAAACAAAATGGATAAATATGATGTGTCCTTGGAGCGCAAAATAGAATGCTATAAGTGTGTATGGGATCAATAAAATAACATCCATTACATCAACACCTCCAATTAATATGCGTAAAAAGGGGTGATAGGGCTTAAGAAGAATCGTATCGAGACTTCCCGAGGCTACGAGGGTACGAAAACGATATACTTCGCGAAACAATATCTGCGAAATAGTATCGATGAGGTTGAATATCATATAGAACAGGGCAGCTTCTTGAAAGGTGTACCCCTTAAGGACGCGGGTTTTGGAAAAAATAAAAAAGAGGAGAAAAAACATGAACGTAAACCGAACAATTTTTCCCAGAGTAAAAATAATAATGCCAAGACGACCCTGTGTGGTAACCCGCAGCGCGTTTTTTGCGAAAAGCAAAAATATTTTGAGATTATGCTGCATAGTTATATTTGTCATCCCGGACTTGTTTCAGGATCTCAATCACTCCGTTTATCTCCCCCAAAACGAAAAATCTTTAATTCCTTTTTTCCATACGATTTGTGCCAGATAAAAAAGACCAATAGCCCACCCCAAGGAGCACGCTATTTGTTGAATAAAATAGGCGTTTTGCACGCCATCAATAAGAATTTTTGTGGGCATAAAGTAGAGATAGGGAAATGGGGTGAAGAGTAGGATACGATAGGCTAGGGGGGGCAAAAGGTCAAGCGGAAAATAGGCACCTGAGACAAAAGTGACCAGCATCAAAAAAAGAAAGCGCGGAGCCCATACTTCGGGCGTCCAAAATCCCACAAACGAAAGCATCAAGTTGATGGAAAACGAAATGCAGACTGCAGAGACGAGAAATAAGAGGAACCAGCCGATTTGCTGAGGAGCAACGAGTGGTATTTTGAAGAAATAGATAATAAGACTAAATTCAATGAGGCCAAAAAATACATTAGTGAGCTTATCTGCTGCGTCTGTTGCGGCGTAGTAGCCAAATATGGAGAAGGGCTTTAGGAGGAGATTCATAATGCCTCCATTTTGGATCTCGGCGGCAAGACTGGAGACACGAGAGCTTGCGATAAACGCCGTGACGAGGCTAGAATACAAAAGATAACTTAAAAGCCGATCTTTTGAATAGGAGCCAAATGAGGAATGCGAATCAAACACCCCCATCCAAAGAAACAAGGTGATAAGGGTTGAAAGAATCATGCGGAGCCGCCACAGTACAAAATTCAGCCGATAGGCAAAATATTCTTTTAGGGTGACTATAAAAATCTGGAAGTAGCACTGCATGTGGAACAGTATACCACCCTCAAACGTGAGGAATTTTTAAGTTTTAATTTATAATTTGTAATTATTAATTTTAATGAATAGAACCGGTCTCACGAAGTCTTGATGAAGTGGGGCTTCTGGCAGAGCTCTATGATAGTAAGTATGCTGTTTGTTAACTCATTAGTCATTCTGAATCCTTCGGCAAGCTCAGGACAAGCTCCTTCGACAAGTCTACAGTGATCCCTAGCCGAACTGCTCAGGATGACACATTTATTACATTAGAACATAAAAATACCTGCCACGTGTTTTACAAGGCATATATATTATTGGAGAAAGCTAAAACGACCGTTTTATACTATACTTAATGGGAGAGAACCCGCTATCGTTTGACAACGCCTTTTCATATGCTATACTTACTTTTAGATCCTCGACGACGCGGATTGGCAATTTGAAAACTTTTTCTGAACAATAATAGAATAGGGTATTTGTTAAGCAATTAACAGAAACTTGGTGAAGTATCGAAGCCTCGGCAACAGATCGCGCCATAACCCTTTATAAGTAATCGAGAAAAAGTTTCTGCACAACCGTCCTTGAGGATCGCCATTATTCACTTTTTTAGGTAGAACAACAGTCTTCCTGTTGTTATGATTCTTTAAGCTTGTAACTTTTAACTTGTAACTTACAGACACAGCCAATGCATACTTATTAAAAGTTTCAAGTTAAAAGGTTCAAGTTTCAATTTGGTTATTTTTTATTTATTTAATTTATTTCCCTCTCTATGTTTACAAAACGTGCTAAGCCTACTTCGACAGCCCCTGTTTCTTCACAGGAACAAAGCGAAACACTTGATGTTTCCAAGATGCTTGACCAATTTGAGTCAACACCTATCATGACAAAAGAAAATACCTACGATCCACAGCCTCAGGCCCAAGAACAACGTCCATTCGAATCAGCAGCTGGAAAGCCCGCTGCAACGGTCCAAACAGCGCAGCGAGGAGCTCCCCTTGAGGAGAGGTTGAAAGAGGATTTGAAGCTGAGCTATCCTGCAAAAGGCATTTTGGACGTCACTTTCGGGGGCTACGGCTTTCTTCGAAAAGATTACGTGATTAATCCTGATAATGATATTTATGTCTCCACCTCTCAAATTCGACGCTTTTGGCTTCGTAAGGGAGACGAGGTAGAGGGGCTCGCCCGTCCTGCAAAAGAGGGAGAGAGATTTCATTCTCTTCTTTTAATCAAGAAGATAAATGGAGTTGAACTTACCGAAGAGCAAAGTAGAACGCGAAAAGAGTTTGACAAGCTCACTTCAACACATCCAGACAAGCAAATTCGATTGGAAACCACTCCAGAAGTGTTATCTACTCGGATTATTGATCTTATTGCTCCGATTGGATTTGGACAAAGAGCATTAATCGTATCTCAGCCAAAAGCTGGGAAGACAACCTTCTTAAAGGAAGTAGCAAGCGCAATCACCATTAATTTCCCCGAGGCCACCCTTATGGCGATTCTCATCGGAGAAAGACCTGAGGAAGTGACAGAAATCAAACGATTTCTTAAAGGAGAAGTAGCAGCATCGAACTTTGATGAAAGCCCACGACAACAGGTAAAAGTAGCTCATTTGGCTCTTGACCGTGCGCGTCGCATGGTAGAGATGGGACACCACGTGGTGATACTTCTTGACTCTATCACGCGTCTTGCACGTGCGCTCAACATGGCAGTGAGCCAAAGTGGTAAGGGAAGTGGACGAAGTATGAGTGGAGGCATTGATGCAGCAGCATTGTATCCAGCAAAAAAGTTCTTGGGAGCAGCTCGCAACTGTGAGGAAGGCGGTAGCTTGACCATCATCGGTACGGCTCTCATTAAGACAGAATCGCGCATGGATGATCTTATCTATGAGGAGTTCAAGGGAACGGGAAACATGGAAGTTCATCTTGACCGAGGATTTGCAGACAAGCGCTTGTATCCCGCTCTTGACATTGAAAAATCCGGTACGAGACACGAAGAATTACTCTTTAGCCCTGATCACCTTAAAAAGATCACTACGCTTCGACGCATGCTGTCGCTTCTCACTCCAGAGGAGAGATTGACCGCCATGATCGACAAGCTTACAAAGGTGAAAACCAATGAGGAGTTCTTAGGAAGCTTGAAGGGGTGAGGTGCTATCCAAAAATATTTGTTTAGGATTTAGAGCTTAGTGTTTAGGGTTTTTGTGATGTATACTATTCCCCATGGTATATATGGTATATAGAGCCTTAGAGCGATTACTTGCCTTTTTTCTTCTTATATTTTTTCTTCCGCTGTTAGGAATACTCTATATCGTTGTTCGATTAGACTCGAAGGGACCATTTCTCTTTCTTCAGCTTCGTGCGGGGGAGGGTGGAAAGCCCTTTTGGATGTATAAAATCCGCACCATGATTCAGAATGCAGAAAGTTTCAAGTTTCAAGTTTCAAGACTAAATGAGGCGGATGGGCCAGTATTTAAGATAAAAAATGATCCTCGTTATACACGCGTGGGGAAATTGCTCTCGCACGTCGCAATAGATGAGATGCCTCAGCTTATGAATATTATTGAGGGGAATATGAGCTTTGTGGGTCCACGTCCGCTTCCTCTAGTAGAGGCAAAAAAAGTGCCGAAAAAGTATACTACTCGTTTTAGCGTGATGCCGGGGATGACCTCTTCATGGGTGATAGCCGGAGCACATGAATTATCGTTTAAAAAGTGGATGGAGCTAGACTGTCAGTACGCGAAAAATAAAAATATTTTGGGAGATATAACGATACTTCTTAAAACGATTGGAGTTGTGGGAAGAATGACTTTTAGATACTGGTAAAATTGAAATAGCTCCACATTTTCTGTTCTTGTGCATCCGATGAACTCGCACAAAGGTTAGTTCGAGTGCTCGGACAGGCACCTCCTGTACAATTCCAGAAAATACTCCGCTAAATCTTCAACTTTGGAACTTACTCCATTTTTTAGCTTTTAACTTTTCGCTTTAAGCTCATGTCCATTTTTCAGCCGCCTTAACCTACGAGGGTTGGAGAGATACTCCAACCCTCGTAGGTTACCTCTCACCAATGTTGAGACATTGTGGATAACATGTGAAATAGTATATGTTGCGGGAAATAATACAATAGACGACGTTATGAGCTAAAAGCCGAAAGATGAAAGCTCAAACACTATTTTTTTGCCTTAAGCTTTGAGCCTTTAGCTTTAAGCTTTAAACTATAATCTTTCAGCTCACTTCCCCTTGACTTTTTCTTTCTTTCAGGTCTATACTAGGTACTAGTAGGGAGTATGTTTTTTTAACTTGCAACTTGTAGCTTGAAACATAAGCAACAAAAAAGTTACAAGTTATAAGTTAAAAGTTTCAAAATGTATCCTATGGAATTATCACAACGTATCAGCCGAGTGATCGGACAACTCAAAGGAATTCAGAAGATGGTGGAGGAAAAGCGTGATTGCGGGGATATTCTACAACAAGTATCGGCCGTGAAGAAAGCAATAGATGGGCTTTCAAAAGAAATAGTAGTGTCGAACATCTGTGAGTTTCTTCCTCATAAGGATGTGGATAGAGTGAGTCGCATGATTGAGAGAGCGATAAATCTTTAGGGAACAGGGATTAGGGAGTAGTATGAGTTATTATAAATTCAATTTAAAACAATGGAAAAGGGAAACAATGTAATTATCATCGGAGGCGGGGCGTCAGGTCTTTCTGCAGCACTATATTTAGCTCGTGCAGGACTTAGGCCATTAGTATTAGCAGGGTCGCCCCCCGGAGGACAGCTGATGCTTACGACAGAGGTAGAGAACTTTCCTGGGCAAGAGTCTATCTTGGGAGGAGATTTGATTGCTGTAATGCGAAAGCAAGCGAGTAAATTTGGAGCAACGATAGTAGATGAGAATGTCAAGACAGTTAAATTAGTTGAATCGGTTAAATTAGTTAAATTAGCGAATGGGACTGAATATAAGGCGCAGGCCGTAATCATTGCCACAGGGGCAAAGGCGCTCTGGATGGGCTTAGAAAGCGAAACGCGACTTCGAGGGAAGGGAGTATCTGCATGTGCCACATGCGACGGATTCTTTTTTAAGAATAAAATAGTAGCTGTAATCGGCGGAGGAGATAGCGCGCTAGAAGAAGCTATTACTCTTACAAAATTTGCATCAAAAGTTTATATTATTCACAGACGGGGAGAGTTTAAAGCTTCAAAAATAATGCAAAAGCGAGTGCTAGAACACAAAAAAATTGAAGTGATATGGAATGCACAGGTAAAAGAAGTCCTTGGAAATACTAGAGTAGAAGGACTTCTGTTAAATCAGTCACAGTCAGTCGAATCGGTTAAATCAGTCAAAACTGGCTCAACCAATTCAACAATAAATGTGGATGGAGTATTTGTCGCTATTGGGCACAGACCAGACATAGATATAGTCAAGGGGCAGATTGAGCTGGATCAAAAAGGATATATATATACCTCCAGCACGATTGCGTTGGATAATTTAAAATTTGAAATTTTAAATGTACAAACAAAATCAACAAATGAAGATGTATTAAAAATTCAGAAGTTTGATCCAACATATAGCACTCAGACTTCTGTAATAGGCGTGTTTGGAGCAGGGGATTGCGTTGACCACGTATACAGGCAGGCTTCAACAGCCGCCGGGATGGGAGTGCAAGCAGCGCTTGATGTAGAGAGGTGGATTGAAAGTTTGACGAGCTAAAAGCTGAAAGTTAAAAGTTTCAAGTTATGAGTATTTAAATAAATTCTATGAACGACATGCTACAGACGGCTCAAAATACTATTATCAAAACAGGAAAAGCAATGAAGATTTCTAGGGAAGTAATAGACCGATTAGTTCAGCCCAATGCTATCCATGAATTTATATTTGAAGTAGAGATGGATAAGGGAAAAAAAAGATTATTTCAAGGATATCGCGTTCAACACAACAACAATCTTGGCCCCTATAAGGGGGGGATACGATTTCACCCGAATGTTTCACGAGATGAAGTACAAGCACTTGCAACGCTCATGTCTATAAAATGTGCAGTGGCTGGCATTCCCTATGGAGGAGGGAAGGGTGGAGTTGTCTTTAACCCAAAAGAGTGCTCCGAAGGCGAGTTGGAAAGAATTTCAAAAGCATTCGCTCGTGCAATTTCACCCATAATTGGACCTGAAGTTGACGTACCAGCGCCTGATATGAACACTAATGGCCAGATAATGAAGTGGATGGGCGACGCGTACGCGGCGCAAGCTAAAAGTTTAAAGCTAAAAGCTAAAAATAATGAAATTCTCGCTACCTTTACCGGGAAGATAGTAAAGTTTGGAGGGACTCTCGGCAGAACGGAGGCAACGGGAAGAGGGGGAGTGGCAATTACTGAAGCGCTTTTAGACAAGCTTAAAGCTGAAAGCTTAAAGCTGAAAGCTCAAAGCCCAACACCCTACACCCTACCCCCTAAACCATCTGTTGCCGTACAAGGATTTGGAAATGTCGGATTTTATTATGCAAAGATCGCAAACGAACGGGGAATGAGGGTAGTCGCCGTTTCGGATTCAAAAGGGGGAGTCACTCAGCTTAAAGCTGAAAGTCAAAAGCTAAAAGCCGAAAGTCTCGATGTAGACAAAATAATGCAGTGTAAAAAAGACAAAGGAGAGGTAGCAGGATGCGGAAAAAAAATTACGAACGAAGAATTATTAGAACTTCCTGTTGATATCCTTGTTCCTGCTGCACTGGAGAATGTAATTAATAAGGAGAACATGCACAAGATACAGGCAAAAATAATTATTGAAATGGCAAATGGACCAGTGAGCGAGGAGGCGTATGACTATCTCACCAAAAAAGGCGTCATTATCGTGCCCGACGTATTAGCAAATAGTGGAGGGGTGGTGGTATCTTATCTTGAGTGGTATCAAAACATGAAGGGACAGACGTGGAGTGAAGAGAAAGTAAACAAAAAACTACACGCAATGATGCATGACGCTTTTGAAGAAATTTGGCAGACGTATAAAAATAAAAAAATTAGTATTAAACAAGCAGCATTTGAGACAGCGATAAAGAGGATAATCAGTTAAATCGGTTGAATCGGTTAAATTGGTAGGGGCGGGGTTCTCCCGCCCGCCCATTTGTAGTATAATATCTTCATGTCAGAAGTCTTGTTATTTCTCTTGTTCATGCGGCAATACATAGTAAAAAAGACTCTTGTATTGAGTCGGCAGTTTGAGGCAATCAAAGATGTCGTTGTATCCTTCCTTATTGCAAAACGAGGGAAGTATTCATCCTCATTCCTCAACAGTTCTCTTATCGTGCTTGTAGGTATCGCAGTAGTGGCTGGGCCTATTATTGCAGAGAATAATCCTTTTACTCCCCTATTTGCGCAACAAACTCAGCAAAATCAATCAACTGTCGTGAGTTATAATCCATATGAAACTGCTCTTTCCACGGTGGTCTCCTCAAAACCTAGAGACAAAGTGGAAAATTATTCTGTAAAGTCGGGAGACACACTCGCATCTATCGGAAAAAAATTTGACATTTCCGTAGATACCATTAAATGGGCAAACAGCTTAAAAAGCGATACGATAAAACCAGCCGAAGTATTAAAGATTCCCCCTGTGACGGGCGTTGTACATACAGTAGTATCGGGAGAAACTGTCTATTCTATTGCAAAAAAATATAAAACTACTGCACAAAATATAGTCAACTTTATTTTTAACGACTTTTCCGATATTGACACATTTGCATTACGAGCTGGGCAGACGCTTTTTGTGCCGGATGGGGTCATTGAGCCAGAACAGCCAAAATATGCAGCTATGGCCCCACAATATGCGAATGCAGTGGCGGGCGTACGTGGTTCGGCAAACTTTATTTGGCCCACAAGCGGTATTATCACTCAATATCCAACGTGGTATCATATGGCATTTGACATCGCAAGTAACGGAGGCCCCGCTATTATCGCCGCTGATACAGGAACTGTAACGTATGCCGGATGTATAGATTGGGGATATGGATGCCATGTCGTTATTGATCACGGAAATGGATACTCTACACTATATGGACATATGTCCGTTATCTCTGTTTCTGCAGGAAAGACAGTAAATCAAGGTCAACAAGTAGGGGTTATGGGATCAACGGGTCGTTCTACTGGGCCACATTTACATTTTGAGATTCGCTCAGGAGGAACACTTCTTAATCCTACTGATTTCTTGAGGTGAGAAGGTGTGGAGTTTATAAAGTTATAAAGTGCGTAAAGTCAAAGGTAATAAAATAGCAATAAAATCTTCATAAAAATAAAAATCTCCTGAAAACATTCCTCTGTAGATTGTTACATAAGCCTATATCTAACCTACGAGGTTAGAGTGGCAATAGATGGGTGGATGATGGTTTGACAATTAACTCAACTCACACTATAGTAAAGGAAAGAATATTCATATGAAACATAAAGGCTTCACTTTATTGGAATTACTGATAACTTTTTCTCTTGTTACTCTACTTGCTGTAGCTGTGATTATATTTATTAATCCTATATCGCTGATTAATCGAGCAAATGATACCCTTAGGAAAAAAGACCTGGATGATGCAAAAAAGATACTTGAACAATATCTAACCGACACTGGATGCTACCCGCTACCCACCCAAATATGCGCACAAAACACATCTAAGGGAAATTGTAATTTTTGTGCAAACGGAACGTCTCCTCAATTTTCCTATTTTACAAAGAATATTTGTGATCCAAAACATGGAACGAGCGATTATTTGTATGAAGTAAGCTCGAAATCAATTAAGGGAGTCACTTCCGTGGCAACTTGCCCTCAGTGGTTCCGAATATTCTCCGTCTTGGATAGCTCATATGATTATGCTACGGATATATGGAAATGTGGAGAAGGAGGATGTGGTATTTCCCCCAGTTATGGATATGACTATTTAGTAACGAGTCCAGGTATATCTGTAACAAGCTCCACATTGGATTGGTACTGCTACACTGACGACTGTGTTAACTGTGGTACTTTAGACAACTGTATAACAACTGAAAATGATTGCTCTAGAAAAACTCTCTATGCAACAAAAAATATTTGCTGCACTCAGCATGATCCATTATCTTCCTTTTGTCGATAATCCATTAATTCAGTATGAGCCAGTTAAACATTGAGAGAGAATGAATTGTGACGGTGGAAGATACGACAAAATAGGGAACGCAAGTCGAATTGGTTGAATTGGTAGGGCCCTCCTTCGCTAAAGCTTCGGTGGATAAGCAAGACACTTTTTTTGTAACCGAGAGTTGGCCTTGGACATTATCAGTTGTTGGTGTGAGGTAGATAAGAGAGTTGTCTGTCACATTATCATTATAGACGATCACTTCTTTTGTATCCTGCGGTATGGACCCGATACCTGCGACTTCTGTTGATGTCTTTATGGCGGGAATAGGAACTCCCACTTCATTAGTTATACCCGAATCTACAACAAACGCTCCATCGGTAGCAATATGTTCAAGTGAAAACTTTCGTGCGATTATTTCATTGAATCGGGCAGATCCTGATGCATCAATTGATGCTACAGTTGTTCCGTCTGTATTTTTTATCGCAAGAGAAGTCGCAGATATCTCTCCCTTCATAGTAATATCCCCATTATTTGCAATTACCACAGCATCATCAAATAGGCGAATTGTTCCTAATGATGCAATGTGCAAATCTGTAGAGAGGGCGAGGATAGAGTTGGGTTGAATGAATAAAGTACCCACCATGAGCGAATCAGCAACATGGGCTTTGTATATATTTGCAGTGTTATTTACCGTAAGAGTATCATAGGATACATCCATCTTTTGATAGTATGCTGGATTTGCAAGTGGCTGATTTTTCAGATTGGCAAGCTCTTGTTGTACTGCATTAATATCATTTGCATACTGTGTATTACTTAAAGCAAGCGTAGAACTCAAAGATGCGACATTTGATTCCATTGCATTAATATTTTCCGACTGTATGCTTTTCGCCACAAGAGTTCCTGAAATAGTGGCGCTTCCAATATTGACTGCTTGTGCGGTAAGCGTCCCTGCAAACGTTGCGTTACCCATCATATCAATACTCACAACAGGAGTATCATTGAGGCCCTTTATCAAAAGAGTAGCAAGCTGTCCTGACTTTGTGCCTATCTGGACTTCATTCATGGTAAATAGAGGAGCCGCGATTGACTTGGAGGCGGTAAGAGTCTCTGTCTCAATAACAGGGGATACAATCTTTTGTGCTTGGATAAGGCCTGCTACAATATGAGCCGAAATCGTTTTGGCTTGAAGCACTGTTTCTTCCACTACAACTCCCATCTCATCCAATACTTGATACCCACTATCGCTTCCACCAGTAGCTATTAGCTGTCCTGCGATGTTGCCGCTTCCATCAACTTGAATATTCTTTGATGCTACCTCTAACTCATTTATTACCCATCCACCGGAACCATTTGGCGTTACATTTTTCCATTTCGCATCATCAAATCGAGGGGCAGTGAGGCGATAGGAAATGGTAGTGGGTCGGGAAGAGTAGAAGGTGAGCGTCTCCCGTTCGTTATCTATTTTATACCACGTACGAGCATTATCACTTGGGGACATTAATACACTCATACGATTAAGCCTCTCACGCAGGGCTGTTGTTTTTGAGAAGAGCCATAAGTCTGAGCCATCTTCCTGCGTATTAAAATCGATCACATATTCATATCCACTTACTATTTTTGATTTTGTGGTGACAGATATTTGCCCTGTGGTTTCTTCTTTCACGCCCGTCATAGAGGCCATATATGTAGCATATCTCTTTCCATTTATTGTATAAGGAGGGTCGATGGTGCCTGCATCTATTTTTCCATTACATTGTTGATCAATAGGATTTCCCACACAAACGCTGGTGCCAATAGAATTATCTATCCTGTTTCCAGCCGTAAGAAAAATAGTCCCTCCCTCCCCAGGCACACCTATACCTAGACCTGCACTAATACTCGCATACCGTACGCTTTCAAGTCCATCTATATTATTAGTAAAAGAAATCATCCCAGTTGATGGAGTAGATTCATCACTAACACCAATATTTATTCGCAAATTACCTGATAAAAATCCTCCATTTGCAGGAGACAAGTAATAAGTAGATGCGTTTTTATCTTCAAATCGCACTGCCCTAACATTACCTTCCACATTTAAATTATTGTCCCCCGGATCTGTATTTGCGCCAATATTAACTCCTCCGTTGATAGCAAGCTTTGCGAGGGGGGCCGTAGTACCTATCCCCACATTCCCCGTCCCGAGATTGAACCATGCATCTTTATTATTTGTTCCCGGGAGATGGACGAGGGCTGAAGTGGATGCGATTGCTCCAATATTAATTGCGTCCGTTATATTAAGCGGAGCGAGGCTACCCAATGTTCTTTGCCAGTTGCTAGTAGTAAGGGGAGAGCCATTCACGCGATAGGCACCAGTGATATTTATGTCTCCGGCAACGTCGAGATTGTAGCCGGGAGCAGTCGTCCCGATACCCACGTTCCCCGTTGTATCTTGGAGAGTGAGTCCTGGTAAATATGCGTTTAAGCCTGACTTATAATTTAACGTCAGTGAACCAAAAGCAGACTGAATTACGTTTGTCGTACCATCTCCTAACGTAAGTGTTCCGGAAATAGACGCTGTGCCAGCTATGTCAAGTATGGCGTTGGGACTCGTTGTTCCAATTCCCACATTACCAGAAGCAAGAATAATCATCTTAGTCAAATCATTTGGTTTGAATAAAATAGGCAAATTTGTTGCAATTTCTGTGAGTATACTTATTCCATCAGAATAGACTTGAACCCTCGCTTTATTCACGTCTCCATACCGTAACCCTAATACTGACCCTATTACTCCATTAAGAGTGAGCGTTCTGTCTGGACTTGTCGTCCCTACCCCCACATTCCCCGTCCCGAGGTTGAACCATGCATTATCATCATTCGTTCCAGGTAGATGAACCATAGCAGAGTTTGATGCGATTGCGCCAATATTAATCGCGTCCGTTATATTTAAGGGGGTAAGGCTACCAAGACTACGTTGCCAGTTGCTAGCAGTAAGCAGAGAGCCATTCACGCGGTATGCACCTGTGATGTTCACGTCTCCCACAATGTCAAGGGGAAAGGCTGGACTTGTCGTCCCTATACCGACACTACTTGAAATAGTATAATAACCGTTATTATCATTGGATAAATTTAAATTTGAAGAACCTCCAACTCCTGTGGCTAAAGTCCACGTTGTATTATTACTAGTATCCATTAGGAAAGAGACATTTGTGGAATTTAAATGCTGACGAATATTCCCTGCTACACCTAGTTTTCCGCCAGGCGCACTCGTTCCAATTCCAACAGTTTCAGAGTTAAGACCTATTGATAATAAATAACTTGTAGCTCCACCTGTAGCTCCATCTCCAAAATTAGCGTAATTTCCATCAACTTTAATACGGAGAGGTTTTGCACTAGCTGTAGTATCTGTTAATCGTAACTCTGGAGCAGAAGAAGAAATATCAAGCATTGATTCTGGCGCTGTTGTCCCAATGCCGACATTTCCCGTTGTATCTTGGAGAGTGAGCCCTGGTAAATACACATTTAACCCCGACTTATAATTTAACGTCAGTGGGCCATAGGCAGATTGGATTGCATTTGTCGTACCAGTTCCCACAGTAAGCACCCCTGAGATAGATGCTGTGCCGGCTACATCAAGCTTGGCGGTGGGGGCGGTGGTGCCGATGCCGATATTCCCATGATCATCAATAGTCATTGCTTCTACCCCTGCTGAAGATACATGGAATGGATTAAGCTTTGATGTTGCGGCTGTTGTAAGATTCATGAGGTATCCTGTCCCTGTGTTTCCTGATGTAT
>Ga0194063_10001580_pt1 | contig 14725 bp, 11 predicted proteins | sample SepL3720m_MetaG_FD_155459 | JGI IMG/M metagenome (GOLD analysis project Ga0194063, IMG submission 155459) | Anoxic zone freshwater microbial communities from boreal shield lake in IISD Experimental Lakes Area, Ontario, Canada - Sep2016-L373-20m | ecosystem: Environmental > Aquatic > Freshwater... | reverse complement strand
GTGTTTATTTTCGGGAAGCCTCCACAAGGTCGTATCCCCAGAACCAGATGCTTTGCCATGTGTTGGGATTTGTCAATAGCGACGGAATCGGCTCCGGCGGGATTGAGCAACTCATGGAGAAATACCTCAAGGGGAGTCCCGGTCTGATCGAAAGCCAATTGGATGGGCACCGGAGGGAAATGGTGGATCGCCGGGTTCAGGAAATCCCGCCGAAGGACGGCGCCGATGTGGTGCTGACGATCGATCAAAATCTCCAGTATATGGTCGAGAAGGCCCTTGACGCGGCCATGGAGCGGAATCGCTCCAAGGCGGCCTTTGTGATCATGGAGCGAATCAAGACAGGGGAGATCCTGGCCATGGCCAGTCGCCCGGCCTTCGATCCGAATGCCTTCCGCGAGGCTCAGGATATTCAAAGACTGAACAGGTCGATCGGGTATACCTATGAACCGGGATCAACCTTCAAGGTCACGGTGATCGCCGCAGCGTTAAACGAGGGCATTGTCAAACCCGAGACGGATTTCAATACAGAGAATGGCCGCTGGCTCTATCAGGGGAAAATCCTCAGGGATTATCATGCCTACCCGCACCTGAATGTTGCGGATGTGTTAAAGAAGTCGAGCAACATTGGCGCCGCCAAGATTGCGATCATGCTCGGAGATCAACGCATGGACCGGTATCTCCGCAATTTTAATATCGGCGGTAAACTCGGGATTGACCTGCCGGGCGAGGAAGGCGGCATTCTTGCCCAGGCATCCAAATGGTCGGCGATCAGTTCCAGCCGGATTGCCATTGGGCAGGGTGTTGCGGTGACCGGGCTGCAGATGCTCGGGGTGCTGTGCACCATCGCGAATGACGGCATGACCATGAAGCCCCATGTGATTAAGGAAGTCATTGCCGCGGATGGCACCGTCCTGTTACGCCGACAACCGGAAGTCATCGGTCGTCCCATCAGGCCCGACACAGCGGCCCTGATGCGTCGCCTGCTTGGCCGGGTTTGCGAAGAGGGGGGCACAGGCATCAAGGCGGGCATTGAGGGGTTCCGTGTGGCGGGTAAAACGGGAACGGCACAGAAAGTGATCGCCGGGCATTATTCCGAGGCGGATTACATGGCGTCATTTGTCGGTTTTCTGCCGATGGAAAAGCCGGAAATCGGCATGATTATCGTGTTTGATGAACCGCAACCGCTGCATACGGGGGGCGCGGTGTCGGCTCCCGTCTTCGGCGAGATTGCCGAACAGGCGGCGCGATACTTGGGACTCCAGCCGGTCGAAGGATCAACGCCGACGCCGGTTTCGCATGGCGCGGCATCGGGTAGCAATGAGACCTTCTGATGAAACTGTCTGATATACTAAATAAGGTGGAACATCTGGGTGTCCGCGGCAACACGGACCGGACGGTGTCGGGCCTTGCATACGATTCCCGGAAGGTCACAACGGACAGTCTGTTTGTGGCGGTTCCGGGCGCTAAGCATGATGGGTTTGAATATATCGAAGATGCCTTGAGACACGGGGCGTCCGTGATTGTTTCCCCTCACGGCCGGTTCCCGAACCGGGATATGACGCACGTTCAGGTTGCCGATGCCAGACGCGCTCTGGCGGATATGGCCGATGTCTTCTACCGGCATCCCAGCGGGAGACTGAAGGTGGTCGGTATGACCGGAACCAACGGGAAAACCACCACGGCGTTCATGGTGAGCGACATCCTGAAGTCGGTCGGCCTGGCGCCCGGATTGATGGGGACTGTCCACTATGAAGTCGGTTCCCGTATTCTTCCTGCCACGCGAACGACACCCGAGTCATCGGACATTCAGTGTTACTTCGACCAGATGCTGAACGCCGGATGCCGCAGCGCCGTCATGGAGGTTTCATCCCACGCCTTGGCGCAGGACCGGGTGAGAGGTATTGATTTTGATGTGGCTGTATTCTCCAATCTCACCCGGGATCATCTGGATTATCATGAGACCATGGACCGCTATTTTGAAGCCAAGCGTCGACTCTTCATCACCTTGGGACGAGGATCCAAGAAGGCCGTGGCGGTCATTAATCATGACGACGCCTGGGGACGCCGACTTGCAACCGATCCTGATATTCAAGCCGAGGTGCTGACGTTTGGCCTTGAGGAGGGTGCCCTTTTTCGCGCGGTGGATGTGGTGATCGGGCCCGCCGGCAGCGATTTCACAGTCCAGGGTCCTGGTTTTACGAGCCGGATCCATATTCCGCTGCTGGGCCGGTTCAACCTCCAGAATGGCCTGGCTGCTTATGTTGCAGCACTCGCCCTTGGGGTTGACCATGACTCCGTGATACGTTCCCTGGCCCACCGCGTGGCGGTACCCGGTCGGCTGGAGGAGATTGCCACGCAGCGTGGGTGGCGTGTTTTTGTGGACTATGCTCACACGGATGATGCCCTTGCCAATGTTTTGGAGACGCTCCGACGATTTACACAGGGTCGCCTGATTGTTGTATTTGGTTGCGGAGGAAACCGCGATCAGAGCAAGCGATCCCTCATGGGGGCAGTGGCCTCACGTTTGGCGGATATTGCGATCCTGACGTCCGATAATCCTCGTGATGAGGCCCCTCTCGAAATCATTGAACAGATCAAAGCCGGATTCGGCGCCCGGACGAACTATGAAGTGGTTGAGGATCGGTCCAAGGCGATCGAAATGGCGCTGGCGATGGCACAGGAGAATGACGTGCTTCTCGTGGCTGGTAAGGGACACGAGACAACCCAGGAAAGCCGGGGCGCCTATTCCTTGTTTGATGACAGACAGGTTATACGAACCCAGTTACAGAGAATGGACGGTTGACCGTGTCACTTTGTTTTGATCCAGGAGATCTTGCCCACTGGAGTGGCGGAACGTGGACTTCGCCTCCATTGGCCCCCTTGGGATCCGTCGTGCATGACTCCAAAAGAATCACCCCCGGGGCATTGTTTGTGGCACTTCGCGGAGCCCGCTTTGATGGACATGATTTTCTAAGTCTGGCGCAGAAATCCGGCGCCTCGGCCGCCTTGGTTTCCTCTGCCCGGGCGGCTGAACTCACCGGGTTGGGCCTGCCGTTACTGGTGGTTCGCGATACCGCCCTGGCGCTGCGCGAAATGGCGGCCGGGTATCGGCAAAAACTGGGCCTGACGGTAGTCGGCGTAACCGGGAGTACCGGCAAGACGACGGTGAAGGACATGATTGCCTGCCTTCTGGAATCATCCTTGACCACGGCTAGCACGAAGGGGAATTGGAATAATGAGATAGGATTGCCCCTCAGCATTCTGGCGATTGCCCCGGGAACCAGGGTGGGGGTGCTCGAGTTGGGGATCAGCCATCCCGGCGAGATGGCGCCCCTCTGCGCCATTGCCCGACCGGATTGGGGGGTCATCACCAATGTGGGCCCGGTACATCTGGAGTTTTTTGAAGCCGTTGACGCCATTGCAGACGAAAAAGGGGAACTGTTCAGGAGTCTGCCTTCCTCGGGAACGGCTGTCCTGAGTCTCGATGAGCCCCTTTTCGAAAGACTGCGCAGTCTGGCATCGGCGCCGATTCTCACCGTGTCTTTGCGACGGGAGGCGAAGGCCGATTATGTCCTGCTCCGGGAGGATCGCCGCTCCGGCGAGTGCGAAGTGGCGGACCGGGTGGCAGGAGGGATCCACTCCTTCCGACTGACGGTGCCCGGCGAGCATAACCGCCATAATGCCTTGTTGGCGATTGCCGTTGCGCGCGGCATGGGAGCGACATGGGACGCCCTGACGGAGGCCTTCACGAGGTATGTGGCGCCAGCCATGCGGTGGGAGCGAATCGAGGCTGAGGGCCTTACGTTTATCAATGATGCCTACAATGCCAACCCCGTCAGCATGACGGCTGCCATCAGGACTTTCCGGGAGATGGAGGCGGCGGGGCGAAAATGGCTTGTGCTGGGAGATATGCTCGAACTCGGCGCCGGCGGGGTCGACGCTCATCTGGCCATCGGACGGATGGTGGCCGGAGGGACGTGGGCAGGACTGGTCACCGTGGGAACGTTAGGGGCAAGGATTGCCGAGGGAGCGATGTCCGCTGGGATGTCGGCTCAGAGCGTGAACGTGTGTGAAAGCGTTGAGCAGGCTGTCACGGTGCTAAAGGAAATGGTTGTCAAAGGGGATGCTCTGTTGATAAAGGCATCGCGCGGGATACGACTCGAAAAAGTGATTTCCGCGATGATTGACGGGATGGGGAAGGATTGTTGAGATGTTTTACTATTTGTATTTCTTGAGTCACTGGGTATCCGAGTTTCGCGTGTTTAAATACATCACGGTCAGGACCCTGGCCGGCGCGGCGACGTCGTTTATCCTGTGTGTTCTGCTGGGGCCGTGGGTGATCAGGACGCTGCGTAAGTTTAAGATTCAGCAATATGTGCGCAAGGAGGAGGCGCCCCCGCTGCATGCCTTGCATGGGATCAAGGAGGGTACGCCTACAATGGGAGGGATCCTGATCATCGGATCCGTGACAATCTCAACGCTGTTATGGGCCAATCCCGCCAATGTCTTCATTCTTCTCACCCTCCTGACCTTTATCTTTATGGGAATGGTGGGGTTCATCGACGATTTCGCCAAACTGAAGGGGAAAAGTTCAAAAGGGTTGAGCGCCAGGGCGAAGTCCAGGTTGCAGATCCTGTGGGGAGTGCTGATGGGTGTCGCGCTGTTGCTGATTCCCGAGACGCGCGAACAGGCGCGGCAACTGATGGTGCCGTTCTGCAAGGGCCCGATGATCCAGGATATGGGGGTGTTTTTTTCCATCGTGTTTGTGACGATCATCATCGTGGGGGCCAGCAATGCAGTCAACCTGACTGACGGCCTTGACGGATTGGCGATTGGATGCAGTAGTTCGGTGGCCATCGCCTATCTGGTGATGGCTTACGTGGCCGGCCATAAAACTTTCGCAGAATACCTTTTTCTGACACATATTCCCGGCAGCGGGGAACTGGCGGTGTTCTGCGGCTGCCTGCTGGGCGGCGGGCTTGGCTTCCTGTGGTATAACTGCCATCCTGCCCAGTTTTTTATGGGCGATACCGGCAGTCTGGCGTTGGGCGGGGCCATTGCCATGGTGGCCATCCTGATCAAACAGGAACTGACGCTGGTCATCGTTGGCGGTGTCTTTGTGATGGAGGCTGTGAGCGTGATTCTCCAGGTGGCATCGTTTAAATTGAGGGGCAAACGCATTTTTGCCTGCGCCCCGATTCACCATCATTTTGAAATCAGGAAATGGAGTGAAACCCAGGTTACGATCCGGTTCTGGATCCTCTCGATCTTGTGCGCTCTGATTGGGCTGGCCACGCTCAAGATCCGGTAAGGCCTGACCAGGCATTGAATGAATACGCAACATCACAGTTTTGTTCCGCCGGAATCCGCCATCGTTCTCGGTCTGGGATCCAGCGGCGAGGCGGCCGCGCGACTCTTGCGGAGGAGCGGTGCACGCGTCATGATTGCCGATACCGGGTCTGGCGACGTCCTGGAGGCGAAGGCGCAGTCATTACGGGCCGAAGGGTGTTCGGTCAGACTAGTCTCCCGCGATTTACCGGATGGTCACTTTGACCTGGTCGTGGTGAGTCCCGGAATTGCCATCGCCGATCCCTGGGTTGAGGCCTTGCGCGCACGGGGCGTCAAGGTGATTTCAGAACTTGAACTTGGGTGGCGCGCCTGCCGCAGTCGTGTGCTGGCGGTCACGGGTTCCAACGGGAAAAGCACACTGGTGAAATTATGCAGGGAGGCGCTTGAGGCGGGCGGTTGCACGGCCGTGGCGGGCGGTAACTATGGGATTCCCCTGTCAGCGCTGGCCTGTCTCGATCCTGCTCCCGATTGGGCGGTGGTTGAGGTGAGTTCATTCCAACTTGAGGCGGTGGAGCAGTTCGCGCCAGAGGTTGGAATATTACTGAATCTGAATCCCAATCATCTTGACCGGCACGGAACGATGGAAATCTACACGGCCATGAAGGCGCGTTTGTTTGCGCGAATGAAGGAGGAACATACGGCGGTCATTCACGAGACGGCGTCGGATGCGATCCGTGCGGCATTGCCTGACAGGTGTAGAGTCTCTTCCTTCGGGTTGACGAAAGAGGCGTTGTATCGTTACCGAAAGGGGTTTATCGAAAGTTCCGAACTTGAGATCCCGGTTTCCGTGGAAGGCACGGCTTTCGACAATGAAGTGATGGGAGTAACGGCGGCGGCCTGTGTCGCGGCCGTGGTGAGTGGTGGCGCTCCGGCGCGGGGAGTCACGGAGGCCGCCCGAGCCTTTGAAAGGCTCCCGCATCGCATGCAGACGGTGGCCACGGTGCGTGGAGTGACGTTTGTCAATGACTCCAAGGCTACCAATCTGGCGGCACTGTCGGCGGGTGTGCGGATGGCTTGCGGCCCGGTTCGATTAATCGCGGGGGGATTGCTCAAGGAATCAGACCTGGAGACGGTAAAAAAAATACTAGTCAATCGGGTGCGAGCGGTTTACATTATCGGCAAATATTCGAGAGTCATGGCCGATGCATGGCAGGATGCGGTTTCGTGTGTTACGTGTGAGGATTTAAAGCAGGCAGTGAACAGGGCTTGGAAAGACTCGCAATCGGGTGAAGTTATCTTGCTTTCACCGGGTTGCGCGAGTTTTGACCAGTTTAAGAGTTTTGAGGATAGAGGCGACCAGTTTTCGAGTTTTGTAAGAGTGATTCAACAAGGAGAGTAGATAGTGAAAAAGGTTTGGATGATAGGTTCAGTGGCGGTTGTTGCGGGTGGTTTAATGTTGAGCGCGGGATGTGGAACAACACGTCCGCCGGCACAGGAGCCTTCGGTGCCTGTGGTCATGCCTCCAACGACGCCTCCTCCGGAAGTCGTGGTTCCCAAGGTTGAGGAAGTGAAAGCCCCGGTTGTCGCGGAGGTTTCAACCAAGACTTATGTTGTGAAATCAGGCGACAGCATTTCCCATATCGCCAGCCGTTTCAAAGTCCCCGCCAAGGATATCCTGAAGTTGAACAACATCGCCAACGCGAACAAAATCCGCGTGGGACAGAAGTTGACGCTTCCGGGCTATGTCAATCTTGACGCGCCGGCTCCCGCCAAGAAGGCGCATAAGAAGGCGGTCAAGGTCGGTAAGACCTCGAAGGTCAAGGCGCCTGGCAAGGCGGCTGGCAAGACGGATAAGGTAGTCGCCCCCGTGGATGAGGGTACTCCCGCAGTTGCCCCTGTGACGAATGTGGTTCAGGTTCCGAAATCGAACGAAGTACTCCATGTCGTCGAGGCCAATCAGGACTTGAGTTCGATCGCGATGATGTACGGCGTGCGTGCCGAGGAAGTGATCAAGCTGAACAGCTTGTCCTCCCCTGATGTCAAGGTCGGGCAGACCCTGAAAATTCCGCCGCCTGCCGAGTGATGCGGAAAACGCCCACCATTTTAGTGGGCATCGTTCTTTTGCTACTGGCGCTGGGCATCGTAATGTTGGCCAGCGCCAGTTCCGTTAAAGGGAACGCTGTCTACAAGGACTCGAACTATTTCCTGATCCGCCAGGTGATCTGGTTGGCGGTGGCCGTGGTGGCGGGTTCCATTACGGCCGCTATCGATTACCATCGCTGGCAACAGCGGCACTGGTGGATTCCCCTGAGCGTGTTTGCGGGCTTGCTTCTTGTCCTGGTGCTAGTCCCCTCGATTGGCCCGAAGATCAATGGGAGCCACCGCTGGATCAGGCTCGGGCCGATCAGCACTCAGCCTTCCGAACTGGCCAAGTTTGCGGTCGTGATCATGCTCAGTTCGTGGATGGCGACGCGCAAGGGAAAAGAAGGGACTTTCATGGAGGGGATCCTCAAGCCAGGCGCCATGCTGTTACCCATGCTCGGATTGATTTTCAAGGAACCCGATTTTGGGACAACCGTGCTACTTGCCGTGGTCGGGTGTTCCATCCTGTTTGCGGGAGGGAGCCCGGTGCGCTATCTCGGGCTTGGCGCGATCATTGGAATCATAGGATTTGCCATTGCCGTGATGCATGACCCCGTTCGCGCAGGCCGCATTCTCGCCTTTATTGAGCCCGAGAAGTACCCCGCAGCCGCCTACCATCTCCAACAATCGGAGCAGGCGTTTACGCTGGGTGGCGTCTGGGGTGTGGGCCTGGGGGAAAGTCTTCAGAAACATTTCTATCTTCCCGAAGCGCACACTGACTTTATTCTGGCGATCATCGGGGAGGAACTCGGGCTCGTGGCGACCCTGCTGGTGGTGCTCTTGTTTGCCGGGTTTCTGGCCTGCGGGGCGATGATCATCCGCCAGGCTCCTGATCTGCTGGGACGATTGATGGCCCTCGGATTTACGCTGATGACGACCGTTCAAGCCACCATTAATGTGGGGGTCGTAACGGGTTGCCTGCCAACCAAGGGACTGGCGTTGCCGTTCATCAGTTATGGGGGATCAAGTCTGATCGTATCAATGATGTGTGTCGGCGTTCTGGTGAATATTGCGCATCAGGGGATTGTGCCCGAGGGAAAAGCCGTTCTCAGGGCAGTTCAGGACAAGGGGCGCTGGCTGTAGTCATGACAGGGATCAATTCCCCGTACGCCATTTGACGGCGGCTCTCATCAGGCGAGTAATCACGGGAGTTTTCGCCTTGGTATAAGCGTCTCGGTTGTGGCGGTATTTACGGGCAAGAGCCAGTTTTGTCTGGTGATATAATCGGCTTGCGGCGGGGTTGGCTCGCAGATAATCCCTAAAAAGCAGCCAGCGATCCCAATGAAGGCATCCCGGTGTGACCACATGCAGGTGCTGTGTTGTTGGATTTCCCCGGATGAAGAAATGCCGGCCCGGCAGACCATATTCGCCTTTGTGAACATACCCCGCCTTTTCCAGGCGTTGGATCCACAGGGGGAGTTGCTTGAATGACGGAATCATCATGGCCATGTCGATGATGGGTTTGGCATCCAGTCCCGGAACGGCCGTGCTACCGATGTGCTCCATCGTGTATCGGGCATTTCCAAAGCGCTGGCGGAGCCGACGTTCCTCGCGCAGGAAACACCGTGACCAATCGTCGTTGTGACGACTCAGTTCGACAAGTCCGCTACTCAAACCAATCTTCACGTCACTCTTTCTGAAGCAAGGCCTTAAAGTAGGCGATGGTCCGGGTCAATCCCTCGTCCAGCGCGATGGTGGGCTGCCAGTTTAAATACTTCCTTGCCAGGGTGATGTCCGGCTGCCGCTGTTTGGGGTCGTCGGCCGGAAGGGGTTTGAACTCCAGTATTGATTTCGAGCCGGCGAGGTGGATGATCTTTTCCGCGAGTTCCAACATGGTGAATTCACCGGGATTGCCAATGTTGATCGGACCGGTGATCTCGTCAGGACTATTCATCAGGCTCATGAGGCCGGATACGAGGTCATCCACGAAGCAGAACGAGCGGGTCTGCTGCCCGTCGCCGTAGATGGTGATGGATTCGTTTTTCAGCGCCTGCACAATGAAATTTGAGACGACGCGTCCATCATTGGGATGCATCCGTGGTCCATAGGTATTGAAGATCCGGGCAACCTTGATGCGAACTTGATTCTGGCGGTGGTAGTCGAAAAACAGGGTTTCTGCGCAGCGTTTGCCCTCGTCGTAGCACGACCGGATCCCGATGGGGTTGACGTGGCCCCAGTAGTCTTCCTTTTGCGGATGGATCTTCGGGTCGCCATAGACTTCGCTGGTGGAGGCTTGAAGAATCTTGGCGCGGACACGCTTCGCCAGGCCGAGCATATTGATGGCTCCATGCACGCTGGTCTTGGTGGTTTGAACGGGATCATACTGGTAATGGACGGGCGAGGCGGGACAGGCCATGTTGTAGATTTCGTCCACCTCGACATAGAGAGGAAAGGTGACGTCATGACGCATCAACTCGAAGAAGGGGTGTTGCAGGAGATGGGAGATGTTGGCCTTCGATCCCGTGAAATAGTTGTCGGCGCAGATGACTTCGTGCCCCTGGGCCAATAGCCGCTCGCAGATGTGGGATCCCAGGAAACCGGCGCCACCGGTGACCAGGACACGCTTGGATGTTAGTGTTTTCATAATATTTTGCTTATCCGGATTTCCCCAACACCTTCAGTGCAATTTCCAGTTTTCCCAGGGGGGCGCTGATTTGGTAACCCGCCACGCGATCAACAATGGCGGCGCAAATGCGCTCGGCGATTTCAATGCCGGCTTCGATGCCGTCCTCTTTTGATTTGCAGCGGGACATACGGTCCATGACCGAGTCAGGCACGGTGACACCCGGGACCTCGTTGCGCATGAACTCGGCATTTTTGAAACTGATCAACGGCCAGACCCCGGCTACCACGGGGATTTGTTTGGGTAGTTTTTCAATTAAATCCAGAAACCGGAAAAGGGTGATCGGGTCGAAAATGGGCTGGGTGATGGCGAATTCGGCGCCCGCCGCAATCTTGGCCTCGTAACGCTGGATTTCCCGCTCAAGCGAGACGGCTGCAGGATTGGCTCCCACTCCGAGGAAGAGCGCGGTCGGGGGGGCAACCAGGTTTCCGCCGATATCGTGTCCGTAGTTCAAATTCGACGCGACCTGGGTGAGGCCGATGGCGTCCACATCAAAGACGCCCGTCACATCCGGATAATCTCCCAGTTTGGGCGGATCCCCGGTGATGATGAGAATGTTCCGAACACCCGCCACCTGGGCGCCCAGCAGATCCGATTGCATTCCGATCAGATTGCGATCCCGGCAGCAATAATGGAGCACCGGCTCTATGCCCGCCTGCTGGAGAATGGCGATGGAGGCAACCATGGGAGAGACCCTGGCACTGGCCCGCGGACCATCCGGAATATTGATCACGTCGATTCCACAGTTTTTGCATTGCCGCGCCTTCTCGACCAGGCCTGACACATCGCAGGCCTTGGGCGGAAGAAGTTCGATGGACGTGACCTTTTGACCGGAAAGGATTCGTTTTGCGAAAAGGGTTTTTTCAGGACCGGGCACGATTTTGACGCTGGTTTTTTCTGGCGCGAAAATAGTGATATGCGCGTGGTGTTTGACCCCGCTGAGCGTTTTGACCGCCTTGGCTGCCATACGGATGTGATCCGGCGTTGTTCCGCAGCACCCGCCGATACCCCGGGCTCCGAGTTGAATGAATTTCTTGGCGTATTCGGTGAAATACTCCGGACTGGACATGTAGATCATCCGTCCATCCACATCCCGGGGAAGCCCGGCGTTGGGGAGACACACGAGGGGCTTGGAGAGGAGTGGAAGGATACGTTCAGCGCCTTCGTAGGTTTGAGCGGGACCCACACCACAGTTCAAACCGATCATATCAATGCAGGGATCTGCGTTGAGTTCCGAAGCGAAGGCTTCCACCCGGCTGCCCAGCGCGGTCTCCTGACCTGAGCGGATGGAAAAACTGGCCAGAACGGGAACCCCTGCGCGATGCGACACGGCGGCGGCCAACCGGAGTTCCTCGGGATGGACGAAGGTCTCAAGCTGGATGAAGTCGACTCCGGCTGAGACCAGTGCCTGAATCTGTTCCTCAAAGGCCGCCTGCAAGTCGCCAGCCATATCCTCCATCCACTTTTGAGATCCGCTGAGGCAGGGACCGACGGATCCGGACACCAGGACATCGTTGACCGCCATGCTCCTGGCCAGTTTTACTCCCGCCTGGTTGATCGCCACAACACGATCCGCCAACCCGTGGTTTCGTAACTTGATGCGGTTCGCGCCGAACGTGTTGGTCTCAATGACGTCGGCCCCCGCCTCGACATATTCGCGGTGGATATCGGCCACGAGGTCGGGCCGGGTCAGGCAGAGTTCATCGTAGCAGGTGTTGATGAAAATCCCGCGGTTGTAGATGACCGTTCCCATGGCTCCGTCGAAGACCAAAGGCGATGCGGCGATACGTTCAAGAATAGTTCTCATTGAATCGGACTCCAGACTCACATGGTGGAAATGCCCTCACGAATAGCATATTTCGTGAGCCCCGCGATACTGGAAATCCCCAGTTTCGCCATGATATGTTCCCGGTGTGTGGCAACGGTCTTCTCGGCCATGTTGAGTTTTCTGGCAATATCGCGGGTCTCAAAACCGTCGGCGAATAATTTCAGGACCTCCCGTTCGCGGTCGGACAGGCGGGCGAGCGAGTTTATGGATGATGACCTGGGTGGAATTCCCGGGGTTGCGGCGGGAATCGAGATGCCGGGACTGAAATAGGTTTTTCCTGCGGCGACCATCCTGACGGCGGTGATCAGTTCATTGGCCTTGCAACTTTTGAGGACATAACCCGAGACCCCGGCGTCCAGCATGAGCGAGACGAACTGGTGATGGGTATGCATGGACAGGGCAATGATACGGGTATCGGGACGCTGGCTCAGGATCCGTCGGGTGGCGCCCGGACCGTCCAGATTGGGCATCGTAATATCCATGACAATCACATCCGGCTTGAGTTCCAAGGCGACCCGAACGGCTTCCATTCCATCACCGACATCTCCCACAACTTGAAATGCGGGATCCACCTCGAGCAGGGCTCGAAAACTTTCGCGGACAATCTTGTGATCGTCTGCCAGCATGATCCGAACTGCCATGGCCGTGTATTCCCCTTTTTACCGTCCTTGAATAAGGGTCATGATATAGGGAAGTGACGGTGTATAAAAGTGATTTTAATCAATCCGGTCGGTTTTATTCTCGACATGCCTGCGTAACGCCGATATTCATTTCCGCCGGGTAACCGTCAGCCAGAGGATCGTAGTTGGAGAGAATATTATGCCCCCGCAATTTGTTTTTCAGACACAGAATCTTACTAAAATCTATAACGACAAGCCGGTATTTGAAGATATCAGCCTGTCCTTCTACCATGGTGCCAAGATCGGCATCGTCGGCGAGAACGGATCGGGTAAAACAACCTTGTTGCGCATTCTGGCCGGTGTCGATGCGGACTACATGGGAACGGCCACGCTGACGAAGGGGATGCGGGTGGGGTATGTTCCCCAGGAGCCGCGCCTGAACCCGGAGAAAACCGTGCGCGGCAACCTGGAGGAGGCCCTGGAACCCGTTCATGCCCTCATCCGGCGATACGATGAAGTGGCCGATAAGATGGGAGAAAAACTCCCCAAGGATCAGATGGACAAACTCATGGACGAAATGAGCCGGCTCCAGGATCAGATCGATGCCATGGATGCCTGGGAGGTCGACCGCCTTGTGGATGTGGCCTCCGATGCCCTGGTCCTTCCCCCCGATGAGGCCGATGTATCCAAACTATCGGGAGGCGAACGCCGACGCGTGGCCCTGTGCAAGGTGCTGCTCGAAAAACCGGATTTGCTCCTGCTGGATGAGCCGACCAACCATCTCGATGCCGAGACCGTGGCCTGGCTGGAGAAGACCCTGCGGGACTACCATGGCACCGTCATTATCGTGACGCATGACCGCTACTTCCTTGATCACATCACCAAATGGATTCTGGAACTGGATAACGGAAGGGGCATCCCTTTCGAAGGCAATTATTCGGCATGGCTCAAGCAGAAATCGGAACTCCTGCGGCAGGTTGAGAAGAAAGAGAGTCAGAGACAAAAAATTCTTTCTCATGAACTGGAGTGGATCAGTAGTTCTCCCGAGGGTCGTCGGAAAAAGAGTCAGGCTCGCATCACCCGGTATGAGGAACTTGCGGGTCAACGGTTTGAGGCTGAAAAGGATGATGTCCTGATTCAGATTCCGCCCGGTCCGCATCTGGGCAACAAAGTGCTTGTGCTGGACGATGTATCCAAGGGGTATAGTGGTACGCTCCTATTAGACAAGGTTGGTTTCAATTTGCCCCGCGGCGGCGTGGTTGGTGTGCTGGGGCCAAATGGGTGCGGCAAGACGACGCTCTTCCGGATGGCCGTCGGCCAGGAAAAGCCCGATTCAGGAACCCTGGTGGTCGGGGAGAGCGTGGTGTTTTCCCATGTGGATCAGCATCGTGATGCGCTCAACGACAATAACACGGTGTTTGAGGAAATCGCCAACGGGCGTGATGAGGTGGAGTTGGGGGACCGCAAAATGAACTCCCGTGCCTATTTGTCTCGTTTCAATTTTCGCGGGCCTCAACAACAGAAGAAAGTCGGGAAGCTTTCCGGTGGCGAACGTAATCGCGTCCACCTGGCCAAACTCCTCAAGAGCGGCGGGAACGTGCTACTGCTGGATGAACCGACCAACGATCTCGATGTCAATACGATGAGGGTGCTGGAAGAGGCCATCAACCAGTTCTCAGGGTGTGTCATGGTGATCAGTCATGATCGCTATTTCCTCGACCGGATTTGCACCCACCTGTTGATTTTCGAGGGCGATGGCAAACTGCGCTGGTTCGAGGGTAACTTCGCCGACTATGAGGAGAAGGTGCTGGCCGGCAACGCGGAACGTCTCCTTCATCGCCGGGGAAAGTATAAAAAGTTGGCGCTTCGGTAAGGGTGAAATACAATCCGACTTCAGATTTTGAAAATTAATTTACAATAAAAGAGACGGCTTATCCGTTTTACCTTGGAATCAGCATTTTACTGAATCGGAAATATTTACAGGAGGACAAGACGATGCGGATGACGGTGATGTTCGGGTTCTGTGTACTGATCGGATTGTTGTTTGTTGCGGGTGAATTTGGAATGACCTGTCGGGCTGCGGAAGGGGCGGGGATGGCGGATCGCACGGTCGTCCAGGAGAAGGAGCGCCAGGCGCAAGCGGCGGCCGCGCCGTTCAACGTGGATGCAGCCTGGGCTACCTTGAAGAGTCGTTTTACGGCCGGTGGCGCGACCATGTGGGCG